>Ga0193712_1000098_pt1 | contig 13384 bp, 8 predicted proteins | sample H3a1metaG_FD_143053 | JGI IMG/M metagenome (GOLD analysis project Ga0193712, IMG submission 143053) | Soil microbial communities from a riparian zone of the East river system, Colorado, United States - H3a1 | ecosystem: Environmental > Terrestrial > Soil > Riparian zone | place: USA: East River... | reverse complement strand
CGCGGCCTTGGCGCTCGATGCTGCAGTGCTGGACGCGTACTGGACACACATCCATCGGATCTTGTTCCGGAAGATGATTCTCCGGGGCGTGCGCGACATCGACCCTCGGACAGGGACACGGGTTCGGTGAATCCGTGCCCTAAAGGGCCGGCTCGGCCAGATCACTCGCCCTAAAGGGCGCTCCGAACCACGTCCTTCAGGACGCGTGTCTTGGCCGAGCCGGGGCTTCAGCCCACGGATCAACACACTCGGCGACGTCAATTCGAACTACGTCGACTCAATTCAAACGAGAGACTCCCGAGCGGCATCCTACTGAGTGAACCCGTACCTGGAGTCACTCATGTTCGCTCGAGTTCTTGCCCTCAGTGTCGCAGCGCTCGTTTCGACCGCCGCGGGGCCACCGTGGATTTCGATCGAGTACCCGATCAATCCACACGATCAATCGATGCGCGGCGCATTCCTGCTCGTGCACACCTTCCATCATTCCACACCCATCGTCTATCCCGTCGCAGGGACCGCCGAGGGGATCGTGAACGGCGAGCGGCGCACGATCAAGCTCGAGTTCACGGAGACATCGCGGACGGGCGTGTACGGTCTGCGGCGCCAGTGGCCCACCGAGGGCGTCTGGACGCTGGTCATCAACGGCGGCGCGACGGCGGTCGTCGAGCTCGGTGCCGACGGCGCGGTCGCGTCGGTCAAAGTGCCGAGCCGCGAGGAGCGCGGCTGGACGATTCCCACCGACGTTTCGATGGCCGACGTCGACAAGGCACTGCGGGCCCGGGCGGGCGCGCTGGCCAGCCGGCCGTAGGCCGCTTGACGCAGGCTTGACGGGCTCCGGGCATGGTCGTACGTGAGAGACACGTACCCGACACCAACCCGGAGTCTGCCATGAATAGGTCCCTGTATCTCATCGCCGCCGTCATCGTGCTAAGCGCCGCGTGCAAGGACGTGTTGGACGTCCGCCCTGGGTGGGGGAACTGGCTCACCGAACAGCGCGTGAGCGCCGACGCGCCCGAGATCACCGTGATGACCCAGAATCTCTACGTGGGCGCCGACGTCGACGCCGTGATCGGGGCGCTCGCCTCGCCCGACCCGAATGACGACGTGCCCGCGCTGCTCTTCGCGATCCAGACCCTCGGCGAGACCGACTTTCCCGCCCGTGCCGACGCGGTCGCGGACGCCATCGCGCGCACACGGCCACACGTCGTGGGCTTGCAGGAGGTTTCGGTCATCGACATCGATCTGACCGGCCTCGGTCTGCCGGTCGTCGTGCATCTCGACTTCCTGGCAATCCTGCAAGCGAAACTTGCGGAGCGGGGCCTCCATTACGTTTTGGCCGCGCAGGTCCAGAACATCACGGCGGTGCCGCTGCCAGGGATTAGCCTCGTGGACCACGACGCGATGCTCGTAGATGCCGACCGGGTGACGGTCACGTCGGCGAGCGGCCAGAATTTTGCGGCCAACGTCGGCATCGTCGCGCCCGGCGTGGAATTGAAACGCGGGTGGGTCACGGCGCGCACGACGATCGATGGCCAACCGTACACGTTCGTGAGCCTGCACGCGGAAGCGGACCTCGCTGGGGCGCATCTGGACGGCCTGCGCGCCCTCCAGCTTGGCGAAGTCGCCGCAACCGTGGCGGGAGACGCGCGCGTGGTGATGATGGGGGACTTCAACGACGTACCCACGTCGTCGATGCACGGGGTGCTCACGGGCGCCGGCTTTACGGACGTGTGGGCGGCCATGCGCCCGGGCGTGATCGGGTTCACCTGCTGCCATCTCCCGAACCTGTCGGACAATGTCGCCGACTTTTCCCAGCGGATCGACTACGTCTTCACACGCGGCATCGCCGGACCCAACGGCAAGCTCATCGGCCAGATCGACCGGTTCGGCACCGTGCCGGCGGACCGGGTGGCGGGACCGGCGCACCCCATCTGGCCGTCGGACCACGCGGGCGTGACCGCGACGCTGCGCTAGGTCACCCGAGGCTGTCAGTCTCAAGGATGCGACGGGCCTGGCCGGGCGTCACCATGTCGCGTTCCACGACGTCGCGCACGATGCGGGCGCGGAAGCTGTAGCCGCGGGGCTCGGCCAGGAGCCACCGTCGCCATTCGAGCTCGTCGAGCGCGGCGTCGAGCGCCGTGCCCTCGAGCCGCGTGGCGCCGATGCGCTTCGCGCTCACCCGATCCCCCAGCACCGCCGCGGCGACCAGCGCGGCGCGTGCGTTTGGCGTCAGACAGTTGAATCCCACCCGAATCGCGGCCACGATCGTGTCGGGCAGGTCCCCCGGCATCGTCTGATCGAGAGTGCCGAGCGGCCGCGGCCACGCGCCGCTGGTCACGCCGAGATCGAGGCCCCGGGCGAGCGCGTGACAGATCTCGACCACGAGCAGCGGGTTTCCCGCCGAGTCCGCGGCGAGGCGACGGCTCAAGCGCTCGGCTTCCTCGGGCGTGTAGACGGGCAGGGCCCAGCGCACCAGGGTTTCGATCGCATGTCGGTCGAACGACTCGAGCTGCACCGAGGCCCCGCGCAGATCGCGGCCCAGGCGCGACCGCAGCTCGGCGAGCGTGGGTGGTTCGGGCTCCGTCGTGGCGGTGATGAGGAGCAGGATCGGCGCGTGCGCGAGGTTACGGAGCAGTGTCTCGAAGGCCGCGAGCGACCCGGCGTCCAGCCACTGCCCGTCGTCGAACACCAGCAGCAGCGGCTTCTCGGCGCTCGCGGCGCGCAGGATCTCGCTCAGGGCACCCACGAGGTCGGCCTGGGGCGGGGCCGTGCTCGCTGCGGGGAACCGTTCTTGCCACTCGCTCAATTCGCGTCCGAGGGCGGCGAGGGCGGCGGGGAGAGCCGCCGCGACTCCCGGCGCGTCCACCAACCCGCCGCGCGCCAGGCTCACGACACCCGCCAGCGGCTGACCCTGATCGGCGGGGACGGCGCGCGTTGCGACGGCGACTCCGCCGTCGAGCACCACGCGCGCCATGACCTCCTCCACGAGCCGCGTCTTGCCGGAGCCCGCGGGCGCTTCGACGATCGCCACGGCGGCGTGGCCCGAGCGCGCGTCGCGCCAGCACGCGAGGATCTGCGCCAGCTCTCGTTCGCGGGCGACGAGCGGCGCGCGGCACCATTCCACGCTTCCCTCGGGTGCCGTTGCCACCTGCGGGACCTTCGGTTGGCGACCGCTCCTGATCCGGTCGGCGAGCGCTTCGGTCGCTGGGTCGAGCCGCCCGACGCCGTCTTGCTTTGCCCGCACACAGAAGTCGTCGTAGAGCGCGAGGGCGCTTGCACGGTCGCCCGCGAGCGCCAGGCGCCACATCACCGTCCGCAGCGCGCGCTGCGACAGCGGGTCGAGCTGAAGTGCCCGGCGGGCGGACTCGTCGGCGCCGAGCAGGTCTCCCGCGTCGAGCCGCGCTTCGGCGTGCGTGATCAACGCGTCCATTGAGCGGCGCAGCCAGTGCCCTTGCTCCACCATCAACCAGTCCTCGAACGCGGAGGCATTCGGCACGGCGAAGCCGTCCGCGAACTTGCCGCGGACGAGCGCCGCGGCGCCGCCCCAGTCACCCGCGGCCACTCGAGCATCGAACCGCTCGGTATCGATCTCGAATCCGTCGGCCGCGAGCTCCAGCTGGTCGCCGGGGGTACGCAGCATGTCCCCCACCGCGCGTCGTAAAGTGCTAAGGGCCTCGCGTAGCGACTGACGGGCGGCGCCCTGGGCCTTTTCGGGCCAGAAAAGGCCGATGGCGCGCTCGCGCGTGCACCGCCGCGCCGGCGCGCGCGCGAGGTAGAGGAGGAGCCCGATATTCCGGCGCCACAGCAGGTCGCTCGGCGCCGGAACACCGTCGATCGTGACTTGGATGGGGCCGAGCGCCTGACAGTAGATCACGTGCCTGCTGGGCAGCCGAGCTGCTGCACTCGAACGCGCGCGGTGTCGGCCCGCGCGCGGTAGAGCGGTTCACCTCCGGACCACAGGCGCACGACGTCCCGATACGCCTTGCACACGGGCCCTTGATGGCTGCCGCTGCCGCCGTCCAGCAGCCGGGCGAGTCGCCAGCGCGCGACGGTCCCGAACGCCCAATCGATTTCCGCCGCCTGCGGCGCGTCGGTCGGCAAGCCGGCCAGGTCGTTGTTCTCGTGCCACAGGAGCGCGCGGCGGGCGCCGTCCACGTCGCCGCGCGCGGCGTTCCAGTCGGCGCGGGAGAGCTGCACGATCGTGCGGGAGAACGGGTCCGTCTGGAGCGCCGCGGCTTCGGGGGCAACGGTGTCGGCGAGTGTCGGGGAGATGTGCGCCCAAGCGTCCGGCCGTGCGCCGCCCTCGGTGAACACGATCGCCGCGTCGAGGTCGGCGGCGAAGCGCACCGTTGCCTTGTCGGGAGCGATGGACGTGAGGATCCGCGTGAACTCGCGCGCGCGCGTCGGTCGGCCCAGCGTGACGGAGCCCAGCGCCGCAGCGATCAGGCCGGAGCGGCGCAGGTCCCGCGCGGCGTTGCCCGCCAGCATCTCTCCGAGCGCCACCGCTCCGGCCGGGACATCGAACGAGCCGAGCAAGCGGGGTCCCGCGCCCAAGTCCGGGAGGGCGGCGGCAGCCGAGTCCGCGAGGACGCCTCTGGTCGCGTCGAGGGCGACCGGCTCGGGATAGAAACGCCAGGCGAACGCGACCTTCAGCAACAAGCGCAGGCCGGCGGCATAGCGGTCCTGACTGCTGCTGCGGGCATCGAGCGCCGCGAGGGCTTCGGCCGCCCCGGCCGAGTCGTCTTCGGCGATACGGGCCCACGCCAGGTGCTCCCACGCGGGACCGAAGTCGCCGCGGAGGCGCGCCGCCCGTTCGAGGGGCGCGAGCGCTTCGGCGCGTGCGTGCCCCGCGAGGGGACCGCGATGAAACATCTCGTCGCCCAACTGGAACCAGCCGAGGAAGGCTTCTCGCCACTGGCGCGTCACGCCCTCGAGCGCGTCGAGGCGACGGGGCAGGGGCAGCTGGGGCGCGCGAATCAACGCCGCATACAGCGGGCCGAACGAGTCGGCGTGGGCGAGGTAGCGCCGCACGCGCGCCGGGTCGTGTTCGCGGCCGAGCCAGCGCTCCACTTCGGTCAGGCGCCAGTCGCACAGCCAGCAGGTGGAGTCGACCGACAAGGCATGGACATACGCCTCGTGGGCGTTGTCCCATTGAGCGGCTGCGACGAACTGCTCGGCCTCGAGGAAGCGCGCGAGCCCCGCCGCGGTGCGCGGCAGCGCGCCCACCGGGAGCGAAGGTGCGAGGGGACTCTGTGCACCCCACACGCCGAGCAAGACGCGATAGCTCAGCGAGTCACGCAGCGTCGGCCACTCGCGGAGGGGGGCGCGAAGCGTCCTCGCCATATCGCCCAGGTCGACCGACACGGTCGAATCGCGCACCGTCAGCTCGCCGGAGAAGAGGAGGCCGCCGGCGGCGCGCGAGGGAACGCGCCGCGAATCGGTGACGCAGAAGTCAGGGTGTCCGCTCACGTTGGCACGCACGAGACGCGGGAGCGAGTCGGCGATGGCGCGGTGCGCGGCGGGTCCGACGTACTCGAACGTGGGAAGCGCGACGGTGACGGCGCTGCCGCAGCGTGGCGGTCGGGTCGCTATCCACACCAATGCGGCACCCAGTGCCACGCCGGCGACGCCGATCAGAGAGCGCTCGACGCGGCGCCCGAAGTAGGCGCGCGACAACGCGCGCCGAAACGTCGGCGCATCGGGCCAGCGGTCTGCGGGCACTGGGCGCAGCGCGTGACGCAGCACGTGCGCGATGCGATAGGGGACCCGCTTCCACGACGGCACTTCGCCGAGCTGCGGATAGCGGCGGCCGGTGATTGCCTCATAGATGACCGCACCGGCGGAGTAGAGGTCAGTGCGCGTCGTGACGGGAGTGCCGTCGATTTGTTCGGGCGCCATGTAGCCAGGTGTGCCCTCGGCGACATGGGCGGGGCGGCTTTGTGCCGTGCGCGGCTCGCCCGACGGCGGGCGCGCGATCCCGAAATCGGCGAGCAGTGCGCGCTGCGGCAGCAGGAAGATGTTGCTCGGTTTGACGTCGCGGTGCACGACGCCGGTGTAGTGGACGGCTTCGAGGCCTGCGAGGACGTCCTTGCCGACGCGCACGGCGTCTTTGAGGGGGAGCTTGCCACCGTCTGCCAGACGCCGGGCCAGCGTCAGCCCGCCGATCAACTCCATTATGTAGTAATGAAGACCTTGGCCTTGGCCGCTGCGATAGATCGCGACGACGTTGGGATGGCGGATGCTGGCGATGATGCGGGCTTCGCGATGGAACGCTTCGGCGGCGTGCGCGGTGTCGAGTTCGGGACGGAGGATCTTGACGGCGACGTCGACGTTGAGCGTGACGTCGTGGGCGACGTACACGATGCCCATGCCGCCGCTCGCGAGCTCGCGTTCCAACTCATAATCGGGCAACAGAGCCCGCCGCAGCCGGTCGAAGAGGGGATCGGGCGCCATAGGTCGAACCGGCTAACGTGCGGCGTGGGCACAGCCGCGGCAAGGAGTTCTCGGAGCTAGCGCGGCGGCACGGGCTCCTGCCCGATCGGCGTCCCCGGCGGCGCGGCCAGTGGTTGGGGCCGCGTCGTCGGCGTGTCGCGCCGGCTCAAGAACCGCTCGATGTCCGCCGCGGCGAGCTGGCGATGCGCCAGCGCCTCCCCCCCCCCGGCCGCCCGACTCGGCGCGGCGAGCTGCCGCGCGATGCGCCGCAGCCCCCACTCGGCGGCGGCGCGCACCTCCGGTGTCGCCTCGCTGCGGCGCGCCAGCTCGATCAGCTCATCCACCACCACGCGCTGCACCACGCGCTGCAAGGCGGCGTGCTCGGCAAGGGCCGGCCCGCTCCACGCCCGATCCACGATCCGGCCGATGACCTCGGTGAGCGACGGCTCCCGCGGGTCGCGGTCGGCGAATGCCACGAGCCGCGCCGCGCGTTGCGGCTCGAGGAGCCCTCCCACCACGCTGGCCGCCAGCGTCCGTGCGATCCCCACCTGGTCGAACGCGGGTGCCGCCGCCGAGCCGAACCCGCGCTCGATCTCGTAACCGAAGGGGGGCGGCGCGAGGATGCGCAGCACGCGCTCCGGGACCGCCAGCTCGCGCGGCGTGATCGCGTCGAGCACGGTCTCGAGAGCCCGGCGTTGCGCCGCGGGCGGAATCAGGCGCGTGGGCGCGCCGGTATCGCCCCGGACGGCGTAGCGGTACTCCATTCCTCCGACTGCCTTGATCGCCGCGCCGAGCGTGAACCGATGATGTAGATAGACCGTCGCGAACCGGCGATTGAGCTCCGCCATCGGCTCGCCCGGCGCGATCGCGCGCTCGTCGAACCGATCGAGCAGGAAGCGACGCACTCCCATCACGCGCTGCAGCTCGGCGGTCATGTCGCGCCCATTCACCCAGGTCGTCGCCTCAGGATACGAGTTGGACGACCCTTCGTCGGGATTGGTGATGAACTTGAGCCCGCGCGCGATCCCCTCTTGCGCGATGGCTTCCAGACCGCGCGCCTCGTCGGCGGGCGCGAATTCGGTGTAGTCCCAGCGAATCGCGACGACCTCTCAGGCGCCGGGACCGTTCCGATAGGCGTCCGAGAGGTCGAGTTTGCCGTTCGCCAACCTGATGAGTGGAGCAGGGTAGTCCATCACCGAACCGCGGCCATACGCCTGCGTGATGAAATTGTGCGCCAGGCCGAGCGTGTGGCCGATCTCGTGGGCCATGTGCTGGCGGCGCCGCGCCATCGCGAACGATTCCGGCGTGACGTCCGCGGCCAGCGTCGCGAGCCACGGATCGAGGTCTCCGGCCTCTTCACCGCCCAAGGCCGGGACGGCGCCCGCGTAGATGTCGAAGTCGGTCAACGAGCGGTGCGATTCCATGCGCACCGCGGCCTTGATGATCTCGCCGGTACGAGGATCCACGAATGACGGCCCGATCGAATAGTCCGGCTCTGTCCGGTGCACCCATTGAATCACGTTGTAGCGGGCGTCGAGCGGATCCATGTCGGCCGGCATGTCTTCGACCCGGAACGCATTCTGGAAACCGGCGGCTTCGAACACGCGCGTCCACCACCCCCCGCCGTCCTTGAAGGCCTGGCGGTACGGCTCGGGAATCCCGGGATCCAGGTAGTAGACGATCGGCTTGATCGGCTCGGAGGGGGCGGTCCCCGGCGTGCGCTTCTGGAGGCGATGGCGAATCGCGTAGCGGGTTACGTAGTCCTCGGTGAACGGCTTCGCGAAGTCGTAAAAGCTGACCGCGAAGATCCCCATCCGCGGGTCGAAGGGCCGGGACCTGAAGCCCGGAGCCGGGAGGCGGACGAGCGACAGATGCTGGCGCAGCGTCAGCGCCCGCGCATCGGGCGTGTGGCGCCGGACACTGTGGCCCGGATTGTCACTCGTGAACGTGAGCGTCGTTTCGACCTCCGTGTTGTCGGGGAAGCCTTTGGTATGCGCGAGATAGACGGCGCTCCTGCCCTGGTCCAGCGCGAAGGTGCCCTGGTTCGCCGTACGCAGCGCGCCGCGCACGTCCGTGATGTCGCTCGTGACGTATGCCGTCGCATCCACCAGCAGCCGCCCGCCTTCTTCGGCGACCACCTCCCACGACGCGACCGTCGAGAGCGGGAACGATTCCCGCACTGAGCGTACCAGCGCTTCGTTGTCCGAGACTGCGCGGAACCGGGGATTCTGCAGCACGAGCTGCACCTTCGGGCCGATGCGATCGAACCGCCCGATTTGTTCGTCCCCGATGGTGCCTCGGTCCAACCCCAGACTCGCGTCGCCGATGCCCGTCGCGAGCGAGGGGAGGTAGAGGAAGTCTTCGCCCAGGCGCACCTCGAGGAACAGGCGGCCCTTCGCGGCGTCCCAGTACAACGGGAAATAGCCGTCGCGCTTGTCGAAGCTCTTCGCGTACTCGGTGACGGTCGGGAGCTGTGCGCTAGCGACGGAAACGAGGGCGCTGAACCCCAGCGCCCCCGCGGTTAGACGACGAAGCATCGGCGCTCCTATCAGGTGACGGTTCCGATCGGCAACTTCCTGATGCGCTTCCCCGTGGCCGCGAAGATGGCGTTGCACACGGCCGGGGCGATGGGGGGTGTGCCCGGCTCGCCGATCCCGCCGGGCGCCTCAGCGCTCGGCACGATGTACACCTCGACCACGGGCATCTCGGCCATGTGCAGCATCTCGTAATCGTTGAAGTTGCTCTGCTGCACGCGGCCCTTGTCGATGGTGATCGCGCCCCTGAGCGCCGCGGTCAGCCCGAACACGATGCCGCCCTGCATCTGCGCTTCGATCGTGTCGGGGTTCACGTACTGGCCACAATCGACGGCGCACACCACGCGGTGCACACGGACTTCGCCCGCCGGCGAGACCGACACTTCGGCCACCTGCGCCACGAACGTTTCGAATGACTTGAACACGGCGATGCCGCGCGAGCGGCCCGCCGGCGGCGGCGTGCCCCAACCGGCCTTCGCCGCGGCGAGCTCGAGCACGCCCAGGTGGCGCGGGGCATTCGTCAACAGACCGCGCCGGTACTCGAACGGATCGGCCTTGGCCGCCGCGGCGCACTCGTCGACGAACGTCTCGACCGCGAACCCGTTGTAGGAGTTGTTCACCGAGCGCCAGAACCCGACGGGGATTCCCGTGTCGGTGAGCTGGTAGTCGACGTGGAGGTTGGGGACGGCGTATGGCATTTCCGCGCCGCCTTCCACGGCCTCACCATCGAGGCCGTTCTGCACCATGTTCGGAAAGACGCGCGACATGATCGACGGCGCCACGATCCGGTGGGTCCAGACCACGGGCTTGCCGTCCGCGCCCAATCCCGCCCGCATGCGGTGGAAGTTGGCGGGCCGGTACTGCGCGTGCTGGATGTCGTCCTCGCGCGACCAGATGACCTTCACCGGCACGCCGCCCGCCGCCTTCGAGGTCTCGAGCGCTTCCTGGATGAAGTCCAGCTCGAAGCGGCGGCCGAACCCGCCGCCCAGGTACGTGGTGTGCACTTTGACTTGCTCAGGGGGGACGCCGCCGATCGCCGCGCCGATCCCCTGCGCGCCTTGCTGGAACTGCGTCGGTGCCCAGATGTCCACGCCGTCGGGCCGCACGTGAGCGGTGGCGTTCATCGGCTCCATCGTCGTATGCGCCAGGAACGGCATCTCGTAGTCCGCTTCGACCTTGGTCGCCGCGCCGCCGAGCGCACCCTCGGGGTCGCCGGCGTGCTTCGCGACCACTCCCGGTTGCCCCGCGCGCTCGGCAAAGAGCTGCGAGATGCTCGCGCTCGAGACCGCCGCCACCGGGCCCTCGTCCCATTCGATCTTGAGGGCGTCGCGTCCTAGCTTGGCGGGCCAATAGCCGCTACCCACCACGGCCACGCCGCTCGAAATCTGCACGACGTCGCGCACGCCCTCGATTTTCTTGGCGGCGGTGGCGTCGAAGCTCTTCACTTTGCCGCCGAACACCGGCGAGCGCGCGACCACGGCGATGCGCAGGCCGGGCACCCAGGTGTCGATCCCGAACTTCGCCCTTCCGTTGGTCTTGGACGGCGTGTCGAGTCGCTTGGTCGGTTTGCCGGCGATGTGCCAGTCCTTCCGGTCCTTGAGCGGCACGTCGGCGGGGACGGGAAGCGTCGCCGCCCGGGCGGCCAACTGACCGTAGCGCAGCCGGCGCTTGGTCTTGGTGTGCACGACGGCGCCGCGCTCGGCGTGGCATTCGGTCGCCTTCACCGCCCAACGCTGCGCCGCGGCGGCGATCAGCACCTCGCGCGCTGCGGCTCCGGCTTTACGCAGCGGCGTCCACGCGGCCCGAACGCTCGAGCTTCCGCCTGTGCCCTGGAGCCCGAAGAGCGGGTTGATGTACGCCTTGTCGGCCGGCGCGAACTCGATCTGGACCTTGGTCCAATCGGCCTCGAGCTCTTCGGCGAGGAGCATCGGCAGCGCCGTCGCCACGCCCTGACCCATCTCGGAGCGGTCCACGACGACGAGCACGCTGTCGTCGGTGCCGATGCGGAGCCAGGCATTGGGGGCGAAGGGTGGGGCATCCTGCTCACCACGGGTGGGAATGCGGAAGCCGATGACGAGGCCGGCACCGACGGTGCCAGCCGTTTGGAGAAACGCGCGCCGTTCCATGTCAGGCCTCCTTTGCCGCGCGGTGCACGGCGGAGCGGATGCGCTGATAGGTCCCACAGCGGCAGATGTTGGTCATCGCGTCGTCGATCTGCGCGTCGCTGGGGTCGGCGGTCTTCGTGAGCAGCGCGGCCGCCGCCATGATCTGGCCCGATTGGCAGTATCCGCACTGCGGCACGTCGTCCGCGATCCACGCCTTCTGCACGCGGTGGCTCGCGGTCGTCGCCGAGGGCGAGAGACCTTCGATCGTCGTGACTGGGGCGGTGCCGACGGCAGAGATGGGCAACACGCAAGAGCGCGTCGCCTCGCCGTCCAAATGCACGGTACAGGCGCCGCACGCCGCGATGCCGCAGCCGAACTTGGTGCCGGTGAGGCCGAGGTTGTCGCGCAGCACCCAAAGCAGGGGAGTGTCTGCGGCGACGTTGACGACGTGGGGCCGGCCGTTAACAGTCACGGTGAAGGACGGCATGGGATACCTTCCTCTGAGTATGCTGGAAACGTCACCTGGGAAAAGGAAAACGGGAAGCCCTGGCGCCCGGGAAGTCTCATGCCAGATTCACGCGGTCCTCCTCCATTTGTGGTGAACGAAAATGAAACACCTCGCGACCCTATGCCTGGTGCTCTTGCTCACCCCTGCGCCGGTCGCTGCGCAGACGCCACGGGTCCAGCCAGTGATGGACTACGCCGACATCTTCCGCCTGGCGAACCTGGGCGGCGCGGAGCTGTCACCCGACGGGGCGTGGGTCGTCTACGAAGTGTCGAAACTCCAGTTCCCCGACTGGCAGCGCCGCACCGACCTCTACGTCGTCTCGGCAGATGGGCGCACGACGCGTCAGCTGACGTACACGGAGGGCGAAGATGAGACCGGCGCCCGCTGGCAGCCGCGCGGGACCACGATCGGGTTCACGTCCACCCGCGACAACAAGAAGCGGCAGCTGTTCCTGATCCGGCCCGACGGCGGCGAAGCACGCCGCGTGACGAATGCCGACGAGGGCATCGGCGCCTGGGCGTGGAGCCGCGATGGCGCCTGGCTCGCATACATCGCCGGCCCCGAGGGCAAACGGCAAGTCTGGGTGCTCGCGGGAGACGGCAGCGGCAAGGCCGAGCAGCTCACGAAGCACGCGACGGCGATCGACGCCTTCGTCTGGAGTCAGACGGGACGGTCGCTGTACTTCACGGCCGCCGACGAGCCCGACTCGACTCGGCGCCGCCGCATGAAAGAAAAGTTCGACGTGCGCGTGATGAACGAGCCGGCATCCGCGGTGCATCTCTGGACCCTGGACGTTGCGGCCAAGACCGAAAGGCGTCTCACGCAGGGCGATCTGCGCGTGTCGGATGCTGAATTGTCGCGCGACGGACGCTGGGCGGCGTTTCGCGGCCGGTCCACCGACCGCTACGCCGACGATCGTGCTACGGAGCTGTACCTCGTGAATCTCGAAACGGGTGGTGTTGCCGAGCGCCTCACCGACAACTACGTCGGGGAAGGGGCCCTTGAGTTCTCGCCCGATTCCCGCCTGATCGCGTTCACGGCCGATCGCGACTTCACGTTCGGCAACCTGTCCCGTGTGTACGTGCGGCCCGTCACCGGCGGCCCGTGGCGCGAGCTGGGGACGGGCGATGCGCGCGACGTGGGGCTCAGTTTCTGGAGCGCGGACGGACGCACGATCTACTGGAACGGCGACGAAGGCGTCAACGCCAATCTCTACACGCTCGACGTCGCGTCGGGCGCCGCGCGGCCGCTCACGGGCGTCGTGGGGACCGTCAGCGCCGCCAAGGCCGAGGACAGGGAAACGGCGCTGCTGCGCTACACCGATCCCAAGAGCCCCGCAGACTTGTATCTGGCGCCCGTGACGCAGCTGGGCCGCCGCGAAGCGTGGGTCCGGCTCACCCGGCTCAATCCCTGGGTCGATTCGCTGGCCCTGGGGCGCTACGAGACCGTGCACTGGAAGGCCGGCGACGGCGCGACCGTCGAAGGGATTCTCGTGTACCCAGTGGGATGGGATCGCGCCCGCCGCTACCCGCTCATCGTGCAGCTGCACGGCGGCCCGGCGGCCGCGTACCAGAATTCGTTCAGCGGCAATTACGGGACCTATACGAACGTCCTCGCGGGGAAGGGATACGCGGTCTTCCAGCCGAACTATCGCGGCTCGACGGGCTACGGCGAGGGGTTCCAGACAGCCATCTCCGGCAACTACTGGCCGCTCGCGGCCGAGGACATTCTCTCGGGGGTCGATACGCTCGTCGCCCGCGGCATCGCCGCCCCGGACTCGTTGGGGATGATGGGCTGGTCGGCGG
>Ga0193712_1000097_pt1 | contig 13408 bp, 12 predicted proteins | sample H3a1metaG_FD_143053 | JGI IMG/M metagenome (GOLD analysis project Ga0193712, IMG submission 143053) | Soil microbial communities from a riparian zone of the East river system, Colorado, United States - H3a1 | ecosystem: Environmental > Terrestrial > Soil > Riparian zone | place: USA: East River... | reverse complement strand
GGCTCTTTCCCGCAGGAATAGTCAGAAATCCCGGGACGGAATACACACCGTCTCGCAGACTCTCCCGCCACTGAAAGATCCAATCGGCGGAAGCCGTCACACCGTGCGGCAACGCCGTTTCAATGTGAGGGTGTACGTCGATGAAGTTGATGGGGCCAGGACCTGCGGTGGCGATGACCCCAAAATAATTGCCCTTCGGAAACAGCGGATTGAACGTAGCAAGAGTATTCGTCCGCGGATCGTCGCCGCTGGAGATGTCTGCCTTGGCGCTGAATCGCGGTTTCAGCGGAACGGTCGGGAACCGGTAACCGGTCTCCGATGCCACAGTCCATGCCCGGATATTTGCGGAACCGAAGCTGCCAAATTGCCAGAGTGCTTCATAGTCGAAATCCCAACCTGGTTTCGCTTGAGCGACGGGACGAGAGAGACGCGCACCGATGCTGTGCCGTACCTCTTGGCCGACGCCTCGGTTGAATGCGGCTGCTTTTCGATCGAGGCCCAGGTAGTAAGTATCCAGCGTGAGGCTTTTTTTGAGAGGCCGGACGGCGTACACTCCCCAGAATCCGACAGAATGATTCGGAACGTTATTGAAGAAGCCCGGTTTGTCCAGGTCCGGCCGCATGGCGAAGCCGTCAATCTGCCACTGACCGAGGCCGCTTCTCACCTTGAATCCGTCAAAGCTCAAGCGGACATTCGGGCCCTCCCGCACATCGATCAGGCGACCCGAGCCGTATTCCATCTCGTGTCTGCCGGCCCTGAACTTGATCCAGTTCCGATCATCTCCCGTCCCGACTTCGATGAATGCGGTCTGAAAATCCAGCTTCTTTTCGTCGATCGGCCTTGAGCCGCCGATGCGGTAAGAATTCAAACCGCTTTTTAGCTCCACGAACGAGCGGACATGCTTGCCATAGTGAACGTCAAAATAAAACATGTAACGTTCGTTGAAATAGCCGTTCATGAACGGCTGTTGGCCCCAGTTGTCGTTTCCAATCTGTTCCCAAATCTCGCGAGCCTCGCCCCCCATGGATAGGAACCAGTCGTTGCGGCCTGATCGCAGAGAAATATATTTGATGGGATCCCAAAACTCCTGCCGCTTTGCCGTATCGGCAAGAACACTCCAGTCGTCGTCCTCGCGAAGCAAGTGATAGGTTCGTGCTGGGGGCGGGGATTCGTCAATCGGAATCGATTGGCCTTGCGAGAGCACCGAACCCACAAAGCACATGACGATCCAGATGACGATGGTTCGCATCTCCGTGTTCCTTTCATCCCCCGTACGGCACTGCTTTTTCCACCCTCATCATCCGTTGCGTGTCTTATTTCTTCGTGACTGAGTGGATCTCGGCGATGTACCCTCCCGGAAAACTGACAACAACGGCATCTCGCTCGTCGGTCTTGTACGGAGGAACAAGCACATCCGCACCAGCCGCTTTGGCCTTGGTCAGCGTCTCCGCGAGGTTCGGCACTTCATATCCCATCATCTCCCGCCCGTAGGGATATGGGAGGTGACCGTCAGTAACGAATGCAGTCAACTTCCCGAACTTTGATTCGATCCTCACTCGCCGGTAGGTCTCCGCAGGCTTCCCGATCTCAACGCCTGGCGCCCGCGCTTCATCGGAGACAACGCTTCCGTGAGAGAAGGCGAGAAAGCTGCGCACGAGCGCATCCACCCTGTCCGGTGACACGTAGACCCGATTCTCCGGGATTGTCTGGAGCGGAGCATAGGACGGAGCAGTGGTGTGCCAGTACAGTTGCGTGTTCACGCCACCCGGCCATTGAACGATTGCGTCTTGACCGATCGGATCGTTGAAGGCGGCGACCAGGACGTCTGCACCAGTTGCCTTGGCAGCGCGGACCGCCTCGTCCATGTCCGTGACCAGATAGCCTGTTCGCTCCAAGCCGAATGGATATGGGATCGGCGTCTTGAACCCGAAAACGGATAATGTTCCTACGGGCGTTAACACCAACTGAATCCTGGTGCTGCTGGGTGTTGGAGTTACGGTGAGCACGCCGTCCTGCCCGGTCTTGCCACCAAATGTCTGAAGCACACTGCCGACAAAGCGGTCGAACTCCGCCGCCGGAACGTACACATGAGTCGTGTCGTATTGTGGACCTACAGCCACGTTTACTGCTCCAGCCGTCTGTGCACTTTCGGCAAAAGCACCAACGTCTGGAGATCCAGCCGCGAGACCGAGCGTCAGAACCAGCGCAACGCACGTTCCAGCGATACTTTTGTTGAAGCGCATTTTCGTCTCCCTCCTAAATTGGCAATCACCTAATTCGGTCGACACCCTCGGGCGCTGAGACAGCTAAAGCGTTTCGGACGGATACCGCCGAATCGTAGCGCTCGCCGACAAGGCAGACGGCCGCAGCACGCGGAACGTCGAGCTTCTTGGTTTGAATCCAAATCCCCAACTGTTCGCCAAGAACCATTCCTAACAGGCCAAGTAGCGCTACGATAGGCGGCGCTGGACTCTTGACTCGGATGAGCCCGTAAAGAACACCCACGCCGAGACCAACTGCAAAAGATAAGAACAACACCTTCATCTCCATCCCTCTCCATCGCCGAATTAGAATGCAAAGCAGTCGCAACCCAAGCCCCATAGGCCGAGGTCGCCGAGCACTTGCAGGTGCGATTTTGCTCGGCCAGGTGTTGAGTTCTCGATATGCGAACAGGAAGCGGAGTGAGACGCGCCAACTACGTCGCGCTGCCCCTTTGCGTAACCACCATACTCTTTGATGGGAGACCAGCTTGGACTCACCGGCAATGCCGGCGGCGCCAGTTTTGAGAATTCTTCGGTGGCATAAACGATCTTCCCGCCTACCATGGTGAGCACGGATTCGAGCTGTTTGATGTTCTCATCCGGAATCGAGAAATAATCCGCGGAAAGAACGGCCAAGTCCGCCAGCTGCCCGGGAGCAAGCGCTCCCTTCTTACCATCTTCTGTTGAAAACCAACTGCTGCCCATCGTGTAGAGCTTAAGTGCTTCCGCCCGATCCAGCCGATTTTCTTCCGGATACAGACCAAGCCCCCCTATGGTCTTGCCAGTAATAAGCCAATACAGGGAAAGGTAAGGGTTGTAGCTTGAGACGCGCGTTGCGTCTGTGCCAGCCCCAACCGGAACGCCGATCTCGAGCATTTTCCGAATGGGCGGCGTGCGTTTGGCTTGCTGTGCTCCATATCGCCCGACAAAGTACTCGCCTTGGAACGCCATGCGGTTCTGCACCGCGATTCCGCCGCCTAGCGCCTTCACACGCTCGATATTGCGATCGCTGATGGTTTCGCAGTGATCGAAGAACCAGTGCAGGCCGTCAAACGGGATCTCCCGATTCACTTCTTCATATACATTCAATGCTCGCTCGATCGTCTCGTTGTATGTCGTGTGTATGCGAAATGGCCAGCGACTCTCTACAAGGTGCCTGATGACGGCCTTCAGCTCGCTTTCCATGATGGGGTTCATGTCCGGTCGTGGTGCAAGAAAGTCCTCGAAATCCGCAGCAGAAAACACCAGCATTTCCCCTGCGCCGTTCATGCGATAGAAATCATCGCCGTCCCCGTGCTTTGTCATTTTGGTCCAGCTCTGGAAGTCGGCAAGTTCCTGTTTCGGTTTCTGCGTGAAGAGGTTGTAGGCAAGCCGGAGGGAGAGTTCTCCACTTCGGTGCAGTTCGTTCACAACGGCGTAATCGTCGGGATAGTTCTGAAACCCGCCGCCCGCATCGATCACACTGGTAATTCCAAAACGGTTTAGCTCACGGAAAAAGAGCCTTGAAGAGTTGAGTTGATCCTCGCGCGAAAGTTTGGGCCCCTTGGCCAGGGTGGAGTAGAGAATATTTGCGTTGGGCTTCGCGAGGAGAAGACCTGTGGGATTCCCGTGACGGTCGCGTTGAACTTCGCCGGCCGGAAAGTCCGGGGCATTCTTGTCGTAGCCCACAGCACGAAGCGCCGCTCCGTTCAACAGCGCTCTGTCATACAAATGCATCACGAAGACCGGTGTCTCCGGCGCTGCTGCATTGATCTCATCGAGCGTTGGCATCCGGCCCTCGGCGAACTGAAACTCTGTCCATCCTCCGATCACGCGGACCCACTGCGGAGCAGGCGTCCGCGCCGCCTGCTCTTTCAGCATGCCCAGAGCGTCGGCGAGCGAAGGTACACCATCCCAGCGCAACTCAAGGTTGTAGTTGAGCCCGCCGCGGATCGGATGCATATGCGAATCATTGAGTCCAGGAATGACGGTGCGGCCCCGGCCGTCGATGACCCGGGTCGCCGGCCCGCGTAGACGCAAAATCCCGCCATCTCCACCGGTGGCAGTCACTTTTCCATCAGAAATAGCGATTGCGTCGACAAACGAGGGCACCCCGTTCGTGGCGATCTTGGCATTGTGCAAGATGATTTCAGCAGGCACAAAAATCTCCTTCTTGTTTTTTCTATCGCCCTGTGAGAACGGGCGGAAGCAAGCTTCCGCCCCTTTTCTTTACCGGTGAGCTACGGCAGCAGTCGCCACGGCGTATTCGGGGAACTTCGTGGGTGGAGCGCCGTGTACCATCGTGTATGCATACTCGACTCCAATCCCATAAGCTCCGTAATGGTTCTTCACAATGTCCATCACGGCATCGTAGGTTTCTCTGTGAGCCCAGTCGCGCTGCCACTCCAGCATGGTTGAAAGCGACGTCACCGGTTTCGCTCCCGCCTGGATTACTCGCTTCATAGCGTTGTCATGAGCGAGTTGACTCACGTCACCGCAACAGTCTTCCACCACGTAGACTTCGTAGCCGTCGTGGATCGCCTGGACCGTCGGAAGCGCCACGCAAGTTTCCGTCCACAGGCCGGCAATGAGAATCTTCTTGCGTCCGCTTTTTTCGATCGCGGCGACAAAGTTTTTGTCGTCCCACGAGTTCATGGAAGAGCGCTCGATGGGTTCCTGCCCCGGGAATACGGCTCGCAGCTGCGGCCACATATTCCCGCTGAAGGACTTCGTTTCGACCGTAGTCAAAATCACAGGTACATCGAACACCCTTGCAGCTTTTCCGAGTGCCACTGTGCTGTTGATGATTCCTTGGCGATCGAAATTGCTTGTTCCAAAGAGCATTTGGCCCTGATGGTCAATCAGCGCCACGACGCAATTATCCGGAGTCAAGAGTCCCTTCTCGCTAAGCTTTGGACGATTTCCGTTTGATGAATAACTCATTCATTTCTCCTTTTTGTACTGGCGATACCAGCAGTCCTAAGTTGATCGCGAGAATCGCGACCTAAAGCGAGAGTTTGCGGAGTGGTTGGTTGGGCACACGTTTCTTCGCGGCTAGCTGCGGTGGCTTGCCCATCCAAGGTGGCCGACATTTACTCTGCACTCTCGCTCGCGACCATTGCGTTTGCACGAGCAGGGCCAAACTGGAACGGTCGGTCTCGACGCGCAACTCTCGCAAGATTCGAGGGTATGAAGCTGCAGGTTCCCTTGGGTCAAGCGTGAAGAAGTGTCACGTTATAAGTCGTGTCATGAAATGACACCTGACATCAGACCGCACCACGTGAAGTGTGTGAAGATTCGAACGCGGATGGCGTTTGTGAAGAACCTGTCTGCGGATAGAACGTGCGCAAACTTCCGAACCCCTGAACATCTTTATTCTTTTGAGTACAACGTCGCAGCGCAAATCCTGGTCTGAAGAACTCAGACTGTGGAAATTCTGACGGTTGTTAGAACTCCTCGTCTCGCTTTGGCCGCAGAGGCATCTGTCATGTCCAGATTGGATCAGCTTCTGCTCCGATTGCACAATGTCGCGCTGAGTGCGAACAGCAACGGAAGATAGACTATCGACGCCGCGAGCAGTCGGCGTGCGGCCGATCTCGACCGTTGCAGCACGAATTTCAACCCAAAGTACAGGAACCCCAGACCCAGCAGTGCACTGGCGCAGTAAAACATGGCAGCGTGCCGTGCCGGAAATTGCACCATGCTGATGGCGACAACAGCAAGCAGCGGCAACAGGGTTTCCAGCGTCACGAAAGGAACTCTCGTTTTGCCCTTGGGCAGGACCAAGTAGCCTGCTCGGTCGTAGTCTTCGCGGTACATCCATGCGATTGCCATGAAATGCGGGAACTGCCACAGGAAGAGGATCGCGTACAGCGTCCATGCCTCGCTGTTCAATCGGCCAGATGCTGCGGCCCAGCCGATCAGCGGAGGCATGGCACCAGGAAAAGCACCGACGAAAACGCACCATGGTGTTTTTCGTTTCAACGGAGTGTACAAGAACAGATAGGTCAGCAACGTGAGAACCGCGAGCACGCTGGCAAGCAGGTTGACAGTTGCGGCGAGATAAGTGCTACCAATCCCAGCCAATGCAATCCCAAAGGCTAAAACTGCAGGCATTTTGAGACGACCGGCTGCGGCAGGGCGCCGGGCTGTCCGGCGCATCTGCGCGTCGAACTTCCGTTCGATGTATTGATTCAGCGTGCCCGTTCCACTTGCCACCAATAATGTTCCAAGTGTTGAACAACGATATGACTGACAAGGGTCGCGCTTCATGGCCACAACCCAAATAGAAACCGACACCAGTCGTGATCAGAATGAGGAAATTGACTTCCGGCTTGGTCAGCATCCAGTAGTCTGAGAGCGTGGGTCGCCAAAAACTTCCGTTTTGCGCTCTGGAAGACGCGAGTTGCTCGGTAATTATGGACGGGCCGGACATTCAGACCACCTCCATCCCCTGCACGTCGCGCTTCCGTCGCGCAATAGCTTGCGTTTCCGATTGCCGAATCGCGTACTCTTGCGACCCGTTGGGCGAGAGTAAACGAGCCGTGACAATTGCCCCGGCGATCAAGTAGACGAGGGTAACGCAAGTCCACATCAACGCACCCGCGCATTGCTGGTCTTCTAACGCGGATAATCCAAACGGCTGTGATGAGAAGAAATAAACCGGGTAAACCACCCGGTCGCAGAAGACCAAAAGTCCGGAGAGAATATCGCACGGCAAGGTGGCCAGGAATAGATATAGGAGTATCGACGATTCCGGCCATCTCAAGGTATTCCGCGAAGGCTCAACCACTGGCCACCAGAAAAGAAGCCCGGTCACGAGAAACGATGCTTGTTCAATTTGATGCCACATCTCCGATTGCAATCCGAGCATAAGCGCCCCAGGTATGTGCCACAGAACTAAAGTGGCAGTCGCTCCAATCCAGCCAACTGCAGGGTGCAGCAGCATACGTCCCAGTTGCCGCATCGGTGCCGGGCGGAGTGGTCGAGCGATCAGTTCTACGAGTCTTTGCACCGGGCGTTGCGGCAGCAGCTTCAAGGGTGCGCCGAGCAAGATCAACGGAGGCGCCAGCGTCATGAGCAACAAATGTTGAACCATGTGCACCGTGAGCAGATCGTGATCGAGGAGCGATAAGGGTGAAGCGAGCCCAACCCAGACCAGCGACAGCCCCACAAAAAAACTCCAGGCGCGCCAGCCCTTAAGGCCATACGGCACAAGCCAGGCAACACGGAGCCATTGACGTAGGTACACAATCGCAACGAGAGACAAAGCTATGGAAATCCATAGTGATTCGACCGTCGGATAATGAGCATGTGACATCGATCTGCGCCTTAGGGTTGAGGACCGGTTCTCGGTTTGCTGTAGCCAAGGACCATGTCCCCCGCGGCATCCCTTGCAGGTCCCTGCGTCGCGGGATGCAAGGTCTCAAGGAAAGCCACAAGCGCCGTAGTCTCGGCGGGACTCAGGTTGTTTCCATAGGCAGGCATATTGCCACCGCCCTGGATCACCTGCCGAATGAGCTGGTCGTGCGTAAGCCGCACCGCGACGCTATCCAAGGCTGGCCCTCTTTGCCCTCCCATATTGCTGAGGGCATGACAGTTGCGGCATTGCTTGACCTGAAACACGAGCGCGCCCTGCCGCTCGAGCGCTGTCGTGCCATGTATGTACCGGTCAGGCACTGGGTCGCCGCTCCAAGCATTCATCCGCGGACTCCAGGGCGCTGACTGGGCGAGGCGGGTAAACGTGCCGAGCGTGATCGCAATCATGAGCACCGTGATTACCGCAATCGGGCGGCGCTTCCAGCTCTTTTCTCCTTCTCCGGAAAGAAACGGCAGAAGGATCAATCCGATAATTACCAAAACCGGTCCAATGAGAAGGAATGGCGTCTCAAGCGATGGCGGAAGGAGTGAAAGCAAAGCGTACAGCCACAGGAAAAAGTAATCTGGCTTGGGAGCTGTCTGGATGATTGTCGGATCGGGCTGCCCGGTCGGCCCAAACGGGCCAAAGTAATAAGCGCACGCGGCAATTGCCAGTGTGACAAATGCCGCGAAAAACATGTCTTTCCAAACTGCATAGGGGACGAAGGGTGCGCCCTCGCTCTTGGTCAATGCGTGATATTGGGTCTCATAGGTCGCTCGTTTTACGATGCGACCCGGCATCGGCCATTCGTTGATGCCCAGCTTGATCACCATCAAGAGATGAAGACCCACAAAGGCAATCAGCATTCCGGGAATCACAAAGACGTGTAGCGCGAAGAATCGGGAGAGCGTCGCGCCAGCGATGATCGGCCCGCCCAACATCATTTTCACGACCGCAGGGCCTATAATCGGAACCCGGCTGGCGATCGAGGCTCCGATTCCCAATCCCCAATAAGCGTCCTGATCAAAGCGCATGATTTGACCGGTAAACGCCATGCCAAGAGTCATCAGCAACAGCAAGACTCCAACGATCCAGGTTAGTTCGCGGGGATATTTGTGGGCTCCGAACAGAAATACCTGCGCCATATGAATAAGGACAATGGCCACCATGAAGTTGGAGCCCCATCCATGCATCGCGCGGATGAACCAGCCAAGCGTCACCTGATGATTCAGGGCCTGTAGGCTGCTCCATGCTTCGCCCGCCGAGGGAACATAAATCATCGCCAGCAGAATGCCGGTTACCAGTTGCAGGAGAAAGACGGTCAGCGCGGCGCTGCCGAACACGTAGAACCAACTCGCCGTATTTCGCGGCACAGGATGTTCGGCGACCTCGCGAATGGGTGCTGCGAGTTGCAAACGGTGGTCGAGCCATTCACCGATCTTCTTGATCAAGCGCATGGCGGCCTCTCCCCAGCAGCGCCTGCGATTGGTTCACCGGGGGTCGGTAACTGCCCAGCCTGAATCGTGAGCACACCATTTTCGATCTTGTAGGGATACTCGAAAAGCCCGCGTTCCGGCGGCCCTGAGGCACGCGACCCGTCCCGGTAGTACGCACCGCCATGGCAAGGACACATGAACAGGCCGGATTGGGGAAACCAGCGGACAGGGCACCCAAGATGTGCGCAGTTGATTGCAAACACTTGGAATTGATCACGCGCGATGCGCCGTACCCAGCATGCGGTGTCTACGGTCTTGCCGTCTGTAGGCATCACGAATGGATTGCGAAAAGCAGCCATTCGCGTTTGGCCTTCCGGAAAGTTGGTGACCTCGCCCAGGCGCACCCACGACAGGTACCCCTGCCCCTGGCCACGAGCTACAGATGAAAGAAGAAAGCGCACAATCGGTACCGCCACCACCATCGCCGCGAATCCGTTGAACAGGATTCCGAGCTTCATGAAGAAGCCGCGTCGGGAAAGCGTACCCTCAGTGGACGGGACAATCACAGGCTTAGTCGTCATTTTCATTTCTCCAAGTGCTGCGCATAATTCGAAGCGGAATAAGGCTGACCAGGGCTCTGCACGCGGCGCGATGCTAACCAGGCAACCAAATCTGTGATTTCCTGGTCGGACATGGGCTTTCCGGGAACGTTTCCGCGCCAGTCGGGTGCCTGCAAGTCGGGTCTGCCCGTGATCACGATCGTGCGTAGTCCTTGATCGCTGACCAGCGCAAGAAACGAATCGTTGCTGATGGCACTGGCTTTGGATCCACCATGACCTTCAGATCCGTGGCAGGATGCGCAATATGTTTCGAAAGCGATTTCACCACGCGCGGCATCCCCCGTCGTTTTTGCAGCGTATGAAGGTGAATTGGTCCCGTCGAGAATTCCCTTGCGTCCCCAACGTGAAAACATTCCGCTCGTAATCACATTGATCTGTTCCTCCGTAAGCAGTCCTCCGGCACTTTGCGCGAACGCGGGCATCGAAGTTCCACGGACGCCGTTGGTGACAATGTTGTGCATAGCATTCTCATCGATGATGGCGAGATACACGGGATTGGCGAGCGCGATCGAAGCTCCTCCACGCCCTTCCGTGCCATGGCAGGCGGCGCAGTTCTGCGCATAGAGAGTGCCGAAGTCAACAACTTGGTTCGGCGCCACCGTTTCCGAGCCTTTCTGCGGTTGGCCATGTGGAGTGCTGCAAGCCGAGAGCAATACAAGGGAGAGAACTGCGCACGCCGACAGATACGGGATCCGGTTCATCGGGGTTTCTCTCCGCTCTCTCGTGGTGGAATAAGTCCGGGAGCTTCGAGTCCTGCCCGTAAAGCAAACGACACATTCTCGCGGGTAGGAATGCTCGCCTGGCGCGTGACCACGAGGCCTGCCACGATTCCGAAGGCCACTTGCGAGGCGACGAACCAGAACCAATCGATGTGGGTTGCGAGCAATGGATTCAACAGACCGAGGATTGGGTAAAGCAGCCCCGACCACAACACCGGAGCAATGAATCCACCAACCACAACCGGGCGGCGTGGCAACATGGGAAGCATTGCACCGTACAGCAATCCAACCAAAATCGAGACCAGTCCATGGAGGAGAATAGCAATCGTGAAACTGTCCGCATGAAAAGAATGCAGCTGTGCAGGCCCGAGCCTTAGGGATTCCCGATAGACAGCTGCGGCGAGGAGATTGATGGGATACCAGATACTGCCGGCCTTCAGAACGCCGTAAGCACACGCCAATACTGCCATTGCGATGCTGCCCGCCACGCCGCCCTTCGCGCCCGCCGAGATCGGATATGTCTGGACGGGAAGCCATGCGCGGACCTGATCCCCCGGAACGGGCACTCGCTCCACGACCTGCCGATCAGTGATGAGGCGAATCTGTTCGGGAGCAACTGCGATAGCTTCTTCCTGCTCATGCGGAAAGACGGCGCGAAACCATCCGACGCAGCCCGCCAGCGCGAGCGCGGCGCCGAGAACGCTTACCGACATGCTTGTCAGCAGCCCCGCGAAGAGGAGGGTCGCCCCAAAAGCCAAGATGAATGGCCAGGCTGTTGGCGCCGGCACCTCGATCGTGCGCGGGGCCCGAGAAGCTTCGTTCAATTGCTCCGTTGCCAATAGTGTCGCCATGTCTACCTCAGCGCCCCAGAACGTAAACTACGGTAAAAACCACAACCCATACGGCATCGACGAAATGCCAATACATCGAGAGCACTTCGATGTGACCAGACTGCTTGACTCCCACACGCCCAAAAAGTCCGAGCACCGCAACGGTCAAGAGCATAATGAGACCTGCTGTGACGTGAAACGCGTGCAAGCCGACAAGCGAGTAATATGTTGTCCCGAACAAGTTGGTCGAGATCGTCAGCCCGTGTTCATAGATCAGTCGGCGCCACTCCTCCGCCGTGCCATAAAGGAACAAGCCCCCAAGGGCAATCGTAAGCAGCCAGAATCCGAGGAATGCGAATCCGATGCCGCGCGCTAGACATTTAGCGGCGAAGTGAATGGTCAAGCTGCTGGACAACAAGCAAATCGAATAGAAGATCGGCGTTTCAAGGACCTCGCGCGGACTCGGCCCCGTCAGACTCTTCCCTAAGTAAAAGAGATAGGCGACAACGAAGATAGTAAAGATCGCGGATTCGGCGATGATGAGACCGGCCATCGCCACCTTACCGCGAGATGGCAGCTGCCACGCAGCTGCCGTGTTCGGAAATGAAGTTGTCACTGCGCTCATATGTTTTCGCCTTCACTCATAGCGGCTATCGGGATCTTCAGGATGCTTCTGGTCCCACAGAGGGCGGCGGCTCGCGACCGTCGGAACGGTGGCAAAGTTATATGTAGGGGGCGGTGAACTGATGGACCATTCCAGTGTCCACGCGTCCCACGGGTCGTGACCGGCCCTGGCTCCCTTGAAATAGGAAATTACGAGGTTTGCCACAAACACGAGAATCGCTAGTGCCTGAATGAACGCGCCGATAGTAATGATGAAGTTCAAGGTGTCCCAGCCGCGGCCGGGCTCATAGGTATAGATCCGCCGCGGCATTCCCAGCACTCCGGGAATGTGCATCACGTCGAACGTCAGGTGAAAGCCAATCAAGAACAGCCAAAAATGCCATTTGCCCAGACGCTCGCTGAGCATTCGGCCAGTCATTTTCGGATACCAGTAATAAAACGCCGCGAAGAGAGCGAATAAAATTCCGCCCACGATCACGTAGTGAAAGTGCGCCACCACAAAATAGGAGAGGCTAAGCTGCCAATCGAACGGCGAGCAGGCCATCATGATGCCGGTCAGGCCTGCGATGAGGAATTGGAATAGAAATCCGATGCTGAACAGCATCGGCGTCTTGAATTGGATCCTTCCGCCCCACATCGTGCCGATCCAGTTGAAAATCTTAATTCCCGTGGGAACGCCTACAGCCATCGTGGTCAGGGTGAAAAAGCTGTTGGCGTAGGAGTTCATTCCGATCGTGAACATGTGGTGCGCCCAAACGCTCATGCTGACGAACCCGATGCACACCGTTGCGGCAACCATCACCGGATATCCGAAAATCGGTTTGCGTGAAAATACCGGAATGATTTCTGACATGAAGGCAAAGCATGGAATGATCAGAACGTAGACTTCCGGGTGTCCGAATATCCAGAAGAAGTGCATCCAGAGGACAGCGGAGCCGCCGGCCTGAGTATCAAAGAAATGGCCTCCCAAATATCGATCGATCAGCAACATGATTTGGGCAGCCGACAACGGAGTAATCGCAAGCAGAACCATTCCCGCCATCACAAGGTTGAGCCACACTAGCAAAGGCATTCGGCCGATCTTCATCCCGGGGCATCGCAAGCACAGAATCGTGGCAATGATATTGACCGCCGTTCCGATGCTCCCAAACCCGGAGACCAGCAGAGCGAGCGTCCAATAGTCGGAACTATGCCCTGGCGAGAAGGCTCGCGCGCCCAATGGCGCGTACGACCACCAACCCACGTCCGGTGCGCTTCCGGCCCCGTACAAGCCGCTTCCTCCGAGAAAGCTGAAATAAAGAAGAAGTCCTCCCAGAAACGATAACCAAAAGCTGAATGCATTCAGGCGTGGAAATGCCATGTCCCGCGCACCAATCATCAGTGGGATCAAGTAGTTCGCAAATCCAAATAGGACTGGCATGGCTACGAAGAAAATCATGGTCGTCCCATGCATTGTGAACATACGGTTGAAGACTTCCGGTGAAACGAAGTCGTTGTGCGAACGCATGAGCTGAATGCGAATGATGAGGGCCTCGACTCCACCGATCACGAGAAATAGCAGGGCCGAGAGAATGTATAGA
>Ga0193712_1000096_pt1 | contig 13436 bp, 28 predicted proteins | sample H3a1metaG_FD_143053 | JGI IMG/M metagenome (GOLD analysis project Ga0193712, IMG submission 143053) | Soil microbial communities from a riparian zone of the East river system, Colorado, United States - H3a1 | ecosystem: Environmental > Terrestrial > Soil > Riparian zone | place: USA: East River... | reverse complement strand
GCAGCGCGAGTGCCGCGAGGCCAACAAGGCTGAGATCGCGGCGAAGCAGCGCGAGTACCGCGAGGCCAACAAGGCTGAGATCGCGGCGAAGCAGCGCGAGTACTGCGAGGCCAACAAGGCTGAGATCGCGGCGAAGCAGCGCGAGTACTGCGAGGCCAACAAGGCTGAGATCGCGGCGAAGCAGCGCGAGCGCGAAAACCGCATCTGCTCCGAATGTGGCGAGGTTCTGCGTCAGCCAACCGAGACCGGGCTCTGCGGATTCTGTGAAGCCGAACAGCAGAAGGAGGCAGCGTGAGCACCCAGACTGAGCTCGCTGCCGTGCCGCGGCACATGCGGCACCTGGCGATCGCGAACGAGACACGATTCGCGATCTCGGCGGTCAAGCGCGAGATCGCCGCCAGCCGCCTGACGATCGCAGAGGCTCTCGATGACCCCAGAGCGCAGCGCCTCACAATATTCGATCTCTTCAAAGCTCAGCGGCGGTGGGGTCCTCGCACCACGCGCCGTGCGCTCGAGGACATCGGATGTCGCCTTGGCTGCCCGCCACTGCCGGAGCTCAAGCGTGTCCGTGACCTGACCGACCGCCAGCGCCGCGCGATCGCCGAGTTCCACGGGAGGACCGGATGAGCGAGAAGCTCCTCACGGTCGCGCAGGTCGCGGAACGGCTGCAGGTGCATCCTCGCACGGTGCGCCGCGCGATCGACGCGAGCGGGCTACGCGCTGTCCAGGTCGCCGGCCGCGGGACATGGCGGGTGCGCCCCGAGGACCTCGACGCGTGGCTCGAGCAGCGCACCAACACCAGCCACACGCAAGCAGACGACACGCCTCGGCGTCCTGTGGCTCGCATCGCCGCCGCTCCCCGTGGGCATCGCGGCGGCCGCCCCGCAGGTGTTCTCGCGGTCACACCAGGGATGGGGAGAACCGCATGAGGATCGTTATGCCGATCCCGTCGACCGCCGGCCTGCTCTGGGGTCTCGGCCCGACCGTTCGGGGATTGTGGATCCAGACGCTCGCGGAAATCCTCGACCTCCCTACAGCAGAGGTGGACAGGTGAGCCGGGTACCACGCACAGCCCGAGGCGTCGAGAACCGCCAGCGCACACGCCGCGACGGCAGCGGCTACTGGACGTTCCGGGTCCGCTGGACAGACCCCGCGACCGGCGGACGGATGAGCGAAGAGTTCGACGAGCAGGGCGACGCGATCGACTTCCACGCCGCGCTGCGACTCGCGCGCCGGGGCGGTGGGTTGCGTGACCTCGGCGCGGGGCGCGAGACGCTCTCCGAGTACGCCGTGCACTGGTGGGAGACCTATGCGGCGCACAACCTCACCCGCGCCACCCTCAAGGTGTACAGCTCGGTGTGGAACCTTCACGCCCGCCCACGCATCGGGCACCTCGAGCTGCGCGCGATCACACCCGGCGTGATGGCACGCCTCCGCACCGACCTTGAGGCGGCGGGTGTCGGCGCGCCCACGATCCGCAAGACGATGGCGGTCGTGCAGTCGATGCTGCGCCGCGCCGTCGAGGAAGACCGCATCCGCTCCAACCCCGCCGCGCAGGTCCGCAAGCCCACCACCACCCGCCAGCGCGCCGTCGCGCCACTCCCTCCCGCGACCGTGGAAGCACTCCGCGACGAAGTGAAGGAGCTCCGCGACGGGTGCCTAATCAGTGTCCTCGCGTACGGTGGGCTGCGCCCCGAGGACGCCCTCGCGCTCGAGTGGCGCCACGTCCGCAAGACCACGCTGCTCGTGGAGCAGAAGAACGTCGACGGTCAGGTCGTGGTCGGTGCGAAGGTCGACGGGAAGCCCCCCCGCACAGTCGACCTGTTCGCCGCGCTGCGCCAAGACCTCGCGGAATACCGCCTCGCGTGCGGCGCGCCCGCCGCCTCGACACTCGTGTTCCCGGGCCCGAGCGCGTCGCCGTGGACGGAGAGCCAGTACCGCAGCTGGCGCCGCTGGGTGTTCCAGCCCGCCGCCGCCGCGATCGGGATCGCAACACTCGAGCACAAGACCGCCAGCGTCTACATCGACGGTAAACGCCACAGGCGCTCCACCCGCAGCTACCGTGGCCCCAGGCCCTACGACCTGCGGCACAGCTTCGCGAGTCTCCTGATCCACGCCGGGGACCTCAGCGTCGTGGAGATCGCAGCGCAGCTCGGGCACAGCCCACAGACCCTTCTCCGCACCTACGCCCACATCTTCGCTGAGCTCCGCGGGCAGCCAAAGATGCCCGCCGACCGGCAGATCGCGAAGGCCCGTGCGGCACGCCGAAAGTTGGCGCTCGCGTGAGCCCCGTAATGAACCTCGGCGTGGGCCACTGGGAGAACCGCTCGGTCATCGTGCGCTCCATGCACCCGAACCCGGCAGCCGTCGGCGGGTTCTGCAACCTCGTCTATGCCGTCACGCACTTCCAGCACTCCCGGTATCCCGGTGTCGACCATCTCTGTGTGCAGCGCCACGACGGCGGCATCCAGGTCCCGTGGTCTGACCTGCAGCGGATCAAGGATGAACTCGCGCCCGGAGGCCCGCAGCGTTGCGCGATCGAGGTCTATCCCCCCCTGCACAACGTCGTCGACAACTGCAACTTGCGGCACATATGGGTCATGCCCGCCGGCTGGACGCCGCCCGTCGACCTCCGCGAGGTGCGGGTATGAGCGGCGACCCGGTATTGACCGTCGCGCGCACCACCAATGGTTCGTCGAGCCTTGCCCTCATCGGCTACCCGGATGGCTCGATTGAGCTGCTCGCCGATGAGGGGCTCAGCGTGCCACTCACCCTCGGCGACCTCTACTGGCTTGTCGTGGCGGGTGGTCCAGCGGCGATCACGTTCACACGATCTCACGGTGCTCCGGGTGAGCACGACGGACGGCCGGAGCAGGGCGACATAGCGTCCCGAGTTGCCACGTCCGTCACCGCTGGCTCGGGGTCTCCACACCCGCCAGGGTGCCCCGAGCCAGCCACCTTGCCAACCGCCGCCCCCACGACGCCCTACGGCCGGCTGTTCACCGAGGCAGACGTAGACCTGATCCTCATGCAGGCGTCGCGTCTGCGCTCACGAGGGCGAGACCTGTCCTGCAAGTTCGTCGTCGAGACGATGGAGGGCTCGCAGGCATCGCCTGCACCGACGCTCACCTTCCCCGCCGACGAGCCGCTGTTCTTGCTGCGCGGCTCAGACTCCAACGCGCTCGAGGGACTCCGTCACTACTCGGAAAGCTTCAACTATCTCGACCAGAAGGAGCACGTCGACGCCGTTGAGGACGAGATGATTTCCATGCGGCGCTGGCAGGAGGCGCACCCTGACCGCGTGAAGGTGCCAACGTGAACACCACAGAGGTGATCGTGATCTGCGTCGTCGGATGGGTCGTCTCCCCGGTCCTTGCCGGGCTCGGGTTCATCGTCGCGACTGCGGATAGGGCTCGCCGGGAACGCAACCGGCTGCGTGACGCTGAGCCAGCGCCGGTCGTGAGCCTCAGCGATGTGCGGGCCGCGAAACGGAGAGTCGCGTGAACCCGTTCGGTCTTGACGGCGCGCTCATCGTAGGAGCAGTGTCGTGATCGTCGTTCTGGTGTCTGTGACGGGCACGCTTCTCGCGGAGTGTGCGCTGCTCTTTCTCTGCGTGGTCCTCCCACAGTTGCTAGCGGAGCGCAGGCAACGCATCGAGGCGGAAAGTCTTGGTGGGGCGGTCTTGCGAGGAGAGGACTCGTGATCTTTCGATCTCACGGTGCTCCGGGTGAGCACGACAGACGGCCGGAGCAGGGACGTCATAGGCCGTCCCGGTTTGCCACGTCCATCACGGTCGACCAGGGCGCGGCTGTTCACCGCGGCGGGACTAGTCATCCCACCCTGAGCCGGCCACCCCTTCAGGCTGGTGTCTCGTGATCGCCGACGTGCAGAAGATCCAGGGGCGCGTGAGCGTCCCGAGCTACGGCGACCACGAGGTGAGGGTGTATCTCGGGAGCGCAGGTTCTTCGATGGCCGCGCTCGCCGAGGTGGATCTCCCTGACGGCCGGACCGTCCGCCTGGACTTGGAGGGGCCGGAGGTCGATCGCCTCGACGCGCAGATGATGCTCAGCTCGGCGGTGCGCGCCGCGCTCGCGGGCGAGGAGGCGACACACCGTCAGATGCACCCCATGGATGAAGGCGAGAGCTGAGCGGTGCCCGGCTCGGCACCTGTGCCTCCGCATCCATGGGCTGAACACCCTCATGGAAGCGACGGTGACCCGCCTCCTAGAACGAGGCGTGATCCGATGAGTGATCACCAGTTGGCATGCCTCGGGGAGGCCGCGTGAAGATCCCGGTCGACATCCCCATCGCGAACGCGAAGCACGATAAGAGGCTCGGCCTAGAGCTGGACACCGACACCGGCGAGGCAGCGCTCCAGATCCCCGTGACGTTCCGCCAGATCCGGGTGCGCCTCGAGGACCTAATCGACGCCGTCGCGCGCCTCGAACGCGCCTGCGCGATCGCGGACGCCATCGATTCAGCGCCACGTATCGTCGAGACGGTCCGAACCGAGCGCCCCAAGGCTGGAGGCGACACAGCGTGAGTGCCATAGGCCAAGCGGCGGTGATCCTGTTTCTGGCGCTGTTCGTGCTCTGGCTATTCGAGCCGCGCCGCAGTGGCGGTCACCCTCCACCACGTGCGTCACATGGACCGCGCCCGTGGGCGCCGCCGCCCCCAGCGCCGCTCAAACGCCTCCTGACCCCCGGTGGGACGAAAGATGCAGCGCACACCGTGACCGCTGCCGGCACCGCCCGGCTGTCGAGCCAGGAGGCAGGGCGTGTCGAGGCAGCGACTGAGAATCTCCGCCGCGAGTTCGCGGCGCTAGAAGCTGAGCTCGCTCGCACGATCCAAGCCGAAGCGGAATGCTCCCACGACGGAGGCGAGTCGTGACGCTCTCTCGATCGCACGCGCGGCCGCCCCGCAGCGGAAGCTACGAGTGGCGCGACCGCGATGATGACGTCGCCGCCGCGATCGAGCCCGAGCACGGCCACCCATCGCTCGTCGCGACGCTCAGCGTCGTGCGCGACGACGACAGCGGCCAGGCGGGGATCTACATCGACAGCGGCCAGGCGGGGATCTACATCGACAGCGACCAGGCCCACGAGATCATCGCTTGGCTCACTGCGCGCCTATCTGCTTGGCGACGAGACCCGCGCATCCCTGAGTTGCTCAAGACGTCCAGCTGTGTTGCCCATGTGGCGCTCGCGTTCTCGGACGGCTCCGTCCTCACGGTGGACCCGCAGACGTACAGCGATATCGCCGGGAGCCACGCCCCCGATGCCGAGACAGGACGCCCCCAGAACGCCCCCAGGAAGGAAAGTCATAAATGACTATCGCCGCTGATTCGGCTCTGCTATCGGAAGCCCTCTGTCGGACTCGAACCGACGACCCCTTCCTTACCATAGACAGGCACCTGTCCGGTCCTGTCACCCCAGGTCACACACAGTCACCAGACGGATCGGGTCTAGCTGACTCCAGCGGCACCGGCGGACCACACGCGACAGGGCAAACGCCCCCAGAACGCCCCCACGGGACTCGCCGCCGGTCCGACCAGGGCGTATATCTCCGCGTCACCTACGAGCCGGTGCTTGTTGCTCCATCCTTCGAGCGCCTCACGCCGATCGACATGCTGGATCTCAGGTTCTGGATCGGAGACGGACCGTACGGAGATCTGTGGGAGGAGATCAACGGCGTCACGGCTATAGGCGCGCAGTGCGCCCATGGAATCGCGGCGAACGGCCAGCTGCGCGTCGCGCAGCAGGACGGCTGGACGCGCGATGTGTCCTTTACCTACTTGGACAACTCCGCGCGGGCGGAGAACGTCGTCATCGAGGGCTACTGCTACCTCGACGGCCGCGACGGCGACACGCAGGCAGTGCTCGACTGTCTCCGCGGAAACGAGGTGGCGCGATGAAGCCGTTCAAGCAGGCGCACCGGCCAATCTACCTGCGGATCACCCACAAGGTCGACGACGCGAAAGAACAGGTCATCCTCAGCGACTGCGAGGTCTCGATCAGCACCGGCGTAGTAGCCGGGACGGAGTGGGAGACGCTCAGCGGCGTCTACAGCATCGAGCTCTACCTTCCCTTCACGCGGGAGGCGCACGGCAAGGTCTGGATCGAGACGAACGACGAACCCGAGCCCGTCGAGTTCAACCTGTACACGCCGCCCAGCACCGACGACTACATCATCGCCGAGGGCTACTGCTGCTATCTCCCCGGCCTGCGCGGCGACAGGCAGGCCGTGCTCGAACGACTCCGTGGTGAAACGAAAGCGCCCGAGACGGCAGGCTCATGATCTTCCGTCCCGAACTCGCGTGGAAAATCGCGACCGGCGAGAAGAACGTGACCCGTCGCGTCTGCTCGAGCAACCCCCGCTCGCCGTGGTGGCGCGAGCACTGCGCGCTGGAGATAGGCCGTGACTACGCGGTCCAGGTCGGCCGCGCCGGAAAGACAATCTGCCGCGTCGTCGTCGTAGCGGTCAACCGCGAACCGCTCGGGGTCCTCACCGACGCTGAGGCCCGCCTCGAGGGGTTCAAGGACGCCCCCTCCTTCACCTCCGTCTTCGAGGAGATCAATGGTTTCTATGACGCCAGCGTCGATGTGTGGCGCGTCGCGTTTCTCCCACCCAAGTTTGCGAACGGAGACGCGGCGTGAACGTGGTGGATCTCTTCGCTGGCCCAGGTGGTTGGGATATCGCTGCGGTCGAGCTCGGCATCGACCCTCTCGGTGTTGAGCTGGACGATGCGGCATGCGCGACCAGGGCAGCTGCGGGTCTTCGCACCACCCAGGCAGACGTCGCCAGCCTCAACCCCGACGACTACGCGCCGTGCGACGGGCTGATCGCCTCTCCCCCCTGCCAAGCGTTCAGCATGGCCGGGAAGGGGGCTGGCCGCGCCGCGATCAGCGCGTATCTCGCGGTGATCGGCTGGATGAGCTCAGGTCGCAGGCTGAACAGCGACTATCTCGCCGAGCAGTGCAGCGACGAGCGCGCACACCTCGTGCTCGAGCCGCTGCGGTGGACACTCGCCCTTCATCCCCGGTGGGTCGCGTGCGAGCAGGTCGAGCCGGTCCTGCCGGTGTGGGAGGTGATGGCAGCAGCGCTGCGCGAGCACGGCTACTTCACATGGACCGGCGTGCTGTCGGCGGAGCAGTACGGGGTACCGCAGACGCGGAAACGGGCGATGCTTCTCGCGTCACTTGACGGGCCGGTCGGCGCGCCTCCGGCGACGCATCAGCGTTACATCGCTCCACGCCAGCGCGCTGAGGCGACCGAGTCGCTGTTTGAGGTGCCTGAGCCCGAGCGGATCGTCGCGCCAGAGGATCGTGGGTTGCTGCCGTGGGTGAGCATGGCCGAGGCCCTCGGATGGGACGATGGGTCGACGCCCTCACCAGCGCCGACTGTCACCGGAGGAGGAGCTGCGCAGGGCGGCGTTGAGGTATTCGCCTCGAAGGCGTCGAGAGCGCGTGCATCTCGTGCCATGCCGTTTTACTACCGCAACGGGAACCAGCCAAATGCTGCTCGGCGCCGCGAGGACGAGCCTGCGCCGACGCTGCACTTCGGCCACGCGCTGAACAGCGGAGTCGAGTGGACGACGACGCCGGAGGAGATTTGGCGGCCCAGCAAGCTCGTGGACACGGGCTGCACGCGCGGTGAGGGCGAGGTGTCGCCGACAAGCGATCGTGTGCGCCCGGTGGACGCCCCGTCGCCGGCCCTGACGACGCGCGCGGATCACATGGAGTGGAACGACGAGCCGCTGGCTGCCTGCGGCTGCCTTCTCGGTGTGGTCGACGCCAATAGGTTCTGTGCGTGCTGCGAGGCGCATCTCGGCGACCCCGAGGGTCTCTACGCGGTCCAGGGCGACGGCACGCACCGTTTCACGGACTGCCCGTCCTTCGTGGCTCCCACGAGCTACAACTCGCGTGACCAGCGCGACACGCGCACGGGTAGCCCGGTGCCCGCGCGGCAGCGCTCGGTCGATGAGTCCGCGCCGACGATCGCGGGCGAGAGCAGGAACGACTCGTGGACGCGCGCTCGCCCCGCCAAGACGCTGACGAGCCACGGCCTGATCCCGGCTCCCGGTCAGTCGGGCTTCAACGCAGAGATGGGACGCGAGGGCTGGGAGTGGGACAGGCCGGCTACGACCGTCAACGGCGACCCGCGCGTCGCCGAGCCGGGATGGCGTGGTGCGCCGCGCGACTACGACGGCGACGGCAACTACATCGGCAAGCGGTCTATGGACAACGCCGTGCGCGTCTCGATCGCCGAGGCCCTCGTCCTCCAGAGCTTCCCGCCCGACTACCCGGTGCAGGGCACCAAGACCGCCCAGTTCCGGCAAGTGGGCGACGCCGTTCCGCCGCTGCTGGCGTGGCATGTCCTGCGCGCGGTCGTTCCGCTTGAGGCGCCGGTGGCCGCGTGACGCCTTCGTGGGAGGTCCGCGAGGGCTACTGCATCGAGGTCATGGCCGATTTGGCCGAGTCCTCGGTCGACGCTGTCGTATGCGATCCGCCCTACGGCCTGAGCCGCGAGCCTGCCATCGCAGAGGTGTTGACGCACTGGCTCGCTGCCGACGACTACCGGCACTGCGGCGGCGGGTTCATGGGCAGATCGTGGGATAGCTTCGTGCCGGGGCCCGCGTACTGGTGCGAGGCATTTCGAGTACTCAAGCCCGGCGGGCATCTCCTCGCGTTCGGCGGGACGCGCACCTACGACTTGCTCACGATCGCTGTGCGCCTCGCTGGCTTCGAGATCCGCGACTCAATCATGTGGCTTTTTGGGAGCGGATTTCCCAAGAGCCTGGACGTGAGCAAGGCGATCGACAAGGCGGCGGGCGCTGAGCGCGAGAGCGTGCGCCGCACTCGTATCGACGGTAAGTCGCCTGGCCGCACGGTCACTGGCTTCAACCACGATGGGACGCTAGATCCTGCAGTGACACTAGGCGAGCCCATTACTGCGGAGGCCCAACAGTGGGAGGGCTGGGGCACCGCGTTGAAGCCGGGCCATGAGCCGATCGTGGTGGCCCGCAAGCCACTCACAGGCACCGTCGCGGCGAATGTGCTGGAGCACAGCACCGGCGCGCTGAACATCGACGGATGCAGGGCCGGCTTTCAGAGCGACGCGGATGAGCGCGAGTCGAAGGACAAGAATCGTCACGCCGACTTTGGTAGCGGCCCACGCGAAAACGCTGTCTACGGCGAGGACACTCAGTCACGCGGCGAGCATGGGAACTATGACCCGACCGGTCGCTGGCCAGCGAACGCGGTCCTGTCTCACTCCGAGGACTGCTCCGATGAGGAGTGCGCGCCGGGCTGCCCGGTCGAGGAGCTTGATCGCCAGAGCGGAGGCGCGTCGCGTTTCTTCTACTGCGCGAAGGCGAGCAGCGCCGAGCGGAATGCGGGCCTCGATGGATTCGCTCAGGTGGACATGGCGGCTGCGCAGTATCGGCTCGTCAAGGCTAACCCGACTCGTGCTGACGGAGGGCCAAACGAGACGCGGTCGCGCGCCAACGTGCATCCGACCGTAAAGCCGCTCGACCTGATGCGATGGCTGGTGCGCCTCGTGACGCCGACGGATGGTGTGGTGCTGGACCCGTTCACGGGCTCGGGCACGACGGGTTGTGCGGCGGTGCTCGAGGGATTCGACTTCATCGGGATCGAGCGGGAACTGGAGTATGTCGCGATCGCGGACGCGCGGATCGCGTGGTGGGCTCAGCACCCAGAGGGCCTCGAGCCTGACGTGGCTCTGCAGGCCGATGCTCGCCAGCGGAGGGTCGCGGAGTCGGGACAGGGGTCGCTGCTGGACGGGCTCGCCTTCTCAAGGAACACGGGAGGCTGACATGAGCGACTGGGACGATCCGATCTGTGATCACTGCTGGTGGGATCTACACAGGCTTTATGGTCGCTTCACTCGACGCGGTTCGGTCACGCGCGGGTGAAGCGCGACGTGAAGGCCGGCCGAGACATGAGCCCGATCAGGTCGTGGACGCTGGAACGCGATCCAAGGGTCGAGACTAAGGTCAACGAGCTTTACACGCAGCCGGGGGGAAAGTACGTAGGGCTCATGGTAAGCGTTGGCGGCAGCGAGCTATTGGATTATCACCAGAGGATCGGGGTCCTTGAGGCCGAGCCGGTACTGGACCTGCTCTCACATATCTACGCCCTGCGCATCCTTTCGCGCAGAGGTGGCTCTCCCGGTAAGAATCTGGACACAGAGATCGAGGCCCTTCTCAAGGAACACGGGAGGCTGACGTGAGCGAGCGGCTGATGGATCGCAACTATTCCGAGCCTGCGCGCTATGTCGCGCTGAGCGAGCTTCGACCGTACGCCGGATCCACGGCCGTGATCCTCGCGGCACGCAAGAGCGGGGACCCTGAGCAGCGCGTCGTGATCGCGCTGTCCGACGCTGAGGCGTGGCAGCTTCACAGCGAGGGCCGACTCGATGGGTGGACGCCCGCTGCTGCTTTGCCGGGAGATCAGTCGTGAGAGCTATCGCCGGCTTCCTGATCAAGCTCGCCATGTCGGTGTATGCAGTGGTCGGGCTACTCCCTCACCCGACACAGATCCCTGCTGCTTTGCGTGATGTGTGGAGTGGTAAGGCCGAGCGGGAAGCGGCCGAGTGATGGTCCTTGAGCCCTTCTACATACCTGAGCGTGTAATTCAGGCTGGCCGTGAGGCGTGCCTAGCGAGTGATGGCGAGACACCCGTGTGCAGCTTTGCGCAAGCGGAGGCGTTGATCCGAGGCGCGCTTGCTGAGTGGGGCATCGAGGAGGAGTTCTTGCGCGATGTTGGCAACGGCCGAGATCGGCGCTTGGTAACGCGCTTTGAACAGGAGGTGATCGGGTGAGCGCCATACCGATAGACGAGGCCGCGCTGGTGAAGGCCGAGAAAGCGTATGTCGAGCAGCTCTGTTCTTCTCCCGCGACCAAGACACTGGAAGATCTCCAGGTGGCCGTCTCTGCCTATCTAGAGGCCGCAGGGTTCAGGCGGGAGATGCAGGCTGCTGCCCTGTATTTTCCCGCGACGCATGAGCGTCTCATCGGCCCGTGGCGGCCTCTCACTGACATGGAGGAGGAGCGCTAGATGCCGATCAAGGCGAACAGGGCTGTGTGTTGGGAACCCACTTGTGACGGATGCGGCGATGGCGACAACTACGAGTGGGGCGGCTCCTTTCACTACCTGAGCGAGACGGCGGCCAGGGAAGCGATCACTGACGCCGGCTGGCTGATCGAGGGCGAGAAGATCTTTTGTGAAGGATGTGTCGACACTCGCAAGGAAAAGGAGCAGGAATTGAGACCGCCCCCCGGCTCGATGATCGAAGACCGCCCACGAAGGACCGACACGGAGGAGGGGCGATGACCGAGGATCAGCGCATCCCGACTTCCCAGGCAGATGCAGTCTCCGACTGCGAAGCGATGAAGGCGGCGTTTGAGAAGCTGAAGCTCCAGCCGACCTACAGAACACACCCGAGCTATGTCTTCGAGGCTGCTTTCAATGTTGGCGTCGCTCACGCCCGATCCACGCCGGCCGAGGAGGCTTATGCGGTACCCGACGAGGAGCAGCCCCAGGTCGAGGCGAAGCTGCATGAGATTGGCTCTGCGGCCCCTACTCAGCAAGAGGCGATGGATGATCGCGAGTGGACCCTGGTGGGCCATCCCGTCACGCCCGATCCAGCTGGCGGATGGACCAGCGTCTCTGTTCAGAGTGGCCATACAGGCAACGTAACGGTCGAGGGGAAGCTCGTGGTCGTACCGAAGGATCGTGCTCTATCTGCTGAGCAGCGCATCCGTGAGCTGGGTCTGATCAACGCGAGGGAACGCGGGCAGGTTGCCAGGCTCACTGATCTTCATTGGCGAGCGCTTGACCGCGCGAGGCGGGCCGAGGTTGATCTTCAGTTGGCCATCACCACGGGTGATCCGCGCGACGTGGATTACCTGGCTGCCCTAGAGGAGATCCGTGACTGGCTCGCGGAAGAGCGTGGGCCTGATGTCTGAGTCTCGTCGTGAGCTGACCCTAGCCGCGTTGGTGGCCGAGTACCGCCCAGGCGGCGACTGGGAGACATGGGACGACGTAGAGGCGGCGCTGTTCGCATCCATCTGCCTGTGCTGTGGGCAGCCGGGCCACTACCAGGAGACACTCGAAGCCCACTTGGCGGAGAATGGTCTCACTCAGGGGGTGTACCTGGATGACGGACGCGTGCAGGACGGCCATCATCGCATCGTCGCCGCCCGTCGTCTCGGCATTGACATGGTCCCCCTGGAGTCGCGCGAGCAAGCGGGGGAGCGTTGGGTTCGTGACCACGGCTACGTGGACTGGCGGCATCGCAAAGTCGGTGATGTGCTTGATTACGACACGCTTCACTGGTGCACGGCTGCGGTCGACCAGGGTAAGGAGCGTTATGTCTGAGTCCCGGCGTGAGCTGACCGAGGAGGAGCGGCCTGTCCTTGCCGTTGAAGAAGTCAAGGCCCGGCAGATCTTTGGAGGCCACGTGGTGTGGCTTGATGGCGAGTGGCAGATTGTGAAAGCCGGAGGCACTCAAGAGGGCCGTACAGAGCTGCTCGATGAGCGCGGAGAGATGGTCTTCGATGGCCCGAGCGACGAGCTTGTACTGCGGCGTGTGGTGCCCGTCTCCTCGGAGCCGTGCGTTGCGGGCCTGGTCGGAGCACTGCTCGGCTGTCAGTGGGGCTCAGACATCGCCCATCCTGATGACCTCCTGCCTTGCAGTGAGCGCGCTGTGCAAATCGTCGTTCTTCACGACGGGCCCAGGAAGATGGCGTTCAAGCTATGCGCTCGACACCGTGATCTCGCCTTGGCTGAAAGCACAGCTCGCGAGGGAGATTCCGATGCAGCTTGACCGCTCCAATGTACACAAGGCTCAGGAAGTCGTGGCTGAGCACCAGGTCGGAGACATGCGGGACACCCACCTCATCGAAGCGTTTCTTGAGATCGAAGGAGTCACAAAGCGCAGCTCCAACGGTATGCCTATGGCTCCAGGGTGTGACGATCGTGAGTGGCAGTGGCGAGGCCCGTGGCGCAAGGTCGAGACAGAGGGGGGTTCGAATGCGGCTTGATCCGGCAGAGCAGGAGGCGATGACGGCGGCGTTCGAGAGCGCGATGGCTCCCTATGGGCTGGGGCTCGGGAAGGCGAATGATGCGGTGTTGTGCCGGATGTTCGAGAAGGGCTGGAGGGCTCATGCAGCCTGGGGCTCAGATGTGTTTCGTCGGGTCTATGACGTGGCCCAGGAGCTGCGTCTTCAGCCTCAGGAAGCGCTCGCGGCGATCATCGAACTGCTCGACGGCGCGGCCTCTACTCGGGTACCCGAGGAGGCGGCAGGAGTGTGTGAGATGGAGAAGCTGATCGGGCCTCGGCCTACATCTGGTGATCGCTTGGCTGAGTACCTACATTTCGAGCGGATCTGGAACGCAGGACTCAGATTTGGC
>Ga0193712_1000095_pt1 | contig 13457 bp, 11 predicted proteins | sample H3a1metaG_FD_143053 | JGI IMG/M metagenome (GOLD analysis project Ga0193712, IMG submission 143053) | Soil microbial communities from a riparian zone of the East river system, Colorado, United States - H3a1 | ecosystem: Environmental > Terrestrial > Soil > Riparian zone | place: USA: East River... | reverse complement strand
CGCGCCGTCCCAGGCCGCCTCGATCTGCCGGCGCAGGTCGGCCGGAAGGCGGAGGGGCTGGTCCAGATAGCGCCCGATGATTTGGTCGTCGAGATGCTCAGTCGCGCTCATGTCCGTAATCCTTGTGTGGTGCGAAACAGAACGGCCCTCCAGGTCTCGCGAAGCACCCGGAAGGCCGGATCACGGCATGAGAACGATCCGATGGACTTCTAGGGTGTTCGCCCTCGCGCGACAGCGTCGCCGGACGCAAGACGCCCACGGGCGCCCATGATCGGACGGACGCGGCACTCCGTGCCGGGCCCCGCCCAATGGCGGCGCAACAGTGGGGTGATGAAGGACTGACGAATCATCATGTGAGCAAAGTAAAAGCCGGTGCGGGACGGAGCAAGGGGTGATACGTTTGCCCCCTATGATCATCCTCCCCCTTCTCGCGTTGCTGGCCCAGGGACCCACTCCTCGCACCCTCACCGTCGACGACCTGTTCCGGATCCAGAGAGTCTCGGATCCGCGAGTGAGTCCCGATGGACAGTGGGTCGCCTACGTCGTGTCTACGCCAGACCTCGTCGCGGATAAGTCGACGAGCCGCATCTGGATGGTGGCCACAGCGGGGGGAGACCCGATCCCCCTGACCACGAAGGGCAGCTCGGCATCGAGTCCTCGGTGGAGTCCCGATGGCAAGTACTTGGGTTTCCTCGCGACGCGCGGCGAGGATGCCGAGACGCAGGTGTGGCTCCTGAACCGGCTGGGCGGCGAAGCCGAGCAGCTCACGAGCGTCAAGCAGGGCGTGGGGAGCTTCGTGTGGTCCCCCGACGCGGGACGCTTGGCGCTCGAGATCGACGACATGACTCCCGACCAGGCGGGCGACACAGCCTGGATCGGCATCAAGGCCAAGACGCAGCGCCCGTACGTGATCGACCGGCTGCAGTTCAAGCGCGACGGCACCGGCTATCTCGATCACCGCCGCACGCACATCTACGTGTTCGACGTGCGCACCAAGGGCACCGCCCGCCAGATCACCTCGGGCGCCTGGGACGACGAGGGACCGGCATGGTCTCCGGACGGGCGGCTCATCGCGTTCACGAGCAACCGCGACAGCGTGGACGGCAACGACAACTCCGACGTCTGGATGGTCGCGAGCGATGACACCAGCAAGGGCGCCACGACCCGTCGGATAACATCGGAGCCCGGCCCCGACGGAGATCCGGCGTGGAGTCCCGACGGCAAGTGGATCCTCTACGACCGGCAGCCGCTGGGTGAACCCATCGCGATGATCTACGACCCGGGTCAGCTCGCCGTGATCGGCGCCGATGGTGGGCGGCCGCGCGCGCTGACCGCCGCGCTCGATCGCAACATCCGCGCCGAGCGTTGGGCGCCCGATGGAAAGAGCATCTACGGCATTCTCGAAGACGAGGGAGACAGCTACCTGGTGCGCGTGGACGCGACGTCCGGCGCCGTGACACGGCTGGTGGGCGGCGGGGCGGATGGGCGGTCGGTGAACGCGTACAGCATGGGTGCGGATGGAACGATCGCGGCGCTCATCAGTGCGCCCCACCTGCCGAACGAGATCTTTGTGGTGGAGGCCGCCGGATCGCGGCAGCTGACCCGCACGAATCAGCCGCTGCTCGATTCGCTCCGTCTCGGCGACGTGCGCGAGCTGCACTTCAAGAGTCGGGACGGGACGGCCGTCGAGGCGTTCCTGTACACGCCGCCAGATTACCAGGCGGGCAAGCGCTACCCCACGCTGCTGCGCATTCACGGCGGTCCCGTGTCGCAGTTCGATCGGAGCTTCAATTCAGAAGCTCAGCTCTTCGCGGCGCGCGGCTACGCGGTGGTAATGACCAACCCGCGCGGCTCGTCGGGGTACGGCGCCAAGTACTCGCGCGCCATCTTCGCTGATTGGGGCAACAAGGACTTCGACGACGTGATGGCCGCGGTGGACGAAGCCGTACGCCTCGGCATCGCCGACCCGGACCGCCTCGGCGTGGGCGGATGGTCGTACGGCGGGATCCTGACGAACTACGTCATCACGAAGAGTACGCGCTTCAAGGCGGCGATCAGCGGGGCGAGCGAGGCGCTGTACACGTCCAACTACGGCCACGACCACTATCAGAATCTCTGGGAGATGGAGCTGGGTGTGCCGTGGACCCATCAGCGCGCCTGGGATCGCATCTCGCCGTTCTGGTCGGTCGCGAAGATCACGACGCCCACGCTCTGGATGGGCGGCAGCAGCGACTGGAACGTGCCGATCATGAACTCGGAGCAGATGTACCAGGCGATGCGCCGGCTGGGCAGGACGACCCAGCTCGTCGTCTACCCAGGCCAGTCGCACGGGATCGGCAAACCCACGTACCAGAAGGACCGCTGGCAGCGCTACCTCGAGTGGTACGGCCGGTTCTTGAAGCCTGATCTTTAGTTCCCTGCGCCTACGTGCCCAGTCTGATCGAGAAACGCGATCAGGGCAGCGATCTCGGCCTGCTTGAGGTTCAGCTTGGGCATCTGATTGGCGCTGCCGATCATCGACGGATCGGCGAGGAAGCGCTGTAGGTATTCGGGCGCCAGGCGCCGGTTGGTCAGCTCCGGTCCCACCGCCACCACGCCACTGCCGCTCACCTCGCCGTGCAGATGGCACGTCAAACACCCTTTTGCCACGAAGAGCCGCCGGCCACGGTCGCTCGCCGACAACGCCGCCGGAGCCTGCGCTCCCGCGTCGATGACCGTCAGGGGAACGAGCGTCACGCGGCTCGACCCAAACCCGCTGTGAATCGTGATCGTCCACTCGCCCGCCTGGGGCAGGACGAGCCGTGCCGAGTATTGGCCCGCTTCCTTGGTGGGCACAGCCACGGCGGCGGCGGTCGTGCCGGCTCCGCGCGCCTCGACCCGCGGCTCGAGGTTGCTGAGCTTGGTGACGCCGTGCTGGCGCACGGTGAATGTGAGGTTCAGCGGCTGGCGGACGACGCCGTAGTCGGGCAGGTCCTCGACGGTGATGGCGGCCCAGCCGCCGTAGATGCTGAGAAGCGGCAGCAGCAGCGCGGGCAGCACGAAGCGGGACGCTCGGGTGGCCATGGGGTTCTCCCTGTGAGGGTCCTAGGTTAGACGCCGCCCGAGCCGGGTGGGTTTGAGCGGAACGGCTCACCCCCGAATGGTCCGTCCCGCGGCGAAGTCGAACAGGGTCGCCCGGCGCAGCTGGTAGTGCGCCGCCCAATAGCCGCGCAGTGCCTGGACGTACTGCAGAAGTGCTTGGTCCTTCTCGGCTTGGGCGATGTAGAGGTTGTCGATTGTGATGCGGCCGATCACGTAGCGATTGTAGGCTACCTCGAACCGTTTGGCGGCCACGCTGTCCGACTTCGCGACCAGGAGCACTGTGCGGCGCGCCTGCGCCAGCTCCAACGCCGCGAAGCGGGCATCGTGGGCGATCTGCCCCATTGTCGCCTCCGACAAGCTGGCCACGCGCTCGCGGTCGGCCTCCGCCGCGTGAACGCCTTCGCTATGGGCGCCCCAGAGCCACAGCGGTACCTGGACGGACAGGGTGAAGCGGCGCGCCTCCAGCAGGTTCTGATACGCGAGGCTCGCCTCGGGCGCGGTGGCGTTGAACCCATAACTGGCCTGCACCGTCCCGCCGGCACCCGTGCGCAACCGCGCTTCGGCCACGCCGCGCCGCGCCTGCACCTCGTCCAGTGCCACCGCGCTCACGGCCGCACGGTTCTTGAGGGCTTCGGCGACGGCCCGGGCCGTGTCGGCTTCGAACTCCGGCGCATCGCCGGTCACCGTGACTTCGACGGCGGTCCCGGAGGGGAGGTCGAGGGCGAGACGCAGGGCGTCTGTGGCGCGTTCGTGCTCGAGCCGCGCCGCCTCGAGGGCCGTGCGCGACCGGAGCAGGGCCAGCTCGCTCTGGAGCAGATCGTTCTCACCGATCTTGCCGACCTCGAACCGGCCCGTGTTCAAGCGGTACAGCGTGTCATTCACCGCCGCGTTCGTCACGGCGTTCTGCAGTGCGACACGGGCGGCGTACAAGTCGAAGAACACCGTGGCCGTCTGGACTGCGACGTCCTCCATCGCTTCGAGATAGGTGCGCTCGTCCAGCTCGGCGCGCACCACGTCCTCACGCCCGTTCCACGCGGCGGTGTTGGGCCGGAAGAGATCCTGGCGCACACCGACCGACACCGGGGTGGAGGACCAGCGCTCGTACGCCGTGGCACCGCTCACGCTGAGGCGCGCCAGCGCGGAGGAGACGAACAGGTCTCCGCCCGTGATGGGCAGTTTCTGGGATAGGGTCAGGGTCAGCGATGCGTCGGTTTGTTGCTGCGGCACGAACACCGTGCTGCCGTCATCCCGTAGCACGGGGATGATCGACTTGTTGTAGGACGGGACGGTCCCGCCGAGGAACAGCTGCGGCAACAGGCCCGAGCGGTAGGCGCGGTGGCGGTACCGTGCCGCCTCGCGCGTCGCCCGCGCCGCGCGCGCCTGGTGGCCGCGCTGCTGGGCGAGCGCGATCGCTTCGGTCAGCGTGATCGCCTGGGAGGGACGCGCTTGGGCCGCGAGCGGAGCAAGCGCGCCCAGGGCGAGGGAGAGGAACAGGCAGCCGCGGATAGTCATGAGGTCACTCGTAACGGAGGCAGACGACGGGATCCTGGCGCGCGGCGCGGTAGGCGGGAACGATGCCAAACGCGATCCCCACGGTGAACGAGACACCAAACGCGACGAGCACCGAGACCAAGGACACGATCGTGGTGATGCCGGCGAAGCGCTCGATGCCGATTGAGAGGCCGGCGCCGACGAGAATGCCGGCCACCCCGCCGGCCACGCTGATCAGCACCGCCTCGCTCAGAAACTGAAACAGGATGTCCTTCTGCGTCGCGCCCATGGCGCGGCGCACGCCGATCTCGCGAATCCGCTCGAGTACGGAGGCGAGCATGATGTTCATGATCCCGATGCCGCCGACGACCAGCGAGATGGAGGCGATCGCCCCCAGCACGACGTTGAAGATCGTCTTGGTGCGCTGCTCCTGGCGCAGCAGCATCTCGGGGACCGCGATCTCGAAGTCGATGACCGTGTTGTGCCGGCGCGTGAGCATCCGTTGCAGCACGTCGGCGACGGACGACACGTAGCGCGACTCCGTCACCCGGACGATGATGCGGTCGAGCTGGTTGCGGTTCGTGCGCTCCTCGCGTTGTTGCTCGGACTCGGCGGCCTGATCCTGGGTCGTGACCGTGACCTCCCGGGCCGCTTGCTCGATATCGCGCTGCGTGAGCTGGGCGCGGTTGCGGAAGCGGATCAGCACGGTGCGCACCGGCACGTAGACGTCCATGTTGGCGTCGCGAATCCCGAGGCGCTGTGCGGTCTGTTGGGTGAGGCGGCGATCCTGGAGCACGCCGACGACGGTCACCCAGGTCTCGCCGACCTTGAGCGGACGCCCAATCGGGTCTTCCGTCGTGAAGAAGCGGGTGCGCACGCCGTGGCCAATGATGGCGATGGGGAGGCCTCGCTCCACCTGCTGCGGAGTGAACGTCACCCCGGCGGCCAACGCCAGGTTCGTGAGGCGGAAGTAGGTCGTATCCACGCCCACGAGTTTCCCGCTGCGGCGGCGGCCTTCCCGCGTGAGGGAGGTGTTCAGCACCACCTCCGCGCTCGTAACTTCGACGCCCGGCACGACCCGGGCGATCGCCTGCGCGTCGGCATAGGTGAGCCCGGGCGAGAACTTCGTGACCTTCTTGTCCGACTCCTCCTCGGCGGGACCCTCGTGCTGCTCCACGAGGGGAGTGATCATCACGTTGTTGGACCCGAGCAGGCGCATCTGCTCAAGGATTTCCCGCTCGGCGCCCTTCCCGATCGCCAGCATGGCGATGACCGAGGCAACCCCGAACAGGATGCCGAGCGAGGTGAGGGAGGCGCGAAGCTTGTTGTGTTGCACGGCCTCGACCGCCGTGCGCATGCTGAATCCGACGTGCGCGACGAACTCGCGGCGCAGCTCGGCGAGGTTCACCGCCGCGGTGGAGGCGCGGTGGGCGCCACGATATTGCCGCCGCGGCGCGCCGTGTCGCCGCCCACCACCGGCAGACTGTCGCGCGCGGAGGCCGGTAGGCGCGTCAACGTGATGTGCTCGTGGTTGGGCGGGGGCGTCAGCAGCACCCCGTCATTCTCCTCGAGGCCACGTACGATCACCACTTCGTCGTCACTCATCGGTCCTGTGATCACTTCTTGCTTCGTGACGCGCCCGCCGTCCCGGCGATAGACGAACGGGATCCCATCCACACTGCTCACCGCCTCCAGGGGCACGTACAACGCCACGTTCAACTTCAGCGTCTCGATCGCGTTCCCGGTCGTCATCCCGGGCCGCAGCGTCGTATCCGACTCCTGGACGGTCACCTTGACCTCGAAGACTTTCGCGTCGGCGTTGGGCCGCTGCTCGCCCACGTTCGCGACGCTCGCGACGATCCCGGAGAGGCGCTTCGTGGGATCGGCGTCCAACGTCAGCACCACGGGTTGCCCGACCGCGAGCTTCCGTACGTCGATCTCGTTGACGTACGTGACCGACTCCATCTGGGTGAGGTCGGGCAGCGTGGCCACGCTCGGCTCCCAGGCGTTCACCTGCGAACCGCTGGTGCGCTTGCGGCCGTTCCACTCCTTCACGTAAATCACCATCCCCGGCGCCGGCGCGCGTATCGTGAATCCCGCCATCACATCCTGCACGACCTTGAACAGGTTGCGTTGCCGCTGCACGTCGGCACCCACCTCGCGCATCTTGGCTCGGGATTGCTCGGTCTTGGTCGTATAGTCGGACCGCGCCTGCGCCAACGCGCGCTCGGCGCGTTCGTAGTCGATCTCGGCCTGACGCTTGACGGTCGGCGCCTCGTACACCGCCTGCTCCTTGGCGAGGCGTTTCTCCTCAAGCGCCAGCTCCATCGTACGAATGTTTTCGCGCGCGGTCGAAAGCGTCAGAGTGGAATCGAGCATGGCCTGCTCGTACTGCGCCTCCGCCTTCTGCAGGGCGAGGCGCACCTCGTCCAGTTTGTTCGCGAGCGTCGAGCGATCGAGCTCCGCGACCACGTCACCCTGCTTCACGACCGTGCCTTCGGGCACGATCGATTGGATCTTCATTTGCCATGCGCCTGCCTGCTGCGCGCCGGCGGGCGCGCTGATCTGAACGAACTGCCGAGCCCGCAGCTCACCGGATGTACTGACGGTTACCGCAAAGGGGCCGCGCTTGACGCGGGCGACGAGCGAGTTGTCGGGGGTCGCGGGACCCCGCGCGAGGAGCCACGCGCTGGGAACGAGGATGGCGGCTCCCACTCCCAACAAGAGGCGCCGGGAGGGCCGGAAGGCACGCAGGGCGGCGAGTGACGGCAGACGGAAGCGCATGTGACGACCTCGTCTAAGGAAAGCCGTAGGTTAGACACATTCGAGTCGATTTCCGTTCCGCGCCAGATCCCACCGGATTCGTACCTGCTGCGGCGACGCATCACCTCAGTCGGCTAGCCACAGCCGCGCTCCATGCCCCTTGTTGAGATGCCCGGAGCCCATGCTTCGTCTCGGCGTCGTAGCGGCGCTGCTCCGCCTTCTCCTCCTCGGCGAGCCGCTGGGCGAGCGCGCTCAGCTCCGCGTCTGTCTTGGAGCAGGGCCGGACCAGCTCCCGGAAGGCCCCCCGCATGATCCTGGCGTGCACCTCGGCGAGATCGAAATGCGTCTGTTCGTGACCGAGCACGGTGCGCCGTTGGGTGGTGTCGTTCAGGACGACGGCTTTGACCCACGACTGGCGCGGCCGGAATCCGGCGATCACCCGGAATTCAAAGGCGGATCCCCTGCACTTCCAGGCCGAGTAGAGCGTGTAGGAGGTGATCGCGCCTTCGGATCCGTCCGCGGCCGGGTCGCCCTGGAAGTCGTCCCACGTCAGGCGCCGCGCGGCGGACCAGCCGAACGCGCGGTCAGCGGCGAGGTCGTTACGGAGCAGGTCGTCGAGCGCGCTGGAGGCGGCGGCCGCGGGCACGGGGCGTCTGGCAGAGGCTGGAGCGCTGGCGCAGCCGAGCGCCGCGAGTGCCGCGAGGAGCAGTAGTCGGCGCATTGGGTTACTTGGTGAGCCGCCGCAGCTCCAGCTCGGACACGATGAACCCGAACGCCGGCCATCCCCCGGACCGGACCGAGCGCTCGAACCACAGCCGGGCGCGCGTCGTGTCGCCGTGGACCAGGAACCAGTCGCCCACGCCGTAGCTCAAGGTCGCCACGTTGATGTCGCTGGTGTCGGCGGCGGTGATCACGGAATCGGGCCCGATCTCGCCGCGATAGAGGCGGAGGCGTTGCGCATACGCGTTCCCCGCCGGCAGCGAGTCCGGATGGCTGTCCAGCAGCGCCTGCGCGTCGGGCCCGCGGCCCGCGCGCGACAGCGACATCCAGAGCCAGTCGGTGGCGCCCGCCCGCTCCGCCGCGTCGGGGGCGCGGGGCAGCGCGCGCGTGAAGGCATCCACCGCCCCGGCGAAGTCGCCGCGCGCAAACCGCACGATCCCCAGGTGATACCAGATCCCGTAGACGGTGCTGTCGAGCCGGCCGCCCTTGGTGAGGTCGTCCATTGCGCGGTCGAACTGGCGCGTCGACAGGTAGCGGTGGCCGCGCCACCGATACAAGAGCGCATTCTGGGGGGCGATGGCGATCCCGCGGGTGAACGTCTTGATGGCCTCCCGGTACTGGCGGACGCCCGACTGGGCGACGCCGAGCTGGATGATGAGGTCCACGTTCCGTGGAGTGGCTGCGAGCGCGCTCTCCGCGCGCGCGATCGCGCCGGTGTCGCGCTGGGCGCGATACTCGACGCCGGCGGGCGAGCGATACTCCACCGCCTGACCGGCGGCGGAACCCGCTGTGAACGCTATGGCGACGAACGCAGTCGTGACGCGCATGACTAAGGTCCTATTTGGAGACGGCGACGCCGACCCGCGAGTCGGCCGTACCATAGTAGAGGAACCACCGTCCCTTGAAGCGCACGAGCCCCTCGACGAACGTCGTGCCCTCCGGGTACTGGCCCGTCTTCTCGTAGTCCCGCGTCGGCCTGATGAACGGCGCCTCGACCCGGGCGATCAGCTTGAGGGGATTGCGCGCGTCAAACAGCGCCTGGCCGCCGGCGTACGCGCGCGCCGGCACAGTCGAATCGCCGTACTGGCCGCTGTTCCCCGCGTTGTACAGCACGACGATGCCCTGCGGCCTGATGAGCGCCGGGGGCCCGCCCTCGACGAGCCACGAATCGAAGTATCCGGGGCGCGGCGAGAGCACCTTCACGAGCCGCCCGTCCGCATCCTCGAGCGGGGTCCAGTCCACGAGATTGTCGGACGTCGCGATCAGGAGATCGGGAACGCCGAAATACATCCAGTACTTCCCGTTCACGCGCGTCGCGATCACGCGGTCGCCTTGGGTTCGGCAGAGAATCGCTCCCGATTTGGACTCGAACCGCAGGTACTTCCCACCGGCCGCGCGGGCGAAGGCAGGCCCGTGCTTGGTCCAGGAGATAAGATCGCGCGAGGTCGCGACGGCGAGGCGTGGGACATCGCGGTTCCACTGCGTGTACGTGAGCACGTACGTGCCGTCGTCGGTCTCCACGACGCGGGGATCCTCGACGCCGCCGGGCCACTCGTACTGCCGTTGGGCATCGGTGTCGGGATAGAGCACCGGAGACGCGCGGCGCGTGAAATGAAGACCGTCGCTGCTCTCCGCGAGACCGAGACGCGAGGTGTGTCCGCCGATCTGCCGCGCGCCGCTCGCATCCTCGGCGCGGTACAGCACGTACACCTTGCCGTCCCGCACCACCGCCGCGGGATTGAACGTCGCATACTCCTCCCACGCCACAGTGGTGTCGCCCATGGGGGAGCGGAACCGGGACGCAGGATTCGGCGTGATGACGGGGTTCGCCTCGGCCGGCTTCTCGAACGGGCCGAGCATCCAGGACTGCGGCGCGGGCCCGCCGCGCACGACGAGGAGGAGCGCTAGGAGCGATTTCACCAGGAACCCTTGTGAAAGATCATGACCTTGTCGGGGCATACATGGACGGTCGAAGTACACGTCAGCACGAGATTCCCCCGCTCCAACCGGCCCCGCATAACCAACGTATCTCGCGTGACGCCCGCCCACGTCACCCGCTTCAGCCGGATGTCCTCGAGACTGCGCGGCCGCTGACTGAACAGCTCGCGCTCGCCGACCAGAAAGGAGACGCCGCTGTCCGGTGTGGTCCGCACATCCTTCATCTCCACGAGCGTATAGAAGAGCCCGTGCTCCTCGGCCCGCTCCAGGCCGAAGTAGAGTCCGCGCATCGTCCCGCTGCCGCAGCTGAACTCGATCCGCTCCCCCTCGGCGTCGAATCCGGATCCTGCCGCCTGACGGTACTCCCAGGAACCCGACAGCCGCGGGTCGCAAGGCGTCTGGGACGGGGCGGCACAGCAAATGCAGGCCGCTGACCCAAGGAAGACTTGCCAGGCCTTAGGCATGCTACGGCGCTGAGCGCTCCACCACCATCATCATGAAAGAGCCGGGAATGACCGGCGGACGGCGTCGAGGATTGGCCGCTGTCGAGTCCGCGGGCGGAGGCCCGAACCGCGCCGTGACGATGTAGAGGCGATGCGTCGTGGGATCGAGCCCCATGTTGCGAGCGCCCGGCGCGGTCTGGACGTTCTCGACCACGTGATACGCATCCGGACCGTCCTCATGAATGACGGTCAGGGTGCCGTCAGCGTTCGAAGCGAAGGCGTCGCCCGTAGCGGGGTCGAACGCCGCGCCGTCTACACCGGCCCCGATGGGCGCCGTCGCCACCACGCGACCCGCCTCGTAGTCGGAGACCGCCAGCAGTCCACTACGGCAACCGCTAAACAGGCGATGGTGCGCCGTGTCGATGGCCATGGCGACGGGCTGGCGGCACGGCTCAGTCGACCACCGTCGAATCACGCTGAGCGACTTCGCATCGATCTCCACGACCTCGGCGTTGTCCACGATGTTGACGTACACCTTGCCATTGCCCGCCGATACGCCGGACTCCGGCTTGCCGCCCAGCGCGATGTTGGTGACGAGGCGCCCAGCCGCGGGATCGACCACCGTGGACGAATGCGCGTCACCATTGAACGTGAACACGCGGTTGGACACCGCGTCGTAGATCAGCGCGTCGGCGTCCTCCGCCGCGGGGATGCGGCCGAGTGTCTGGAACGTGGTGGGATCGAACATCACCACCGAGCTGTCGTTTCCCGAGGTGGCAAACCCGTGGTGCGAGGACTCCGCCAGGGCGACGCCGTGCGCGCCCCGAATCCCCGCGATTTCGCCAAGCAGTCTGCCGTCGCGCTCGTCCACCACCATAACGCGGGTTTCGCGACCGATGAACACGCGGTGGCGGGCCGGGTCGGGCGTGACGTAATCCCACCGCCCGTCGCCGCCCAAGACGTATGTGTGCGTGATGTGGTATTGGGCCGGCGCTTGAGCCGCGAGGCGCGCGCTCAAGAGCACGACGAGCAGGGCAACGCAACGCATGGCAGGAGACCTCCGTCGAGGACGAGTGGGACGATATCAGCGTTGTCCGAAAGACAGAAGGGCGTGTCCGATGAGGGCACGCCCTGTTTCTGTCTGCATCACGAAACCGACTACTGCAAGACTACGCTAATACTGGTAGGTGTCGATTCCCGTAACGCGCCAATCGGTCGTATACAGCACGGACAGCGCCGTGCCACCCCCTCCACCATCGGCGCTCCGCGCCGACCGCGCGTGGCACACAAACGCCACCGCGGCGCCGAGACGCGAGATGCGCCGGGATCCAACGGCATCACACCCGAGGGACGTCCACCGCCGCGACGCATCGAGCAGGGGGCGATAATCGTCGCGATCGGCGGGAGTGAGAAACCGCGCGTACCGCGCGGTGATCCGGCTGCTATCCGAGCCCGAAACGATCAGTCGCACCAGGTCGGGAATCGGTCGTGGCGGCATGCGCCCGCCGGCCGCACCCATGCGATGTGGCGGCTCGAGCGCCGGTTCGAGCATCCCCGCAATCCCGTAGGCGATCGCCCCGACGCGAGCCTCCGCAAGATTCGCGAGCACGATCACGGTGATGCCGTACTCGGGGTAGCGCGCGATGACGGTCTTGAAGCCCTGCCACGATCCTGTATGCGAAATGCGGGGGTGGCCGCGTTGATCGCTCAGGTACCAGGCGAAGCCGTACGGATACGTGGCGCCATCGGACAGCCGCACCGGCGTCCACGCCGTATCGAGCGCCGCTCGGCTCGGCATGCGCCCCTCGTTCAGCGCGATCGCCCACTTGATCAGGTCGCGAATCGTGAAGTAGAGCGCCCCGTCGGCGGTGGTGTTGAGTGACGGCGCGACCCACTCCTGATTTTTCAGCTGCCCCCCTTCCAGGCGATAGCCGGCGGCGCGATTGGGCACGATGTCGGCTTCGGAGATGACGCGCGAGTCGCGCATGCGCAGCGGCTCGAACACGGAATCGCGCAACAGGTCGCCGTAGAACCGGCCCGTGACGCGGCGGATGAGCGCGCCGAGGAGCAGGTACCCGGTGTTGCTGTAACTCCAACGCTCGCCGGGACGGAAGTCGAGAGGACGTGCCGCCGCGAGGCGCACGAGGTCGTCCTCGCTGTAATCCTTGCGCGGGTCAAAGGTCGAATCCGTGTACTCGGGGACGCCCGACGTGTGGGTGAGCAGCTGCCGCACCGTGATGTCGTTCCAGACACGCGCGCCCTCGGGAAACCAGCGCGTGATCGTGTCGTCCAAGTGCACGCGCCCCTCACCGACCAGCATTTCGACTAGCGCGGCGGTGAACTGCTTGCCCATCGATCCTGACTGATAAATGGTGCTGTCCGAGGCCGGCACGTGGAGCTCGACGTTGGCCAGACCGAAGCCCCGCGCCAGCAGGACGCGATCGCCCTGCAGCACCGCCACGGATGCGCCGGGAATGTGTTGGCGTTGCAGATCAGACTCGACGTAGCGGGTGATCGAGTCGGTGATCCCTGGGCGCTGGGCCGGAAGCGGCGCGGCCCAGACAAGCGTCAAGATAGTTACCGCCGCAGTGGCCCTCAGGACAAACGCACCGCGCGACGCCACCGCTCCGCGATCAACCCGTGCCCCGCCGGCGTCGGATGCACGCCGTCCGCCGCCCAGTACTCGGGCGACGTGCGCGACGCGAGCTCCGTAAACGCGTCGTGCATGCGGACGAACGTCGCGTTCGCCCGCCGCGCCACGCGGGCGGCGGCCGCGCGCCGCTCGTCGAATTCGGGGAACCACGTGGCGTCCACCGCGCCGCAGCGCAGCACGAAGGGCTCGATGACGACCAGCCGCACGGCGGGCAACGCCTGGAGGGTGGCCTGGAGCAACGCGGCGAACCCTGCCTCGTACTCGGCCACCGTGCCGGAGTAGTTCCCGTTTCGCTTGTGCCAGTAATCGTTGACGCCGATCAGGATGCTCAGCACGTCGGGCTTCAGGGCGATGGTATCGGTGGCCCA
>Ga0193712_1000094_pt1 | contig 13471 bp, 9 predicted proteins | sample H3a1metaG_FD_143053 | JGI IMG/M metagenome (GOLD analysis project Ga0193712, IMG submission 143053) | Soil microbial communities from a riparian zone of the East river system, Colorado, United States - H3a1 | ecosystem: Environmental > Terrestrial > Soil > Riparian zone | place: USA: East River... | reverse complement strand
ACCCCGAAGGCGACAGGGCCGCGCGGGTGAGCGAAGTGATCGAGGCCTCGTCGCCTTCGGGGTCCACGGAGTACGGGTGGCCCGCGTAGAGGACGCTGTCGGCCAGCCAGCGCAGGTAGGTGTCCGCGTCATCGCGGCGCTGGCGCAAGCCGTTCAGGATCTGGTCGCGGACGACGCCCAGCTCCGCTTCGGGGAACGTGGGGTGCAGGGCAGCCTGCGTAAACAGATCCCACGTCTCGGTCCAGTGATCGGTCACGCCGCGGGCCGAAAAGACGGTGTAGTCGTGATCGGCCTCGGCGGCGAACTCGACGCCACTCGCCGTGGCCCGGGCGGCGAAGTCGTCTTTCGAGTACTTGGCGGTGCCCTCCGTGGCCATGGCGCCGATGAGCCGCTCGATCCCCGCCGTGGCGGGAGTCAGGTTGGCGCTGCCGCCCCGCACGTACAGCCGGATCGCGATGACCTCGTTGGCGGTGATCGGCTTGAGAATGACCGGGATACCGGCGACCGTGAACTTCGCCACGGCCGGCGCGGGCTGTTGGGCCCCAAGCGACGAGGCGGCCAGCAGTCCCAGGAGTGCGAACGTCCGGTTCATGGCACGACTCCCGGCGGCAGCAGCGCCTCGGGCGTGAGCGACAGCGCGGCGCGCGCTTCGGGACTGATCAAGACCCCCACGACGCTCGGCTTGCCCACGAGGTAGCGCCGCGCGTAGTCGGTCAGGGCGCTGCGCGTGACCGCCTGCATGTTGCGGCGGTACCCCGTGTAGTAGTCGAGGCCGGCGACCGACCACCAGAAACCGACGGTATGGGCGAAGCCGCTTGACTCCTCGCGCTCGTACGAACCCTGCACGGCGATCTGATTGTGCGCCGCATCGAGCTGCGCGTCGGTGAAGTAGGTCGAGTCACCGAACTGGCGGATCTCTTCGAACACCGCGCGCTCCAGGGCGAGGAGCTTGTCGGGAGTCGTCTGCGCGAACACGCTGATGGGGCCGATGTGGTTCAGCGTGTAGTAGTTCAAGTCCACCGAGAAGGCGAGCCCCGAGTCCACGAGTCGCTTCACCCAGCGGCTCGTGGGATTGCGCAACACGTTCGAGAAGACATCCGCGGCATACGTGGCGCCCGGGTCCTGCCCAACGCTCGGCCCGTTCCACTGGATCAGCAGCGTGACGCTGTTCACGGGTTTTTCGACGATCACGGACTTCGAGCGCGTGAGCGGCGGCGGATCGGGCGCGGGCTGCGGGAACGGGTCGGCGCCACGCGGCCAATCGCTGAAGATGCTGTCCGCCCAGCGCGGCCCCCGCGCCGGCGTGATGTCACCCGAGAGAATCAGCGCCGTGTTGTTGGGGATGTAGTAGCGCTGTTGAATCGCGCGCATCTTCTCCTGGGTGGCCGTGATGATGATCGTGCGGTCGCCGATGGTGTTCTTGTGCGAGTAGTAGGCGGGGGTGTACAGGGTGCGGGCCACGTCGCGGAACAGATGAAAGAAGGGGCTGGCTTCGCCGCGGTCGAACTCGCCCAGCACGACGGGCCGCTCGCGCTCCAGCTCCTCCTGGAGAAACAATGGATAGCGAATCGCGTCTTCCATGAACTGCATCGCCGGCGCGACGCTGTCGACGCCGACCGTAAAGAAGTAGTTGACCCGCTCCTCCGCCGTCGTCCCGTTCCACACCAGGCCCAGCTCGTTGGTACGCTCGAGGTAGCGCTCCTGGCTGGGGATAGCCCGGTTGGCCTTGAAGTACATGTGCTCGTACAGGTGCGCGAGGCCCTCGTACTCGGGCGGCTGGGTGAACGCCCCGTTGCGGACATCCAGCTCCACGGTCACGATCGGCACCGCGTGATTCTCGATGATGATGACCTCGAGACCGTTGGGAAGCGTCCGGGTGGTGATGGGCAACTGTTGGGCGTCGAGCGGCGCGGCGCAGAGCGCGAGCGCCACGCCTGAGAAGAGCCAGCGGCGAGTGTTCATGGACGAACGTTGCCCGCCTGCGCGCGGGGCGTCAACCGGAGGCTACGTCGCTGGCTGCACCACCAGGGCGGCAATCAGCTCCACATCGAATCCGACGTCGTCGCTCCCTAAGGCCGGCAGCCGCTCGTGCCAAGCCGCGAGATCTCGCACCGTCAGCGGCTCACGCCGCGAGAGCACGTCTTCGAGCAGCAGCTCCTCTCCCGCCGTCATTCCGGATGCGAGCCGCGACACGAGTGCGTCGAGCGTAGAGAGCTGCGGGGCATCGCCCCTGCGCGCGGCCCGGCGTCCCGCCGAGAGCACCCAGGGGATGAGGCGGCGCGCGAACCGATCGCGGTCGGTGGCTCGCCAGCGGGCGTCCTGCACGGCGGCGAGTCGCTGGCGAACCAGAGTCGCCGCGACTTCCACCGCCTGCCCGAGCGACCGGGTGTCGGGCACGGCGGGCTCGGCGGTCAACGCTTGGGCAAGGAGGCGAGTCGCGGCGACGGGATCCGCACGGGCGACCCCTCTCTCCACCACGATCGCCTCGACCAGTCCTCCGAGGCGGACCACGAGGACTGTGGCCTCGGCTGCGCCGCGGACTGCCGCCCACGCGCCGACCGGCGCGGCGGCTTGGGTCTGGCGACCCAGCTCACTCAGGCGATCACACCAGTCGAGTGCTGGGGACTCTCCCAGGGCTCCACGAGCGGTCTCGACTTGCGCCGATCCCGCGGCGATCTGCGCCCGGACTTTGGCGGCGAGTCGCTCTTCGAGGGCGAGTGCGGTGGCCAGGGGCTCGGGTGGCAGGAACGTCACGGTGGCGATCCCGGAGTGGGGAGAGCCGAGCCGATCGATGCGGCCCACACGTTGCGCGAGACGCGCCGGGCTCCACGGGACGTCGTAGTGCACGACTCGTTCGGCGTCCTGGAGGTTGAGCCCCTCGCTCAGGAGATCGGTGGCGATGAGCAGATCTGTCTCCAGGGCCGGCGCCGGTGCGGACGCCCCCTGCGCCGCGGGCGCGAACGCCCGCAGCACCTCGTGACGGGTCGCTTCCCCCGCCGCGAACCGGCCGGCGGTCCCGAATACGGCGGCGGCTCGTCGGGTGTGCAAGCGTTGCAACAGATATCGGGCCGTCGCGCGCGCGTCAGTGAACACGATCGTCTTGCCGGGCGCCGCATCGAGCAGGTGCTCGAGGGCGTCCGCCTTGAGATCCCGGGTGTCGGCGGCGAGAGCGCGGAGGCGCGCCAGCTCGCGCCGGTCGCCGGCAGGCGGTGCGGCTCCGGTAGCTCCGAGCAGCAAAGGAAAGAGGACCAGCTGGACGTCGAGCGTCTCGGTGCGCGGGAAACACCGCTGGAACTCGCGTGGCGATAACCGGCGACCGTCGGCCGCCGCGCGCTCGACGAGGTCCAGGTATGCCTCGTGACGCGCCAAGCTGGCGCGGAACGCGGGCAGGCTCGACGCCAGGCGCCGGAGCAGCATGAGTCTGAGCAGCGGCGCAGCGGGTCCGCCCGCGGCGAGGCGGCGCACGCCGTCCACCAGCGCCGCCACGACGCTGTCAGGCGCGGGCCCCACTCGCACGGGATCGGCGTCAGTGCGCTGGGGGAAGGAGAGCGCGACGGGGCCGCCGGCGTAGCCACTCCGCACGCGGCCGCGACTCCGTGCCACCACCAGGCGCGCGGCCGCCGCTGCGGTGCTCGCCGCGTCGACTTCGCCCAACGTCGCGCGGCGGAGTGACGGCACGCCGATCGCCGCAAGCGCGTGGTCCCGCAGGAACAGCCGAAACAAATGGAGGAGATCGGCGAGGCGATTGTGTACCGGCGTCGCCGTCACGAGGAGCACGCGAGCGCCGACGACCAGGCGCGCGAGCGCGCGATGGCGGTTCGTGTCTGGATTGCGGAAGCGGTGGGCTTCATCTACGACGACAAGGCGGACGTGGTGTAGGGGCGCAGCATGCTGCGCCCCTACCGATCCGTCCGGTCGACTGAGGGATTCGTGCGTGACGATCGCTGCCGCCACGCCGAACCGATCGAGCAGCGCGCGCCATTGGGGCACGAGCACGGCCGGCACGACGAGTGCGAACGGCTCCCCCTGCGCGAGCGCGACGGCGAGCGCCACGTAGGACTTGCCCAAGCCCACCGCATCGGCGAGGAGCGCGCCGCCGTGACGTGCGAGGATCGCACTCAGCCGCTCCGCGGCGGGGATTTGGTGCGGCGCGAGCCACGGCGGCCACGCCTCCGGCCCCGCTTTCTCCAGCGCCGGCTCGTCGAGCAGCGCGCGCGCCGCGCGGCTCGCGACTGCACGCGCCGGCGCTTGGCCCCCGCGCGGGCGGAGCGCGACCGCAAGCGGCTCCGGGACCGGGATGAGGTGCTCAGCGAGGATCGAGTGCACGGCGGTCGCGCTGGTCGAGCTCGAACGCCTCGGCGACGGCGTCGTCGTCGGACTCGTGGCGCGCTCCGAGGGTGGCGAGCGCGGTCCACACGGACGCGCCCGCGGCGGGCACCGGCAAGCCGCGCACGACGCGGGCGTTGAAGCGATGAAACCCGCCCCGCGCCGGGTCTGCCACGAGGCGCGCGAGCGCCGTCAGCCAGCGCGAGTTGAGCAACGCGGCTAGGCTCGCGGCATCGTCCCGACTGCGAGTGATGATGCCGTACACCGTGTTGAGCGGAACGATGGCCGGTTCGGGGATGGCGGCGGTGAGCCGACGCCCGAGGTCGGGCCAGAGGACACGATGTTCAGCGCGGGCCAGCGACGTGCGGAACAGTTGCCACGGCGCGCCGGACCGGTAGTCGGCGCGGCGGCGCAGCCGATCCAGATGGGGCGCGAGCTGCGCGGCGACGGACGCGGGCAGGTGCGGCAGCGTCCGGCCGTCGGTGCCATGAGTCCAGAGCAGATGGAGTCGCGCGTCACAGCGAAACGCGCTCACGTCACGGCCGCGGACCGCGGGTCGCGTCCCCGCGCCGGCGGCCGGCACCAGGAAGACGTCGTCCGCCCCAGTCTTCACGCCGAGCTGCGGCGTCCAGCGATCTCCGACCGTCGGGAAGGCGGCGCGTAGCCGCCGTGCGATCCGGTCGGCGTCGGGGACGAGGATCCAGGGGCCTGGAGCCTGAAGCAATCGTTGCGGAACCGCCGGTGCGCCTGGCTTCGGACCGAGCGCGGTGGTCGTGGTTTCAGCCCCCGTGGCGTCGGCGCGCGCGGTGACGAGCGCCATCGGATAGACGGCGGCGGCGAACGCCCGCGCCGCCGGCTCGGACAGCAGTGCCGCGCGGTCGATCCGGGTACGGTGGGATAGGTGTTGGCGCAGCGGCTCGGCGTACCCGCTGGTCGCGATCTTGGCGGGAACGAGGAGGGCCACGACGCCACCGGGGCGCACCAACTCGAGCGCCCGCTCGGTGAAGGCCACCGCGAGGTCGGGAAGGTGCGCGAATCCGGTTCCCGAGCCGGCCGGTCGCCAGCAGGTGTAACGGGCCGCGAGCGCCTCCCGCACGCGCGGCGCCAGGCGTTCGGCGCGGACCCAGGGCGGGTTCCCCGCTACCAGGTCGAAGCCGCCCCGCAGCGCGACGTCCCCGAAATGCGATTCAAAGGAGAAGAAGGGGACAGTGCCGTCGCGCTCGAGCTTGCGACCTGCCGAGCGCAGGTCGCGCAGGCTCGCGCGTGAGCGGGAGAGCCAAGTACGCTCTGCTGGTGCGAGCCCACGCCTGCGGCCGAACAGATCGCGATCCTTGGCGGCGGCCATCAGCTCCTCGATTGCGCTTTCCAGTCCCGCCGTGCCCTCAGCGAACAGGCGCCGCGCGAGCGCCGCTTCCGCCCGGTTGAGCTCCGTTTGGGCCGCTTGCTTCCGCGGACCGGCGAGATCAAAGAGCGTTCGCCGCGCGGTCGCGAGCCGGCGCACCTCGGGGCCGCCGATCCGAATGCCGCGCCCGCCGAGCGACGCCGCGAGGGCGAGCGGGTCGAGCAGCGCATCGCCCTGGCGAATGTGACCGCCCAAGTTCGGGAGGGGCGCGACGGCAGCGAGGTCCCCGGTATCGTCGTCGGCGACGAGGGCGAGCCAGAGACGCAGCTCCGTGAGGCGGACGGCGGTGGGCGTCAGATCGACGCCGAACAGGGAGTGGGCCAGCACGTCGCGCTTGATCGCGAGGGGAGGCCCCTCGCCCGCGGCGCGGCGTAGGGCCACGAGCTCACTCAGGGCGCCGAGCAGGAACGCACCCGACCCAGCGGCGGGATCGAGGACCGTGAGGGCTCGCAGATCGGGAGCCGGGTTCGGGGCGAGCCCTTGATGGATCCAACGGGCGGCGGCGGCCCCACTGAGCCCGATCCGGTGCACCAGCGCCGCCTCGAGTCCGGCGCGCACGATCTCGCGCACCAGCGCCGCCGGCGTGTAGTAGCTGCCGCTGGCGCGGCGCTCCGCCGGGTCCATGACTCCCTCGAACACGCGGCCCAGCATGTCGGGGGCGACGAGCTCGCCGGTGTCGTCTTCGCGCACCGAAAAGTGGAATCGCTCGAACAGGTCGTCGAACGCCTCGCGCCAATCGGCGTTGCTCCAGATGGCGGGCCCGTGCCTTCGTTCGAGGCCCGTCGGCTCGAACAAGCCGCCGTTCAGAAACGGCACCCGCCCAAGGGCGCGCGCCTGGCGGCTGCGACTCGCCATCGCCTGGTTCAACGCACCGAAGCACAGCGGATGCAAGAAGACCTTGTGGAAGTGCAGTCGCCGATTGAGCGCGGTCTGGAACAGCCGGGGCAGGTAGCGACGGTCGCCGTCGAGCCAGCCTTTGGCCTGCACGAAGTAGAGGAACAGGACGCGGGTCAGGGTGGTGAGCGCCAAGGCGTGGCGATCAGTGTGAGTCACCCCGCGCTTCAGCCGGCCAGTGAGGCGGTCGAGTGTCTGACGAAAGGCGCGGAAGAAGCGCGGGGTGACTCCCTCCGTGGCCAACACCTCACCCACGCGGAGGCTGAGCGCGAGGGCCGATTCGCCGGCGGCGGGGGCGAGGCGTTCGAGGATCGCGAGCGTCGCGGTGGCGAGACGAATGCCGACGGCGCCCGTAGCAGATGTCCGCCACGCGGCGCAGACCAGGCGCCGCGGGCTGGTGCCCACGGCGCATGCGAGCCCGCGCTCCGCACCGGCGGCGAGCCGGCGCGCGGCGGCGCGTGCGGCGCCTTCGGGATCGGCTGCCTCGAGGCCGAACACGCGAAATGCGTCATGCCGCGCGACGAGTGCGGCCCGACTCACGCCGGCGGCGCGCACCGCTTCCTCCCCGAGCCAGGGCCCGGGTGGCACGGCTTCCCACGCCGCGTCGTATCCGAGCACGCGAAACAGGTCGCGGAGATCGTCGATCTGCTCGGTGCGGGCGAGAAGTTCCCGCAACACCACGGGCCCCTTTGGCTAGGAGGGGAGCTAAGGTGGGGCTTGTGGGTGCCGGATTAGGTACCGGGTTGCTGCGAGGAGGTACGAAAAGCCGCGACCTCACTATGACGTTTAGTGCGCTATCCCTTGTCGCAACTCGAGCGGCGAAGAGATTGTGGGGACCACCCGCTCCTCGAGGCCCCCATGGACCGTCGCGTCACACTGTTCGCCCTGCCTCTCTGCGCTGCCGTTCTCCTGAGCGCGTGCGCCGAGGACGTCACCACGCCACCGGCGGCACGCGCACCGGGATCCCCCAACCTCTCGGTCACGACGGGATGTCAGGGCACGCACAAACCCGCGGGATCCTCGGAAGGGGAGATCTACGGGAGCATCTTCCAAAATGGCGCGCCGGCCTGCCAGACGTATCCGATCGCGCTCACCGCGTACGCCGATGCAGCGAGCCGCTTGCATACGGCGAGCTACCTCTCGGGTCTCGTCGCCGACCCGTACTGGGCCAACATGTTCGAGTGGTGGGAGCCGACGGCGGGATTCCCCTGCGGCGGCGCGGGACAAACGCCGGCGGACTTTGTGCAGAATGGCTCCCCGTGGGCCGAGGTTCCGCACGCAGCCGCGAGCCCGCAGGAAGGCCACTGCGTTCGGCCCGGTCGCTACGCCTTCGAGGGTCCCGGCGGTGGCTTCGACGTCGACTACGTCCAGTGGTCCGGGCACTCGGTGGTCAACTCGGGGACCGGCGCGACCGAATACGTCGAGTCGCCCACCTACGATCCCAACGCCATGAGCAACTGGCAGGACCTCGTCATCTTCATCGACCTGACCACGACGCACCCCGGTGACTCTCCGGTGCTCGAGATCCAGAACGCGGGAACGGACCCCTACCTGGCAACCTTCACCGACCAGGCGGCGCCGAGCGGCACCGCTGCGGATTGGTTCCGCTTTAGCGTCATGCGCAGCACCAGCGGGTGGCAAGTGGACACCCGCGGGGTGGCGTTGGCCCGGCTGTACTTCGATGGGACGGATCTGTCACAGGCGACGGGCTATTACAGCTACATCCCGGAGAATAGCCCGGTGCTGCGGCTCCACCGCTTCCCGAATCCCGCCACGGCCTCGAAACAGTACGCAGTCGGCCTCGAGCTGAAGCGGCCCGATGAAATGGCGGAGGACATTGGGACGCCCACCGTCACGCGGACCGTGACGATTACGCGCATCAACCCCGACCTGTCGCCCGGAACGGTCACGGCGCCATCGGGGGCGCAGCAAGGCGCGGTCCTTGCCGTCGCGATTCCGGAGCGGAACCTGGGGTCGAACACCTTCGGCCCAGTCGAAGCCAACTGGACGGGGAAGGTGTACCTCTCGACCGACCAGGTTCTCTCTCCCGCAACGGACGTGCTTGTCGATACGTACGTCGAGGCCAACCCGATCGGTGCCGGCCAGACGATCCAGGCGCAGCGACAGGTCACGGTGCCGGCCAATCTCACGCCGGGGACGTACTACGCGATCGCGTCGCTGGACGCTAACAACACGGTCATCGAGAGCGATGAAGGGAACAACGTGGGCGTCAGCGGCGCGGTGACCGTCACCGCGCCGGTCATTGCCTGCGCCACGTTCGAGGGCACGACCACGTGGCAGAACACCGATCAGCTCTTCTCGGCGAGCTGCTCGAGCTCGGGCCCGAACATTCAGTATCGCTGGCAGACCGACTCGGCGGGTCCCTGGACGGCCTACTCCACGAGCCCGTCGTACGAGTTCTGGGGACACGGCATCGTTGGGCCGCACCGCGTCACCCTCGAAGTCAAGGACATGAGCACGGGCGTATCGACGACCGCTGGCTACAACTTCACGGTTCAGAGCGGCAGCGTCACGATGAGCGGACCGACGTTCATCACGGTGAAGGGTACGTACGCCTACTCGGCGAGCGTTGCCTCGCGGTGGTGGGAGCGGATCCTGCCGGCCACGAACTGGAGCGGCGGGATCGGACCGCAGACCAACTGGACGCGCACCTGGTCCGCGGGGTGTTACGAGGTGGACGTGCGCGCCGACGCCAGCGGCGGCGGCGTGTTGAAGCGCGGCCGGTTGCAGGTCATCGTCGCAATCGGGACGGGGTGCCAGCCGAACTAGGCGCCCCCGCCCGTCAGGTCGCCTTGCGGAGCCGGATCTCGCCGTTGACCGTCGAGAGGCTCAGCGACCGTCCCCCTGAGCCGATCGTCCCCTGCATCCGGTGCCTGCCGAAACGCCCCGTGACCATGAGCGGATAGTCCGTCACCAGGTCACCGTTCACCGTCGAGGCGCGCACTTCGGTGTTGAGCCCCGCCGGCAGGACCAGCGTCAGGCCGCCGTTCACGGTGCTGAACTCCAGCTCGTTCGTCCAGTCGGCGCGGCCCATCTCGACGTACACGGACCCGTTGACTGTCCCTGCTTCGGCGAGGCCGGTCGTCGTGACCCGCACGCTGCCGTTCACCGTGCGCGCCGAGACGTCGGCCTTCATCCCCTCGGCGGACATCTCGCCGTTCACCGTCTGGCCGCCGAACTCCACGCCCGCCGGGATCTTCACCTCGAAGTCGACCGTGACGTCGTTGTCCTCGGTGCTCGAGGACCAATGATCGCCCACTTCGCAAGTGTTTTCGCGACGGGCGCGACGAGGCGTGGGATAGACCGCGCAGATCGTCACGCCGCCATCATGCTCGATCACTTCGATCTTCACGTCCTCGGGATCGGAGCGGCGCGCGTGCTTGGCGGCTGTCACTTCGACTTCACTGCCGGTCGTGGCGACCGCGCGCACGTCGCCGTTCACGCCCTTCACCTCGACTCGCTTGCCGGGGGCAAGGCGGCCGTGCCAACGAAAGTCCTGCGCCTGCGCGGCTGCGGGTAGAACGCAGACGGCGACGGCGGTCAAGATGAAGGCGCGCATGCTCAGTTCTCCTCGTGGTTTCTATTGTTGTTCTTTTCCTTGTCCTTGTCCTTGTGACGCATCTGCATTTCCGATGGGCGGCGCAGCTCGATGTCGCCCTGGAACGACTCGGCCTCCATCCGTGCGCTGCCGGAGCCGAGCTTGAACGTGTAGCGGTGTTTCTCGCGTGTGCCTGTAAAGGGAAGCGGGAAGCTCGCGTCGATGTCACCGTTGGCGGTCGCGACCGTCAAGGTCACGTTCGCGCCCTCGGGGATCGACACTTTGATGTCGCCGTTATGCGAGTTGAACGAGTACGTCCCGCCATCGCTGATCGTCCCCTCGTACTCCACGTCTCCGTTGATCGTCGTCGCCTCCACGCTGGCCGCCTTGATCCCGTTGAGCGAGACGTCGCCGTTCACGGTCTCGGCTTTGATCTGCCCCGACACGTTCGACAGCTCGACGCTCTCGTTGACGGAGTTCACCTCGATACGGCCCGTCGCGTCCGCAAGTGCCACGGATCCCTGGATCGAGTGGAGCATGATGTTCCCGCTCCCACCCCGCACGTCCACCGAGCCGTCCACCGTCTCGGCGCTGATCGCGCCGCGCACGCCGTCCACGGTGATCTCCGTGTACGTCCCGGACAGGGTCAGGGCCATGTCCTGGGGCACCGTGATCTCGAAATCGACCACCGACGGCGCGCCATGCCGGCTGCTCGCCTTGATCGTCACCGTGCTGCCCACCAGCGACGCCTCAATGGCGCCCCGGCTGCCGTGCTCCGCGTGCACCTTGACTCGGTTCTGCGTCCACCCATGGACGACGATCGAGCCGCCAAAATTGTCGACCGACAGGCTCGCTCCAGCCGGCACGGCGAACGTCGTGTCGGTGACCCCTTGTACGGGGGCCAGCGAGGCCAGGACGGCGGCTGTAAGCATCGTCAACATGTATGTGTATCCTCTCTAGGACTGCGCTGTGGCGATCGCGTTGACGCGTCGCAGCAGCTCCAGCTTGCGCCGCATCGTATCGGCGAGATGGAGATTCAGGTACGCATTGCTGGGATCCGCCTGCAGCGCAGCGCGCGCGTCGGCGATTGCCCGATCGATAGTGGTGAAGGCCTGTTGCACCACCCGCACCGTTGCCGTGTCGAGCTTGCTCTTGTTGCGCTCGAAGACATCCTGTAAATCGGCGATGGCTGCGTCGGTGGGATGCGTAGACACGTTGATCGTCTCAAACCTAGAGTCGGGCTTGGGCGTGACGACGATCTGTGTCTGCCGCGGCTTGAGCGCCAGCCACGCGCCGCTCCCCGACAGCAGGATGAGCGCGATGGTCGCCGCGATCAGCTGTGGCACGCTGAAGCTGAAGCGACGCGAGCGGATGTCTACGACTGTGCCCGCGCCGATCCGCTGCGCCACGCCGGGCCAGAGGTCGGCCTTGGGGGGCCGGTTCTCCAGGGCTTTGGCGCGCGCCACCACTTGGCGCAGCTCCGCGACCGCCCCGCGGCAAACGGTGCAGGTCGCGAGATGTGCCTCGAGCGCGGAGCGCTCGCCGTTAGCGAGCTCGCCGTCCACATACTCCGAGAGCCGGTCAGTCCATTGGTCGTTCATCGGTCCAGATACCTCCGCAGCGCCATCCGCGCGTGATGCAGCTGCGATTTTGATGTGCCCGGCACGACGCCGAGCATGCGCGCGATCTCTTCGTGGCGATATCCCTCCACGTCATGCAACACGAACACTTGCCGGGCTCCGTCGGGGAGGTTGGCGAGCGCCTCCTCGAAGTCCATCGAGATCTCCGGTGTCTCTCGCCGGCCGGACAACCCCTCGAGCGGATCCTCGCCGGTGTGAAACCGTCCCCGCTCGACGCCCAGCGTCTTGCGCCGCGCCAGGACCACGTTCACCGCCAGGCGGTGCAGCCAGGTCCCGAATGCCGACTCGCCCCGGAAGGTGGACAGCTTCTGCCACGCCCGGACAAAGACGTCCTGGGTGAGATCGTCCGCTTCGTCGGCGTCGAGCATGCGGCGCACGAGGCTGTGGACGCGGTTGACGTGCGTGCGGTACAACCGCTCGAACGCACTGGCATCGCCGCTCGCGGCGAGTGCCGTGTCTACCGTTTCCGCGTCCGCCAAAGCTGTCGGCTCGTCTCGGGTCAGTGGTCCCTCAAGGGTCTGTCGGGCCATGCAGGGGATTGGATAGTCGACTCCTGTAGAAGGTTGTAGCACAGTAGATTAAGGCGCCAATGAGCTTCTTTCCCATCCTCGCCTTGGGCGGCCTGCTGGGCTTCCGCCACGCCTTTGAGCCCGACCATCTAGCAGCTGTGTCTACCCTCGCGAGCCGCCAGGGAAGGCTGTGGAGTGCCGCACGGCTCGGGCTCGCCTGGGGACTCGGCCACACGGTCACGGTCGGCGCGATCGTCTTGCTCGTTGTAGCACTGGGCGTCAGGCTCCCGCCGGCGCTTTGGCCCGCGGCGGAGCTCGTCGTGGCGGGGCTGCTCGTGCTACTCGGCGGCGCGGTCGTGTGGCGCTACGCGCGCGGCCGGTGGCACATGCACCTGCATGTGCACGAGACGAACCCCCATCTCCACCTCCACAGTCATGCGCAGAACGCCGGTCACTCGCACCTTCATGCCGGCGCCGACGCTCGGCGCTCGCTCGGCTTCGGGATCGCGCACGGCCTGGCGGGGAGCGGCGCGATCGCGGTCCTGCTCGTTGCGGCGGCGCCGAGTGCCGGCTTGCGCCTCGCGTATTTCGCGGCGTTTGGCGCGGGGACGATCGTGGGGATGCTGGCGGTCTCGCTCACGTTGGGAGCGCTGGTGCAGCGGGCCACCGAGCGCGGCTCCAGGTGGGCCACGTTGCTACACGTAGGATCTGCTCTGGCGAGCGTGGGTGCAGGCGTGGTGCTGGTGTGGCGGGTGATGTGGGAATGAGATGCCAGGCAGACGCCTAGGGGCTCAGACGCCTAGCGGTACGTAGGTGGTAGTGTGTAGGTAGGCCTACCTGACGCCTAGTCCCTGACCACCGCTAGCCGTCTCGACGTCTAGGCGTCTCTCTTGTGACTGCCGCTGCCTCTGTACGTTCTCCCCTTCCATTCGACTGTCCTGCCCCCCCTCCATGCCGATCTCATCATGATGAAGGCCACCATCCCAGCGCCGAGCGGGTAGAGCAGCGCGTATTGGACTGGCGCGCGCTCTCCGGCGTAGATGCCCATCCACGTAATGAGTGACGCAACCGTCGCGATGGCGGCGAAGTCCCAGCCGAACAGGGCCCAGGCGATGGGGGGTCCGATCCACAACAGGGCCGG
>Ga0193712_1000093_pt1 | contig 13561 bp, 25 predicted proteins | sample H3a1metaG_FD_143053 | JGI IMG/M metagenome (GOLD analysis project Ga0193712, IMG submission 143053) | Soil microbial communities from a riparian zone of the East river system, Colorado, United States - H3a1 | ecosystem: Environmental > Terrestrial > Soil > Riparian zone | place: USA: East River... | reverse complement strand
TTAGATAAAAGCAGCGTTGGTCCGTTTTCAGTCATGACAATTTTATGTGTAGCTCGCATTTGATCAAAAAGGTTAGATGCTGAGGTTGTAAATTGCACTAATGCAGTGTAATATGGGCAGCACTCATCGTTATCAGTCTGCTGTGTACGACAGAGATAAGACTCGAGATCATCGCGGCTGAAAAACAGGACTCGCTCGCCATCAGAGTTTATGACAAATCCATCTTTGAGGCTATACTGTTTATGCAGCACATACGTTGGCTCGTTATTAATAATAAAATACTCACCGCAGAGCTCATCATAGTCATTGTTAGCTGTCATGTAATACTCCGGAGGGAGCGTGTTACATTCGCGTGAGTCTAGTATGTAGCCCCATTCCAGGTCGACATCAGCAGGGATATCCTCAAAATATCTTTTATCGAGTACAGCCGCTACGGCGTCGTCTTTATAATCTCCAAGCTGAAATTCGTGAATTTGAACATCTTTGATTTGGGTAAATGTTCGATATGTCATCGCGTTAAATTGTTTCATTTCGAGTCCTTATTTGGTTTAATTTCAGCGCAACGCTCACGTGAGACGTAGCCATGTGTAGCAACGAGAGCTTTTTCGATCCAATTTGCTGTCATCGGATCTCTTCCCGACAACATATTACTCAAGTAGCATCGAGAGATGCCGGTCATGCGTGCAATATGTGCACGTGGGACCCCGAAATTTGTCATGTACTCGAGTAGTGACATCGAGTTTTTAGCGTAACCGTCAGTTGTCATTTGTCCTCCAGTTTAAAAACTTCTAGTAATATGGCTGTAGCTTTAGATGCTAGTCCTAGCGCAAAGCTCATTTTGTTTATCCTTTATAATTTGCTGTGTATTTTAAGTTTAAGGCTGCTGTCTACTTGACAGCAGCGGGGCCATTACATTCCGAGGATCTTACGGAGTTTAGACTCCTGCACTTTTGTGCATGGTACGAGGCCCAGCTCGATGTTGCTCATCGACAGCCACTTAATACCTAGCTTCTTGGCTAGCTCGCTGAGTGTGATGTCTAGTGCGAGTCTTAGAGCTTTGACTTGTTGTCCGAACTCGATGTCTACTGTGTTTCTTGTGTACATTTTTGTCGTCCTTTTCTTTCTTTTTTTTGTCGTCTGCGTCACTTGTTGTGCGCTATACCATTACTATAGCAAAACATGTGTATTGTGTCAAGTGGTATAATACGATTGTTTGCATTTAGCCTTCATGTGTATGTGAGAGCGTGAATTACAATGATTCATTAAACTCAAGAACTTGCCTTTGCATGTAACGCTCGAGGTCCCAGTATCCGATGAGAGGCTGCCGTTCCATCGTCTCTACATCAACGATGTGCCCGTTATTCTCAATCAAGTATCCGTGATCACATGTGTATGTCATTTCTCCATTAATTTCAGACCATGAACCATACTCTTCGTCGTAGTCTGCAAAGCAGGTCATCGCGTAAAATCCATTCTCAGAGGCATATTTCTCGAGCTTCTCGAGCTCAATTGCTTTCCACATGTCGACTTCATATATATTTGCGAACTTTGGTAGTGCTTCCCACTCGAAGTGTGACTCCAAGGTCACGTCAACAAGTGATCTTTTTACTTGGGCTGTTAACGTTTCAGGTCTAAATTCAGTGGCTACTAGGGTTTCTGTGTATATTGTCATGATATTGTCCTTATGTTTTAGGGTTTTCTTTTGTTTAAGAGAGGAGGCTGCGGCCTCCTCATCGAGCATTATCTAGAGCTAATTACAGAGTGGTATCTCCACTCAACGATGTCATCGAGTTCGACCTCGTCAGGATTTTGAGTCCACATGCATCGTAGAGCTCTTGTCCAAGTTGATTGAGTTCAAATCTAACTTTGATAATGGTCTGATCTCCATCTTGATCGACTCTGTAATACTCGGCAATGCAGTGGTCGTCTACGATTTCCGGCTCATTACGTGCAATATATGGCTGGTCTAAATAGGTATACACAAATGAGCGATAATCTAGGTTAGAGTCTAGAGTGTAATCGACGAGTTTATCGATAAATTGTGATCTTGCTGTTGTGATTGTCATGATGTGATCCTTTAAGTTTTAGGGCTTTCTTTTTGTTTAATTCTAATGGCTGAGACCTACATGATCTCAGCCTGTGTGTCACTCTTACCATGCATCGTCATCTAAAACTTCGACGCCATGCTCGCTAAATGCTACGATAATAGCCATATTGCTGCCGGAAGCTGTTACGTACTCATGTTCACCCGGATCGATGTCGTTGTCGTTGTATATGTAAGTTGCGCCTTCGTGTTCAAGTGTCTTTGGGATCATCCTGTTTCCTAGGTATGCTTTGATCATCTGATATCTCCTATTGTGTTTTTATGGTCTTCTTTGGTTTGCTTCTTAGCGCTAGCTCGACGTTGTCGACTGTTACGTCGATCAGCAACGGAGCGTCTTGCGCTATACCATCAATATAGCAAACGATGTGTATTGTGTCAAGTGGTATAATACGATTATTTGTATTTGCAACTCACAGATGCATGAGAGCGTGAATTTTAAATGTGAGATAAAGTTAAAATATTTAGTTGACAAGATGACAGTCGAGGTTTAGAGTCTACAGGTATATGAGAGAGGGGTTAATGGCTATATCTGGGATAAAAATCAGCTCTAAAAACATAGAGGACGCGCTAAAACAATCGAGAGGCGTTGTGATGTATGCTGCTGCGATGCTGGGCTGCTCGAGGAATGTTATATATGAGAGATTGCAAGGTGATGAGCGGCTCAGAGAGCTGGTTGCAGAGCAGCGAAAGCTGCTTGAGGCTGACAATGCGCTGGACGACATGAATTTAGTGCAAAAGGCCCGGGAATCATTGCATGAGCTATTGGATAAACGAGATGTAACGGCGACGATTTTTACTCTCAAAAGCAAGGGTCAATTCGTACAGCAGTCGGATTTTAGAGGCGACATCATTGTAGAGTGCATTAAACAGCCTTATCGCAGATTAACATTGGAGACAGAGATTGCAGACACGGATACAGATTCCGCATAAGTTCGAACTCAGAGAATATCAAGAGCCAGCGTGGGAGGCCTTAGTTAACGGATGCAAACGTGTAGTTTGCTGCTGGCACCGAGGTGCTGGGAAGGATTTGTTCGCCCTGAACTATCTAGTGTACATGATGATGACAAAGCCCGCGGTGTACCTGCATTGCTTCCCGAAATATAATCAGGGGAAAAAAGCGATTTGGAACAGCGTGCACAATACGGACGAAGGCATTGCGATGTCATATCTGGATCACATTCCGGAGTGTCTGATTAAGAGTAAAAACAGCTCAGATATGCGGATTGAGCTGAAAAACGGCGCGATCTACTGCGTCATGGGTATTGACGGCAAGAATGCTACGCAAGCGAGAGGGATGAATCCATCATGTGTAATCCTCAGCGAGTATGCATTTATGGATCCGGAGAGCTGGTACACGTTAGAGCCTCGAGTTGCGCAGAACAATGGCACGGCTCTATTCTTATCGACGCCGAATGGACAAAATCATTTCTATCATCTTTATAATTACGCTGCGAGTGGTGAGTCCAAAGATTATTTCTCAAGCATGCTCACTATCAATGACACAAAGACGTTGCCGGCGTCTCACATCGACAATCTGCGTCAAGAGGGGATTCCGGAAGATTTTATACAGCAGGAATATTACTGTAGTTTTACGAGAGGGTCAGAGGGCAGCTATTACGGCAAGCAAATCCAAGCCGCTCGAAATGATAGTCGAATATGCAGACTGTCTATATTAATAGAGCTGCCTGTGCACACAGCGTGGGACATTGGAGTTGGAGACTCGACCGCTATCTTTTTCTACCAAATCCAAAGCAATGGCAATTTGAGAGTCCTTCACTTTTACGAAAACAACGGTGAGGGGCTGGAGCATTATCTACGCTATCTTGATCAATGGAAAGCTCGACATGGCTGCATTTACGGGTCACATTACGTGCCACATGACATGAGTGTACGTGAGTTTGGAACCGGAGAGAAGAGGCTCGATACAGCGCGTAAATTGGGATACAGCATGACAGTTGTCCCAAAGTCAGCAGTAGACGAGGGAATACAGAGTGTCAGAGCTCTACTGCCACGTTGCTCATTTGAGCAAACTGAGTGCAAAGCCGGCATCGCCGCTCTCGACTTTTACCGTAAGAAATGGAACGATACATTGAAAGTCTACTATGACGAGCCTCTACATGACAGGTATAGCCATGGAGCTGACGCATTTCGCTATCTAGCATGTGCACTCAAGGCATTCGGCAGCTCTGGAACTCTAACGAAGGAGAGCATAAATGAAATGCGATATCGAAATCTCGGTTATTAAGAGGCAGCGTAACGTTGTCCGCTGTCCTCGATGCGGCGTAGAGTTTGGTGGAGCGCTAACCAAAGTCGAGGCTCTGGGCTGCTGCAAGTCATGCATGACAGATGACGAGGAGTATGACATCTGCGTGCCATGGATCACTAAAATGTTTAAAGGTATCGACGTGGAGTCACGGAGGCGAGCTATTAGAGCTGTAATATTAGATCGAGTAGAATCAGATTTAGCAGAGTTAAAACGTCGCGGTTACATCAGGTAATATCACATGTCAATGTCGGGATACAGTCCAATTGCGCGGGAATTAGAAGATTTCTGGCAGTCAACTCAGAGTCTAATCAGTCCATGGTGGGTTGAAGCCAATCGTGACATTCAAATGGCCACGGGACAACAGGACGCGTACAATAATATATACGGATCAGCAGCAGCTGGCAGTGGACGTAGCGGCCAAGGCCTCATGTTTAATAAGATTTTGCGCATTTGCAACATGATCGGCGGCTATCAGATCGACAATCGATTGGCCACGCAGCTAATGCCGGCGGATAATGACGTGGATATGGGTGAGACTACAGACCAGCTCAATGCAGTCTTATCATGGGTAATGCGTAAAGATCAGACATATGAAAAGATCAGCGATGCATTCAGTTCTGCGATGACATGTGGACTCAATTTAATGTCTGTATGGGTAGACTACAGATCCGACCCGGAAAATGGCGAGATTTACACTGACAGACTCCCGTTCAGCTCATTTATTATGGATCCATATTGGACTAAACCAGATTTAACAGATTGTTCTCGCATATGGACACGTAAATATCTCACGCGTCAGCAGCTAGAGGACATCTTCCCCAAGGCGGCTAAAGATCTACCACTCGACAAGCTTGGCGCTTCATACGCAGCTAGAGACGGCAAGTTCCAGTTTATGCCACAGAATTGGCAGCAGTATCAGTTTCCAATTTACGCTTACGATGAATACTGGAAATCATCATTTCGAACTGTACGCAAGCTATTAGATAAAACAACAGGTGAAGTCGCAGACTGGCATGGGACTCGTGACCAATTTCAGCTTCTACGTCGAATCAATCCAAATGTAACGCTGATCAAAGCTCGAGTTCCGAGTGTTACATTGCACTGTCTCGTTAACAATCAAGAAATGTATAAAGAGGACGCACCATATGGCTTGCATCGCTTTCCTTTCGTGCCTTTTACTTGCTATCACTATCCTGAAGTCCAGAATTACGCATATAGATACCAAGGAATAGTCCGCAATATACGTGACAGTCAAACTTATGTAAACCGGACTCGCAACAATCTATTCGACATGATGCAGGCTCAAATCCAATCAGGGCTGATGGTCAAAGAAGACGCTCTCGTTAATCCCGAGGATGCATTCTTGCAAGGACCAGGTCGAGCTTTATTCTTCAAGCAGCAATCAAACTTAGCTACCGACGTAGTGCAAATTCCCCCACCCGTGGTAGCACCTGGGTGGATGGAATTGATCCAGACGATTGAAAAAGAGATTGTGGACATCGTTGGGCCCGAAGAGCTATTTGCTAACAATCTAGGCGGCCAGGAGATGTCTGGAGTCTTTCTTAAACTTAAGATGGGAGCAGGCCTCACAGGCCTTCGTAACATCTTTGACAAGCTCAATCAAAGTCAAACGATCCTTGGAGAAATCCAATCGGAGCTGATTCTGAACAATTTCAGCGTTGGCAAGATTCGATCTATAATCGGCAAAGAGCCATCTGCAATACTACAGGAAGCATGTGATCCAGACCATCAGATGAAAGCATTAGCAACGCAGTTCTTGCGCTACAACTGCATTGTCGAGGAAGGAGAGCTAACGGCGACTCAGCGTCAATTACAGTTCGTGCAAGCCGTCCAGCTTAAACAATTGGGCATTCCGATTTCCAATAAATACTTGCTTGAGAAGTCGACGTTGCAGGGTAAGAAGGAAATCATCGAAGATATCATGCGTCAAGAAGAGCAAGCTCAGCAGATGCAGCAGCATCAGCAAAGGGCGGAACTCGAGCAGATGCAAGTGATGACTCGCAGCCTCGAAGCTAAAGCGCAATCAGACTTTGGCTCATCGATTGAGCATAGAACTCGAGCTCTCAGCAACATTGGATTGTCGATTGAGAGAGAAGCACAAGCTAAGCATGACTTGGCTAAGACGGCACTGGAGAACGCTAAAGCTGTAAAAGAACTCGAGGAAATGGATGAGAATCGAGTTGTCAAACTATCACAGCACATCATGCAGATACAACAGATGCAAGACGTTATCTCTGAAAAGGACAAGATTGCAGCATTAGAAATGCAACAAGCGGTGACAAATGAAGTCAGCCAAGCTGATTATTCTACAAAGCCGATGTCGATGCAGCCAATTCAATCTCCCCAGTAAATGGGCCCCTAGAGCTTTAGCGCTCTAGGGCTAACTTTTCACTTGCACACTAACGTTTGATTTGGTACTTTCGACTGCTAACAGGGAGCGGAGATGGCTAGTAGCGAATTGGATCAACAGATGTGTAAATACGTCTCAGAGCAAATGGGCGAGCTCATCGCTCGAGTTGGAGAAGAGATTCTGCGACTCACAGAAGATGACGCTATACGTCAAGATTTGTACAGCAAATTCAAACAGATAATGATTGCACTTGCGATTACAGACTTAGGCATTGCAGTACGTCAATTCGATGGCTGGGAGTCATGGCTGCGTAAATGTGTAGCGCTGTCAATCGAGAATTCCATTCCAATCATCAGAGATATAGATGAAAAACCGCAAGATTGAACAATTGCATATTCCGAATATTGAATATACAGATGAAGAGCGGATGCATATCGTCAGATTCCTGCGTCCAATGATCTTTGAAGTCATCTCTGGACTTATGGAAGGTGCACAGTCGATGTATCCCATTGGATATACATGCTGCCTAAGCCTCCTTCAGGAGGCGGCTGCTTATTACCTCTGTGAACATCTGAGGAAAGACATGAGTGTCGAGGAAAAGCGTGAAATCTGCATGGAAGTCTTCGAGGATTTCGTAAATCTATATCTTAAATCTGAGGTTGAACATGACGAACGAGACGAGTGAGGAATATGCAACTCGAGTTCTGGAGGAAAATAAGCAACTTTACGCTGTGTTGATGGATATATTGGACAATTGCAAGCCCGATTTGATGGTAGAAGGATTGCTTGGCCAAGAGGTGATTGAAGAGCTGATAAATGATAAAGAGCCGTTTGCAATGAAGCCTATGGTGTATCTCGAGGAAGAGCATGAATAGGACTACATAAAGAAAGAGGGCGCCGCGTTTTAAGCGGACCCTATACTGTTTCTGTCTAGACAGACCAGCTGATTGTAGATTACATGACAGATGAAAGGAAGTAAAGGATGACTGAAGAAGACGATGAGCCTCTAAGAGAAACGTTAAGTCCGGAGGCATTAGACCTTCTGGAATTGATTGAATTCTATGTAAAATGCGAGGATGGGGAGCTGGAATGACTGAAGAAGCTGAACTTGAGAATGAACTTGAGAAAGTTAAAGAGAAATTACGGCATCTTCTTTACCAAATTCAAGAATATGAGCGACTATCGCTAAGATTGAAAGAAGATGATGACAAGATACCGGATGATCACCCACATAAAGAACGGCACATAGAAATCACAAACGAAATCGATGGCTACATCACAAGTCTAAGGGGATATGCAAACGATTTGAGAGATGTGATTGATTCATATGAAATAGCTGAAGAGGAAAGCAATGACTGAAATGACAAATAAAAGTTTTGAACATTTCAACATAGGACCTAAATAGAGGTGTACATACAAGCTAAAAACGCTCAAAACATGGTGTAGAGCATGCAAGTTTCTGACATGGCTCAAGTATACCTGTGAGTAGGTTGAAAAGAAACATAATATATATTATCAGACGTGTAAACTTTAATTGAATGCAGAGGTATACTGTCAATGGGAAATAAATTCTTTTTCAGTGAAAACAATGACTCAGCTATCTCGTTGGATTGCGTGAGAAGCGCAAATAAGACTCGAGATACACTATTGGAGAATGGAGTCGTCAAGGATCTCTATGGTATAGCTCTCTTTTTTAAAGAGGGAATGGGGGTTTCGGCATGTGGCAACATTGAAGATGAGTATTGGTATGAGACGATGTCTGAAAGGGAGAAGGCGTGGAATCAGTTGAAATAGCCAAAAGAGGTAGATGAGAACATAAATCTGATTAAGGAGCATTATGAACATGGGAAATAAACGAGATGAAGTCGAAGTTAGAATGTTGTCTCTGGAGCTGCTTGGAGTAAGATCGCAGGCTGAACGCGCGACTAAAGCTATGTATGATTTCTGCAAGGATTACCCAAAAACAGACGATTGGGAATGTAGTCTAAAATGTTATTTGATGGAAATGCTTACCGAGGTATTGGAGATAACGTCTAGACAAACCAATGAAATCAAGAAAGAATTGGATCGTCTGGAAAATGCATGCCAGCCAAAAAGGCTGTTTTAATCCTCGATTAGCAGTAGATTAAATGTGAAACAGCCTGTTTCACAAAGGAGTGGACATGGAAAAATACGAAGAGAAGCGTGAATATTGCGTGTATAAAGACCCAACGATAAAACTTGAAGCTTTGAAATTTGGTCGAAAAGCCACAATCTTGAATCCAGAGTGGAAATTCAATTTAAGACCTATTCCAAAAGACAAGGAGGATAAATGAAATCAAACGGAACGCTAAAAGATAACATCTGCTTAAACCTAGCGATGGTACATTTCGCAGAGAGAGTCGATGATTGCGATATCGCATTTAATTTCGGATTCGATGACTGGAAGAACGTGACATATGAGACCATCGAGGAGCGAGATGCGGAGTGGGATAAGATCACATCATCAAGCCTGTAAATTTCGTTGGAGCCAATATTTAGCATATGATATGGTGCAGTGCTAACCAGAGGAGACTGTATGACAGAAGTTAAGACGCCATTCATCAAAGATAAAGTGCTATTCTCAGCCGTCAGCTTTGCTAAAAGGCTAATTGGACTTGGCGAGCCGATGGATAAATGGCTGAATGTGCCTGCGAAGTATTACAAAGTCGATGTTGAAGTTTTGCGTGCTGAGATGATACGTCAAGGGTTTGAGGATAAGATGAAAGAAGTCCAGCCTGCCGCTGAACCCAAGGCTTTTGATCCCATGGATGAAATCTTTGGATCCCAACAAGTCTGTTTTTAGCTCTACAATACAATACGAACGGGACGTGAGTGCATCTCATAGTCCCCGTCCATTTGTGCACAGTTAATAGCTATAGTCCCACAGTCCATTTCTTTCATCCCGTATCCTTCGTGAATATGCCCAAAGATGTGATATCGAGGTTTAATTCGCTCTACAGCTTCGAGCAGATCTTGGCATCCGCAATTCTCATTGATTTGATTCTTATCAAGAACGCCAAAAGCTGGCCCGTGAGTGATCAGCAAGTCAATTCCGTCAGGAATCAGGTCCCAATGCGCTTTGATTTCTTGGCCACGTGCACGCATGAAGTGCCATTGATGATACGTGGGAGTGAATGGGCTACCCCAACACCTAATGTTTTCAACTTGCGTCCCAGTATCATGTAGATACGTGCCATGCCGGATTTGCGCTTGTTTTCGTTCGATACATCCATCGTGATTTCCTGCTATTGTAATTTTGTGAGTGTAAGCTTGTTCTGCAAGCCAATCGTTGTACCAATCATATTGTGAAGGAATATCATGCGCTGTCAGGTCTCCTGCAACAATGAGGAGATCCCCACCATCAAGGGTGGGGAATGATCCGTGTAAGTCCGCAATACAGTCTATAATCATGATCCATCATTGTAAAAGTTCAGCAATCATCGCAATCCGTGCTGGTTGATGCCTTAATCCAACTTCATCCATCCGCTCGCAAGCAATCTGAATCTTTTGAGCGATGATCATGTTATGATTACGTTTAAGCGCTGCTATGAAAGCGTTAATGCCGTTCATAACTTCAGCGGGAATGTCGAATCGATTCTGAATGTGCTTATCCAATGCAGCACGTAAAGTTCTAACGTAAATTGCATCGTAAATCAGATCAGACTTGCTGAAACGTGGACCTCTGAACGGGCAGAAACTCGAGTCAAATTCAGCTTGTCTGCGTCTCTTTTCAGCGTCTGTTAGATGCTCACGTATGAACGCTGCGTGCATGATCTTTTCTTCAGCAAGTTTAGCGTCGATATGTTCATTGATCGACTGTAGATCGTAGATATGCCCTTGAGGAGTCCTCACAGGTATACCAGGAAAATCATATGATATTGGACATAAAAACTGATCTGCATCTTCGAATTCACGTATGATGTAAGCTTTATACGCTGCATAACTTTCGCTTTGAATAGCCTTAGCTTTCCAGTCTAAATATGAATGGTCCATGGTGATCTGTACATAGCCAACAGTGGCTCCAACAGCAGCTCCAATAGCAATTCCGACAACAAACCCAGCATTAATGCCTCCCAGAGTTCCAACGAGAGCTCCTCCTCCACCTGCTACCAATCCACCTGCAACGCCACATACAATTCCACCCGTGAATAGGCCAATTCCGCCTCCAATGAGCATGCAGTCTACAGATTTCGACGCGATTTGAGACTTAATCACGGCTTTATTTTTATCAGTTGTAGTGCCGAGATATTTCATCCTTGAGACGTCAATGCCTTGTAAAAGTTGCTGGTCGAATTCTTCCATTCCATTGTTGCCAAGAGGATATTTTTTCACCAAATCATTGATGTTTAGAGGCTTAAGCAGCTGCCTCTGCTGTAAATCAAAGGACAAATTCTGAGAATGCATATACGGCCTTCTGTGAGAGTTGATTGATATATTTGCACTTGTTACGCGCTTCATAGTCTAACAGAGGGTATATCACAACAGAGATGCAATATCTAATGCCCCATTCCAGCTCGCTGATAGCATCCTCAAACGCAGCTTTTATTTTTATGTTCAAAGGAGAATGAGAGTCTAGCATCTTAAATCGATTGAAATAGTCGATAGCGCAAGGCTCATATGTGAACTTTTGGTCGTAAATGTCCTTGTAAAAGTTGGGATTGAACATTGGGATCATTGAGGTCCTTACGGGTATTAGTAAAAAGGAGATGTTATCATGTAGGCTCTCAGAATGCAAGAGGAGACGTTAAAAAAGCAAATTAAATTAAATTGTTGACGGTTACCTGCTCATATGCGATTGTGTGAATGTGAGAGTGTCAAATTTTAATTTGAGAGGGTGTATGAAGCAGCCTGGGCCCAATCCAGACAAAGGACCCCAGATGTCATTTGGCTCATATGAGTATGACAAGGGGTATCGTACGAACGATAAAGAGTTCGATCCTTACGCGTTGAATGACAGTGAACGAGGTAACAACTACTTCGCATTGAAGAATTCAGCTGTACGTAAAGATGACAAGAAGCTATCGAGAACCAAATTCAGCAAGGTCCAATGAGTTTAGTAATTCCATATCAAAGTTCAGGCCAGGAGATCGGGGAAACTCGACAAGCGATGACTAAAACGCTGATGAAAGACATCGAGTCGATCATCAATAAGTGTAAGGGCAAGAGTCACAAATACTACATTTTAGTCCATGCTAAGCCGGATATGAGATATCGACAGGCTAGCAGGATAAAGATGATTGTAACTGACGTAAGGCCTGGGATGCTGTTGTCATGTTTGCTATTTGGCGTGAACAATGAAACTGGAGTGCTGACACTTGAATGGGCATTGCCTGGAGACTGGCCAACATGGTCTGTTGGCGGAACGAATGAGCCTGTACCTGAGACGTTAGCGTCTATACAGAAGTCAGGAATTAAATATCACTATGACGATCTTTTACCAAGTTAGAGTCGCCGTCGAATCGGGCGTAAAACTAGGGCGTAGAGCATGGTCGCCAAATGCAAAAGGTAAATGATGGAAGAGCAAGAAGTACATGCAGAAGAACAAGAAGCGCCAGTCGACCACAATTGGAGACAAGCGAATGAAGTTCTATCTGCTCAGAAGAGACAGATTGAAGATCTGCAAAGAAAGATCGAGCAGATGAATCAGCCGAAGCCAGAGCCTGAGGTTGATGAGTTTGCAGACTGGGATCCGGATGACTTTATGACTGTCAGCAAAGCTAAGGAGATGGCTAAGAAGCTTGCTTCTAGAGAAGCTACTAAAGCTGCCAAGGCTGTGATTAGCGAGCACATGCAACAGCAGACGATCGCTAATGACGAGCTGAGAATGAAGTCGAAGCATGAGGATTACGATTACGTCATCGAGAACTTTGCAGTGCCATTGATTAAAAACGATCCAGCGTTAGCATATAAAGTTCAAAACTCGAGAAATCCAGCTGAAACGGCTTACAAGCTTGGAAAGCTTTCAGATGGTTACGAAGCATTGGCTTCTCAGGGTACAAGCGCTAGAGCTGAAAAAGTGCTAAAGAACACTTCGAGGCCTGTAAGCGCTAATGCTGTGGCAAGTCCGCTTCGAGATCAAGCAGATAGCTTTTCAAAGATGAGCAGAGAAGACGTGTGGAAACAGAGCCAGAGCTATGCTAACGGGTAACGAGAGGTACCCATGACAATTACTACAACCAACGCCTTACCCGCGCCGGTACAACAATGGTTTGACAACGTATTGTTGTCTAGACCAATGCCCAATCTGATTCACAAGCAGATGGCGATGAAGAAACGCATTCCACCGAACAACGGAAGAATTGCACGTTACAGACGATTCACAAATCTTGCGACGGCAACTGTGCCATTGCCTGACAGTGGGATAACTCCTCCTGGCCAAGTTCTAAACGCAGTGGATATCGACGCTCGTTTGGACTGGTATGGCACCTACGTCACGATTACCGATCAAGTAATGTTCATTAATCAGGATCCGGTTCTGAATCAAACTGTTTCATTGTTAGCTCAGTCTATGAGAGAAACCGAAGACGAGCTAATTTCTAACATGCTTCGCGGTACAAGCGCAGTTATAAATTGCACTCAGGGTGTAAACGGAGATAATCCAACAGAGATTAACCGTAAAGACATCGACACTGTAATACAAGCTTTGCTTGGTAACAATGCAATGATGATCTCAGATAATATCGAAGGTGCACTGAAGTTCGGAACTGCACCCGTTAGAGAAGCATTCTGGGCCATGATGAACACTGGAATCATCGATGATTTGGAAGCTGTTCAAGGTTTCATTTCGCAAGCTCAGTAT
>Ga0193712_1000092_pt1 | contig 13786 bp, 21 predicted proteins | sample H3a1metaG_FD_143053 | JGI IMG/M metagenome (GOLD analysis project Ga0193712, IMG submission 143053) | Soil microbial communities from a riparian zone of the East river system, Colorado, United States - H3a1 | ecosystem: Environmental > Terrestrial > Soil > Riparian zone | place: USA: East River... | reverse complement strand
CCGAGCGCAACGGCACGGGCAGGCAGCAGGGTCTCGTGGTCCCCGGCCCCGTCGACCTGCGGTTCGTGGTGCGCTACGACCATGTGTTCGCGTTCGTGGCCGGGGAGCTCGTCTCGGAGTTTCGGCGCCTCCTCCCGTGGCCCGCCGTCCCGACTGTCGAAGTGAACGCCTATGGCGGGACGGTCGCGCTCGATGGCTTGCATGTCGAGACTCTCGTCGGGTTCGCTGGCCGCGGCGCGTCGGCGGTGATCGAGCGTCACCTGCCGGGGCTCCCGCCCGCTACCGGGCTGCGGGGCCGCTACTGGAATGCCGCGCCCGTGTACGCGCAGAACACGACCCGTAGCGGGCGTCTCGCGCGGCTGTGGCCGCTAGCAGGTGACTCAGACGCCACCGTCGACAGGGTCGACCCGCAGCTGAACTTCCCGGCGGGCACCCCGAGCTACCCGCCGAACCTCCCCGGCGCGTACGCGGCACGCTGGACGGGCGCGATCTACCTCGATCTCGCGGCCTCGGACCGCAAGGTCCGTCTCTCAGGGCTCGTAGGGAACGCCCGCGTATACGTCGGGCGCACACTCCGAGGGGAAGAGGCCGCGACGAGCTGGCAGGCCCCATCGACGGGAACGCTGACATCCGGGGCGCTGCGCACATGGGTGGGCGAGAGCGCCGCTGGCTGGTACCCGATCGTCGTTGAGCAGGCGCACGATAGCCCCGCCGCGGGGATCGTCCTAGAAGACACCCCTGTCGACGGGGCGGGGAACCCCACCGGCGGCGGGTACGCGACCGTCCCGCAGTCTCGGCTCTCACCGATCGGCTGCTACGACGACCTGGTGCGCCTCACGACCCACCGGCAGGTCATCGGCGATGTCGCGCAGGCGTTCGCCTATCAGTGGCGCGTGCAGCCCCGCAGCATGGAGTCGGGGGAGTTCCCCGGCGCTCTCACCTTCAAGGCCCTTGTCGGCCGGCAGACGAACGTCGTGATCGACGACGACGCTGTCGGCACCGAAGCGCAGGTCACGGGGTCCGCGCTCGACGTCATCGATGGCCTCCTCGCTGACGCAGCGGGTGTCGCTGACCCCAACGGCAGCGGGCAGCTCACCGCGCAGAGCGTGGACTACACCCGCGCGGGGGACAGGCTCGCGCTGCGCCAGGGCTACGAATCGCTGTCGGAGATCACCGAGGCGCCGCTGCTACAGACGCGTGTGGATAGCCTCCTCGCGCTCCGCTCGAGCCCGAATGAGCAGGTCGGCGTGCGACCCAGCGGCCAGCGGGATCTCGTGGACACGTTTCCCCTCACCGGCGTGCTCGCTCGCATGGACTGGATGGTCGGGGACGCCCCGATTCTCGAACTCGACTCGATCGACGTGAAGGACACCTCGCCGCGGCAGATCATGAGCGTGAACTGGACGTACCGCCGCGATGGGATCGGCGCGCCGACCGTCGGGTTCCGCCAGCGGCCCCACAGCGTGACGGCCACGATAAAGCGCCTGCGCGCCGCGATCTTCGGGCCACGCCGCACCTACCAAGGGAGCCGCGCGATCACAACCGGCAGCGCGGGTGGCGCGACGAACGCCGGGGTAGCCGCGAACGGCGCTGTCGATGGGTTCAGCAGGGCGACGCTCCCCACCAACCTCGACGACATCGTGGGTGCCGTCGCGGCGGTGCAGATGCTCACCGGTACCGGCTGGCGGCTCGAGGTCGCCGGCGTGGATCTCGGGGCAACCGACGGGGCCGTCGGGGCCGTCGGTCGATACGACATAACGCGTGCCGTGAAGCAGGCCGCGCTCGGCGCGCCGTACACGTTCGCGCGCCTCATCGGCGGCGCGAGCGGCAACTACCTGCTCACCCTCGAGGTCTCGGTCCGCGTGTAACACGACAAGGGAGCGCAGCGTGACTGACCTCGAAGCCCGCATGGGGCTATTCATCAGCCAACTCGTGCGGATCGCGGGGATCGTGGTCGCGCTGCACGAGGAGTTCTTCGGCGTCGGCGACCGCAGTTCCGGGTTCGCACTAGCGGGCCTGATGATGTCGGGGTCGCTCCTCACTGACGCTGTCATCAAGCGCAGCCAAAACAACGAGAGCAACGGAGGCAGCGGCGGTGCATAGCCACAGGCTCCTGATCGGCTCCGCTGCCGCAGTGATCGCGCTGCTCTACGTGCTGCTCGCTGTGACCGTCGGCGGCCCGATCGCGAAGGCCGTCGGCGTGGGCTACATCAGCGTCCTGGTCACCGTCAGCGTGCTCTGGGACGCCCTCAACGGCAATGGACGCAACGGAGGACACCGATGAGCTCTCCCACCACCAAGAAGCATCCCCGCCGCCGCAAGAGCGACAAGGGCTGGCGCAGCTTCGCCCCAAGCGGCCAGGCGCTCTATCTCGTCTTGATCAGCCTCGTGCTCCTCGGCGGCCTCTCAAAGCTCGACGGTGTCATCAAATCCCAGAAGGAGGGGCGCCGTGACGCGCTCGGCGTGTCCTGCGCGATCAGCGGCGCGGTGATCAACGCCGGGCGTAATGTGATCCTCTCAAGTTCGCTGCCACCGAAGCCCCCACGGTTCGAGCGCAACCTGCACCGTCTCGGGTTTCCGTCACGCGCCGAGCTCTCCAAGGGCGCGCAGATCGCCGCGACGCTCTACGCGCGCAGTATCGCTGAAGCCGTACAGCGCCAGGTGCACGTCACCGGGATCGTGCACAAAGATGGCACGATCGACTGCAAGCGCCTGCGTGAAGTCGCACGCGTCGGACACTGAAACTTGATGCCGGCGCTCGAGGACATCGAGGAGCAGACGCTCAATCTGAAGGGGAAGCGCGGGTTCAGGTGGGTCCGCGAATTCAGGTTCTGGCAGGACGCCGCGCACACCATCCCGTGGGACCTCGACGGGTGCACCGGCAGGTTCGTGGTCGACGACGAGCTCGACATCTCCGAAGGGGCCGGCGTGAGCATCACGGGCAACACGCTGAAGGTCGAGCTCACGCCGGTACAGATGAGGATCGAGAAGGACGCGCCCCACCACTACCTGACGATCACGCAGCCCGGTGAAGATCCCCTGCTGATCTTCAGCGGAACGCTCTCGATCTCGGACCCATGAGCGACGAGATTCACATCGTCGTCACGGAGCCCGCGCGGCTGCACGTCGTGGTATCCGGGGTCGGCCCCAAGGGCGAGAAGGGCGACTCCGGCGACGTGAGCGGTAGCGCGGTCGCGAGCGTCAACGGCCACAGCGGCACGGTCGTGCTAGCGGCGAGCGACGTCGGCGCGGACACAGCAGGCGCCGCCGCCGCGGCCGTCGCGACAGAGGCGACCGCGCGTACCGCCGGCGACTCCACGAACGCTACGGCCGCAGCTGCGGCGCAGGCGACCGCTAATGCTTCGCTCCCGAAGTCGGGCGGCACGATGACCGGGCCGATCGTCCTCGACGGCGACCCGACCGCGAACCTGAACCCAGCGACACGGCAGTGGGTACTCGCGCAGATCACCTCGCTCATCAACGGGGCACCTGGCGCGCTCGACACGCTGAAGGAGATCGCGGACCAGCTCGCCTCCGACGAGAGCGCGGTATCGGCGCTGACCTCGACCGTCGCGGGGAAGCTCAGCGGCGGGGCGAACCTGGGGGATCTCGCCAACGCAGTCACCGCGCGAGCGAACCTCGGCCTCGCGTCAGCCGCGACGCATCCATCGAGCGACTTCGATGTGAGCGGCGCCGCCGCCGCCGCGCAAGCCGCTAGCCAACCAATTGACTCCGACCTGACGGCGATCGCGGCGTTGACCACGACAGCGTTCGGGCGGTCGCTGCTCGCACTCGCTGACGCGGCCGCGCTTCTCTCCACGGCGGGCGCGGCAAGCGCAGCCGACCTCGCGGCCGAGACAGAAGCACGGATCGAAGGCGACGAAGTCGGCGGCGGGGGCGGCCCGCTGGTATGGCATGAAGTGACCAGCTTCAGCGCGGGCTGCGCGAGCTTCGGCGAACCGTATGCCACGGTCGCAGCTGCGCTCGGCCCTGACGGGAACGTGTACCTAGATGGTCTCTTGGCGATCACGAGCACGTTCGCGGCGGGAGCGACGCTCTTCTCTCTGCCTCTGCCCGAAATGGCGCCTCCTCACAAGCATCTCGTGATGTGCGACGACGCCAACAACCCGACCTTCTTCATCGAGCTCGCCGTCAAGCCGTCGGGTGAGGTCGTCACGACCAGCGAAACAGTCGGCACCCCGATACCTGCGTTCGACGGCTGCTTCTTCCCGCTCCGCTAGATGGAGCCACCGCCGACGGGCATCGTGCTGCTCGGCTACGGGCCCGCCGGGGACCTCGTGGAGATCTACGACCGCCGGCAGTTGGTCGCGGCGAGGATGCGCCATGAGTGCCGGAAACGGTGGGTCACCGAGCGCGAAGTCAGCCAGTTCTATGGGTACGCGGCGAGCCTGTCTGTTCGCTACCGCTTCCTCGGCAGCGGCGGCGATGCCGCTGATGTTCAACAGGAAGCGATCGTCGCAGCATGGAAGGCCCTCGAGGAGTGGGAATGCCGCCGCGGCAGCAAGGACGCCTACGTCAAGCAGCGGATGAAGTGGGGCGTCCTCAACTTCGTCGGCATGCGTCCTGAGCGACGTGGCGAGCAGCGCCGGTTCGACAGGTTCGTGGAACCCCTCAAGCCGGAGCACGAATAGCCCAGCAGCAGTGCGCGCCCACGGCGCCGAACCCTCGACCTACCTAACCGTGTCCCTCAACAGGAGGGTGAGTCTACGCATGTCTGACTACCTGAATGGTCTGCTTCCCGGCTCGGTGCTCGCGCCAATCACCCGCTGCGTGAACGGCGAGCGCGGCCGTCTCCGCAAGGACGCCGCCGCCGCCTTCATGGCGATGAACGCCGAGAGCGTGCGTCGCTTCGGCGTCACGCTCTGTGCCTCCTCGAGTCGGGTCACCTACCGCGACCGTGCAGCTCAGGACTACTTCTGGCGCTTGTACCTCAGCGGTCGCGGCGCACTCGCTGCTCGTCCGTACACGTCGAACCACGGCCTTGGCCTCGCGATCGACCTCGCGACCCCCGCGATGCGGCGCATCGTCGACCAGATCGGCGAGAAGTATGGGTGGGCGAAGAAGTGGTCGGACGCCCCGTGCGTCCCAGTCTCGACTCGCATCCTCACGCGGCGCGGTTTCGTGACGGTTGACGACCTGCGCGAGAACGACGAGACGGTCGGCTTCAATCGTCAGACGGGGCGCACGGAGTGGACTCCTGTCACGGGCTGGGCGACCTACGAGAACGCGCAGGTCATCCGCTATCAGCACTCCACGGTGATGCTTGACTGCACGCCGCAGCACCGCTGGCTCAACACCGAGCGCGACGCGAGTCCGACAGCTCCCGCGGGGCTCCTGACGATGGACGAGATGGGCGCGCAGGATCGTGTGCTGCTCGCAGCATCTGGCGCAGAGGGACCCGGCCTCCCCATCACACCTGACGAGGCGGCGCTGATCGGCTGGTCGCTGACTGACGGGAGCATCTACCGCTTCGAGAACAGCCGAGGCAAGCGGGCTTTCGCTCGGATATACCAATCCAAGACTGTCGGCATCGGGGCCGTGACTGGGCTGATGGAGTCCTTCCCGCACCGCCGTGACGACGACTACAACGGCAAGTGCGTGATGTGGTACGTCGGCAGGGGGACGTTCTCGCCGATCCTGCACCGTTCGCGCCTCGATGAGCTCGGCATCGTGCGGTTCGTCCTCGAACTGAACGCCGAGCAGCGCGCGGCGTTTCTGCAGGCCGTCCGGATGGCCGAGGGCACCCAAGCATGTGACATGCGCGAGATCGCGCAGAGCGAGCCGGACCGTCGGGAAGCATTCGCGATCGCCGCAGCGCTGGAGGGTCATCTCGTTGCGTATCGCACGCGCACGGTCAACCTCAAGCGACCAGCGGTCCGCCGCGAGAATCTCACTCATACGCCGCTCGACCGTCAGACCGTGTGGTGCCCGACGACCACGCTCGGGACCTGGACTGCCGAACAGGATGGCCAGATCTTCCTGACCGGAAATTCGGAGTGGTGGCACCTGAAGTGGCGCCCCGGCGACTACCCCGCGGTGCGTGAGCACTCGCAGTGGGCGGGCTACACCACCGCTGAGCAGCGTTGGATCACGGAGTACGACCGGCTGCACCGCGAGCGCCTCTCACCGAGGCGCCAGCAGGTTCTGCAGCGGGTGATGGCTGAGCAGCGCAAGCGGATCTGGCGCGCCGCGCAGCCGAAGCGTAAGGGCGGTGACGGGCGCGGATGGGACTTCGCGCACCGCCAGCGCCGCTACCAGTCCCTTCGATCGAGGAGCTCCTGATGACATTCAAGATTCCGCTGAACCGCTTTATCACGCTGGTGAAGCCCTACCTCAACGTCGCGGGCGGCGCAGCCGCTGCTTGGCTGATCGCGAAGGCGAACGTGCTCGGTATCCCCGGCCTCGGGGAGCACCAGAACGAGCTCGCGACCGGGCTCGCGGCCGCCGGCACAGCGCTCCTCACCTGGGGCGCGTCGCAGCTCGCTGACCTGAAGTGGCTGAAGGGGCACCACATCGAACTCGAAGCGATCGCGACCACGCCGCTGGACACTCACTCGGTGGCAGAGGGCTTGGTGGATCACGTCAGCGAGGACATCTCGAGTGGTGAACTCCCGAGCGACGAGGAGGAGTTCAGCGCCCCCCCGCCCCCCGCCGCGGGTGCTGGCGTGGTGGTGGACGCGCCATGAAGGTCAGCCCCGCAGGTGTCAGGCTCGTGAAGAGCTTCGAGGGGTTCATCGGGCATCCCTACCGCGACGCAGTGGGCGTCTGGACCATCGGGTACGGCCACACGGAGGGCGTGGGGCCCAGCTCGAGGCCGCTGAGCGAGGCACAGGCGTCGAGGCTCCTCAAACAGGACCTCGACAAGCACTACGCGCCGCCGGTCAACGCGCTGCGGCTCCCGCTCTCCCAGCACCAGTTCGACGCGCTCGTGAGCTTCGTCTACAACGTCGGGCCCGGCGGCGTCGCCTCGGACACAGGCGTAGGGCGGGCGCTGCGCGCACGCGACTGGCGCGCCGCAGCGGACCATCTCCTGGACTGGGACAAGGCGGGCGGACGGGTGCTCGAGGGGCTCCGCCGCAGGCGTGTCTCAGAGCGCGCACTGTTCCTCAAGCAGGATGACCCCCTCGCGGGGTTCACCACCGGCGAGCGCCGGTGGATCCACGAATACGACCGGCTGCACCACGCGCACGCAAACCCCGTCCGCCAGCGGACGCTGCGCCGCGCGATGGGCGAGCAGCGCAAGCGGATCTGGCACGCCGCGCAGCACACCGGCGGCTGGGCCGCCGCGAACCGCCGCGCCCGCTACAGGGCGCTCCTCGCACGCACCACGTAAACGTCCGAGGGCGAAACTCGCAGCCAAATGGATGCCCCCTTCCGGTAACCCGGTCGGGGGCATCCGTCGTTTAAGGAGGTCGCCCCCCGGGGTCGCGCGCGGTAGCCGATGCTTGCTTGAACCCATCAATCAGGCGTGCTGGGTTGTCGCATCGGGCTGCCGGGCGTACCCTGGATGCGGTCCCCGGTCCGGCGGAGGTCAGCGCTCATGACCGATCAGCCAGCCGAGGACGCGGGGGTGCTTGCGCGCCGGCGGATCATGACGGTCGGGAGGGGCCGGCTCCCGGACATCGAGTCCGAGCGTGACGGGGTGCTGCGGGTGATCGGGATCGCGCTCGCGACGACGGAGCGGCTGGCGTTCAACAAGAACGAAGCGGCTGCGACGCTCGGCGTGAGCGTGGAGTTCTTCGAGCACTACATCGAACCGGACCTGCGGTTCGTGCGGCGTGGCCGCCGGCGCCTCTACCCCCTCGCGGAGCTCCTGTGGTGGCTGTGGCGTTCCGCGGAGGGCTCAACGGACGGGCGGTGGGCGGACGGTTAGGAGAGTTGAGCGGCACCGGTTGTCAGAGCGCTGACGCATCGCTTTATGGCATATCTGAATGCTCCTGAGATCCAGGGAGCCCGGTGGATGCTGTTGGGGCATGTCCAACAGCCTCCTAGGGCGCGGCGGCCGCCGGGACGTTCGGCGCGCTCAGGAGATTTTCAGGGCAAGATATCCGACACGTTGCAGGTGCCCCGGAAGGGGCCGGGGACAGCAAGAACGCGACGGACCCCGGCATGGAGGCCCGATGCCTGAAGCTGACTACGAGTCAATCATCACGGCGGTCGCCGCAGCGGGTGCGCTGCGAGCCCAGGCCGCGCAGATGTGGTTCAGGATCGCCGCGGCGATCGAGCGGGAGGCCGCGGCTGCTCCTGCTGGTGAGGACCGGGAGCTGGCTGAGGAGTGGTCTCGCCAGATTCGCCGTCGTCTGCGTCCCCGCGCAGTGCGGTGACCTGCCCCCGCACGTAGTCGCGCACGGACGCGACATTCTCCCCGGCGAGAGCCGCTTCGATGCGGTCCAAGCGCCGCAGCACTTCGTTCTCCGCGATCTCGCCGAACCCGTGCTCCATGAACGCCATCGGGACGCGGCAGATCGCGGCGATCGCGAGCAACTCCCCACGCTTCGGCTCCTGCCTGCCCGCTTCGCGGCGCTTGATCGTCTGCACATCCACGCCGAGCTCGTCCGCTAGCTGCTCCTGGGTGAGGTCCGCGTACGCACGAGCGGCACGGATCCTGGCGGCGTGGTCGCTCATCGATGCACAGAAAACACGGTCAATGCGGGGATGGCGAGAACATTCGTAGTCATCTGGGGGATCTATAGGCTACGCTACGCGACACCATGACTCCTGACGCTACTAGCCACTTGGCGCCAGAGAACTCTCCCGACGGCCAGGTTTGCCCGATGGAGCCCGTGGATCTTCGCGCATTGCGCCGTCAACGCGGCAAGAGCTTGCGCCAGATGGCGGAGGAGATCGGCGGGACGGTCAACTTCCAGATCCTTCAGAGGGCCGAGCGAGGCATCAGCACCCCAAGGCCCGAGAACCAAGTCCTCATCGCACGCGCCTACGGCCTCGACGTGCTCGTGCAGTGGCCCGAACCAGACACGCAAGCCGCGTGATGGAGCTCCTCGTCGTTGTCCTCGCCGTCGTGCTGCTCGCAGGTGACGCGACCGTGTTCCAGCGTGGCCGCCGCAGACGCAAGCAGAGCTGCGCGGCCCGCGCGAGGCGACGTGACGAGAGTGCCGCGCGCGTCGCGCTCTACTCGAGCCGCAGGGAGCGCGTGGGATGACCTGCAGCGACAGGAGCACACCGGCCGCCATTGCGATGTGCACCAACCCGGACGGCCTACACGAGCACGTGGCGGCGGACACCCTCGTTAACGGCCAGTGTTTCGCTGACTGCGCCTGCACGCCACGGATCTACGTAGCCGCGGACGTGTTGCTCAGCGCCGAGGCAATCGACGCGATAGACGAGATCTACGGGCGACCAATGAACCATTGGCCGCCAGGGACCACCGACAGCGACATAACGCGCGCCAGCCTCCGCGAGGCGATCAGCCTTTTCTCGCCGGGAAGCCAGTCATGACACAGACCGATGTCAAGCACGGCACCTCGATCGAGTGGACGCACGGCTCGGGCTTCAAAGGCGAGACGTGGAATCCCGTCACAGGCTGCGACCGCGTGAGCCCCGGCTGCGCGAACTGCTATGCGCTGACGCTCGCGCCTCGTCTCCGTCGCTTCGCGCTCGCCCAAGCAGCGAGGCACCCTGACCGGCCGCGCGGGAAGTGGGCGGACGTCGGCGACGGCGGCAAGAAGTCGGGCCCGGCGTTTGGGGTGACGCTCCACCCGAGTGTGCTCGAGCAGCCACTCCACTGGCGATCGCCGCGCATGGTGTTCGTCAACAGCATGAGCGACCTGTTCCACGAGGAGGTGCCCGACGCGTTCATCTACGAGGTGCTCAAGGTCGTGGAGAGCTGTCCGAAGCACACGTTCCAAGTGCTCACCAAGCGGCCCGCGCGAATGCGCGAAGTGATGCGGGGCTTCTACTGGATGCGCGCCTTCGACCACAACGGCCCGCCGCTCCCGAATCTGTGGCTCGGCGTCTCGATCGAGAACCGCAGTTACCTCGATCGCGCGGACCTGCTTAGGGAGACGCCAGCTGCCGTGAGGTTCATCAGCGCCGAGCCGCTGCTCGGGCCGCTGCTGCCGCTCGCGCATGTCGTCGGCGAGCGTGACGCCGTCGGACTGCCCGAGTTCGTGTGGGAAGACGACAAGGGCGGCGACTGTCCTGGTCTTGACCTGACCGGCATCGACTGGTTGATCGTGGGCGGTGAGAACGGTCCGGGGCACCGGCCTATGAAGGTGAATTGGGTGCGCGACCTACGGGATGCCGTCATTGCAAAGCGCGAAGCGTGGATAGAGCAGCAGCGGCTCGCCGGCGGCAAGTGGGGGTGTGGCAGTGATGGCGCGCTCCTGACGATGACCGACCCAGCAGATCTTCCCTGGTGTGCGGAGAACGGCTACATGGATTGGCGCCCGTCCTACTTAGTCGTCCTGCCCGATGGCAGCCAACCGACTGACGACACGACACGCTTCTTCTTCAAGCAGGACTCAGGTCCGCGGCCCGGTTCTCGTGGCCGGTTTGTCGACGAGCGCGAGTGGCCACAGGAGATGCCGATGCCCTCGGGGGTGAGCGGCTGATGGACCGCAACTCTTTCAGCGCTGGCTGGCAGATCGTCACCTGCGGGCGATGTGGCCGCCACTACCAATGTCGCCCGGCCGACGACTTCAACAGCTGCGCGGCGTGCGAGGCATTCCCCGCCAACGCACCCGACGACGGCCTCTGTGATGGCTGCCTCATCGCCCACCACACCGAGGCTCATCGGCCCACGCCCGCTGCTGCTTTGCCGGGGGAGGAGTCGCCAGCATGAGCGTTTGCTCGGCAGAGGAACGACTCACGCGAGCGCTTCGCACACCGATAGGCGAAACCAAGCAGTGTGAGCATTGCACCTACTATTTCCCACGGCCCAAAGGGCTCACGGACAGAGCGTGGCTGGCGGCGAAATACTGCTCTTACGTCTGCTCTCGGCTGGCGCTCCGCGCTGCTAACCGACGGCTCGTGCAGAAACGGCTGCCCACCTCTGTGAGGCACCACTTTGATTCCAGCAGCCCCGAGCTTCAAGAGCTAATTCTTGAGCAAGCGCGCGACCTTCGGTGGGGTAGCCGTGTCTACTCCGACGCGTGCAGTCTCGACGCACTAGTCGCGGGCCGCGAGCGGTATGAACTCACGCCGGGGGAGCAGCCGTCATGAGCCAAGTCCACAGCACATCGAGCCTGATGATCGCTGCGCTGATGTTCGACGCGGGCGCGCTCGCAGACGACCCTGCGGAGCGGAAGGTGCTGTCGGCTGAGGAGATGATCGAGATCCGCCAGCGGATCGCTGGGTTGAGCGTGCCGCTCTCGCGGCGCTGGAGGAGTCGATGACGAGCACGTGCGTGCATGTAGGCGTACCGGCCGGTCACCCGTGGGCGGCGCCTACCCGTGAGGATCGTTGCGCCCACTGCTCGCTCTGCGGTGTGCCGTGGCCTGGCTATCAGATGCCGAAGCCAGCGCGCACGCTTGAGCGCGCGAGCGCGCAGGCCGATCAGGGCAATGGTGGTTCCCGCGTGATGTTCGGGGCGGCGTCGTGAGCGGGGAGGGCCGCACGACGTGGTGGCCGTGTGACGCCGCGGAGCACGACCGAGAGCTGGTCGTTGAGCTCGGTGAGGAGCATGGTCCTGCTGGGCCTTACGTGATGCGGGTGTTGAAGGATCTCGCGCAGCAGCAGCGCGATGGTGGCCGCGTGCGGACGGGGTTCCGGTCGCTTCGCCAGAAGACGTTCATTGGGGATGTTCGCCGTGTGCGCGCGATCGTTGAGCAGGCGGCGTTGATCGGCGCGCTGGACGATCTGGATGTGGATCCTGACGGGCGGCGGTTTACGTGCCGTGTGAGTGGCTGGGAGGCCGACCAGGTGCGTGGGCGTGCTGCGATCAGGAAGGCAGCGCAGCGGGAGGGCGACACTGTTGTCCCACCTGAAGGGGACACGTCACGGTCTGTCACGGTGGGTTCTGCGGGTACTCCTGACGCTTCGGATGACCCCGGCGAGGGTCACGAGCAGGCACCCGCCGCGTCGTTGGCTGTCACTGCACCAGTGGACACGGTCACATCTGAGGGGGACAACAACCCTTCTTTGTCCACTCCAGACGGGACAGACGCTGGGGTTGTCCACCCCGAGGGGGACGTGTCACGGTCTGTCCCCCTTAACAGAGCAGAGCAGAGCAGAACAGAACAGAGAACAGCAGAAACTGCTCTTGTCGATCCTGACCGGATCGACGCCGCCCGACAGCGACTGATCAACGAGCAGGTCCACCAAGTCTTCGATGCGTGGGTTGCGGCGACCAGCCGCAACGCGGCCCGCACGAAACTCACGGACGAGCGCCGCAGACGGATCCAGAAAGCGCTGGCCTCGCACGGCCTCGAGGACTGCCTCCAAGCTGTGCGAAACATTGGCGCGGACGAGTGGGCAGCCGGCGCGAATGACCGCCAAAAACCGTTCAACGACATCGAGCACGCCCTCGGCAGCTCGAAGCGGATCGAGGGGTGGCGCGATGCAAATCCACGCGGCCCGTCCCAGGGATCACCCGGTAGCCGCGAGAACCGCCGTGCGAGGGGCACCGACGCGCTGCGGTCGATGATGAGCGAGGCAGTCGCGTGAGCGCCTGGACCTGGAACGACGTGCAGTGGGACGGGTTCTGCGCGCTGCTGGAGGAGGCGTGGCCAGGCGAGTTCGACGAGCACGCACGCACGTCATGGCGGGTGCTGCTCGACCCGCTGGAGCCCGAGAGAATGGTCTCGGCGCTGCGGCAGCTGCTGCTCGAGGGGCGCCGCTTCCGGCCGTCCGTCAGCGAGCTACTCGCCGCGGCGCGCACGGACCCGAGCAGGCCGACGTTCCACGAGGCGTTCACGCTGATCTACGGACCAAGGGGGATCCTCCGAGCCCGCTCGAAACGCCCCGGAGCGGCGGTGGTGTACGCCTCCGAAGCCGACCGTCAGGCGCAGCAGAATGATGCGGCACGGGAGCGGGCTAGCGAAATGCATCCCCTCGTCGCCGCGTTCGTAGAGCGCCAGGGCTTCGACCGTCTCCGCACACTCCCCGTCGATGACGAGATGTGGGGCGAGAAGCACCGCCGCGACCTCGAGCGGGCATGGGACGCACACGTCGAGGCGTTCGACGGCCGCGAGATCGCGGTACTCGCATCCAGCGGCCGCGGCGAGCTCACGCATTTCGATCCGCTCGCGGCGCTCGGCATCGCACGGCCCCGCGAGCTCGAGCGAGGCAGCGCGTGACCTGCCGCGAGAGGGACTTTCAGCAGCAGATCCTCGACCTCGCTGGCCTGTATGGCTGGGCCCTGAAGTACCACACCCACGACTCGCGTCACAGCGCGAAGGGGTGGCCCGACCTCGTGCTCTGCCGGCCTCCCGAGATCCTGTTCGTCGAGATCAAGACGGAGAAGGGCAAGATCTCTCCCGCCCAGTCAGCATGGCTCGAGGCGCTCCGCGCGTGCGGGCTAGAGGCTCTCCTGTGGCGACCCTCGGACTGGGATGGGCTGCACGCACGCCTCGCCCGCAAGAACCGGGCGGTGGCAGCGTGAGCGCCCGCAGCGTGCTATGTGGATGCGGCGCTGAGCTTCGATACAGCGGCCGTGGTCGCCCGCCGCGCCGCTGCTACGACTGCAAGCGGGCCAACAAGGCTGAGATCGCGGCGAAGCAGCGCGAGTACCGCGAGGCCAACAAGGCTGAGATCGCGGCGAAGCAGCGCGAGTACCGCGAGGCCAACAAGGCTGAGATCGCGGCGA
>Ga0193712_1000091_pt1 | contig 13825 bp, 12 predicted proteins | sample H3a1metaG_FD_143053 | JGI IMG/M metagenome (GOLD analysis project Ga0193712, IMG submission 143053) | Soil microbial communities from a riparian zone of the East river system, Colorado, United States - H3a1 | ecosystem: Environmental > Terrestrial > Soil > Riparian zone | place: USA: East River... | reverse complement strand
TCTCGGAGTGCGGCATCCAGGTGACCGAACGCGGCTTCATCAAGGTGGACAAAAACCTGCAAACGACCACGCCGGGCTACTATGCCATCGGTGATGTCGCGGGGCCGCCGATGCTGGCGCACAAGGGCCAACGCGAGGGCGTCTTCGTCGCCGAGGTGCTCGCCGGACAGAAACCGCACGCCATCAAGTACGACAACGTCCCGAGCGTCACCTACTGCCACCCCGAGGTCGCGAGCATTGGACTTTCGGAGGATCAATGCAAGGAACGGAAACTCGACTACGTGACCGGACGCTTCCCGTTCTCGGCGAATGGCCGAGCCCGCGGGACCGGCGAAACCGAGGGCTTCGTGAAGATCCTGCGCGACAAGAAGTACGGTGAGATCCTCGGCGCGCACATCGTGGGTGGGCACGCCTCGGAGATCATCCACGAGTTGGCCGTGGCGCGGGAGAACGAATACACGGTCGAGGAAGTCGAGCTGGCGATCCACGCGCACCCGACGATGTCGGAGGCGGTGGCCCAGGCGGCGCTCGATTCGCTCGGCCGGGTAGTCGACATGTGAACGACCCGGTCAAGGATCCGCTCGCGATCGGGCTCGGGGCCCTCGCCACGGGAGCCGGATTAGGCGGTGCCACCTTCACGCTGGCGCAAGGCTTTGTGATGGTCCTGCGCGACCGGGTCGACCCGGTGTACTGGCGCTTCGTGGGCGGGGACCCCCTGTGGACCGGCGCGCTCGCCGCCATCGTGCTAGGTGCGTTCTTCGGTTGGGTGCGCAGCCGGGCGATCGACAACATTTGGCAACGCGGCGTAATTGCGGTGTTGGCCGCGGTCGGTGCCCTCTTGATCGGATTCCTCGCCGCGGTGGCGCACGGGCTAGGTGGCCCCGTTGGTCTCGCCATCTGGGGACTCGCCAGCCTGATCCTCGGTATCCTGGGGAGCAAATGGGCGGTCAAGGGGAGCGCAGTGTGAGCGGCCGGGTGCTCGAGGTCATTCAGGCGGGCATCGTGCCCTATGCGGAAGCGCTCGCCTGGCAGCGCGAGCTGGCGCAGGCCCGCATCGAGCGACGCATCCCGCACGACATGCTCCTTCTGCTCGAACATCCGCCCGTCGTCACCCTCGGCCGGAACTCAAACGACACGCATGTGCTGCGGTCCACCGGCGTGGAGGTGTTCGAAGTCGAGCGCGGCGGTGACGTGACGTTTCACGGCCCCGGTCAGTTGGTCGGCTACCCCATCATCGATCTCACCGGCTACAAGCAGGACCTGCACTGGTACCTGCGCACGCTCGAGCAGGCGCTCATCGGCGCGCTCGAGACCCTCGGCATCCGGGCCGAGCGGAATCCGGGCTACACGGGCGTGTGGACTCGAAGAGATGGAATCCGGAAGATTGCGAGCATCGGGGTCCACGTGAAGCAGTGGGTGACGTGGCACGGGTTCGCCCTGAACGTGGCCACTGATCTCGCAGAGTTTCAACGGATCGTGCCCTGCGGCATTCCCGGCGTGGAGATGACGTCGGTGGAGCGGGAGCTGGGGGCAAGCGAAGGGCTCTGGGGGAAGGCGGTCGCGGCGGTGATCGAGGGATTCAGCGAAACGTTCGAGGTCCCGGTTTTACCGTGCCCTGAAGGGCCGGCTCGGCCAGTACACGCGTCCTTAAGGACGTAGTTCGTGCCTCCGTCGCGCGATCAGGTCCCCCCCGGCCAAATCCTGACGACCAAGTGGCCCGTGCTGCACTACGGCGATGTGCCCCGTGTCGATACCACCGCGTGGACGTTCGGAGTGTCGGGACTCGTGGACCGGCCGTTCTCGATCACGTACGACGAGCTGCTCGCGCTGCCGCGCAAGACCGTGACCTGCGACATCCACTGCGTCACGACGTGGAGCCGGCTCGACAACAGCTTTGAAGGTGTGCCGGTGCAAGCATTGCTCGAGCGCGCGGGACTGAAACCCGCGGCCAAGTTTTGTCTCGTCGTCGCCGAGCAGGGGTTCACGACGAATCTGCCGCTCGCCGATCTCGATCGCCCGGATAACCTGATCGCGCTCAAGTGGGGTGGCGAATGGTTGACGCCGGAGCACGGCTGGCCGGCGCGTCTCCTGGTGCCGCATCTGTATTTATGGAAGAGCGCTAAATGGGTGCGGGGTTTCGAGCTGCTCGACGAAGACCTCCCCGGCTTCTGGGAGCAGAACGGCTACCACATGCGTGGCGATCCGTGGACCGAAGAGCGGTATGGTGGCCGTGGCCTGACGCAACACGAGATCAACAAGTTCCGGAACGCCAGCAAGAAGCACCTCTAAGCCAACAGCAATTCCACCTCGTGGGCCGCATCCTGTTGGTAACGGCTCTCATCGTTCAATTCCCGCGCCAACTCACCGAGACTCTCGCCGGCGCCCTGCGCCGCCTGCCAGCGGGTGAGCGCGGCGCTGGCATCCTGCAAACGTTGCGTGAGGAGCGCCCTACCCCGTTTGGCGACCGGTGCATCCCCATGTAGCTCAAGCGCCGCAAGCTGGAGCGCTGCCCCACACGCCGCAGAGACCAAAGGACCGGCGTGGGCCGCGGAGGGAACGGCCTCCGCTCGCCGGAGCACGTCGGCCAGCAGCATGCGGGCGTTGCCGCCCGGGAGCCCGGCCAGGGCGTCGACCGCCCGGCGGTGCCATTCCGGTTTCCGCTGTCCGAACACCGCCGCCGCCGCGAGGCCGGCGGCGACCACCGGACTCGTGACGAGGAGCAGCGGAGTTGCTGCCATGAATCCGGCGACAGTTCCACCGATGGCCACCGCGGCGATCAGCGCGATGAATCCAGCCGGAACGGGGGCGCGCAATGCGGCGGCGGTCACGGCTCGACCTCCAAGCGCGCCAGCGTCTCACGCGCGCTTCGAGTCCAGCCGTCGTTCTCGTGGTAATAGGAGAGGAAGGCCGTGAGGTTCTTCGTGGCGTGCGCCGACTGGCCCAGGGCGAATTCCGCCATGCCGGCGTGATACAACGCCATGTAGTGGTTGGGCCAGTAGTCGACGACGAGCTCCATGATCGGCCCGGCGGAACGATTGTCGCCGGCATCGGCCACCGGGTGCGCGACCTCGAATACGATGCCGGCCGCGCGCGAACGATCGGACTCGGCAAGGCGGTCAATCACGGTCCGCGCCGCGTCGAGTTTGGCGCCGAGCGCGTAGCACGCGGCGCTGAAGCCTTGCCCCTCGAGATCCGCGGGCGCCGGGTGCTGGCGTTGCGCGAGGTCGACCTCGACGGCGTTGCAGTATGGCTTGATGGCGGCAAACCACGCGTGCGCCGGGCCGTCGAATCGAACGACCTGGCCCCCCCCCGCTGGTTCAGCCGTGTGGCCCGGCTGGCGGCGGCCGAGGACCACCGCTCCGCAAATGGCGAGGTAGCCGAAGCCGGCGAGATACAATGCGCGGTTCATGGTCATGCGAATATAAGAGACGACCGGTGAGCCGCGTTGTGCACAGCATCACATAGGCTGGGTCCCAAGAAGCGTGTAAAAGCGCCGGAAAACCTCGATCCCGTCCCACAGCTGCTTCAGGTCGAGCTTTTCATCTGGAGCGTGGAGCCGGTCGTCGGGCAGGCCGATCCCCGTGAGGATCACCGGCGCGCCGCCGGCCGCGAGGGCCGGCACCACCGGAATCGAGCCACCCGCACGCGCCGCCACCGTCCCCCGCCCCACCACCTCACGAAACGCCTGATCGAACAGCTTGAACGCCGGATGGTTCAGCTTGATTTGGGCCGGGTCGGCACCGTGCAGAAACTTCACGGTCGCAGTCACGTGCTTGGGTGCGAACCGCTGCACCGCAGCCGCAACCTGCCGTTGCACCGTGTTGAGTTTCTGATTGGGCACGAGCCGGAGACTGACCTTGGCGGTCGCCTCAGCGGGAATGACGGTCTTGGCGCCCTGCCCCGTGAAGCCGCCCGTGATGCCGTGGATCTCGAACGTCGGCAACGCCCAGAGCCGCTCCAGCACCGAGTACTTCTTGAGCCCCACGAGGCCTTTGGCCTGTACCCGCTTCGCGAGGAAGTCCCTTTCCTTAAAAGGCAGCTTCTTCCAGGCAGCCAACTCGGCCTTGCTGGGCCGTTTCACCGGCCCGTAGAAGCCCGGGATGTTGATACGGCCGTCCTCCCCCTTGAGGCGTCCCAAGAGACGCGCCAGCTCCTCGTGAGCATTGGGAGCCGCGCCGCCGTACTCCCCCGAGTGCAGATCGCTCTTGGCGGTGCGTACGGTGATCTCCGCGTAACACAGCCCGCGCAGCATCGTGTACACCGCGGGCCAGCCCGGCGCGACGTACGACATGTCGGCGACGAGCGCGACGTCGACCTTGGTACGCTGCGGCTCGCGCTTCAGGAGATCGAACAGGACCTTGGACCCGAACTCCTCCTCGCCTTCGATGAGAAAGCGAAAATTCACCCGCGGAGCGCCGCCCGCCTCGATGGCCTTGAGGAGACAGAAGACCTGGCCCTTGTCGTCCGCGGCGCCGCGCGCGTACAGCCGGCCGTCGCGCACCGTCGGCTCGAACGGCGGCGTCGTCCACTCATTGAGTGGATCGGGTGGCTGCACGTCGTAGTGACCGTAGAGGAGCAACGTCGGTGCACCGGGCACGTGCGGCCCGACGCCCCACACGACGGGATGCTTCTCGCTGCCGAGGAACGCGACGTCGGAGCAACCGAGACGCCGCAGCTCGGCGGCGACCCACTCCGCGGCCGCGCGACAGTCGTCATCGTGAGCCGGGAGAGTGGAAACAGACGGGATGCGAAGAAACTCGCTCAGCTCGCGCAGCCAACGGTCTCGATTCATGGGCGCAATGTAGGGAGGGCGGGCGCGCCTAGCCAGCGAGTGGGTGAAGGGTAGATTGAGGCCCATGCGGACCACCGCGTCCTACGATCTGTTCCCCGACGCGCCCAGCGAGCGGGCGATGGCGCGGGCGCGGTGGCTGGCGCGGGAAGGCCGCACCGCCGACGCCGAGTCCGCCTACATCAGCCTCCTGTCGTCCCATCCCGACTTGAAGGTGTGCTGGGCCGAGTACTTCGAGCTGTTGCGCGCCAGCGGGCGCTCCGCGGCGGCGCTCGAGCTGGCGGAGCGCGCGCGCGCGCAGTTCGGCGAGACCGGCTTCGCGCTCACGTTGCAAGGCGCCGCCCTCGTCGAGCTGGGCCGGTACCCGGACGCCCTCGCCGCGCTCGAGCGCGCCGTGGAGGCCGATCCTGATCTCGCGCCCGTGTGGCACGAGCTGGGGTGGGCTGCCTACAAGCTGGGCGACAAGAACCGGGCGCTGCTGGCGCTCGACCGGGCGTTCGCGCTCGAGCCCCACACGGAGACGCTCAAGCTGCGCGGCCGCGTTCTGCGGGACGCCGGACGCTATCAGGCAGCCGAGGTGGCGTTCGAGGGAGCGGCGCAGGCCGCGGAACACGCGGAGCAGCGCGCCGACGCGGAGCGGGAGATCGCCGCGACTCGGCGCTACGCCTTCTACTCCCCACGCAAGCCGGAGGATCTGGGACCCGGCGAGCGGTGGTTCGCGGACACCGGGTCGGTGGTGTTGGCGCCCGATGCAGGCCCCGTCCCCCCCGGGGACGAGACGCTGGTCGCCACCTTCGCCGAGGTCGCGGCGGACTCGGGGTGGCGTTTTGGACAGGTGATTGCGCTCGACCCGTCGGTCCCCGTGTGGAGCGATCTCGCGGAGCGTTTGGGGGCACCGCTGGCCGGCCCGGCGGCCTTCGACCCGGCCGTCTGCCCCTTGGTGGTGGGCACGGGTCCCCTTCCGACCGACAGGACCTGGACAAAGCTCGCGGCGGCCGTGCCGGCGCAGGGAGCGGGCCTGGTCTTTTTGCTCGAGCATCCCGGCGAAACGGCACCCGGGATGGAGGGTGGTCCCGACATAATCGGGGTGCTCACCGACGCCGGGCAGCGCCGCATGCGCGCGCCCAACCCTGCGCACGCACTGTCTGAAGCCCAACACCCAGGCGCCCGCCTAGCGGGCCGCAGGTTACGGCCCACGTGACGCACGCCCCGGGAGCTTCGCCGCGTACCCCCATGTCCGGCAAGGCGATTGTCGCGACGCATTTCGAAAAGGCCGCGAACCTCATCAACCTCGAGGTCTACATGCGCCGCATTCTCTTGGCGCCGTTTCGCGAGGTGACGGTCGAGGTTCCGGTGCGGATGGACGATGGCCGGATCGAGGTGTTCACCGGCTATCGCATCCAGCACAACGGCGCGCGCGGGCCGTGCAAGGGCGGGATCCGCTACCACCCCGAGGCGGATCACGATGAGGTGCTGGGCCTCGCCACGATCATGACCTGGAAGACCGCGCTGATGGACATCCCCTTTGGGGGGGCGAAGGGCGGCGTTACGGTCGATCCGAAGAAACTCTCGAAGCTGGAGCTGGAGCGCCTGACGCGCCGCTTCACGCAGCGGATCGCCATCGTGCTGGGCCCCTACCGCGACATCCCGGCCCCGGACGTCAACACCAATGCCCAAGTGATGGCCTGGATCCTCGACGAGTACTCGAGCCGCCAGGGGTACACGCCGGCCGTGGTGACGGGGAAGCCCCTCTCGCTCGGCGGGTCGATGGGGCGGGAGGAGGCCACGGGGCGCGGCGTGATGTACGTGATGGAGGAGTACGCGCGCGACTTCGGAGTCTCGCTCAAGGGGGGACGCGTTGTCATTCAAGGCTTCGGGAACGTCGGCAGCCACCTGGCTCGGCTGCTCGACGTCGAGGCCGGCGCGAAGGTGGTCGCGGTGAGCGACGTGGAGGGCGGGATCTACAACGACAAAGGGCTCGACATCCCCGGTCTCCTCGGGCACGTCGCGCAAAAGCGTCCCGTCTCGGAGTGGAAGGGCGGCAAGCGGATTACGAATGAGGAGCTGTGGACGATTCCGTGTGAGTGGCTGGTGCCGGCGGCCCTGGGAGGCGTGATCACCAAAGAGGCCAACGCTCGCACGCTCGACTGCAAAGTCGTGGTCGAGGGCGCCAACGAGCCCACCACGCCCACAGCGGACTCGATCCTCGAGGAGCGCGGCATCGCGGTGCTCCCCGACTTCCTCGCCAACGCCGGTGGCGTGACCGTCAGTTATTACGAGTGGGCGCAGAACCTCCAGCAGTACCGCTGGACGCACGAGCAGGTGAACAAGGAACTGAAGGCGACGATTACGAAGGCGTATGTGGCGGTGCGGGACCTGGCCAAGGAAAAGGCCGTCGTGTTTCGCACGGCGGCCTATGGGATCGCGTTACAGCGGGTGGCGGAGGCTGAGCGCCTCCGGGGAAACTAGTCCTCCACCTTCATCCCCGGCCTCGAATACAGCGCCCGATAGGGATCCCGGTCGGACTGCGTGAAGACCCGAATCTGAATGGCGCGGATCGCCTCGGCGACGTCGCCATTGCTCTGCAGGTAGATCTCGTCGAACAGATTCAAGTCCATCCGATAGAGCCGCTGGGCAATCACGACCGCGTTGTTGAGCGGTGACTGGGCGAACCAGCGCCAGTCATACGTCTCGAGCGACTGCCCCACCGGTCCGGTCAGCTGCGTCCGCGCCCAGCCAAACAGCACCGTGCGGGTCCGTTCGAGACGATCGCCGGTCGGCGAGTCGGCGTAGGCCGAATCGAGCCGTCGCGCCAGCTCGGCGTAGAACACATCCAGCGTGCGCTCATCGCGCCAACGGGCCGCGGCGCGCCGCGCGTCGGTGGTATCGCGCCGCGCCCGGAAGAACGCCTCGGCGCCGCGGTACCCCACGAAACTCGCGAAGCTCTCGTTGAACGGCGTCTGACTCTTCACGTACAGCGTGTTGTGCGCCAGCTCGTGCAGCACCGTGGCGACCAGCTCCATCGTATCGCGGCTCATGGCGGTGGAGAAGAGCGGATCGCTGAAATAGCCGAGTGTGGAGAACGCCCCCGAGGGGCGCAGGTACACGTCGAGGCCCTGCGCTTCGAGCTCCTTCCCCGCCCGCCGCGCCCGCTCGGCGGAAAAGAATCCCTTGTAGGGCACGACGCCGACGATCGGGAAGGTCCACGTGAACTCGCGCAGCTTGTCGTGGCGGCTGGCCGAGAGCACGAGCAGCAACGTGTCGCGCCCCACGTCCACGTAGGTCGTGTACGTCGCGCCCACCGCCAGTCCCAGGGAATCCGCGGCGTAGCGGCGGGCCTCGAGCACCAGGCGGAGCCGCTGGCGCAGCGCCGCGGAGACACCCGTTCTCCTCAGCAGTTTCTCGATCGACCGCCGCCTGAGGAGAATCCGCGCTTCCTCGACGCCGGCGCGAGCGACATAGCGCGCATCGGCGCTGACGACGAGCAACAACACCACGATCGCCGCGCCCGCGCCGATCACGATGGCGAGGACGCGTTTCAGCAGCCGGCCCCAGCGGGGGCGAGCCCGTTCCTTTAAGGGGTCCATCGCACTCCCACGCGGTGCGTGCCGCCGCCCAGCGCTTGATAGCCCTGGAAGGCGTAGTCGAGCTGCAACCGACCGAGCAACACGCCGCCACCGAAGGTAAAGCGCGACGCGTCGGTCACCGCGGCGCGCGTTGCAAATCCCACCCGGCCCACCAGGCCGACACCCCCGGTCACCAAGCCGCCCTCGACGCCCTGAATGAAGACCGCGGCGCGGTCCTGCGTCCATTGCGCTTCCAGCGTCGTAAGCAGGCGGTACGCGCCCTGGGGGTCGGTGTAGTTGAATGTGAAGCCGGCGCGGGTGCGCCGCGGCAGGCGCGCGTCGGCGCCGAAGTCGCCACCCAGGTTCTGCACGCTCACGCCGAACGCCGCGATGTCGAAGATCGCGATCGCGATGCCGACGTCCCCAGCCCACGCGTGACTCACCATGTCGCCGATCTGCTGCCGGTCGTACTTCGCCGAAACGCCGAAGGCGATCAGACCGCGTCGGATGACGACGGATGACACGGCGAGCGCTTCGTACGGGTGGAACGTAGCGCCGGTGGCCATGCCGCGGCGACCGCCCGTGGCGGGATCGGGAATCATCTCGGGCTCCGTGCCGTAGTCGAGTGTTTGAGCGCCGAAGCCCCACGTGACCCGGCCGACGCGCAGCGCGAGCGCGGCGGTGGAGACGGCGCTGCCCGCGAGGTAGGGCTCGTACGAACCCTCGATGGAGAGGTGTCGGATCGTGGCGATCGCGGCGGGGTTCGCGAACACGGCCCCTGCGTCGCCGACGAGCGCCGCGCCCGCCCCCCCCAACCCCGCCGACCGGGTCGTGCCGGGGAGTGCGGCCACGATGCTGCCCTCCGTTTGGAAGGCCAGCATGAGGGCCACCATCCCGGCGACCGGGATCATCGAACCCGAATCACATTCAACCGCGGGGCGAGAGAAACATCGAGCGCGCCACCTGAGCCCGTGCTGAACAGGAGCGTGAACCCCGGAGCGCTCGGCGCCTGAAACGCTCGATGGTACGTGCCCGATCCAGCATGGAGGGTGCCCGTGAGGTTCACCGCCCGTCCGGCACTCGTCGTCGGCGTTAGCGGAAATGCCTTGCGGAAGTTTCCGGGGTCCTGGGTGTGGAGCGACGCGTACGTCGTGCGGAACGCCCACGAGCGGTACTTCAATTCGTTCGGAGCCAAGAATCCGGGAAGGTCGGACACCCAGTTCGCAATCGCCCACCGGTTCACCACTCCCGCGAATGTGCTGCCGGTGCGGTTGGCGATGTTGGCCGAGCCAACATCAGTCGTCGCCAGCATCTGACGCGTGAACAGATTCCAGGACGCGACCGTGGTGTCGGTCGCGTATTGATCCACTAGATAACGCACGAAGAGCCACGCCGCGCCGCGCTCGGGGAGACTGCCGATGCCGGACGTGGGCAACAAAAAGTGCTTGTATGTCGTGTCGAGGAACTGATAGGCGTTGTAGAGATCCCCGATCGTAAACCGCGAGAACTCGGGCGTGCCGGGTGCATACGTCCGCCCGCCCAGCTCCTCCGCGTAATGCGAAAAGCCCTCGTTCAACCAGAGCACCTCGGCATCGCCGCCCCGGACGAGCACATGCTGGTTGAAGCTGATCATGTGCTGGAACTCGTGGATGAACGTCACGGGCACGAGCCGCTGCACGGACGTCGTGCTGTGTGCGCAACTGAGGGTCCCCAACGGGTCTGCCACGACCGAATAGAAGACCTCACCCTTGTTGGAGCGCGAGTCATTGCGGAATGCCGGGTCGATATCGGCCCCGAAGAAAAACCCCGCCACGAATCCCGTGGAGTCGCACACGGCCCTGGTGACGAGCTTGTTCACCGTGGCCGTCATCAAGACCATGACGACGTTATTGGTATCGATGTCCGATTCGCGCCCGAACGCCGCCGTGTCCGCCGGGTAGAGCCTGGTCTCGAATGTCGTGGCCAGCGTGTCGAGCTGGGAGGAGTCGAGACCCCCCGCCGGGGCGGTGTTGTCCACATAGATCGCCACGTTGCTCTTTAAGGCCCGGACGGTGGCGGTCACGTTGGCGAAGGAGGTGCAGTCGAGCTTCGAGCATGCCTTGAACGTGCGTTGGCTCCCCATCGCGGGTGGGCCCGCGGGCGCCGCGGGAGAGCGCGCCGCCGACATGCCGGCCGCGTCGATCCGCGGATTGAGCCCGCGCCAGTGTTCTGCATCGCCCAGACGAAGGAACAAGTGGAACCGCTCGGCGGGCGGCAGGTCCTCGAGTGATGCGAGCGATGCGAAGTACGCCGGCGCGACCGCGGCGGGTCTGATCGTGTCACCCGCAAGACGGAAACTCGAGGTCTTGCCGGGGATGCCCGTGGTCAGCTGTGGGATGAGCACGAACTCCGCACTGTCGCTGGGGCCGTTCGCCGGGAAAACGAGACATCCGTTGGCCGTGCCGGTCGGGTCGAAGGAGATGTACGCGCCCACCACAGGCAGGGTGACGTTCGTTCCCGCCGCCGTGCAGGGCGGGAGCTTGGGGCCCGTGCCGTCGCTACAGGCTACCGCCCCCAGGAACGAGAGCAGGCCGATCTGAATCGTGCTTCTCCGTAACATGTTCCCCCTCTGTCACTTCGCCCGTGAGGCGCAAGGCCCACCGGAAGCCGATCGGGCCGATGATCGCGTGGACGCCGATCATGACCACGACCAGCGCCTCCAAAGATACCCCCCACTCGGGAAAAGCGCGGCGGGCTGCCGCCGCCAGGCCGAAGGTCACGCCCGCTTGGGAGATGAGCCCCAGCCAGCCATGCCTCGCGAGGTCGGCTGGGACCAGAGGCGAACGTCCCGCAAACCGGGTGCCAAGGCGCAGCCCCAAGCCGCGCAGGCCCACGAGCAACACGGCCCAGGGCCCGAACTCCCTCAGGCTCTCGGCGCCTAAGGGCAACCCCGCCCCCAACACGGCGAAAAATGCGATATAGAGGAGGAGGCTGCCCCGGTTGAACTGCTCCCGCAGCCGTGCCCCCTCGGCGGAAGCGAAGTTCGCGACGTAGACCCCCCCCGTGAGGGCGATCAGCATTGTCTCGAGGGCTAGAAGGCGTGCCGCCTGAGATATGAGGAATGCCAGAGCAACGAGAACGAGAGGCGTATCCCGGCCGAGGAGCCTCAGGTAGCGGGACACCGTGAGGCCCAGCAGGGCGCCCACCGCAATCGCGCTCGCACCGTGAACCAGCGTCGTCCCCGCAACGCGCAGATCAAGCGCGCCCCCGCTCGTGACGAGCCGCGCGATCGCGAGCACTAAGGCGAAAAGCACGATGACCAGCACGTCCTTCGCGAGCGTGACGCCAAGCACGGTGCGAGCAAAGGGACCGCGCGCGTCGAGCTCGTCCATCAGCGCTACGGTCAACACCGGAGACGACGCGGCGGCGATCGCGCCGAGCACGAGCGCCACGGCGATAGCGTCGCCGAACGGCTGATGCACCGTGAGGGGGAACCACGGAGAGACGGAAAGCGTAACCGCGGCGACGGTGCCGAATGGGAGCAGGATCGTCCAAAGGGATAGGCGCGCGAGCAGAGCACGATCGCGGCGCAGCGTTTCCAGGGTGAGCTGAGAGCCGATCGCGAACGCGATCAACGCCGCAGCCGCGTCCGCGATGAAACCGAGCGCCGTGACTTCATCGCCGCGCACCAGGCCGAGCCACGCGGGGCCGACCGCGAGACCGGTGACGACAAACGCGGTGATGCGCGGCAGGCGGACGCGTTTGGCAAGCTCGCCGCCGACGTGGGCGGCGAGCACGAGGAATCCGAGCGCCAGCGTCGCGCGCGCTTCGAGCGGTCCCGCGCGCGTGAGCCATTGAAACAGGGCCATGAGGCCCAGCGTGAAGGCGAGCGCCACCCACCACATGGGGGCGCAAGATACGACGCGGCGCGGTTTTGACAATGCGCGCACGCGCCGGTATTTTTATCGGGGTGTCGTTCGTCCACCTCCACACGCACAGCGAGTACTCTCTCCTCGACGGCGCCAATCGGATCCCCGAACTGCTGGACCGGATCCAGGCGCTGGGCATGGACTCACTCGCCATCACCGACCACGGCAACCTGCACGGGGCCTGGTCGTTCTACGAAGAAGCCAAGGCCCGGAAGATCCGGCCGATCCTCGGCTTTGAGGCCTACCTGGCGTTCGGCAGCCGGCACGCGCGCGCGAAGGTCGCCGACGCGCCCGCGGCCTACTCGCATCTCGTCCTCCTCGCCAAGAACCGCATCGGCTACCAGAACCTGATCAAGCTATCCTCGATCGGCTTTCTGGAGGGCTACTATCGCCGGCCACGCATCGACAAGGAGGTCCTGGCGCAGTACAAGGAGGGTCTCGTCGGGCTGGCGGCGTGCCTGTCGGGCGAGATCGCCCTGTACCTGCGGCAGGGGAATTACGAGGCTGCCAAGGCGAGCGCGATGTGGTTCGCTCAGACGTTTGGGCCGCGCAACTTCTGGCTCGAGGTGCAGGACCACGGCATCGCCGACGAGAAGCTCGTGAGCGCCGGCATGTTCCAGCTCTCCGCCGAGCTCGGCATCCCGGTCGTGGCGACGAACGACGCGCACTACCTCAAGAAGGACGACGCCGAGGCGCACGACGTGCTGCTGGCCATCGGCACCGGGAAGGATCTCGACGATCCCAAGCGGTTCCGCTTTTTTGGCCAAGAGAGCTACGTCAAGTCGGAGAAGGAGATGCGGCCGCTGTTTCCGGATCGCGCGGACGTCCTGGCCGAGACGGCCCGCGTCGCCGAGTTGTGCGAGTTCGACTTCGAGAAGCGCTACTTCCTGCCGCAGTTCCCCCGACCGGCGGAGTTCGCGACCGACCAGGCGCTGCTCGAAGATCTGGCGGCCCGGGGCGCGATCGAGCGCTACGGCGATCCCCTGCCCGTCCCCGTGCAGGAGCGGCTGCGCTACGAGCTCGACGTGATCGCGACGACAGGCTACGCCGGCTACTTCCTCATCGTGTACGACTTGATCAAGGCGGCGCGCGACCGCGACATCCCCGTCGGGCCGGGCCGCGGGTCCGCGGCGGGCTCACTCGTCGCCTACGCGCTGCGCATCACGACCGTCGATCCGCTGCGGTTCGACCTGCTGTTCGAGCGTTTTCTGAACCCCGAGCGGATCTCGATGCCGGACATCGATCTCGACTTCTGCTTCGAGCGGCGCGGCGAGGTGATCGAGTACGTGCGCGAGCGCTACGGGCGCGAATCGGTGGGCCAGATCATCACCTTCGGGACCCTCAAGGCCCGCGCGGCGTTTCGCGACGTCGCCCGTACGCTGCGGGTCGAAATGGGCGACGTGGACCGGATCACGAAGCTCATCCCGTCGGGTCCGGCCTTCTCCTTTACCCTCGCTGAGGCGGCGGAGAAGGTGCCGGAGGTGAAGGCCGCGGCGGCGCAGGACGAGCGCATCCGCAAGGTCCTGCAGCTGGGCTCGCGCATCGAGGGCCTCGCGCGCCAC
>Ga0193712_1000090_pt1 | contig 13827 bp, 11 predicted proteins | sample H3a1metaG_FD_143053 | JGI IMG/M metagenome (GOLD analysis project Ga0193712, IMG submission 143053) | Soil microbial communities from a riparian zone of the East river system, Colorado, United States - H3a1 | ecosystem: Environmental > Terrestrial > Soil > Riparian zone | place: USA: East River... | reverse complement strand
CAGTGCGATGGCGTTGAGGTCCAGCCCGGTGACATCGTCGCGGCAGACGCTGACGGCGTGGTGGTGATTCCTCGAGCCAAAGCGGCGGAGGTCCTGGCTGTCGCCCAGGAAATGGATTTCAAAGAACATTCCATGTATTCCATCATCGAGAAATACAAGTCAATCCGGGAGGCGGTCAAGCGCTTCGGGCGCCTGTAAGGTTCATAATCCCTTGCAATCCGGCAATTTTCGTTGGATAATTTGCCCTTCATTAAAACGATTCAATGAGGGTGCGTTCCCGGCAACGGAGCAAGAATGGAGAGACTCGTTCAATTCGCCAGGGCAGCCGTCCTCGTCGCATTCTTGCCGGGACGCCTGCCGCTGACCGCCGCCGCGCCTGAGGAAAACCAGCCCCAGGCGTCGGTTTTGGATGTGCTTCCGGACGAGCTCGCGGCGCGGCCGCCCGGTCCCAACTGGCTCTCCTACAACGGAGATTTTACGGGACGACGTTACAGCAGCCTCTCCCAGATCACCGCCGCCAACGTTGCGGAGTTGCGCGCGCAGTGGGTATTCCATGTTAGTAATTCCGATCGCATGGAGGTGACGCCGGTCGTGGTGGACGGCGTCATGTTCGTTACCTCTGGCAACGACACCTTTGCGCTCGATGCCCGAACCGGACGACAGATCTGGCGCAATGCTCGCCCCATTTCCGAGGGCTTGATCGACGACGCCTCGAGGCACATCAGCCGCGGCGTGGCCATCTGGCGCTCGCGCATCTACCGGCAAACCGACAATGCTCACTTGCTTTGCCTGGACGCCCGGTCCGGCCATCTGCTCTGGGATATTGCGTATGCCGATTGGAACAGAAATTATGGCGCCACCGCTGCGCCACTGGCGGTCAACGGCAAAGTGATCGTGGGTACGTCCGGTGGGGATGACGGCGTGCGCGGATTTGTGGCTGCTTATGACGCCGACACCGGCAAGCTGAAGTGGCGGTTTTGGACGATTCCTGCGCCCGGAGAAGCCGGGTCCGAAAGCTGGCCGAAGGATTTGTATTTGCACGGCGGCGGCGCGACCTGGATGCCCGGCACTTACGATCCGGAGCTGAATACGTTGTTCTGGGGAACAAGCAACCCCAGCCCGGACTTTGATGGCGGAGTGCGACCTGGCGACGATCTCTACACCGATTGCGTGCTTGCCGTCGATCCCGACACCGGCAAGCTGAAGTGGTATTTCCAATTCACGCCGCACGATCTGTACGACTACGACGCGACCGAAACACCCATGCTCATTGACGCCGTCTACCAGGGCCAGGCTCGCAAGCTTCTGGTGGAGGCGAATCGCAACGGATTTCTCTACGTTCTGGATCGCGAAAACGGCAAGTTTCTGTCGGCAGCCCCCTTTGTTGAAAAACTGACGTGGGCCAAGGGCATCGACTCGCAAGGGAGGCCGATTCGTTCGGGTTTGCAGCCTTCCCCTGCCGGCGCCAAGGTGTGCCCGGGCTATGGCGGCGCCACCAACTGGTTCGCCCCGTCCTACAACGAGTCCACGCATTTCGTTTACTTTCTGGCGCTCGAGGAGTGCGAAACGTTCTTTCTTAAACCACAGAAATTTGAGGTGGGAAAGACGTTCTATTCGACCGGCGTCAAGAGGATCCCCGGCGAAACATCGCAGAAGATGCTTCTTGCCTACAGCCTGGACACGCAGTCGTTGGCGTGGCGATATCCGCAGGTTGGAAGCGGCCATTCCGATGCGGGCACGATGACCACCGCTGGCGGCCTGGTGTTTTTCGGCGATGACGCGCAATCGTTCGAGGCGGTGGAGGCGAGGACGGGGAAGCCGCTGTGGCACTTCAATACCGGCCAGGATTTCGGCGCCTCCCCCATGACCTACGCGGTGCAAGCCAAGCAATTCGTCGCCATCGCTGCGGGAAGCGATATTTTCAGCTTTGCTTTACCCTGACGTTGGGTTGCTACACGGACAGCAAATTTACTTTTCAGGAGAGGAACCATGGCATCGACGATCTTCAATCGCAGAAAACTGATGGGTACGGTTGCTTCAATCTTCGGGGCCATCGGCGCCGGAAGCCTTCTGGCTGGCAGCGCCGCGGCCAAGAACCAGAGCGCCGGCGTTCACAAAATGGGTCGCGATGGGAAGCCATCCGACTCCAATGATTTCATTACGCCGGTCATCGTCCACAACGGAGTGATCTACATCGCTGGACAGGGCGCCAACTCCAACGGCCCGGTGGGCAAGGATGACATTGATAGCCACGTCACGAAAGTGATGGAAAACGTGAAGGAACTTGTGATCACGGGCGGCGGGACCATGGATAGCATTCTGCAACTCACGGTCTATCTCGCGGACCTCGGCTATTACGACGCCATGAATAAAATCTTCAAGACCTACTTCCCGCACGGCGGGCCGGCGCGCACCACGGTAGCGGTGGCCGCTCTTCCGGGAAAGTCTTTGCTGGAGATTAACTGCACTGCCGCTGTGGTGGGAAAGTAGAGTCCAATAGAGTCGCGGGCAAGTCAGCCGCGCGCCAAGGAGCCTCCAACATGCCGCTCGCTTCGAAATGGAATCGCCGTGGGTTTCTGGGAAGTCTTGGATTGGGCGCCGGCTCCCTGCTGGCCCCGGGCAAGCTGTTCGCCTGGAAGCCCGCCGCCAAGGTGAGCGGATTGGGGCAATCCGGCAACCCTTATGAAGAACTCGGCGTCCCCACGGTCATCAACTGCGATGGCACCATGACGGTGCTCGGCGGATCCATTCTCCGTCCGGAACTCGAGTCTGTCATGGCGCAGGCTGGACGGCACTTCGTGCGGATCGCTGACCTCGAGGTTGCCGCCGGGAAGCGAATCGCTGAGCTGCTCAAGTTACCCGAGGGATATTCCGCAATCGTAACCTCCGGCGCTGCAGCCGCCATGCAATCCGGGCTGGCGGGCATTCTTACCGGGCCCAACGAGCAGTTCATCCATCAGATTCCCGACCTGACTGGCATGAAGTCGGAAGTCATCATCCAGAAGTCGCATCGCAACCCCTTCGATCACCAGCTCCGCACCACAGGCGTCAAACTTGTCGTCATCGAGACCCGCGAAGAATTGAAGAATGCGGTCAACGAAAAAACGGCGATGATGCACTTCTCCAACTTCGCCAACGCCGCTGGGCAAATCAAGGTGGAGGAATGGGTCCAGCTGGCCAAGGCATACAAGATTCCCTGTTTCCTGGACGCGGCTGCCGACACGCCTCCGGTGTCCCATCTCTGGGACTACGCCAACCTGGGCTACGACCTCATCGCATTCAGCGGCGGCAAAGCTTTGCGCGGTCCGCAGTGCGCAGGCATGTTGATCGGGAAAAAAGACTTGGTCGCTCACGCCCTTCTCAATAACAGCCCTCACGAGGACACCATCGGCCGCAGCCAGAAGGTCGGCAAGGAAGAAATCGTGGGTATGGTGAAGGCGCTGGAACTCTATCTCAACGAGGACCATGAGGCGCTCTGGAAACAATGGCAGGAGCGGCTGGACTTTATTTCCAGGGAGATCACGCGCGTCCCCGGCGTGAGCACCTCGTTCTTTGTCCCCGACGTCGCCAACCATGTGCCCCATATGGCGATCACATGGGATGCAAGCCGCATCGCGCTGACGCCGGCGGCCGTGTCCGAAATGCTGAAGGACTCGAAGCCATCGATCGCCATGAGTCCCGGCGAAGAGCGGCCCGGATTGGCGATGAACTCATTTATGCTGCAGGAGGGCGAACACAGGATCGTGGCGGAGCGCCTCGCTCGTACTTTTCGTGAACACTCCAGCGCAAAGGGTTTGGGCGCATGAAAAAGCTCGCGCCCTTCGCCGCCTTCTCTGTTCTTTTCATCGTGGCGCGGGCGCTGCCCCTAAGCGCGCAGAAGCTTCCCGACCGGCAAGTCGCCATTACGATCGACGATCTGCCGGCTGGCTCCGCCAATTCGATGGATGCGCCCACCATCACGGAGATGACGACAAAGTTGCTGAGCACGCTCCGCGACGAGAAAGTCCCCGCCGTCGGATTCGTCAATGAAAAGAAGCTCTACAAACTCGGCGAAGTCGACGAGAGAATCAAGGCGTTGAGGATGTGGCTCGACTACGGCTTCGAGCTTGGCAACCACACCTTCAGTCACTCCTCCCTGAACAGGATTGGATTGCAGGCCTGGGAAGACGATGTCGTCCAGGGGGAAAGCGTAACCCGCATGCTGTTGGCCGAGCACAATATGAAGCTCCGCTATTTTCGGCATCCCTTCCTCGATACAGGCCGCGACCTCGAGACCCGCCGTGAAGCGGAGGCTTTCCTCGTCGCCAGAGGTTACCGCATCGCCCCTGTAACCCTCGACGCCTGGGACTGGATGTACGCCGGCGTTTACGAAGACGCCAAGAAGCGCGGAGACGCCGCCCTGCAACAACAACTCACGCAAAGCTATCTCGAATACAGCAACACCATGTTTGCGTATTCAGAACAGCTCGCGAAACAGACCATAGGCTACGAACCCAAGCAGATTCTCCTTTTGCATGGCAATCAACTGGAAGCAGACCACATCGGCGATTTAATCGCTCTTTTGCGCAAGCGCGGTTATCGCTTGATTACTCTCGAAGACGCCCTCGGCGACCAAGCCTACAGCCTGCCCGACACGTTTGTCGGAGAAGAAGGCGCGGGCTGGATCGAGCATTGGGCCATCACTTTGGGCAAACCTCCGCAGGGTGCGCCAGTGTTCCCGCAATGGGTCATCGACCGCTCGAAGGCGCTGGGGCAGCCTCAACCCTAGGCGCCTTGCGTCACAAAGACAAGGGCTCGGTGATCAGCGAGTTCTCGTCATCACCACGAGTGCATCGTACCATCCTGCCTGCGGTTCACGGGCAAGTACGCTCGCTCATAGGGATACTTCGCGGCCAACGATTCATCGATATCCACGCCCAGGCCCGGGGCTTCTCCAGGATGCATGAACCCGTTTTCGAAAGAATAGGCGTGTGGAAATACTTGGTCTGTTTCGGGAGTATGCCGCATGTATTCCTGGATGCCGAAATTGTGAACACTGAGGTCGAAGTGCAGGGCCGCCGCCATACAGACAGGACTCAAGTCGGTTGCGCCGTGCGATCCGGTGCGAACCTGGTGCATCTCGGCCAGGCTGGCAATTTTTCGCAGATGCGAAATGCCTCCCGCGTGCGCCACGGTCGTGCGAATGTAGTCAATCAACTGCTCTTGGATGAGCTGCTGGCAATCGAAAATCGTATTGAATACCTCGCCCACGGCCAGCGGAGTCGTGGTGTGCCGCCGGATCAGCCGGAAACCCTCCTGGAACTCGGCGGGAGTGGGGTCTTCCAGCCAGAAAAGGTGAAAGGGTTCGAGTTCCTTGCCGAGGCGCGCAGCTTCGATCGGCGTGAGGCGGTGATGGGCATCGTGGAGCAGGTGGATCTCAGGCCCGAATTCCTTTCGCAAGCGAGCAAACAGTTGCGGGGTAAAGTTCAAATAGTGTTCGGAAGACCAGCGATTCTCTGGAGGTGCGCCTTTTTCCGCCGGTTCGTAGTGCATCACTCCGCGGCCCACGCCGTAGGTGCTCGCCAACCCGGGAATTGCCGATTGCGCGCGGATCGCCTTGTATCCGAGCTTCACATATTGCGCCACCGCCTCTACGGTTTTTTCGAGGTCGTCGCCGCTCGCGTGTCCATAGACCATGACCGCATCCCGCGATTGCCCGCCCAGCAGCTGATACAACGGAACATTCAGGCGCTTTGCCGCCAGGTCCCATAGAGCGGTGTCGACCGCGCTGATGGCAGTCATCGTGACCGGACCACGCCGCCAGTATGCGCCCTTGTAGAGGTAGTGCCAGGTGTCTTCGATGCGGCGCGCGTCGCGGCCGATCAATAGCGGCGCCACATGGTCAGACAGGTAGGACGCAACGGCAAGTTCGCGCCCGTTCAGCGTCGCGTCTCCCAGTCCGTAGCTGCCATCGTCGGTCACGATCTTCAGGGTGACGAAGTTTCTGCCAGGACTGCAGACGATCACCTTCGCATCGACAATTTTCATCGGGGAGTCCTCAAATACTTACCAGATATCAGAACTCATAGCCGCCGCCATGAGCAAAAAATGCGGGGGACCAACGGTCTTGACACAGAGCCAAAATCAGACATATAGCTCGTTGCGCGAACTTATTAGCGCGTTGAGCCTGACTCCTGACGTTCGGCCTGCGCGCTTAAGTCGGCAGGCTCCATTGACGGTCCTTCATTGACGGTCATTGTCGCTCGGTGAGCTGTCCGCAAGCAAGCGATTAGGTCCGTCGCATACGCCAGATCGATTTTACCAATACGCAGGTCGCTTCCAGCGAGACCGCGCGCAACATCAATCGCGGCGTGGGCGCGGGAATCTTCAGCAACCCGGGCGCCCGGAACATCTGGCTGGGGGCGCGCCTGACGTTCTGATCGATCCTAAAGAGTCGGGTCTCGACGACTCGGGCGCGTACCCGGCGCGCCCGGATCTGCTTTCGTCTTTCGTCGCGTGGCGTTGGTCCTAGGAGAAGCTCGATTCATAGGAGAAGCTCGATCAAGTTGACAGGTTCGCGGGGGTCCGCTGAAAATGGCCTCTGCCTGCCATCTTGCAGATCCAACCTGCAACCAAGCGGGAGAATGGGGGGACGGAGTGGAGGTCGACGCAGTGAAAGTCGACGCAGTGAAAGTCAAAGACTCGCGGCGGCTAATTTTGGCCCTTTCGGCGTCCACCACCCTGGGGAACTGGATCAACTGATGGACTTCATCCACGAAGATTTTCTATTGCACTCCGAGAGCGCGCGCCGGCTCTACCATGGCTATGCAGCCGGGGAACCGATTCTGGACTATCATTCGCACCTGCCACCCGCGGACATTGCACTTCCCCGCTCCTTCAACAACCTGTTTGAACTGTGGCTCGAGGGCGATCATTACAAGTGGCGCGCCATGCGCGCCAACGGCGTCGAGGAGCGGTTCTGCACGGGCGATGCGCCTCCCCGTGAGAAGTTCTTCGCTTGGGCCCGGACGGTTCCGTTCACGCTCCGCAATCCCCTCTATCACTGGACCCACCTCGAGTTGCAGAGATACTTCGGAATTCGCCAGCTCTTGGATGAAACCAGCGCCGAGTGGGTCTGGGACTGCGCAAATTCGCAGTTGGCCCAACCGGAATTCTCAGCGCAAGGAATTCTGAGGAAATTCAGGGTCCAGGCGCTCTGCACCAGCGACGATCCCTGTGATGACTTGGCTCAGCACCGCGCCCTGGCGGTGGCGAGCGCCGACTGCGCCGTCTATCCGACGTTCCGTCCCGACAAGGCTCTCCTGGTTCACGACCCAGAGGCTTTCAATTTCTGGGTTCGGCGGCTAGAAGAGGCGGACAGCTGCGAAATCGCAACCTTTACCAGTTTTCTGAGCGCGATACAGCGGCGTCACGAGTACTTTCACGCAAATGGCGCGAGACTATCCGATCACGGCCTGCCATACTGCTACGCTACCGCATGCAAGGAGTCTGAGGCGGCAGCGATCTTCTCTCATGCTCGCGATGGCGTCGCTGCGAGCCCTGCCGAGCAAGATCGGTTTGCGTCCTTCATGATGCTCTTTTTTGGCCGACTGGACGCGGAAAAAGGGTGGACCAAACAGCTGCACATCGGAGCCTTGCGCGCCGTGAATACACGCGCGGAGGCGGAATATGGCCCCAATACCGGCTTCGACACCATCGGAGATCAAGGTCAGGCGGCCAGACCTTGATCTATAACCTGAATCCCGCCGATAACTATGCCATCGCGGCCGCCATCGGCAGTTTTCAAGATGGCTCACTCGCTGGAAAAATCCAATTCGGCAGCGCCTGGTGGTTTCTGGATCAGAAAGAAGGTATCGAATCGCAGCTGAATGCGCTCTCCAACACGGGTTTGCTTGCCCGCTTCATAGGCATGGTGACGGATTCCCGATCCTTCATGTCGTTTCCGCGCCACGAATACTTTCGCCGCGTCCTGTGCAATCTGATTGGGCAGGACATGGAGAACGGCGAGCTGCCTCGAGATGAGGCCTTGCTCGGCGCTATGGTGCGCAATCTTTGCTTTGAGAACGCCCGGAAATACCTCGGTCTCCCGATGCTCAAGAACCCGACAGGATCCCCGTCAGAGACGGTCTCATCTCAGCGCACCGCTCGCGGCTAACGACTCGCAAGTGACTCGCCAGTTGCGCGCTGGTTAGTCGCTCGTCACTCGCTAGTCACTCGCTTGAAGCGCGGGAAGTCTCTCGGACGTTCGGACGATGGGCCACGGAGAGGCGTCTCCATGGTGATCAGACCAACCAGGGGCGGCATTGCCCCATGTCCTCCTCGCTTGTTGTCTAAAAGATGTTGCTGGTTGGTCGGACGCCTTTGACCGCGTGATCAAGTCCGGGCAGGATGGGCGTCAGTTCGTTGACTACCGCTTCCAAGCTCTTGGGATTGAGCCCAAGTTCGCTGAGAATTGTAGGGGCAATTTGTGCAGTGGTGACAGGCGACTTGATTTTGCGAGACGAGGAACCTGCCAGGGACACGAGGAGGGCGACATGGGTATCGTCCTCGGTAAACCCCCCATGTTCTTCGATAAAGCCATCATTCTCCTCAACGTAGATCACACCGAGAATCGGCTGAATCACAATGTCCGGCATGCGGGGGTCGGTGGCGGGATCGGGAAACATTAATTGCAAGGATTCTCCGGACAGAATCTGCTGGATCCCGGCTTCGGACTGATGACTGCGGAGCGCCTTCACTACGTCCCCCACATGCCGATGATCCCTCAACCAGAGCATGGCGACGCTCCCATCCTGCTCGGCATTGAGGAGAAGGCCTGGTTCGATTTCATTCACCAGTTTTGGAATGAGCGACAAATCAGCCGCCCGGAACTTGAGCGGATCGACGGGCACGTCACCATGCTTCGCCGTAACAATAATGAGAGTCGTGGCGAGAAGGTTTCTCTCCTTCAGCTTCGCAACCATCTTGCCTAGCGACTGATCGGTATGGTCGAGCGCATCCAACAGCCCGGCGCTGGGCGCGCCATCGCCGTCCAAATATCCAAAGCCCTTCATCTTCTGCGCCATGCTGATGGACTGAAAATTCATGCCAAAAATTTCGGGCACGCCAACCTTCTGGGCGCCTGTGTGATCTTTCCCATCCATCTCGTGGAGAATCGCCTCGACCTTTATGTCATCGTAGGCTTCAGTCTTAGGGATACTGCGGGCCTTGGTTACTAGGCGAATTTCCGGGGTGAAGAGATCGTCGACGCCCTTGCCGGAAGGACCATTCAGGAACTCGTAGGCTGGGTGTTTGTCAGACCAAGCAGTGCGCCCGCCAGCTCGCTTGATGACTTCGAAGATGTTGTTCACGCGAATGTAGTCATGGGGATAAACAGGAGCGCAGTGTTGAGCCGGGTTCAGAGGCAGCGCCTGAGGATTGATGCCGCCGCCGTCGGCGACATTGGGGTCGTTGTCGATGGAACTGTCGAATACGACTACGGCGCCAAGGGAAGCGCATTTGGATCCCGGAGGAGATAAGCTGCGATCATAGCTATTCTCAAAAATGACTCCGGTGGAAAGGGGGGAACCGCCGGTTACGATTGCGAGTAGCCCGGGCCATGAATTCGAAGGTAACGACGTGCGCGCGTTCGTATAGGTGACGCCGTGCTGGCTGAGTTGAGCAAGAGTGGAATTCGGTTTGGCCTTAACATAATTAGCGAGGTCGAGAGCATGCAGCCCATCCAGGCTGAGCAGCAGTACGCGTCTTACGGTGTGTGGCCTTCTTGCCGCCGCCGCAGGAGATTGCGCAAGTGCAGGTCGGTTGGCTAGGACTAACAGTGCGGCCAGCAACGCCAGACCGACGTGCGACCACAACCCATTCCGATAGATTGGCAAGGGCGGCTTCATTCTTGGGACTCCTTATTCTTGGGACTCTGCCACTGCTTCCGCTAACGCAGGACGAGTGTGCTGATCCGTTTTGGCACTTCTCCTACGGGGACGACAGCGACTTCCTTCATTGAGGAAGTGTCAATCGCCGACACGGAGCCCGCTCCTGAGTTCGAAACGTAGACGGTCTTACCGTCCGGCGCGAACGTAATCCACTCGGGTACGGATCCCGTTGGCGCGCGCCCTGCTGGATGCACTTCGGGCAGAGGTGCGTAGCCCATAAGTTTGAGGTCCGGCAGCGAATATTTAAAAACGGCGTTGGCAAAGGTGCTGTTCACCCATAGGGCTTTCCCATCTGGGCTGACGCCGATGCCATGGGAAGGCGTGCCAGTTCGGCCTTCGGCCACTCCGAAGCCGCCTGGTTGGGCTGGTAGTTGAATTCTGGCGACTTCGGCATGGGTGTTGAAGTCGACTACAGCGAACCCGTTGAAGCCGGAGAGTTGCAGGAAGATGCGATGCGTTGAGCCATCCGGATTCGTCTCGAACGTCATGGGCCGGACAGAGCTATCGAACTTTACGTCCCAAATCGCCTGATCGGTTTCGAGATCGACGACCGTCAGCGCTTTGTTCTCGATCGAGCCACTCACGGCAAACTTGCCGTCGGGAGTGACGTAGACATTGTGAACGCTGCCGTTGACCGGAATGCTTTTGATTCGGGTTAGGGTGGTGGCGTCGATCACATCGATGGAACCCGGTTGGGCCCGGATGCCGACCAGCACCCGCTTCCCGTCGCGGGTGATCGCCAGGTTGTTCGGTCGATCGGAAAGAGCGATTTTCTTGAGAATATCGCCACTGTTACGGTCGATTACATCCAGTACACTCTCAGACTCGTTGCTGACGAAGATTTTCGAGCCATCGGGAGAGAATGCGATGCCGTGGGGCAGTTCGATGCCGCGAATGACCTGGACAACCTTGTTCGTGGCGGGGTCGATGGCGTCGATGGTGTCGCCAGCGCTGTTCGTCACGTAGATTCGGACGCTGGCCTCGGATGTGGAAGCACTGGTCGCGTCATGGCCGGCGCCGCGGACCCAGTCGGCCAGAGTCAGCCAGTCCGACTCGTTCTGAGAAGCAAACTGCCTGCCGCCCGAGTGAAAAGCTTCGCCCCCCGCTTCTGGGGCGAGCGGGTGCATCAACAGGCGGCTAGACACCGGATCTCCGGCAACTACCTGCTGCACCGCGCTCTGATAATTCTTGCGCGACTGTTCTGCCGTCCATTCCGAGTTGCCCGATTCCAACGGCTCCAGGCGAAAGGCTCGATTGGAAAGTATGTGGCAGCCATAACAACGGGCATGGCCTGGCCGCGTCTTTAGGAAAATCGGCTCGACCGACGCGCGAAAATACTGGAAATCCAAGGCGCTGGGTTCCGGTGCAACGTTTTCGGCTGGGGCGCTTTCGGCAATCCACTGGGCAATCATCTTCCACTCCGGGTCGCTTTGAGACGCCCAGAACTTGCCGCCTGTGTGGGTTGGATCCCCGCCCGCTTCAGCAGCGAGGGGATGGAGAGCTAACGGGCTGCCGAGGGGACGACCTGCCGTGACCAAGCGGGAGACGACTGCGAAGTTCTGCCGGGACTGAGCCTCTGTCCAAGAGGAGGCGCCGTCCGACAACGGCAGCAGACGCATCCTGGTGGATAACTTGGAATGGCAATCGTAGCAGCGCACGCCACCGGGACGAGGTTTGAGGAAGACCGGTTCGATTTGGGTGCGGTAGGCTTCGAAGTTCAGGACCTTAGCCGGCGCCGAGCTTGGCGGTTGCTGGCCAATGCTGGAATTGCTCAGTGCGCTGAGGAGGGCGATTAGAATCAGCGATGTCCGCGGGTTTGTCCGAAGTTTCATTTTCTGGAATCTCTGAAGGGCCGTTCGGCGCGAGCTAAGGGGTACAGGTCGTTCATCTGACAGATGGTTCAAGCTGGAAAGCCCCGCGTGATGATCAATTGCTGGCCCGATCTGGAGATTGCAAGAGCGGCCGAAGCTCGCGAATGTCCTTCACGTTCTGGAGTTCCATCACTTGCGCGATGAGTTTCTTGGTATTTGCCTCGCCGAGCACGGGAGTCATCAACTCGTTCGCCTTGGCGATCACGTCGTCGGTAGTCATTGGGTTCTCTGGCGTGCCCCGCACGTGTTCAACGCGGTCGGTTAAGCGCGTTCCGTCGTTCAGCGTCACTTCAACGATAGCCACGCGCACGGGGATGAGTTTCTCGAGTTCCTCATCGGGGGCGAGTTGCACCTTCGCCCGTTGCTGCAAGACGGACGGATCTTTCATGCGAGGCTTATCGTGGGCGGCGTGGAACGAAACGGTCTTGTCCAGAAGCATGATGGCGACCAGGTGCTGCAGACAAATATCGGGCATGTCGCGGTTGTTGACGGTGTATCCCGCGCTGGTGGCAACGCGCACCACGACCTGCTTCACCTGATCTGCCTGGAACGGTTGGCTCTTCAGGAGGTTCTCGAGCGCATCGAGTGGGGCCTGGATGGGACCTCCGGTGGTCCACTTTTTGAGGGTGGTGAGAGTTACGCCAAAAACCTCGCCGAGCTTGTCACTCATACCCGCTGGGTCGGCTTTGGGATTGTAGGACTCCACGAAATTGTTAGGGCCGGAGAGAACATCGTCGACGCCGGTCCATCCGGAATGCACGGCGAGAGCAGCGGTGACGCCGTTGCGGGCGCCCATACCCCCGAAGACGAAAGCTTTTTCGATGTGGTCGGTATCGCGGCGCCAGGAACCGATACCCGAGCCGGCTTGCTGGGCGGCGTAGTCGAGCAGCCATCGCATTTGCTGCGGGTTGAGGCTGGCGACGCATCCGGCAGCGGCGGTAGCGCCCATCGTGCCCACGAGGGGATGAGTCTCTTTCATTCCGGGGCCGACGGTTTTCATGGCGCGCATGGCGACGTCATAACCGAGGGCGATGGCGCGCAGAAAATGTGCACCGCTAACGCCGAACTGCTCGCCTGTGGCGAGGGCGGCAGGCACGAGCGCGCAGCCGGGGTGCGCGCCTCCAGTGGTGAAGTCGTCGTCGGTTTCATCCGAATGGGCAAGCTGGCCATTGGTGAGGGCGGCCTCGATGGGGCCGCAGAGAATCCGAGAGGCCACGACCGTGGCAATCTTTTCACCCCCGTAGGAACGGGCGAAGTCAAAGGCAACGCGGCCGGGAGGCAGCTCGGAACCGGAGACCATGGCGGCAAAGGTGTCGAGGGTGTGATGTTTGGTTTCCAGCAAGACGTTGTCGGGGAGCGCTTTGTTGCGGGCCTCGGCCATGTAGGCGCTGAGGACTTCCATGACATGGCTGATTTCAGCGGGAGCAGCCGAAGCGAAGCGCGGAAGCATGGCCGCGGCCGCAGCCCAGGCCGAGTTCCGGAGCAGAGTACGCCGCGTGAAGTTGGAGGCGCGCGCTCGATGCAGGTCTGATGTCTGGTCTTCCGAATTCACTTTTCCATCCTAGCGCGAGAGTCTGACAAGCCGATTCGTTGTATTTCAGTCTTGAGCGCCGATGGCCATCCGCGGTCCGGGGGGTTGCAAAATCTTACCCGCGGATGGACCATTGCTGACGCTTCGCGGCGGCCACAGAGGCGCCGGGCGAATCCTCGATTGCCTTACGCCAAAGGCCACACGCTAGAAGGTCACCTTGACCGCAAGCTGAATTTCCCGCGCCGTCGTGGTGGTCCTAGAGAGTACACCTGGCGAGGCTGGCCCCCCGGTCCCATCGAAGATATCCGTGTTGTCGGGTGTGGTGGGCGGCGCAAAGTTGGCGTGGTTGAGAATGTTGAAGATCTCGGCGCGGAACTGCACGTTGAAGCGCTCCGAAATTCTCTTGAAAGGCATGTTCTTGAACAAAGAGAAATCCAATGAGGTTAATCCAGGACCGGTCAAGATGTTGCGGCCGGCGTTGCCACGGAGGTTGAAG
>Ga0193712_1000089_pt1 | contig 13832 bp, 11 predicted proteins | sample H3a1metaG_FD_143053 | JGI IMG/M metagenome (GOLD analysis project Ga0193712, IMG submission 143053) | Soil microbial communities from a riparian zone of the East river system, Colorado, United States - H3a1 | ecosystem: Environmental > Terrestrial > Soil > Riparian zone | place: USA: East River... | reverse complement strand
CGCAACGGCAGCGCCGTAACCGGCAGATTCAGCACCTTGAGCGCCTTACGCACGATTCGCTCCGACAGAGGACGATGCCCCTTCTCCATCATCGACAAGTAGGCTTGGGTGACATCAAGCGCCAGGGCAGCTTGCTCTTGAGTCCAGTTCTTCTCCAATCGCGCCTCTTTCAACAAGTTCCCGTCCATAGTGATCCCTACTTCGTCTCCAAGGGCTATGAATAATATAACACATATTGTTATATTACTCGACACCTGATTCCCGCTTTTGAGCCAGGGCATGCTCCTAGAATTCTTTTGATTTCAACCGCTGAAATCGGGCTTTAATGGAACGTCGGGGTTTAACTGACGTTAAAGCCTGTACTGGAAGACAAGCCCGGAACTCTCGTCACGCATAGTTAACGGCAAGGCCACGGCATGGAACCTCGCTCAAGTTATTGAAAAGATGGCGGAGAGAGTGGGATTCGAAACGTACTAACTAACGATGAACGTCGACTGGACTTGCTCGAGCAGTGGTACAGGGTCATGCGATGCATACGATCCACAACTCTTCGAACCAAATGCAAGGTGCTCACATGGCTGGAACTGGCCCGTTGTTTGCCATCTGCACTACGAAAATTTCTGCAAGTGCAATATGGAATCACCGAAGGCGACGCCGATTGCGCTACGTCCAACGCGGGCTTCGGTTTCCGGAGTGTACCCTAACCCGTCGCGATCGCTTGCAGCACGGCGGCAAACTCCGCCTCGACTCCCTCTGCATTCGCAGTCCGGTAGCCCAGTTCCTGGGCCAAGTTTTCCAATTCTTGTCGCCACTCCACGGGGAGCGCGGCACCCGGAGGAAAGGCGTGAGTCGCCCGCTCCGTGAAAATCCGCTCTGCCGCGATCCGCGTCCGCGCATAGTCGAGTTGGCCCAGCATGTCCACCAGCAGAATATCCAGAACATCCCGCGCGCGGTCCTCTCGTTGCGGCCCCGTGCAAGCGTGGAGCTTTTGCGCCATCTGCTCGTTGATGCCCAGGCACCTCACATGCGCGGCCATCGGCAAGCCCATCTCGGCCAGCCCTGGAATCGCTGGTTCCACCAAGTCCACCTCCCGCGCTTCTCCCGGACCAAGATCTATGTCGAGCGTCTGCCAGGCCCGCGTCTTATACTGCACGGCAACTTCGACGCGCACCGTGTCGGCCAGCTCCATCTCATGGATTTCCGGCTTCAGACGGAATGTGAATTCGTCGAATCGCAACTGCAACACATCCTCCAACCTGCGGATCCGCTCCGCCCGGTTGCCCTCGAGACCCAGGTCAAAGTCCTTGGTAGTGCGGGCCGCGCGCGCGAAACGCAGTTCCATCGCCACGCCGCCCTTGAGGTAGTAGGTGTCGATCACGCCGCTTTCCACCGCCTGCTCCAACACGCCGCAAAGCGCGAGAAAGGAGACCCATCTTCGCAGGCGTTCCTGGTCGAGGGCCTGCTCGCGGGCGACACGGGCAAGAGTTTTCTCCAGACGTTCCACGCGGTTTGCGCTCACGCGGTCGGGCGCTCCTTTCCTGTTGGGACTCTTGCGCCGCTGTGTGCGCGCTGGTTGAGTTGGCGTGTAAGCCGGTTCAGTTCCGCTGCGCTAATGTAGCCTTCCTTGCGCGCATCCTTCATGGCTTGGCGGGCCAGTCCCAGCCTTCCGGTTGCATCCATCACATCCAACACACTCTTCGCCACAGTCGTGACCGGCAGGCCTTCGTGTGTGGTCACATCGCTCAACGGCAGATGGTCTCGATGAATCACGATCCACTTCGGTCTCCGGCGCCGGAGTCGCGCATCTTTGGGAACAGTGAGATGAACTCGCGACGGATTCACGTCGGAGATCCCATACACTCCCAAAGCAGTTTCGTGAGAGAGGGCGACCTGCTCGGGGCCGTGGCTCGCGCGCGCCCACAAGACCGCCTCCCGGTATTGCGAGAGGCGATCTGCAGGAAAATAAGGGATGCGATAGACGCCGCGCGCGACTCGTTCCAATTTCCCGCGCTGGGTGAGCCGGGCCAGAACGGAGTCCGCGATGCCGAGGGCGCGGGCCTGGCTCGCCGTTACCAAGCCATCATTCTGCTCGGCCAAGGGGAGCAGTTCGTCGATACGGGAACGCATATCCGTAGTATGGCCTTCTTCTGGCCTCATGTCAATATAGTTCCATAATAGAACTAAAGTGACACTTAGCTATTTCGGCTACATTGACTGCATCTCACTCATAAACAACGAGATATTGGCCTTCAATCGGATCGAGAGGAGGGTGAATCCTTAGGATTGAGTCCCCACCGCTTCAGCAATGCGCATGGTTGCCGCAGTGACGCGGCCGATAATGTCTGCATCGGCGGGATATCGAACTTGACGGATCTGCCACGTTTGAGAGTGGTCGGTCGCTCGAGACGCCGGAATGGGCGCCAGTTCGTTGGTGTGAGGAGAGCCGCAGCCTAGCGCAGCCCGAGCTCGCTCTTCGAGTAAAGGAATGGGGAAATCGCATCACATACCGCTCCTGGAATGGGTTTTACGGTATGGACTACGGTATGGATGGCACTTAACTTATTGAAAGCAAAGAGTCTGGCGGAGAGAGTGGGATTCGAAAACGCTCCCTAATGTAGTTACATACACTTAGACTGCGGCAGATGGCATCTAACGCGGCTAGTTCGGTGCAATTCCGCGTTAACGGCACGGAAATGGCACGGGGACGGACGCGCAAAACTGAGCGCAGCCAGAGCATGCCGCGGGGCGCCTCAAAGGTAAACGTAGAGACAACCGTGACGAACGGGAGTTTATCCTCGGTCCCGAAAACGCAGGCAACTTCTGTATTGCCCGTCGCTCGAGAGGAATCTCAGCGATTGTCAGCAGGAGACTTCCCAGAAGCCGACTTCTGGTCACTGATCCAGAGATCAAGGGTCAGATCGGTGCGGTTTGCCACAAGCGCCAGTCCGGCCGGACTGGTTCTGAATGTTCACAGGAGACGAGCGCCACTTGGTCCACGCCCGATACGGTAGAGGAGCCTGTGTGATGTAGACAGGCCCCTCGACATCGCCAATTCTGTGGCTCAACGTTCGTGCGGTGAACCTTAGAAGAGCTTCGTTGCGTCGATGGTCAGCACCGAGGGTACAAGGGTGCCATTCGCGAGTATCAGCGATACGACGATCGCACGAGCCCCACGGCCGTTGTTGACATACACTACATCGAAAGTTGCCGTGCGAACTAGGTTCCCCTGGGCGTAAACACCGACCGTAAGTGTGCCGGTGCAGTCACTATCCACTGTGCTGGTTCCCTTGAGAGTGACGTTCGCGGTGGTGCCGCCAGAGCTGCTCGTCGCTGTTCCCGAAAGGTTCCCCTCGGCGTCCAATGTGTATCTCGCAACGGCGGAAAAGGGAACGGCCCCGGTCGCCGGGATCACCCAGCCGGTCTCGGTGTACGCCCAAGCTCCTGCCACAGCCCCGGCTGAGCAAGCCGCGTTCCGTGAAGGGTGTTCCTCATCCGATGGCCCGGTCTGCGCTTGCACCCGTTGCGCCGACCCCATGCAAAGCATGGCCATTACGGCCAGCGTGGCTACTGTTGTGCGAGTCCGATCCGATCCAGTCATGGCGTATTTCATCGATTTCTCCTTTTCACCCGGCTAGGCCGAAGGTCTTCGATCTTCGTTTGCGTTTCCGGATGTCGGTGAGACAATAGGCGCGCAGCGGGCTCTGTTCAATACAACGCGTGTCGATGAAAGCTCAAAAGAAAGTCAATCGCTAACTGCCCTGAGCTGTTTCGCTTGAGGACCATTTCCTCAGCCGAGGTAGACTATTTGCAACACTGGTTACAACCCGGTCTAAGGATTGAGGAAGCAAATGGGGAACGATAGCCCTCATCCTTATCCTTGCCGCCGAGTCCTCTTCGGCGACTTCGAAGTGGACCTCCACACAGGCGAACTTTGGCGGTCGGGGCGCAGGTTGAAGCTGACCGGTCAGCCGTTTTCCGTGCTCGCCATGCTGCTAGAGCGGCCGGGAGAGGTGATCAGTCGCGAGGAGATTCAGCGGCGCCTTTGGCCGGACACCTTCGTGGACGTCGATCACAACTTGAACGCGGCGATCAACACACTGCGGCACGTATTGGCCGATTCCGCCGAAAAACCCCGTTTTGTGGAGACGCTATCCCGCCGTGGCTACCGGTTCGTCGCCCCTATCGAAAAGGATATCTCCGCGACCCTTGCACACTCTGCGGGGAACAACCTGAGCCGGGAAAGAAACTCCGCGCGCACTCGCGCGGAACGCGGCTTCTGGCTCGCCGTGCTCCCGCTGAGGCTGCGTAAGACCGGCCATGACCTCGCGGATCGCGGCGCGGCGCTGGTTGAAGAGATTGTTACCGGCCTGTCTCGTTTCTCGTACCTTCGGGTCATATCGCTCAGCTCCACTTTGCGCTATGTCGGCACGGTTGATGTGCGAGCGGCGGGCAAGGAGCTTGGGGCAAGGTATGTACTCGAGGGCAGCCTTCGTAGCGCCGGCACCAAGGCACGGTTGGCAGTGCAGCTAGCGGACTGTGCGTCAGGAGCCCACCTCTGGGCGGAAACCTATGACCGGCCCTTTGCCGTTGCGACTGCCTCCGAACTATTGGACGATGCCGTGCCGCAGATTGTCTCCACCATTGCAGATACGCACGGCGTTCTGCCGCACAGCATGAGTGAAGCCCTCCGCACACGAGACCCGTCCAAACTGAGCGCGTATGAGGCGGTGCTCCGGAGCTTCGCACATTTTCAGCGCGTAAGTGCCGAGGAGCATGCCCCGGCGCGAGCGGCCCTGGAACGCGCCGTCCGTAAGGAACCCAGCTATTCAGATGCCTGGGCCATGCTGTCGCTCATTTACAAGGAGGAATATACACACAGATTCAACCTACTTCCAGATCCGCTTGGCCGTGCGCTCGCGGCCGCGCAGCGTGCGGTGGAGATATCCCCTTCAAATCATCTCGCGTTTCACGCGCTGGCATCGGTTGAGTTCTTTCGCAAAAACTTGGATGCCTTCCAGATCGCGACGACCCGGGCGATCGCTCTAAATGAGATGGATGGATTCACACTTGCTTACCTGGGGTTCCTCACCGCGTATGCGGGCGACTGGGAACGCGGTGGCGCTCTGTCGGCAAAGGCCCGGAGCCTGAATCCTTACCACCCGGGCTGGTATTGGTTTGTTCCATGCTTCGATGCGTATCGAAGAGGCGACTACAAAACTTCACTGGCCTTCGCTCGGAAGGTAAATATGCCGGGCTTCTGGCGAACTCAACTAGCCATCGCTGCTAGCGCCGGGCAACTCGGCGACCGGGCGACGGCAAAGCAGGCCTTGCATACTCTTCTGATTCAGAGACCCGATATTGGTGAACTACCTCGCCAGGAGCTAGCAATCTGGTGGCAACCGGAACTTGTCGAAGACCTCACCGTCGGCCTCCGCAAGGCTGGCCTTGCGCCAGACGAAAGACTTCTCACTTCACCTTGTGACCCTTAGACCGGAACGGCGTGCTGAAAGAGATGGGATCCCACCCGACAGTTCTCGTGTAATACAGCGTCTTCAGCTAATCGAAAGCTGAGTTTGTTCCTGATAGACGGGCTTCCGGGAAGCGAAAGAAGGTTCGGCGCGGATGGTCGGCAATCCGGAAGTTGGAAGCTTTGGCTTTGAATCTTGCCCTGTGCGATACGCCAACACTTGTAAACAATGTCCATGGGTAAGGTGATTGGTTTCGGAAATGTTCCAGGTTGCTTCGTGACTGGCGCTGTGTAGCAGTAATGGTGGGGAGGGACGGAATCAGTCAAGTGCTACACGCCCCAATCCGAATCCCGGCGAATGGGATTTTTCTAAATCCGCGGGCTTGTGCCGCATAATCCGCAAATTGCGCGGGTGTTCGAAATGAGGACCGCTACCATGCCATTTTTCCGTCTTAACGCAAACGCTGGATTTACAAGGCCCTGGTCGCTCCTGAAAGCCCTGTAAACGCCGCTGGAAACGGTTATTGTTCCCATTCTGTTCCCAAAAATCGTCGCGTGTTCCCAGATTTTGATCGGTGCAGCAGTAGTGGCGGCCTGGGACGGAATCGGTCAGTGCTACACACCCCGATTCGAATCCCGGCGACTGGGATTTTTCTAAATCCGCGGGCTTGTGCTGCATAGGAGGCAAATTGTGCCGGTGCTGGGAATGATGACCCTTGCTGTGTCAACCTGTCCGTTTTAAACAAATACAAAGACTTACAAGACCTTGGCCGCCAAATAACAGAGTAAAATGGTGCAAAAGTGAACACTTACTGGGGGAAAGCGGACCTTACATCACAGATTCAGGCGTACTAGCTGGCTAATCTCTCGGGCTAATTTGTCGCGGATTGTGAACGGTTTTTAGCAGAGTTTGCACGTCGCCAGTTTCATAAAAATGTGATCCATGACGCTTACAACTGTGGTTTTCTTCCCGCTACTACGCGGAACAGAACCAGTACTACGTCCTCTTCCATAACCTGATGGTGGAAAAAGCCGTCGAAGTTGAAAAGGGCAGGAGTGATGTCTTGCCGGTGCTCATGATTGAGCAACGTAAACGCCATACCTCAGTGGACGTACAAAACTCCCGGGCTTGCCGCGACAATGTCAAACGCAGTTCCGGTCTCGTACTGACCAACGAGAAGAGAACGGAATCCCCATTTGAGCGCGATGTTTTGAAGAGGCTGCTTGTTGCGGGTTATCAGGCTATTCCACAGTGGAAAGTCGGTTCGCGAAGGATTGATCTGGTGATCGAAGGAAACGGACGAAGGCTTGCCGTTGAGTGTGATGGTGACCGCTATCATCTATCATCCATCGAAAAGCGCGCAGAACAAATCCGGAATGAATGGAACGCCCAAGAATCTGAAAACGGCGTATAAAATGGCCCGCAAAGAGAAAAATCCAGAGAAGGGTTGCCTGCCGCGCCAGCCGGGAATTATCATTGATTACCGAATAAGCGACCGCCATTTCACCCCGAGCTCACGAAACGGTCAGTGAACAAACTAATCCTCTGGCGGCACATGAGACGCACGCCGCATCCAAAAAATGACGTTGTTTGCCTTTGCGTCTCAACAATGAGATTCATTATTTGGGCATGGAGACTCTGCAAGCGCAATTTCTTGCGGCAAACTTCACCAGCTTGAGGAACGGTAAAAGCAATGTTTTCTAGGAGGAGTCTTATTTCCGGCGCGCACAGTGTTATGCAAGATTTAGTCCGCTACGCGTGTCTTTTTGCGGCGTTGCTCGCAGGGCCCACGCTTGCATGGGCCGACAATAACTCGTTTGATTTATTGGGCCCGCGTATCGAGATGAAAGTCACGCGCAAAGGGAAATCGTTGCCCATCTCAGAAGTCGCCAATTTGCAACCTGGTGACCGCTTGTGGCTTCATCCGGCCTTTCCTGACGATCAATCGGCACACTATTTGCTGGTTGTTGCCTTCCTACGTGGCGCGACCAATCCTCCGCCGGAAAATTGGTTTATCAAGGCTGAGACCTGGACTAAGCAGATACGCAAAGAAGGAATTGTGGTCACCGTTCCGCAGGATGCGCAGCAAGCCTTGCTATTTTTGGCTCCAGAAACAGGCGGAGACTTCACGTCGCTTCGTAACGCTGTGCGCGGCAGGCCTGGGGTTTTCGTTCGCGCTTCGCAAGATTTGAATCAGGCCAGTCTTGATCGTTCGCGCCTGGAGAAATATATCTCCGAGGTTAGAGCAATCTCCGACGCCAATCCGAAAGCGCTGCACGAGCATTCCGTTTTGATGGCCCGCACGCTAGGCATCCGCTTAGAGCAGCAGTGCTTCGACAAACCTGTCGAACAGCAGAGTTCCTGTTTGACGCGAAACAGCGATAATCTCGTCCTAGATGATGGCCACAGCCAGTCGATCGTGAGTGCGCTCGCCTCGGGTCCGAACTCCGACTTGATCGGTGCGGTCAGCGCCACGCCAGTGGCTGGAAGCGGATTTTACAGCGCGTATGTTGGCGCGGTCGTCGATCTCGCCCGCGTTCTCGGCAATCTTCACACGGCGTCCTACGTATACATTCCTGCTCTCGCGCTGCCGAAAGGAGAGCAGATGAATTTGAAGCTGAACAATCCGCCCTCTTTCCGCAAACCGATGTCGGTCATTGTCTTGGGCCTGCCTGCAATCGAAGCGGCACAGATGCCTCCGTTGCGGGCGGTCGGTGCCGACCAGGCCTTTTGCTTGCAAAAATCCCCGCTGGTTCTGCCCGTCGAAGGCGCACCTCTGGTCTTCTCCTCGGACATTGCACACGATTTCTTCCTCCACATTCCGGGCAAGGACGGCAAAGAGACCAAGTTTCCAGCGTTGGCGGATGCTTCCAGCGGTGGATTCGTCGTCGACACGCACACGGTCGAAGGCGCGAAGCTTGATGCCCAGGTCACCGGAACGTTGCGCGGGTTCTGGGGCTTCGAGCCGTACGAAGGCCCGAACTTCCACCTCCGAAGTTCGCGCGCGGCGCAGTGGGTGCTTCCTGCCTCGGAGCAGAGCGCGCTCATCGTCGGCCGCGACGATAGCTTTCACCTGCGTTCGGACTCCACCGCCTGTGTGGACGACCTCAAGATTCAGGATGCTCAGGGCAAAGAGATCAAGGCCACCTGGAAGATCACCAAGCCTGAAGAACTCGAATTGAGAGTCGAGCTCAAAGACCAGGCTGCCGGCGCCATCACCGTGGGGCTGGTGCAATTCGGTTTGGCAAAGCCCGACGAAATTTCCTTGCAAGCCTATTCCGAAGCCGCGCGCCTTGAGGGTTTCACCATAAACGCCGGAGATCAGCAAGGCGTTTTGAAGGGAACACGGCTCGACGAAGTGGATCACTTCGAGTTAAACGGAGTTCACTTTGTGCCCGCGAAGCTAACCCGCGCAAATGAAAAGGATGAGCTGCATCTGTCCACCGCCCAGCCTGATTCCGCAGTGCTGCGGCCTGATCAATTTCTGGTGGCGCACGTCGCTCTCAAGGACGGTCGAACGCTAGAACTCCCTACGAGGGTAGAGCCGCCTCGTCCGAGGGTCACCCTTGTGAGCAAGAACATCGAGCTGGGCGACATTCCGTCGACGATCAGACTCGGGAGCCAGGATGAACTGCCATTGGACGGACAAATCTCGTTCCTTTTGAAGACAGAAATCCCCGACAGATTTCCGCGATCGGAACGTATTGAGGTAGCCACGGCGGACGAATCGTTCAGCGTGCTTCTCAGTGTGGCAGACGGGACGTTGGTTCTGCGTGATTCCGAAACCTTCCTCGCCGTTGTTGATCCCCACAAAGTGTTCGGCCCATCCGCATTCGGTCAGCTGCGATTTCGCCCGGTGCAGGCCGACGGCACCAAAGGGGACTGGCAGTCATTGGCGACGTTGGTACGCATTCCGGTGCTGAAGGAGGTCCGCTGCCCGGAGAGCATGGACAAGCCGTGCCGATTAAGCGGCGCGAATTTATTCCTGATCGATTCCTTGGCGTCCGACCCGCAATTCACTCACACAGTGCCGGTACCAACAGGCTTCATCGGCTCCACCTTAAGCATTCCGCATCCAGCCGAATCCGGCCTGTACTTCAAACTGCGCGACGACCCCTCCGCGACCAACACAGTAACCCTCCCGGTCCAACCGGAAGAGTAGTGAATGTGTTGTTCAATCGCCATGATCCACGGACATTATTTCCCATATGCGCGTTTCTCTATACTAATCCGGGAGGCATTACTTCCGGGTTGCCCGTCACTCGGGAACAATCGCCAGTAATGTCCACAAATCAGACTTGCGGAGTGCGCGCCTACATGCGTGCGGCGGAGGCGCTTCAGAAGTCTCTACACGTTAATGCCAGCTTGTTCTTCTAAGGAAGGGTTGCCAGGCACTTGCGCGAAGCACTACTCGTATCTCAAGGCGACCATAGGATCCACGCGTATTGCGCGGCGCGCCGGGATGTAGCAAGCCGCGAGGGCAACGAGTGCGAGCAAGATTGCGACACTTGCGAATGTCGCAGGGTCCGTCGGTTTCACCTCGAAAAGCAGACTGGCCATCAGGCGAGTCAGCGCCAGCGCTCCTGCAATCCCGGAGGCGATGCCGAAGAGCGCGATTTTCGTTCCATCTTTCATAACGAGCCGCAAAACATCGCGTCGCTGCGCCCCCAGCGCTGTCCGTATGCCTATCTCATGCGTTCGCTGGTTCACGGCATAGGCCATCGCGCCGTAAATTCCCACCGCCGCCAAGATCAACGCGAGCACGGCAAAGAGTCCGAGGAGCAGCATGTTGAAGCGCTGCTGTGCAAGCGACACAGCTATGAGCTCGTCCATGGCGTACACGTCGCTCACCGGAATCTGGCTGTCCACGCTCCATATTTGCCTCTTCACTTCTTCAACAAGCCCAGGAGACGTATCCCGAGCCCGGATGGCGAGCGTCATAAAGCTTCTCCAGGCTTCGTCGGACTGCGAAAAAGGGGTATATACAGCGGGATCCGTCGGTTGATTCAATCCTGAATGTTTTACGTCGGCCACTACGCCGATGACGGTCATCCATTGTGGTGGCCTTGTGTCGCCCGCCCAGCGGATCCGCACGCCGATTGGGTTTTCGTGCGGCAGAAATTCCCGCACCATTTCCTCGTTCACAACTGCCACCAGTGGTTGCTCTTCGCGGTCCAAGGGGGTGAAGTCGCGACCCACGCGCAAGGGAATCTGCATCACGTGGAAGTAATCACCCATCACCGAAAGAGTTTGTACCTTGGGCTCGCCCCCCACGGCCACTGGAGGACGTCCGTCGATGACGAAGCGGTGGCCCACATAATTCCCGCCGAGCGGTATATCAGTCACCATCGCTGCCTGCGCGCCTGGGAGAGAATTCAAGCGGGTAAGCAACTCGCGGCGAAACTGGGTCTGTTTGGGGATTTCGCCGTATCGCGTCGTGGGCAATTGGAGATACATCGTCATTACGTTCGCGGAATTGAAACCGGGGTTCATCGAGCGCAACCGTGAGAATCCTTTGATCAACAAACCGGCTCCCACTAACAGCACCAAGGCAACAGCCAGTTCCGATGTGACCAGAATTTTCCGTATGTTATGCCCCATCGTGCTTGCAGTTGTGCTCCGCCCGCTCTTTTTCAGAGCCTCGGCAACATCCGCGCGGGCCGCGATCCATGCCGGCGCCATTCCGAACACGATACCGGTCAGCACCGAGATCACAAGGACGAAAAGCAGCACCCGTGTATCCATGTGAATCCCGCTCAGCCGCGCCAGCTCCTCCGGCCCCAAAGCCAGGAGCAGGCTCGTACCCCACTTCGCGAACACTAGTCCAGCCGCACCGCCGAAGACCGACAACAGTAAGCTCTCTGTCAGCGTTTTCCGGACGAGCCGGCCGCGTCCCGCGCCCAGCGCCACCCGGATCACCAATTCCTGGCGCTTCGCAACCGCCCGCATCATCAGCAAGCTCGCGAAATTCGCGCACGCAATCAGCAGCACCAGGCCTACAGCTCCGAAGAGCACCAGCAGTGCCGCCCGCAGGTCTCCTACCAGCCATTCATGCAGCGGCACTAATTGGCTGTTCCGTTCTTTTTCCTCGGCCGGATACTGCTCCGCGAGCCGACGGTCGATCGCGGCCATATCGGCCTGCGCCTGCGCCAGCGTGACGCCCTCCTTCAATCGCCAGTAGGTATGCAGGAAGTGCAAATCGCGCTCAGCGCCCGCTCCCGGGTCGCGGACCATGAGTGAAACGAAAACGTCGGCATGCTCCGCTGGCAGAGCAAAACTCGCGGGCATTACGCCGATCACCGTATAAGAGGTTCCGCCCAGTTGAAGCGTGTTGCCCACAGCATGTCGATCGCTGCTCAGGTAGTTTTGCCAGAAGTGGTTGCTTACCATGGCGAGACGCGGCCCGCCTTGCACATCTTCCCCAGGCGAAATGATCCGGCCCAGCATCGGCTGCACGCCTAGAGTTTCGAGAAACCCCGCATTGATGAGCCCGACACGGGCTTGCACAGGTTCGGTTGCGCCAATGTAGTCATCTTCTCGACGTTGATTCCGCCCCCCTGTGAGAATGCGCGCGTCTGTCTCTGGATATCGATCACGTTCGGAAGCGAATCGTGTTCCTTGATGACGACGAGTTGCTTCGGATTCTTATAGGGAAGCGGGCTGAGCAGCACTCCATTGATCACACTGAATATCGCCGTGTTTGCGCCGATGCCGAGAGCGAGGGTGAGGATGGCGACAGCCGTAAAGCCTGGGGACTTGCGCAACATGCGAAAGGCATGGCGAACATCGTAAAAGACACTCGCGAAAAAATTCCTGCCCGCCTTTCCCGGCACAATTGGCTCGCGGTAAAAGGCCGTTTCGACCGGCTTGAGTCCGCTGGCGAGCAGGTCCTCGCCTTTGAGTTCGTCGAGTGAAGTGCGGAATGCGGCATCTTCTGATTGGCCGCCGGCGAGAAGTTCCTGATAGCGATCTTCGAGGTGCTGCGAAAGCTCATCGACGATCTCGGCTTCACGCGTCGGAACGAGGTCTAACCGGGCCACTCTGCGTACAATCTCTGGCTTCCAATCAGGCATTTTCAGCCTCCGTGATGCGGTTGATCCCGGCGACAAATTCGCGCCAGCCGTGTAGCTGCGAAGCGAGAGCCCTGCGGCCCGGCCGTGTGAGTCGGTAGTACCGCCGGCGACGCTGGCCGCTTTTTTCGACCCAGCGCCCCTGTATCCAGCCCCGACGTTCGAGGCGATAGAGTAGCGGGTAGAGCGAGGCCACATAGAAGCGAACCGCGCCGCCAGAGCGTTGCTCAATGAGCTTACTGATTTCATAGCCGTGACGCGGGCGTGCTTCAATGAGCGAAAGAATCAACATCTCGGCGCTGCCCTTCTTCCACTCCGTCTGTGACACTGTTTGGTCCATATATGGGTATGCAATATATTGAAGGGCAGGACGATCCCGGAGTCAAGTGAATATTTTCGCCGAGCCGGGCTATCCCAAGGGCGTTGGTCGCTCCGAATGTCCAACAGGGCTGAAACTCAACGGATTCTGAATCAGTCGCTTTCTCGCTTTCAGACTTATTGGAACGTTTTCTGACCGCGCGAAACTGCATGTCGCTCATTCTAAAGATGAAAACTAGTGCCGAGAGTGGGTTACGAGTAGACCACAAAATCACTCCAACTTATTGATTATAAAGGAGTTGGCGGAGAGAGTGGGATTCGAACCCACGTTAGAGTTTCCCCTAAACACGCTTTCCAAGCGTGCGCCTTCAGCCACTCGGCCATCTCTCCGTTAAATCTAAGGGGTTACGCGGGGCACTCCCAAAACTGATAGCACGCCTGGGGAGGCCCGTATGAGCAGATTCGAGACATTCATCCAAGAACGCCGCTACCTTAAAAATGTATCACCATCCACCGTTTCATGGTACAAGCACGCCTTCAAGTGGCTGCCTTCGGAGTCACCCACGCAAGACGAGCTGAAAGACGTCTGCGGATGCGTGCGCAAGAACTCAAAGAGACCGGGTGCAACGCCGTCATCCGTACCGTCAACGCCTACCTGCCGAAGCACACAGTCCCGTTCGTGATCCAGTCCACCGCCGCGCCCAGCACGTTCGCGGAAGGTACTGCTCCCTCCACGGACCAACCGGCCACCGTTGTGGCCCTCACCCTCAACGCGGCCAAAAATGCATCCTTGACGAAAATCCCGGAGGAAGTTGCCTCCGATATTACCGGCTTGGACTCCGCGCTTACAACGGAATGCGTTTCCCGCATGTACTCGGGTGCTCCCATATCCCCTGAAAATCATGAACAGGAATCCGCGGAAGCCCTCCGTAGATGTTTTTCCTACGTACACTCCTATGTATCCGATTTTTGATAT
>Ga0193712_1000088_pt1 | contig 13846 bp, 12 predicted proteins | sample H3a1metaG_FD_143053 | JGI IMG/M metagenome (GOLD analysis project Ga0193712, IMG submission 143053) | Soil microbial communities from a riparian zone of the East river system, Colorado, United States - H3a1 | ecosystem: Environmental > Terrestrial > Soil > Riparian zone | place: USA: East River... | reverse complement strand
CTCCCCCCCAGCCGAAGATCTACACGTGCCAGGACGCTGACGGAAACACCGTTTACCAGGACGATCCGTGCGTCGTGCCCAAGCCCGGGGCGTCCAAGCCACAGGCTCCCGCAACGCCGCCGGACGTCGAAAAGCCGAAGCCCGCGCCGAAATCGAAGGCGAACCCGAAGGTAAGCGCCGGCGCCAAGCCGGTGCCGGTCGCAAGGCCTCTCGCTTCCCCGAAGCCTCCGATCGCCGCCAAGGCGACGGGTCCGACGAAGTGGCGTCCCCCCGTCATGCCCTCACTCCGGCTTCCGGCGCCCCGTTGAAGACGTTCATCTCGGCCGTGACCGCCGGTGACAGGGAGGTCGCCCTGGCTTGCCTTGACGCCGCCGCCCTCTCCGACCTGGGTCCCGACCCGTCCGCCCTCCCCTTGGCCGAGGTGCAAGCGACCGTCCGGTCGTTCACGGGGTACGTGGCTGAGGGCGATCTGGGCCCCTTCTGGGCGATTCGGGCCCTCCGGCAAGGAGAGCGCCCCAAGTGGATTTTCTTTGAAAGGACCGGCGCGGGGGAGTGGAAGATCGTGGGGATCTAGACCCCGGCCCCGGGGGCAAACCTTATACACTCTCCGGTTCCGTGCGATACTTCAGGTATGCGCCCGAGCCGGAATGCCAAAGACTTCGACGTTGCGGTGGTCGGGGCGGGCCCGATCGGGGCCGCCGCGGCGCTGGCCTTCGCCAAGAAGGGCGCAAGCGTCGTCGTCCTTGAAGCCAACCCGCAAGCGGCCCGCCGGCTCGCCGGCGAGTGGCTCCATCCGCCGGGTGTCGACGTCCTCAATCGTCTCGGCATCGACGTTTCTGCGGAAGCCGCCGGCGCGACCATCGGCAAGGGGTTCGTCGTCTTCCCCGACGACGGCTCCGCTCCGATCAAGCTCCCCTACCCCGATGGAATGCAGGGGGTCTCGGTCGAGCACGAAACCTTGGTTCACCTGCTGCGTGATCGGGCGGCGGCACAGCCGGGGATCGACCTCCGGCTGGGCGCGCGCGTGCGCGGCATCGTGGACGGAACCCTCACCGTCGAAAACGCCGACGGCCAAGGCGGCACGACGACGATCCAGGTGGACCGTGTCGTCGGCGCCGACGGGCGCTCGTCGGTGGTTCGCCGCTCGCTCGAGCTGAAAGACGACGCCACCGCGATGGCCTACACCGCCGGCGTCGAGCTGCTCGACGTTGAGCTTCCCTACGAAGGCTACGGACACGTCCTCGTCGGCGGACCGGGGCCGGTGTTGATGTACCGCCTCGGTCCCGGACGCGTGCGCGCTTGCTTCGACGTTCCGCTGGTCGTCGTCGGCAGGCTGCGGCGGGGCGACACCGAAGCGCTGTGGGAGACCTACAAGTACGTGCTGCCCGCCTCGGTGCGCGATGCGTTCCGTCGGGCGCTGGACGAAAAGCGCGTGCAGTGGGCGGCCGCCGGGTTCAGGCCGCGCGCGCACTACGGGCGCGGGAAGGTCGCCTTGGCCGGCGACGCCGTCGGCTACTTCCACCCGATGACCGCGGCGGGGATGAGCCTGGGATTAGCCGACGCCGAGTGCGTCGCCGACTCGCCGGATGTTGCCAGCTATCGCCGTCATCGCGATGCCAAAAGCTGGGTGCCCGAGCTTCTGGCCTGCGCGCTGTACCTGGCGTTGACCCGCCGCGATCCCAGCGGCGTCGCCGTGCGCCAGGCGGTCTACCGTTTGTGGCGCGCTTCCGAGGACGAGCGCAGCCGGACGATGCGGATCCTCGCCTGCGCCGACACGCGGCCGGAGCAGTTCGTGGGCGCGTTCCAGGCGGTGCTTTGGGATCTGGTCCGTGAAGATCTGCTGCGCGGCTGGCGTACGATGCCCGGGATGTTGATGCATCTCGGAGGCTGGATGCGCTGGCCGGTCGCCTCGATCGTGCCGCGCGCGGTGCGCCGCGTCTACCGGGCGCGCAGCTCGCCGGCCTTCCCGTTGTGGGGCGGGCCTCCGTGAGCGTGGCCGAGCCGGTCGAACGGCCCACCGATCACCTCGGGGCCGCGCTGGCTCATCTCGCTTCCTCGCAAGACGCTTCCGGTTCGTGGAAGGGCGACTACGGCGGCCCGCTCTTTCTTCTTCCCATCTTCATCGCCACCGCGCGCACCGTCAGCTACACGATGGACCTCGACACGCGCGCCGGCATGGACGACTACCTCCGCGCGCACCAGAACGCCGACGGCGGCTGGGGCCTGCACGTGGAGGGGCGAAGCCACGTCTTCACGACCGTGCTGTCGTACGTGGCGCTCCGATTCCTCGACGCCGAGCTGCCGGATCCCGCACTCGTGCGGGCGCGACAATTCCTCACCGCTCACGGCGGGCCGCTCACCTCGGCATCGTGGGGGAAGTTCGTGCTCGCCCTGTTGGGGCTTTACGCGTGGGACGGGCTCCACCCGGTTCCGCCCGAGATGTGGCTTCTCCCCGAGCGGCTGCCGTTCCATCCGTCGCGGCTCTGGTGCCACAGCCGGATGGTCTACCTTCCGATGGCGCACCTGTACGGCCGCCGCGCCACGGTCCCGCTCGATCCGTTGTTGACGGCGATCCGGGACGAGCTTTACGTCCTCAGGCCCTGGGACGAGGTGGACTGGCACGCCGCGCGGGACGCGGTGTCGCCGACCGACCGGTACGTGCCGAGGACGTGGATGATGCGCGCTGCGTTTCGCGCGCTTGACGTCGCCGAGCGCGTGGCACCCCGGTCGTTGCGCCGGCGCGCGATGGATCGCGTGCTTGCGATCATCCGCACCGAAGACGCCGCCACCGACTACATCTGCCTCGGGCCGGTCAACAAGCTCTTCAACACGCTCGTCTGGCACTTCGAAAACCCCGGGGGACCCGAGGTGACCCGGCACATGGCGCGCTTGCAGGATTACCTGTGGCGCGCGCGCGACGGCGTGAAGATGCAGGGGTACAACTCGTCGCAGCTGTGGGACACCGCCTTCGCGGTACAGGCGATGGTCGCGACCGGCCGTGAAGAATCGCACCGCGAGGTGCTTCGCGCAGCCCACCGCTTCATCGAGGCCAACCAGGTCGTGTCGGACGTTCCCGACCGCGAGCTTGCCTATCGCGACCGCTCGAAGGGCGGCTGGCCGTTTTCAACGCGCGCGCACGGCTGGCCGATCAGCGATTGCACCGCGGAGGGGATGAAGGCCTCGATGCTGCTTGCGGCCTACGTCGACGACCCGCTGCCGCCCGCGCGGCTGGTCGAGGCGGCGGAGATCCTACTGGCGATGCAAAACGCCGACGGCGGATGGGCGACGTACGAAAAAACGCGCGGTCCCGCCTGGCTCGAGCGATTGAATCCTTCGGATTGCTTCGCGGACATCATGATCGATCCCTCCTACGTCGAGTGCACCTCGGCCTGCGTGCAGGCGCTCGCCGCGTTTTCCGCGCGCTATCCGGACGAGCGCCGCGCCGGCGTCGATGCCGCGATCGCGCGCGGGCGCAAGTTCCTCCTGTCCATCCAACGCGAAGACGGGTCGTGGGAAGGGTCGTGGGGGATCTGCTTCACCTACGGCACGTGGTTTGGCACCTGGGGCTTGCGCGCGGCGGGGCTTCCGGAAGATCACCCGGCGCTGGCGCGCGCCGCGCAGTTCCTGCTGGGCAAGCAGATGAAAGACGGCGGGTGGGGCGAAACGGCGGAAAGCTGTCGCGCACGCGCTTACGTCCAAGCGGAAACGGGGCAGGCCGTGATGACGTCGTGGGCGATGCTGGCGCTCGTGGCCGCCGGGCACGGTGGCACCGAGCCGGTCCAGCGCGGCCTTTCGTTTCTTTCCGTCCGGCAGCGCGCCGACGGCAGCTTCCCGAACGAGCACATCGCCGGCATGTTCAACAAGACCTGCGCGATCCACTACGACAACTACTTGAAGATCTTCCCGCTGTGGGCGATGGCGGCCGCGAATCGGCCGCCTACGTTCGCGAGTCCGCCACCGAGCGGGAGACGACCATGATGCAGGCGTCGTACACCGTCTGAAACGGAGCCGCCTTCGCATCCGCGAGAACCGCGGCATCGAAGCTCCCGTCTTGCAGCCACACCAGATCGAGCCCCGCGGCGGCGGCGTCCCTCAAGACCTGCGCCGTGGCGTCGGGGGGCGTGACGACGTCGACGATGTCCACCGGCTTCGGCACGTCCAGGAGCGTGCGATAGACCGGCAGCCCCGCGATCGTCGTTTCGTCGAGGTTCACCGGCACGACTTGATAGCCCCGCCTCATCAGGTTCTTGACGATGATGTTCCCGTACTTCGTCGGATCGTTGCTGGCGCCCACCACGGCGATGCGCGTCGTCGTCTTCCTCAGTCTTGCTTTCGCTCGTTCCAGCGGTGACTCCATGGAGACAAAATAGGGGACACTCCCCTTTTCTCAAAAAGAGGACACTTCCCTCCTCGGATCATCATTCCTCTTGACGGCACGCTCGCGCCCTTCAAGGGAAGAACCGGGCGCGATCCAGAGGGCCGTTGCGAGGAACGATGATCCGAGGAGGGAAGTGTCCTCTTTTTGAGAAAAGGGGAGTGTCCCCTATTCGGAGTCCCGTAGACTCGCGCCATGAAGAACATCAAGACGGCGACCCACGTCTTAGGCGTCGTGCTCCTGTCGACGTCCGCCGCCGTGGCGGCGGCGAAGCCGGTGACGTTGAAGCTGAATCTGCCGGGAAAGCCAACGTTTGCGCGGCCCGAGATGGCGGCCCTGCTCACCGCGGGGCCGGTCACGCTGGCGATGACCGACGAGCGAAAAGGCGACGATCCCGCCGTCGTCGGAGCCCAGCGTGAGATGGGCGAAGACATCTACCAGTGGCGGAGCGCGCAGCCGGTGGTCCCCGCGGTACAGGGCATGGCGTCGAACGTTCTCGGGGGATGGGGCGTGCGCCTGGCCCCCGAAGCCGAGTTCGGCCTGAAGCTCGCTTTGACGCACTATTACGTCACCGAAAAATCCGAAAAATTCGGCTCGACCTATCTCGGCGACGTGCGCTTCAAGGTCGAGTTCGTCGACCGGTCCGGCGGCGTGCTCTGGTCGGCGGAGGCGGGCGGAACGTCCAAGCGCCCCGGCGTTGACGGGCGTGCGGTGATGTGCAACGAAGCGTTGAGCGTGGCGCTGCGTGCGGCCCTCGCGAACGCGCTGGCCGCGGTGAAGCTCGAAACGGCTACGCCCGCCATCCACGACAAGCCACCCGTCGCGGCCGCCGCGGCCGGGAATGCGACCGACCCCGCCGCGATGCTCGCCGACCTGACGCGGCTGCAGGCCGCGGGCGTCACCGAAGAATCGATGCTCGCGTATGTGGCGCAGCACAGGCTCTCGCGTCCGCTCACCGTGGACGAAATCCTCCGCTGGAAAGATGCCGGCATCCCCGATGCCGCGATCAAGGCCGCGCGTCCCTAATCCACGAGGGCTCTCCCATGCTGTCGCTCGTCGTCACCGATCTACGCAAGGACTATCCGCGCAAGCCCCGCGCGTTGGACGGGCTGTCCATCACGCTCAATCCGGGAGTCCTTGGCCTCCTGGGACCCAACGGGGCGGGGAAGTCGACGCTGATGCGCATCCTCGCGACGGTGGCCAAGCCGACGTCGGGTGTCGCGACGTGGAACGGCGTCGACATCGTCAAGAACCCGAACGCAATCCGTGACGTGCTCGGCTATCTCCCGCAAGACTTCGGCGTTTACCCGAACCTGAACGCCGTCGAGTTCCTGAGCTACCTCGCGGCGGTGCGGGGACTTCCGGCGGCCCTCGCGAGAAAGCGTATCGACGAGCTGCTCGTGCTGGTGAACCTCGTCGAATCGCAACGGCGGCCGTTGGGCGGATTCTCGGGCGGGATGCGGCAACGACTGGGCATCGCGCAGGCACTGCTGAACGATCCGCGCCTGCTGATCGTGGACGAGCCCACCGTCGGTCTCGACCCCGAAGAGCGCGTGCGCTTCCGCCAGCTGCTTACGGAGCTCTCCGGAGAGCGCATCGTCATCCTCTCCACGCACATCGTCTCCGACGTCGAGGCCATCGCGTCGGACATCGCCATCGTCGCGGCCGGCCGCCTGCTGGCGCGCGGCACTGCCGACGAGCTCATGCGCGCGTCGGGTTCGTCGTCGGTGGAAGGGGCGTACCTCCATTTCGTGAAGAGCTCGCGCGGGGCGGCGGCGTGAGCTTTCTGCGGAAGCTCCTCGCGATCGCGCGAGCGGACGTCTTGGAGCGCGTGCGGCGCTATTCGTTTCTCCTCACGTTGGCCGCGACCGCGTGGCTGGGTTGGCTCGTCGTGCGCGGGCAGATCGTCCTGATGCTCGATGCGTACTACGGCGAGATGAACGGGGCGTGGGCCGGGACGCTCGTGGCCGTGACGCTCTCCACACTCGTGACGTTGGTCGGCTTCTGGATCGTCAAGGGTTCCGTCGAGTGGGACCGCCGCACGCGGGTTGGAGAGATTCTTGCGGCGGCCCCGATGTCCAAGGCGACCTACGTGCTCGGGAAATCCCTCTCCAATTTCGCTGTGCTCGCCGCGCTCGTCGTCGCGCTGGCACTCACGGCGCCGATTCTGGTCGCCGCGAGGGGCGTGGCCGGCGGGTTCGATCTCTGGGGGACCGTGTCGCCGTTCCTGCTGATCGCGCTTCCCGCCATGGCGGTCGTCGCGGCGCTTGCGGTGCTGTTTGAGACCTTCCGGCCGCTCTCGGGCGGCGCCGGCAACGTGCTCTGGTTTTTCCTCTGGGGCGCGATGCTCGCCGTGCCGCTTGTGACGCACTCCCCCCGGCTGGACATGACCGGCCTGATGGTCGTGGAAGAAAGCGCCGGCGTCGCCGCGAAGGCGGTGTATCCCGACTACACCGAAGGGCTCTCCCTGACCGTCGGCGGCAACGACCGCGATCGCGTGAAGGGCTCCTTCCCCTGGAACGGCATCGAGTGGACCGCCACGCGGATCGCCGCCCGGCTTGCGTGGTTCGGCGTCGCCGTTCTGATCTCTCTTTGCGCTGCCGTTCCGTTCGACCGCTTCGACGAGTCGCGCCGAAGGTCTGGTTCGGGAGGGTCAGTCCCCTTTTTCTTTCAAAGCCGGGGACAGGCACCGTCGGCGGTGCCTGTCCCCGGCTTTGAAAGAAAAAGGGGACTGACCCTCCCGATCCCGTCGTTCGTCCCGAGCGCGTACACGGGCGAACTGAAACTGATGCTCAACGGGAGACCGTGGTGGTTCTGGGCGGTCGTCCTTGGGCTCATCATTGCGGGCGCGCTGACACCGGTGGGCATCTCGCGCGGACGCATCCTCCCGTGTGCGTGGATCTGGCCGATCCTCGTGTGGTCTTCGATGGGCGCGCGCGAGGCGAAAGACGGCGCCGAGGAGTTGGTCTTCACCGCGCCGCGTCCGCTCACTCGGCAGCTCCCGGCGCTGTATCTCGCCGGCGTCACCGTGGCGCTTCTTGCGGGAAGCGGCGTCGCGTTCAAATGCGTGCTGACCGGTTCGTTCGCCGGCCTGGGCGGCTGGCTGGTCGGCGCCTTCTTTATACCGGCGCTCGCCTTGTGTCTCGGCGTGTGGAGCGGCGGCTCGAAGTTCTTCGAAGCGATCTACACCGTGGCCTGGTATCTCGGCCCCATGCAGCCGGTGGCTGCTCTTGATTTCATGGGCGCGTCGGACGTGGGGCTTGCCGCGCACGCGCCGTTCTTCTACGCCGCCGCGACCGCCGTGCTACTCGCCGCGAGCGTCGCCGGCCGCAAGCTCAAACTCGCTCGGTAGGAAACTTGGGGTCAGGTCGCCCATTGATTCATTTGATGGGACATTCCCCTTTTCCTTTCAAAGCCGGGGACAGGCACCGCCGACGGTGCCTGTCCCCGGCTTTGAAAGGAAAAGGGGAATGTCCCATCAAATGAATCAATGGGCGACCTGACCCCAAGTTTCCTACCGCGAGTAAAGGTCGATGACGCGCTCGATCGCCTTCCGGCAAACCTTGCAGAAGCCCACCTCGTCGCGCGTGTACATGATGCAGTCGGTCTGCGGGCGGTAGAGCCCCTTCCCCTGGTACGACGCGCCCTCGAACGCGCCGACCTTGCCGGAGTAGCTCATGCCGCCGAGCATCGGCGTGTCGGAGGCCAGCTGCTCCTTGAAGAGCGCGTCGAACTCGGCCTCGGGCGCGCCCCGCTTGATCAGCGCGACGCGGCGGTTCAAGAACGCGCGCGCCTTGGTCTCCCAGGCGTCCTTGTCCCACGGCGTCGGCAGCGGCGTCTCCGCTTCGACGAGCTCGCGCCACTTGAGCTTCGTAGGATCGCGGAGCGCGGTGACGTTGGGCTCCCACGGTTCCGGCTGATTCTCCGGAAACTCGGTCGTGACCGCGGGGGACATGTAGTACTCGTCCGCCAAGCCGGCGAAGTGATGCCCGAACTCGTGGACGAAGACGTACTCGGCAAAGGCGGTGTCGACGCTGGCCGTCGCCTGGAAGTTGTAGATGCCGCCGCCCCCGTATTGTTTTTCGTTGGCGAGGATCTCGATGAACTCATACGGCGCGGCCGAGAGCACGTCGCGGAGCGCGCGGTTGTCCTCGGTCAGCATGTACCGCTCGGACTCAAAGACGTAGTACGACGCCGACACCGCGGTGCGCCGGAACTTTCCGACGTGCGGGCGGTTCACGCCCGACACCGCCGCGGGAAGGTCGATCGCGCGCACGTTGAAGTCCTTCTTGCGCGAGCGGAACGGCTCAGTCGCGAAGAGCTTGTCGGTCAGGCGTTTGACGTCGCCGTGGAATTTCGGCAGCTCGGCTTCGGTATACCCCTCGCCCAGGATCAGGAGGTCGACCTTTTCGTTCGTGGGGCCGTTCTCGAAAACCGTCCAGACCTTGCCCCGCGGCGGCGCGTCGGCGGCGTTGGCCGCTGGAGAGGCGGGGTCGATGCGCGTCGTCCACAGCTCGCGGAACAGTCCGTCGGGCCCGCGCTTCTTCAACACGACCTGCACCGGCGCTTTGGGCCACGGGAAGCGCAGCGACTCGTGGAAGGTGCGCGCGGTGGTCTTCGATTCGCCCGTCCCTTCCCACTCGCCGTACAGCGAGGCGAACCCGCGCGAGTACAGGGCACCTACTTCTTCGGGGTCGACGACCTCGAAGAAGTAGGTGCCCAGGTTCAGGTCGTCGAGGAGCTTCGTCGTGCTCACCGCCCAGGCGCCGTCGGACACCACGCGGTCGAGGGCGACGATCTCCTTCCCGTGATCCCCCGTATGAAAGTAGTCGAGCCGCATCGTCTTGGGCATGAACAACATCGAGAAGGCGAGGGCGAACACCAGCATGTCGGTCTCCTTGCGTGGGGAGGATAGAATAAGGGGACAGGCACCGCGGTGCCTGTCCCCGAGGTGCTTAAGATGACGTTCATGAAGTCCGAAAAGACGCTGATGGTGACGCAAGAGACGGCGCTCGCGGGACGGCCTCGACGCCTGTTTCCGATTCCGGCGCAGCACGCGGTGCTCGGTTCGGCGATGGAGCCGCCGTTTCCCGCCGGCAGCGAGGTCGCGCTTTTCGGGATGGGCTGCTTCTGGGGCGCCGAGCGGAAGTTCTGGGAGGCACCCGGCGTGATCTCCACCCAGGTCGGGTATGCGGGCGGCTACACCCAGAATCCCTATTACGAAGAGGTGTGCACGGGGAAGACCGGGCACGCCGAGATGGTTCGCGTCGTCTTCGATCCCACCAAGGTGTCCTACGAGCAGCTCCTCAAGATCTTCTGGGAGAACCACGACCCGACGCAGGGGATGCGGCAAGGAAACGACACCGGCACGCAGTACCGGTCGGCGATCTACACGACCTCGGACGCGCAGGCGAGCACCGCGGCGGCGGCGCGCGACGCCTACCAGGTGAAGCTCGCGGGGGCGGGGTTCGGGAAGGTCACGACGGAGATTCGTCCGGCGCCCGAGTTCTGGTACGCCGAGGACTACCACCAGCAGTATCTGCACAAGAACCCCAACGGGTACTGCGGCATCGGTGGAACCGGAGTCTCCTGTCCGGTAGACTACGGCCCGTGTCCGCCGAAGGCTCAACCCCCTCGCTCACCGCCGTCGTCATCACGAAGAACGAGGCGCACCAGATCGCAGAGTGCATCGCCGCGCTGAGCTTCGCGCGGCACGTGCTCGTCGTCGATTCAGGAAGCGACGACGGCACGCGCGAGGCCGCCGCCGCCGCAGGTGCCGAGGTCGTGCTGCATCCTTTCACCGACTACGCCGGCCAGCGCAATTTCGGGTTGACCAGCGCGCGCACCGAGTGGGTTTTGATGGTGGACGCCGACGAGCGCGTCTCGGCCGAGCTGGCCTTAGAGATCGCCGGAGCGCTTGCGGCCACGGCGACCGGCTCGCGCATCGCCGCTTTCCGGATCCTTCGCCGGAATCACTTCATGGGGCGGCCCATGACGCGATCCGCCTGCGGCCGGGAGCGGCTCACGCGACTGATGCGCGCCGTGCGCGCGAAGTACGTCAACGCCGTCCACGAAACTCCGATCATCGACGGAGACATTCGCGACCTCGCGGCGCCGATGGAGCACCTCACGCACGTCAGGCTGCGCGACGCGTTCGGCAAGGCGCTGCGCTACGCGATCCTCTGGGCGAACGACATGAACGCGCGCGGCAGGACGACCTCGATCCCCGGTATCGCCGTTCACACGGTGCACCGCTGGTTCAAGATCTACCTCGTGAAGGGCGGCATCTTCGAAGGCGGGCGCGGTTTTCTCTTGGCGGGGTTTGAAAGCGTGGGCGTCTTTTACAAGTACGCGCTGTTGTGGGAGCTGCAGCGGCGCGATCGATGACGGCGGGCGGTGGCGTGGAGCTGACGATCGTCATCGTCAACTACCGGAGCTGGGACAAGCTTAACCGGTGTCTCGCTTCATTGGCCGCGCGCCCGGACACCGTCGAGATCATCGTCGTCGACAACGTCTCCGGGGACGGCCGCTTCGCGGCCTTCGCGGCCGAGCACTCCACCGTTCGGTGCCTCGAAAACGACGGGAACTGGGGTTTCGCCGACGGTTGCAACCGCGGCGCGCGCGAGGCTCGCGGCGAGCTCCTGCTCTTCCTCAACCCCGATGCCGAAGATCCGGGGGGCGGCATCGCGGGGCTCGTGGCGGCCGCCCGCGCGCACCCCGAAGCGGCCATCCTCACCGCACGCCAGGTCGACGAGAACGGCCGGGTGCAGAAAGTGTTCGACGCGTTCCCGTCGCTTGCGACGCTGTTCGGCCCCACGCGGGCGCTGCTCCGCCTCGTCGCGCCCGGCCGCTATCCCGACCCGCGCGGCGAGCTGGCCGCGTTCTTCGAAGTGGATTGGGTTTCGGGGTCGGCGTTCCTGATCCGGCGGAGCGTGTTTGCGGCGCTCGGCGGGTTCTGCAACGGCTTCTGGATGTACTCGGAAGACGTCGACCTGTGCCGCCGTGTGCGGGATGCGGGGCACGCGGTCGCCGTCGCCGGATCGGTCACGCTGCTCCATGCGCACGGCGGTGCGACCCGCCGCGACCCCGAGACCGCGGCGTTGACCCGCAGCGAGGTCGTCGTCTCGCGGCACTTCTACGCCAGCCGTCATTTCGGGATGGGGCACGCGGCGGCCTACCACGCTGCGCTGGTTGCCACGCGTTTCATGCCCGCGTTGTTGGCGATGCTCGCCGCCGCGCTGGGCCTTGGCGCCATCCGCGCCGTCCGCGTCCGCGCCGCCATGGGCCGCCACCTCGCCCGCTACTACCGCGGCGTCCCTTCCCGCGGCTGGCGCAGCCGCCGCGCAAAATAGGGGACACTCCCCTTTTCTCAAAAAGAGGACACTTCCCCCCTCGGATCATCAGTCCTCTTGACGGCACGCTCGCGTGCGGACCGTCCCGCACGCTCTCTCCGCCGGATCGCGGCCTTACGAGGAAGAACCGGGCGCGATCCAGAGGGCCGTTGCGAGGACTGATGATCCGAGGGGGGAAGTGTCCTCTTTTTGAGAAAAGGGGAGTGTCCCCTATTCCGTGTGGACGCCGATGTGCGAGGCGACGATGTCGCGCTTGGCGGAGACGACGCCGCCACGGGCGAGCACGACGGTGTTGCGAGAGATCACGCCGCCCGCGCTCGACCAAGTGAGAAACGTCACGACGTCGCCTTCCTTGCCCGTTTGGAGCTTCGGCGCGGCGAACGACGCGGTCGCGGTGCGCTCCTCGCGCCGGCGCTTCCCCCTGCCGAGCTCGCACGTGGACGAGGCCTTCGTCACGATCGAGCGCAGCTCCTCGGGCTTCTTGATCATCTTCAGCGTCGCTTCCGTGATGCCGCTCACGGCGGGATCGGTGAGGGCCACGAAGGCGAGCGCGTAGTCGATCTTGTCGACACCGGCGGGAACGCGGGCGCCGCCTTTGGAAACCATCGCGGCGTTGAAGGACGCGGCGTCTTGCGCCATCGCGTGCTCGGCGGGGAGGTTCAAGCCGATCAAGGCGTCGGCGTCGCCGCCGACCAAGCGGCACTCGGCGTCCGCGATCGTGAAGACCGCCTTGCGCACGCGGCCCCCGATAACACCCTGAGCCTCATACAAGGTGACGCCCAACGAGGCCGACGCTCCGCCCGAGACGGGCTTCACGCTCATCGACTCCGAGCGCTTCCCTTCCCCGAACAGGCTCTCGGCGCACGTCCAGGGCGTGGGCTCCGGCGGGGCCGGTTCGTCGGAGCGCTTCGACTTCATCGGCTTGAAGCCGAAACCGTCGGTCGGCTTCCACGTCGTGTCGATCGGGCTCTTCGCCCAGGTCGCGTGGCTGCGCGAGAACACGTCTTTCGACATGTCGATCCCCGAGGTCGGCGTCCACGTGGTGTCGATCGCGCTCTTCGACCAGGTCGCGCGGCTTCCCGCCAGCACGTCTTTTTCCGGATCGAACGCCGAGGTCGGCATCCAGGTCGGATCGATGATGTCCTTCGTCCATTGGGCCGACGGGCCCAAGACCCGCTGCTGGTCCTTCACGTCTTGCGAGGGAAGCTCCGCCGGTCCCGCGAGGGTCTTCGGCCCGGAAAAATCGAACCCCGGGGGCGCCGGCTGCGGTCCGTCGTCCACCAGCTTGACCTCGGTCACCAGCGAGACGGGAAACGCCACCGTGTTCCCTCCCGTCATCGTGATCAGGTACGCGTCGCCCTGCCGCTTGATCTCGGTTCCCTTGATCACTTGCCCGTCGGTCAGAATGAGGGAGGAAGCCCCCTGCGCGAGGGTCGCGGCCGCAAGGAGAATCGCGATCGAGGCGGAAGCAGCGAAAGGCCGCATGGGAGGCTCCGTGTCGATAGCATCATAATGGCGGGATGACGCCGCGTCACCTCGCGCTTGGGGCCGCCGTCCCGATCCTGACGGCGCTCGCCCTGGCGTTACGGGCGGCTCCACCGACGCCCGTTTCCAAGATGCGCGGCGTTTGCTGGGAAGGAGCGGGAGAAATCGAACCGGGCCACTTGAAGCCGCTCCGCGACCTGGGGGTCGACTGGATCTCCCAGACCCCGTTCGGATGGGCGCCAACTTTGGGGTCTACCGAAATCCGTTACGGTGCGGACGCCGGCATGTGGGGAGAAACCGACGCGGGGCTCGTGAAGACCGCCGCGTGGGCGCGGGAGCTGGGCATCAAGAGCCTTCTGAAGCCGCACCTGTGGGTGCGCCACGGCGAGTGGCAGGGCGACATCGCGATGTCGAGCGAGGAGGCCTGGACGCAGTGGTTCGCGTCGTACGAGGGCTTCATCCTTCACTACGCGCGTTTGGCGGAGGCGAATCATTTCGACGCGCTCGCCGTCGGCACCGAGCTGGGAAAGACGACCGACAGGACCGCCGACTGGAAGCGGCTCATCGCCAAGGTCCGCGAGGTCTACCACGGCAAGCTCACCTACTGCGCCAACTGGAACGAAGAGGCCTCCCG
>Ga0193712_1000087_pt1 | contig 13850 bp, 8 predicted proteins | sample H3a1metaG_FD_143053 | JGI IMG/M metagenome (GOLD analysis project Ga0193712, IMG submission 143053) | Soil microbial communities from a riparian zone of the East river system, Colorado, United States - H3a1 | ecosystem: Environmental > Terrestrial > Soil > Riparian zone | place: USA: East River... | reverse complement strand
CCAACCACATAAACCTTCTTCGGACTGATGACTGGGTATTTGGCCCTCACCGTTGTGATGAGCTGGCGCAAGTATCCAATGTCGTCCGGATATGGCGTGTAGGGCGGGGATTTCTTCGAAAAAACCATATTATTAAAGAATCCGGCGTTCCATGCCCAGTAGCCGACGGAACCCTTGCTCGTGGCGTCAGGATCCCAGGTGGACACGGCGGCAACTACAATGCAGCCCGCACCCTTTTGTTTGCAGGCGTAATCCCAGCCGTAATAGTTATTGTCCGGCGGGGTAGACGAGTTGGCGTACCTCAGCCCGTGCAAGGTAATGATCAACTCTCCCGAAAGGGGAATGTTAGCGGGCGGGATTACTACGGTGTAGTGGCGGGTCACATTCTTCCAAGGAAATGTTGCTTTCACAATTGTTTGCGCAGTTGCGAACGATGGCGCAAGTAGCAAAATTACGACCGAAACCACTTTGTTCATGTAATTTTTTCCTATTCAAATTGAAGGCTGGCATCCAGGTCGATGGGTGCGTTCGTCGGAACCGTCACGCGGCGCTTCGACGCCGCGCCTTTAGTCCTTTTGTTTCTAGGTGAACCCTAGAGAGGCATTCGTCTCCGCGGGAATTTGAAAGCCAAAGCTCCCCGCGCCGCGATTAAATTTGCAAGCCAGCGATGGGGAGTAGGCACGCCTTTCGCCAAATTTCGCGACAGCGGGCACTTTCCCCACTCGGCAGTTCACGATTTGCCATTCCAGCGCGAACATAAGACAATGACGGGCGTTCGCTCTGCTGGATGCCCTCGTCTATGAATCGTGAATATCACCGCTGGTACAGCAAAGACCTCAACCGCGAAATGGAGCTGCTGGTCTTCGGCCACTCTGGCGTGCCCATGATCGTCTTCCCTACTTCGATGGGGCGCTTCTTTGAATATTCCGACCGCGGCATGATCGGAGTCCTCGGCAACAAAATCGGCAGCGGCCAGCTTCAGGTTTTCTGCCCGGATAGCGTGGACCTGGAGAGCTGGTACAACAAGAGCGCGCATCCCCGCTGGCGTGTTCTGCGTCACGTGCAATACGAAAGCTATGTCCTGAACGACGTAATGCCGCTGATTCGCAACAAGAACAATAGCCCGCAACTGACGGTGACAGGATGCAGTTTCGGGGGGTACCAGGCTCTGAACTTCGCGCTCAAGCATCCCGATGTGGCCACACACTGCGTCTGCATGAGTGGATCTTACGACATTAAACAGTTTCTCGACGGTTACTACGACAATGACTGCTACTTCAACAATCCGCCGGATTTTCTCCCGAACATGAACGACGAGTGGTTCCTGCGCCAGTATCGCGAACGGGTTCGCTGGGTTCTGGCCACGGCCGACTGGGATATATGCTTGGACCAGAACCTAAGAATGGCGGGGATCATGCACGCCAAGGGCATTCCGCACTGGCTCGACATCTGGGGCGATCACACGGAGCATGACTGGCCGGCTTGGCTGCGCATGGCTGTGAAGTATTTCTAGACAATGATCTGAGGAGATCTTTCGTGCGAAACGGTAGGCGCTTGCTTGCTACTACGCTTCTCCCGATGTCCTCTCTCGCTCGCGGCCAGGCCACTGCCACGGAGGTGGAAACCGCGAAGCGCATCCAATCCCGGCCTTTGAGGAGGTGTCGAAGACGCCCGCGCTCACCGCGGCTTTGCTCAAGCGGGATTACAAGGAACGAGAGATTCGGAAGACAATGGGCGAAAAATTACTTGCAGGTGATTCGGGAAGTGGTGGGCAACTAGACTTCAAACAAGACCTCGGGTGATGGCGCCCGCGCTCCATAAAGGCAGCACAGAGGACTTTGAGGGCACCATGAAAAAAATCGGCATTCTTTTCGGCAAAGAAAACACGTTCCCGTCGGCTGTCGTTCAATACATCAATGCCATGAGCGTGCCCGACGTGAGGGCGGAGTTCGTCAAAATCGGCGGCATCCAGATGGCTTCCCCCAGCGGGTACGATGTCATCATCGACCGCATCTCGCAGGATATTGAGTTCTACCGGGCGTTCCTGAAGAATGCCGCACTGTCCGGGACGCGGGTCATCAACAATCCCTTCTGGTGGACTGCCGACGACAAGTTCTTCAACTACGCTCTCGCCACCAAACTTGGGGTTGCGATTCCGCCAACCGTGATCTTGCCGCACCACGATTATCCGCCAGACACGAACGAACAATCGATGCGGAACTTGATTTACCCGCTCAACTGGGAGGAGATCTTCCAATACGTCGGCTTCCCTGCCTTCCTCAAGCCCTACGACGGCGGCGGTTGGAAACACGTTTACAAAGTCCACACGCCGGAAGAACTCTTCGCGCGATACAACGAAACCGGCAGCCTGTGCATGACCCTGCAGCGCGGCGTCGAATTCGAGGAATACTTCCGCTGCTACGTGATCGGCCAGGAAAAAGTCCACATTATGCGCTACGACCCGAAGGCGCCGCACCACGAGCGCTACGTCAAGGGCAATCCCCAGCCGGCGCCCAGCCTGCGCGACCGCATCGTCAAAGATTCGCTTACGCTCTGCCGCGCTCTCGGCTATGACCTGAATACTGTCGAGTTCGCCGTGGAAGACGGCGTCCCCTACGCCATCGATTTCATGAATCCCGCCCCGGACGCGGATATCCATTCGGTCGGCCCGGAGAATTTTGAATGGGTTGTGAAAGCTGTGGCCGAGTTGGCGGTCAAGGAGGCGCTCAGCGTGGAAAATCCCAACCGCGATTTGCGCTGGTCGTCGTTGCTATCGGGCAAGTAGGCGCCGCCACGCTCGAGCATAGGGCTCCGCCTGTCGCTCCGATATACTTGATTTCGGCACAATCTGGCCAAGGCAGGTTTCCATGCGGCCCAGCTTCACGATCGGAATTGAAGAGGAATACCAAACCGTCGATCCCACCACCCGGGACCTGCGCTCGCATATCCACGCCGAGGTTATCGCCAAGGGCAAGATGATCCTGGAAGAGCGCGTTAAGCCTGAGATGCACCAATCGGTCGTCGAGGTCGGCACCGGAATCTGCAAGAACATCAAGGAAGCCAAAGCAGAAGTCACCGGACTGCGCCGCGACATGGTGCGCCTGGCCCGAGAGAATGGCCTACGCCTCGCCTCCGCCGGCACCCACCCTTTCGCCGACTGGCGTGTACAGGAGATTTATCCCGACGAGCGCTACCACACCATCGTCGAGGACATGCAACTCGTGGCCCGCGCGAATCTGATTTTCGGCCTCCACGTTCACATCGGCATCGAAGACCGCGAGACGGCAATTCAAATCATGAACGCCGCGCGTTACTTTATTCCGCATATTCTCGCGCTGTCCACAAACTCGCCGTTCTGGCTGGGCATGAACACGGGATTGAAGTCCTACCGCTGTAAAGTGTTCGACAAGTTCCCGCGCACCAACATCCCAGACTATTTCCCCAGTTGGGGAGAGTACGAGAACTTCATCAATCTCCTCATCAAAACGGGCTGCATCGACAACGCCAAGAAGATCTGGTGGGATATTCGCCCCCATCCATTCTTCAACACGCTTGAATTCCGCGTCTGCGATATTCCCATGCGTGTGGAAGAAACCATTGCGCTCGCCGCTCTGATCCAAGCCACCGTGGTAAAGCTTTACAAGCTCTACGAGCAAAACCAGGGCTTCCGTCTCTACCGTCGCGCCCTGATCATGGAAAACAAATGGCGCGCCGCGCGCTACGGCATCGACGGCAAGATTGTCGACTTTGGCAAACAAAAAGAAGTCCCCGTCCGCGAACTTCTCGAGGAATATCTCGCCTTCGTCGATGATGTCTTAGACGAACTCGACTCCCGCGCGGAAGTCGGATACGTTCGTGAGATCATGAAAATGGGCACCGGCGCTGACCGCCAGCTCGGTGTCTATCGCGATAGCGGCAACGACCTGAAAGCTGTGATGGACTACATCATCGAGGAAACGTCGGTTGGACTGGACGTGGAACAGACGACCTCCGGCGATCACAACGAAAGAAGAGCGGGCTAACACTGACGAATGAGTATTTCCGTTTCCAACCCAATCCACCTCAACACCCTTCCCTTTGACCCTGAACTGACGCCCGGCGCGCGCAACGCGATCAAGGTTTGCTTGCGTGTAAAGCCGGAAGAGAAAGTCACTGTCATCACCGACGAGGCTTCTGCAGAAATTGCGGCCAGCATTGTCCATGAGATTGAAGCCGTCGGCGCGCCTTACCGCGCCTGGATTCTCGAAGAACTCTCGCCGCGACCGCTCGTCGATCTCCCGCAGGAAATTCTCGACGACATGGAGACGAGCCAAGTCAGCATTTTTGCCGTCGTCGCCCAGCGCAATGAGCTCAAGTCGCGCATGCAGATGACCGATGTGGTCAATCGCCGCAAGATTCGCCACGCGCACATGGTGAACATCAACCGCCAGATCATGCTGGAAGGCATGCGCGCCGACTTCCTCAAAGTGGACCGCCTCAGCGCTAAGGTGATCGACATCGTCACCAAGGCCAGGGAAGTCCGGGCGACGACGGCCTGCGGGACTGACATCACTGCACAGCTCAATCCCGAATACCGCTGGCTCAAGACGAGCGGCATTATCAGTCCGGACAAATGGGGCAATCTTCCCGGCGGAGAAATCTTCACGACTCCTGGCGAGGTGAACGGAACATTCGTGATTGACGGAGTGGTCGGCGACTATCTCTGCGAAAAGTTTGGCGACCTGAAGAGCGCCCCTCTAACGATTCAGATCAAGGGCAGCCGCCTTACCGAGGCGCACTCGGAGAACCGTGAACTCGAGGAAGACTTCTGGAAATACACCCATACCGACGAGAACAGCGATCGCGTGGGCGAGTTCGCCATCGGTACGAACATCGGCCTCAAAGACGTGATCGGGCAGATATTGCAGGACGAAAAGTATCCGGGCGTCCATATCGCCTTCGGAAACCCTTACGGCTTTCATACCGGCGCAGATTGGTACTCGGCGACCCACATCGATGTGGTGGGGCGGAAGTTCAATATCTGGGTGGACGGGCAGCAGATCATGCGGCAAGGACAGTTTTTATTGGAAGCCTAAGCTCGGGCGCTATACTGCTGCGGTTATGATTCCAGCCCTCCGGCAGGACTTCAACCAGCGCTTTACCGCCGCCAGGTACCAGGCGTTGGAGCGGGAAATGGCGGATCGTTGCGGGACACCGGTGAAGTTCCGGCTTTGCGAGACGCCCTGTTTTTTTTCCAAAGCGCTCCTGGATCAGATGTCCCAGGCAGGCGGTAACCTAATTCTCCAGCTGACCAATAACGCCGAATACCGGAAGGTTTCCGATTCCGCAATTCCCGCTGCATTCCGCGTTCCGAACGAGCCCGCCCATCCTATGTTCGTCCAGGTGGATTTTGGTCTGGTTCGGGACGCGAGCGGCCAACTCCAACCCAAGCTGGTGGAGCTGCAAGCCTTCCCCTCTCTCTACGCCTATCAACCTGTGCTGGCGCAGACCTATATGGACGTTTTTGGACTCGACGCTGATCTCCAATACTTTCTGAGCGGCCTTACCGCTGATTCCTACCATCAAGTGTTGTCCAACGCCATCCTCGCCGGTCATGATCCCGAACATGTCATCCTCATGGAGATCGACCCGCTCGGGCAAAAGACGCTGCCTGACTTTCTGCTAACGGAATGCGCACTCGGCGTCCCCACCGTCAACATCACCGACGTCCGAAAAGAAGGCCGGCAACTCGTCTACGAAAGCCAGGGCCGCAAAATTCCAATTCGACGCATCTACAACCGCGCCATCGTGGACGAACTTGAACGTAAGAGTCTGAACCTGCGCTTCCGCTTCACCGACGATCTCGACGTCGAATGGGCCGGCCATCCCAACTGGTTCTTCCGCATGAGCAAGTTTTCCATCCCCTACCTGCGCCACGAAGCCGTGCCGGAAACTCGGTTCCTGAATCAGGTGAAGGGAATCCCTGAAGATCTCGACCGTTATATCTTGAAGCCGCTGTTTTCCTTCGCTGGCCTTGGCGTGAACATCCGCCCCACTCCGCAGGATGTGGCCGCCATCCCACCTGCCGAGCGGTCGCAATGGATCTTGCAGGAGCGCCTCGATTTCACGCCCATTATCGAAACTCCCCACGGCGCAACCAAGGCGGAAATCCGCATCATGTATATCTGGGATAAAGAACTGCTCCCGGTGCTCGTGATCATGCGGCTGGGCCGTGGGGCGATGATGGGCGTAGACCACAATAGAAGCATGGAATGGGTAGGCTCGTCCGCCGCCCTCTACCTCTCCGGTTAGGCCCGTTCCCCGGTAGACTGAGATCGGGGGAGTTCAAATTCAGGAGCGCCATCCCGCCGGTATTTTTCGAAATTGTGAGCCTCCTTAAGTTCCGTCGCGTCTAACGTTTAGAGGATCCCAACCCAAACATGCGTCTAGCCATGGCCTCGGCCAACCGTCGATTCGCCCGTTATCTATTTCCCTCCACATTGCTGGTTTGCCTCGGCCTGCCGGGCGCGGCGGGCGGCGCTGACGCCATCCTGCCGCCGAAGGTCTCTCCCGATCAGCCGCTGCCGCAAGACGTTGGCGCGGCCGGCCTGCGTCTTGCCATCAAGCGACTTGGAACGACTGCGCGCCTGATGCACACCACGGCGCACCCTGATGACGAAGACGGCGGCATGCTCACCTTCGAGTCGCGCGGCCTGGGCACGCACACCTTGCTGATGACGCTGACCCGCGGCGAAGGCGGACAGAATAAGGTGGGTAGCAGCTTGCTCGATTCTCTCGGCGTACTTCGGACTTTGGAACTTCTCGGCGCCGACCGTTATTATGGCGTCGATCAACGCTTCTCGCGCGTGGCGGATTTTGGCTTCTCCAAGAACCCGGAAGAAACTCTGGAAAAATGGCAGGGCCACGATGTCGCGCTTGGGGACATGGTCCGCGTCATTCGCACGTTTCGTCCCGACGTTTTGGTGGCTCGCTTCACGGGCACCAGCCGCGACGGTCATGGCAATCATCAGGCATCGGCCATCCTAACCCGCGAAGCCTTCCGAGCCGCCGGCGATCCCAAACGCTTCCCGGAACAAATGAAGGAAGGGCTGACTCCCTGGCAAGCCAAGAAGCTCTACATGGGCCGGCTGTGCTGGGATAACTCCGCCGAATGCGAGAAGGACTATTCCGTCAAGATCAACACCGGAAAGGCCAACCCCGACTTGAAGGGCTCCTACGTACAGTTCGCCATGGAAGGCCTGCGCCATCAACAATCGCAAGGCGCGGCGCAGTGGAACGTCGACCCGGGCGACCGTTTCAGCTACTACAAGCTAGTTGATTCCGCCATTGCGAGCGCTGCGGATGGCAGCGGCCATGAGTCCGATTTCTTCTCCGGAATTGACACCACTCTCCCCGGGCTAGCCCAGCGCCTAGGCGAGGACCAAGCCAAAGCGCCGTTCCTGAAAGCATCGCTGGAGCAAGCCGCCAAGGACATTCATCTCGCGAGCCTCGCAGCTGAGAAAGACCCTGCCACGGCCGTCCAGCCGCTCTTTGACGCGTTGCAGGAGTTCGAAGGGATGGGGCAGCGCCTTGCGAATGCGGGAATCGCCGGCGCGGCCAGCTTTGGGGAAGTTCCCAGCGTGCTGCGGGAAAAGCGGGATCTCTGCGCCCACGCGATTGATCTAGCGCTTGGGGTATCTTTGGAAGTGAACACCTCTTCGACGATGGTCTCGCCCGGAGATGCTTTCAAGGTCAGAGTAAGCTTTCACAACCGCTCGCGCCGCGCCCTTGTCCTTAATGGCATTGTTCTGGGGGCAGGCCCCGACTGGAAATGGAGCGCTACATTCAAAGGCGCGCCCGCCAAATATCCGCGCACCGTGCCTCCTCAGGGTGATGTGGACGAGGAGATCAGCGTCACTGCGCCAGCGCGAGTGGAGTACAGCAAACCCTACTGGCACCGTGACGATCCCGCTACAGAGAGCGTGAACACGAGCGACGACCCACGCTATGTCACGCTTCCATTTTCGCCGCCCCGCGTGCAAGTCAGGGCGGACTACGCGCTCGACAAATCACGCAACGATATCCACGAACCTGTGCTCTCGTCTTTTAAAGATGACCAGGGTAGATTGCGAACCTGGCCAGTGCCAATCGCCCCTGCGTTCTCCGTGGCGGTGGAGCCCGTCACTCAGCTAGCGCGCGTCAATAGCCAACAAGCTCTTCCCGTCAAAGTCCGCATTGAAAGCAAAGATAGTGGCGAGGGCGTACTGCGCTTGCAGGTTCCTGATGAGACACGCGTCGAGCCGCAACAAGTTTCCGTCCATTTTGGCGAGCGGGGGGGGGCGCAGGAATTCAACTTCCAGGTGCTCGCACCCGCAGTGCAAGAGCGCCGGGCCACCATCCGAGCGGTTCTTACTTCTCTGGGCAAGGAATATTCGGAAGGTTACAGCATTGTGACGCGCGAGGATCTCGGCGCTTACTACTACTTCCAGCCGGCTACTCAGAGACTCAGTTTTGTCACGGCGGCTCTGCCCGCAAACTTGCGAGTCGGTTACATCATGGGTGCGGGAGATGAGATTCCCACTGCGCTCGAGCAACTTGGAATTCGCGTGGAACTCATTCCCCCTGAGACGCTGGCGCAATCGGACTTGAGCCGGTTCTCTACCATCGTCCTTGGCATCCGCGCATACGATACGCAGAAGGAAGTCGTAGCCAACAACAAGCGCTTGCTCGACTACGTGTCGCATGGCGGGACTCTGGTGGTGCAATACAACAGCGGCGTTGGCGATTTCAACAACGGCAAGTTCACGCCGTATCCCGCGCAGGCCAGCAGAGCCAGAGTCAGTGTGGAGGAGTCGCCAGTCCAGATTCTCGCTCCCGACGATGGCATTTTCCACTATCCGAACGAGATTACGGCCAAGGACTTTGACGGCTGGGTGCAAGAGCGTGGCCTCTACTTCATGGAAAACTGGGATGCCAATTTCAGGGCCCTGCTTGCTTGTAACGACCCCGGGGAGCCATCGCAAAAAGGTGGCCTGCTGCGCGCGCAGTACGGCAAGGGCGCCTACATATTCACGGGCTACGCGTTTTTCCGCCAGCTTCCTGCCGGAGTTCCTGGGGCTGTTCGCCTTTACGTCAACCTCTTGAGCGCCGGGCACGAAAGCGGTTTCCCGTCAACCAAAGCCAACTGATCGTCGAGTGTCAACAGCCAGCCCAGCTTCGACGCAGCAGTCACAGCTAGTCCGCGGCATCAGCCTGCCGACAGCGACCGCGCTGAACATGATCGACATGATCGGCGTTGGGCCGTTTATTACGATCCCGCTGATGGTCGGCGCTATGGGCGGTCCGCAAGCTATGCTGGGTTGGATTCTGGGCGCATTTTTCGCCGTATGCGACGGCCTGGTCTGGGCAGAACTGGGCGCGGCTTTCCCGGGCGCGGGCGGCTCTTACCGGTATCTCAGCGAAATCTACGGATCCAAGACACTGGGCCGGCTGCTTTCGTTTCTTTTCATCTGGCAGCTTTCCTTCAGCGCGCCGCTGTCGATTGCTTCTGGCTGCATCGGATTTTCGCAGTACGCATCTTACTATTGGCCCAAGCTGGAAACAGTATTCTCCGCCCGCCAGACAACCTTGGCTCTGGGATTTCTCGGATCCATCGAGGTGCGCTGGCTGGTCAACGGCGCGACTTTCCTGGCCATTGCGACGTGCGTATTGGCGGTCTTCCTGCTCTATCGAAAAATTACCGACATCGGTTGGATGTCCAAAGTTCTATTTTCAGTCGTCCTCGGAACAGTTGGCTGGATCATCTGCGCCGGCGTCACCCATTTCAATCCGAAGCTCGCCTTCAGCTTCCCTCCCGGCGCCTTCCATCTTTCGTCCCAGTTCTTCTCAGGTCTCGGCGCCGCTCTACTCATCGCCAATTACGACTACTGGGGCTACTACAATGTGGCTTTCTTGGGGGGGGAGGTTCGGAGCCCCGAGAAAAACATTCCGCGCGCCCTGCTGCTTTCCATTTTCTTTGTGACGTGTCTATACATTGTGATGAACATCAGTATTCTCGGCGTCATTCCGTGGCAGGAGCTGGTCGCCACATCGAAGTCGGACACGCATTTCTTCATTGTTTCGGTCTTTATGGAACGGGTGTACGGTCACTGGGCGGCGAACCTGGCGACCGGTCTGATCATGTGGACGGCTTTCGCGTCGGTGTTCTCGCTCCTGTTGGGTTATTCGCGCGTACCCTATGCCGCGGCGGCAGACGGCAATTATTTTCCAGCTTTTGCCAAGCTGCACCCCCAGCACAATTTTCCGTACGTCTCGCTGTTAGCTTTAGGCGGCGCAGCGGCCCTGTTCTGTTTCTTGCGACTCGCGGATGTCATTGCCGCGCTGGTCGTGATTCGCATCCTATTGCAGTTTCTGGTTCAGGCCGTCGGGGTCATCGTGCTGCGCATTCGACGGCCGGAGCTTGCTCGACCATTTCGCATGTGGCTGTTTCCGCTTCCCGCCTTGTTCGCGATCGCCGGATTTGTATTTGTCCTGTGGAAGCGTCCGGATCCTATACGCGAGATTCGCTACGCAGCTCTCCTGCTGGCGGTAGGCCTCTGCGTCTACCTCGTCCGGGCTTGGCGCGGGCGGGAATGGCCCTTCCCACAACTCTCCGAAATAGCGAAGAGCTGAAATTATGGCCACAACGGACAAAATCGCGCCCCCTCGGCAGGATCCAACCGTTTCGGCCCTCGCTCCTTTGCGTGAGCCCCTGTTTCGCTCGCTCTGGATCGCTGCAGTCATCTCCTACACTGGCACGTGGATGCAGAATGTGGGCGCAGGCTGGCTGATGACGCAGCTCAATCCATCCCCGCTCCTGGTTGGCATGGTCCTGACGGCTGGCACGCTGCCCGTTTTTCTGGTCATGCTGCCCGCGGGCGCCATTGCCGACATGGTCGACCGGCGGCGGCTCCTACTTTTCGCGCAATGGTGGATGGTCATCGCTTCGGCGTCGCTCGGCATCCTCGCCCTGAGCCACCACATTTCACCTTACGGCCTGCTGCTTTTCACGTTTTTGCTGGGATTGGGTACAGTCCTGAACGATCCTGCGTGGCAGGCCATTACTCCCGAGGTGGTTTCCCGCGACAACCACTCGGCAGCCGTCGCCCTGAATTCTGCAGGATTTAACGTTGCCCGGGCCGTTGGACCGGCCCTGGCAGGCTTGGTGATTGCTTGGGGAGATTCCGGGACGGTTTTCCTGCTGAACGCGGTGTCGTTTTTCGGGGTCATCGTCTTCCTGTACCGCTGGAAGCGCCCTGCCCCGCCCAAAGTTAACTCGCCGCGCCTGATGGAATCGATCCTCGAGGGCCTACGCTACGTGCGGCAGTCTTCCGTGGTGCAATCGGTGCTGGTGCGCACCGGGGTATTCAGCCTGGCGGCTACCGCGATCTGGGCTCTCATGCCGTTGCTAGCCCAGCCATTTGGTTCCACGGGATTCGGTTTCCTGGTCGGTTCTTTCGGCGTCGGAGCGCTGGCGGGGGCGATAGCCTTGCCTAGAATCCGACCCCGCATGTCTTTAGATTGGCTTATAGCGGCGGCCATTGTCGCGCTCGCGGCGGTCACAGTCGCCTCCGGAAGGGTGCACCAACTGGGATGGCTATGCCTGGTCATGTTCATCGGAGGGACGGCTTGGATTGGCATTCTTGCCTCGTTTAACTATGCTGCGCAAACCATGGCCCCGACGTGGGTGCGAGCCCGATCGCTCTCCCTGTACCTGCTGGTGATGCAGGGAGGGATGTCCGTGGGTAGCGCCATCTGGGGAGCCGTAGCGGCAAGGATCGGCGTGCCGGCGGCGCTGGGCTGGGCGGGCCTGACATTGGTGGCCGGCCTCCTTACCATCCGTAGCCACCGCCTGAGCTTCCTCGACCTCGAGCTGGCTCCCGCAGTCGTCCGGGACTGACGGGGCCCGGCGCCAATTTCCGTCCGCCAGAAGTCTCTGGCACAGCAGGGCCATTTACGGCACAGAAGCTCCCCCCTAGACTCAATGCAGTTCCACACACACTTCTTCGAGACAAGCATAGGAGAAGTTGTTCGCAGCACAGCGGCTCGCTCATCCCCTGAAATACCGACCGAGCCGTTCAAGAAACAGAATTCAAGGGGATATTCCATTGCAAAACAATCTCAGGGTCTCGCCGAACCGGAAACCAGCCGCCAAAATCCAGATCGATGCCGAAGTTTTTCTGCTCGCCGTGCATTCGTATCCGGAGCGTTTTCAGCGCCAGCCCGCCGTGAGTTTCGAACAGCACTTCTTGAGCTTGGTTGCAGCTTCGCAATCGAGATTGACGCAAGCCCACGCCGCAGGAAGCTCGCGCTAGCCAGCGCCGGAAGTGATTTCGGCCCGCGCCCGCAGCAGTTCAGCAACGCTCCAAGCTTGCGCAGGACACCCGCACGCGCGATGCGGCGCATCCCCCTCAAATATCTCCGGAATCTGCCCTACACCCTCATTCATCAGGTAGGTCTCGAGCGGCGCCAGCCATTCGGCAGCCTGCTGCAAAGCCGTGACGCTACTTTCGTGCACCCGTAAATAAGCACTGACAAAGGGCCCCAACAGCCAAGGCCACACTGTGCCCTGATGATAAGCCGCATCCCGTTCCGCCGGGCCACCCGTATATCTCCCGCGGTACTCGGGATCGCTTGCCGCCAAAGTTCGCAGTCCAACTGGCGTGAGGAGCTGGCCCTGGACTACTTCCACCAACCGCTCTGCCCGTTCTTTCGTGAGCATGGTGTAGTGCAAACTCACGGCCAGGATTTGATTGGGCCGTATGGACAAGTCTCTTGCGACGTCCGCCCCAGCTGTCCCGTCGATCACATCACAAAGACAGCCCGCGTCCTCCCGCCAAAACGCCTGATTGAAGCTCCATCGCGCCAACCCCGCCATAGTGCTGTACTGCTTCCGCCCATGCGCGTCTTCAAACTCTCCTGCCAAGTCGGCCATGACGCAGAGCGCGTTGTACCAGAGGGCTTGAATCTCGACCGGCTTGCCCTGCCGTGGCGTGATCACCCGATCGCCAACTTTGGCGTCCATCCACGTCAGCTGCACGCCCTCTGCGCCAGCGTTCAGCAGACCGTCGGCATCGACGCGGATGCTATAGCGCGTGCCGCGCACGTGCCACGCGACGATATCCGCCAGTACGTTATAGAGTTCCTCCCGCACAAAGTTGCTGTCGTGCGTCGCCGCCAGATACGCCCGCACCGCTTCGAAGAACCACAACGTTGCATCCACCGTGTTGTACTCCGGAGCCTCGTCGGCATCCGGAAATCGGTTAGGAATCATGCCCTGGCTAACCGAGTGGGCGAACGTCCGCAACATGCCGCGCGCGACATCGAATCGCAGGGAAGGCAGAGTCAGCCCCGGCAGAGAGATCATCGTGTCGCGGCCCCAGTCGCTGAACCATGGATAACCCGCGATCACCGTCTTGCCGGTTTCTCGAGCCACGATGAACTGATCGGCTGCGTTCGTCAGAATCCGCGTGATCTCATCCGGAACGGGCGCCTGCGCCACCACCGACTCTCGCCGCCGTATCTCCGCTTCTCGCAGTGCGCCCGCGCTGGCCACGTCTTTCCTCAAAATCGAGGCAATCACGGCCGCCGGGCCGGCTTCGAGATCGAAGTGCAGTGAACACGGATTGAATAGATCCTCGGCAAACTCCAACCCCCGCTCGCGCTCGACTCGATACTGAAAGTTCCGGAACCACGCGCCCTCCGCGCCGACCTCGAGCGCGTTGTGCGCCAAATAGAGGGCCGGAAGGCCGTAATACGGCGAGATCACCGCCATACGAGGCTCGATCCCAACCTTCCGGTTGAGCTTGGCGTTCTCCCGGGTCAGGCCGTGA
>Ga0193712_1000086_pt1 | contig 13926 bp, 7 predicted proteins | sample H3a1metaG_FD_143053 | JGI IMG/M metagenome (GOLD analysis project Ga0193712, IMG submission 143053) | Soil microbial communities from a riparian zone of the East river system, Colorado, United States - H3a1 | ecosystem: Environmental > Terrestrial > Soil > Riparian zone | place: USA: East River... | reverse complement strand
GCTGCCGAGGCGCAGCTGCTCGTCGTTCGCGTCGATCCGCAGACCGATGGGCGTAGGTGTCGTAAAGTCGAAAGGCGTCCCCTTCACCTCCCGCATCTCACCAGTAGGTATGACGCGCGAGTCCACGGGCAAGAACCGTTTGGCATTCAGGGACAGCACGTGGTCCAAGATGGTCCCACCGTCGTCCCGCCCCGTGAGATTGAAGTAGGAATGTTGCGTGAAGTTGACGTGCGTGGGAGCATCGGTGGTGGCCGTGAAATCGCACTCGAGCGAATTGTCGTCGGTCAGCGTGTAGCGGATGCGGGCCGACAGCGCGCCCGGGTACCCTTCCTCGCCGGCCGGGCTCTCGTACCGCAGCGTCCCATCATCCTCGGCGCGCCACGCCACCTTGTTGAAGCCCCGCACGCCGCCATGCAGGTGGCTGGTGCCCATATTGCGGGCGAGTTCGTAGCGACGGCCGAGCAGGGTGAATTGCCCTCCGGCGATGCGGTTGGCGTACCTGCCGATCACCGCGCCCACGTAATCGGTGTCGGCGATGTAGCCGGCCAGGTTGGGGAAGCCGTGTACCACGTTGGCGAGCTTGCCATGCCGGTCTGGAACGTTGATGGATAGGATGATGCCGCCGTATTCGGTGAAGCGGACCTGCATGCCGCTCGCGTTGGTCAGTGTGAACGCCGCGACGCGCTGCCCTTCAGGCGTGACGCCGAACCACTCGCGCTCGATCACCGCCCGACTTGGAGGAGCTCCAGGCGCTCCCCGTTCCGCGCTACGACAATGAGGCGCCCGCCGCTGGCGCCCTTGAGCCGCGCCATGCGCCGCACCTGCCCCTCGATCACCACGCCACTCTGCTCCATGCCGACGGGAACGAACCCCTTCCCGTCTCCCCCATTGCCGGACAGCAACAGGCCGTAGCTCGCGTCGTATCGCCCCTGCACCGGCGTGACTCCGTAGAAATCCCCTCCCAGCAGCAGATCGACGTGTCCATCGCGATCGAAATCGTCGACCACCGCCGCATACACGGGAGCGAACTGCGCCTCGGCGGGCAGCGGTTGGAGATCGAAGCTGCCGTCCCCCTTGCTCAGCGCAATGGACGTGGCGAAGTCACGCGCCTCGAGCACCGTGGCCCGCCTGAGCTCGGCGGACGAAAAGATGTCATTGATGCGACGAGCGCCGAACGACGCGTACGTCGGGTATTTGGCGCGCAGCTGCGGCAGCACGCGAAGCAGCTCGTCTCGGCCCGCAATCGGATAGCTCACGCCGTGCTTGTAGAACGTGAGGAATTGGTTGAGGTAGAGCCTCGCCGGCTCTGCCTGGGATGCGCGGATGTACGAGTTGAGGCCCAGGTTGCCAAGCACCAAGTCCTTGCGGCCGTCGCCGTTCAGATCGGCGACGGTGATGCTGTTCCACCAGCCATTCGAGCCTGCCAGTCCCGCCTGCGCGGTCCGATCGACAAAGCGGCCGTTCTCTCGGCGAAACACGCGCACCGGCATCCATTCGCCGGCGACGACCAAGTCGCGGTCGATCCATGCCGCCGCGGTGACCATCCCGACATCCGCGAGCGCGGCAGCCTGTTCGACCGTGACGTCCGTGAAGTGCCCCGCGCCGTCGTTTTGCAGTAGGTAGCTCTGCGGCGTGCGGCCGTATTCTCGCGCCACTATGCGGCTCCCGACGAACAGATCGATGTCGCCATCCCCGTCGAAGTCACCGGGGGCCACACAGGAGCCATTGTGAAAGAAGTCGGGGAGTGCGTGGGGGCTCCGCGAAAACCTGCCGTGACCGTCGTTCAAGTACAGGCGGTCGCGCAGCGCCTCCGCGTCACCCCAGAACTCGTCGCCGCCGCTCACGATGTACAGGTCCAGATCGCCGTCGCCGTCCGCATCGAAGAGCGCCGCATCCACGTCTTCGGCCAGGCTGTCAGCCTCGATGGCGGGCTGCTTGGCGATCGAGAACGTGCCGTTCGCGTGTTGGACAAAGAGGCGGCCCGGCTGCCACTTCGCGCCCCCGACGTAGATGTCGTCCGACCCGTCGCCGTTCACGTCGCCGACGGCGAGCCCGGGCCCTTCGGTCGAGAGCAGGTGCGGGATCAGCGGCTCTCGGGTGTATTCGTAAAACGTGTTCTCTCGGTGCGTGAAGTCGACGCCGACTCGGGCCGTGACGTCTGTGAGCAAAGGCTGCGGGGGGACGGCGCGGTACGTGAAGCGTCCGGTTGCGTCCGCTTGCGACAGCGTGATCGCCTGATTGGCAGGGATGTTCGTCAGCACTTGGAAGCGGCGATCGGGCCAGATCACGGTCAGTGAGTCGATGCGCGTTGCCGAGCCGAGTCCGAAGTGAAGGCGAGGATCGACGGAGGACTCGAATCCCCGCGTGGGCATCTGCTCGACCAGTTGGGTCCTTCCGCCCGCGTGCGCGACCACCTTGGCGCCGATGCCGGCGGTGTTCGCGCCGGCGCCCCGCAGCTGCACCTGCAGGTAGGCGTTCCCGTCGGCCGCGCGCGCGCGGTTCCGGTAGATCGAGGCCGGGGCGTTGATGTTGTTCACGACGAGGTCGAGCGCGCCGTCGTTATCGAGGTCGACGTAGGCCGCCCCGTTCGAAAAGCCGGGCTGCGCCAGGCCCCAGGCCGCGGCCACGTTCGTGAACGTGAGGTCGCCGTTGTTGCGGTAGGCGTACTTCGCCAGCGGGACGTGCGGCATCATCGCGATCAGTGCCTTGTCGTCGCGCCGCGCCTGACTCTGCACGAAGGCGATGTAGTCGAGGTCGTTGGGCCGGCGGTAGATGCCGTTCGTGACGAACAGGTCCTTGAGGCCGTCGTTATCGAAGTCGGCAAAGAGGGGCGCCCAGCTCCAGTCTGTGGCGTAGACGCCCGCGAGATACCCGATGTCGCTGAATCGGCCTAGGCCCCGATTGAGCTGGAGCGTGTTGCGAGCGTACTGGGCGTGGTAACCCGCCTCGAGCTTCAGGTTGAAGATGTCGTAGTCCTCAGCGTTGGCGGACGTCTTGAGGATCTCCTCGCGGTCGGGCAGCATGTCGAGGACGACGAGATCGATCCGACCATCGTTGTTGAAGTCGGCGGCATCGACGCCCATCGAGAACCGGCTGGTGTGCGGCGCGGCGCGGGCGATGGACTCGGTGAAGGTCCCGTCGCAGTTGTTCCAGTAGAGAAAGTCATTCTCCTGGAAATCGTTGGCGACGTACAGGTCGGGGCAGCCGTCTCCATTGAGGTCGCTCGCGACGACGCCGAGCCCGTACCCTTCCACGCCGCCGTAGATGTGGGCTCGCTCGCTGACGTCGACGAAGTGACCGCGGTCGTTCCGGAACAGGCGATCTCCGGCGCGCGGATGCCGCGGGGTGCGCTGGGGGTGGGCGCTGGGCCGGCGCTCGGTGTGGACTGAGCTGTTGAGCAGGTACATGTCGAGGTCGCCGTCTCCGTCGTAATCGAAGAACGCGGCCTGGGTCGAGTAGCCCACGTGCTCGAGCCCGTACTCTCGCGTCCGATCGGTGAAGGTGCCGTCGCCGTTGTTGATGTAGAGGATGTTGCGCCCTTGCATGGCGAGGTAGTTGACGGCGGAGACGTAGATGTCGAGGTGTCCGTCGCCGTTCACGTCGGCCATCGTGACACCGCTCTTCCATCCGGGAGGACCGGCGACGCCCGCGCGGCCCGTGATGTCCTCGAACTGGAAGTGTCCCTTGTTGCGATAGAGCCGGTCGGGCCCCAGGTTCGATGTGAAGTACAGGTCGGGGAGGCCGTCGCCGTCGATGTCGCCCGCGGCGACCCCGCCGCCGTTGTAGTAGTAGAGGTAATTGAGGATGTTGAACGCACTGTCTTCCGGTAGCGTGTTGGCGAAGGTCACGCCGCTCGCCGCTGGTGCTACAGCATCGAAGAGCGGCGCGCTGGTCTCGCGCCGGCAGCTGACGCAAGCCACCGCGACCACGAGCAATGCTCGGCGCACGAACCCCGAGACGACGATCATGCCGCAGGATAGCGCATCCAAGGCCGTTTCGCTCGCCACCGCAGTGTTGCTGGTGGCGAGCGGCTGCCGCTCGAAACCGATCGACCGGCAGGAGCTTTTCACCGCTCACTACCTTGGACTCACCGACCTCGAGCGGGGCATGCTTCCGGAAGCGGAAGGGCAGTTCAAGACGGTCGTGGCGCTCACGCCGAAGGACCCCACCGGATATGCGAACCTCGGCCTCACGTACCTGCGGGCCGGTCGCTTGGCGGACGCCGAGGAGCAGCTGCGCCGCGCGCGGCACCTCGATCCCGCGAATCCCGAGGTCGGGCTCATCGTCGCCAAGCTCTACGCGCTCACCGGCCGCGACGCCCTAGCGCGCGAGGTTCTCGCAGCGCTGCCGCGCGACGCGAAGGTCTTGTATGCGCTCGCGCAGATCGACTCGCAGAATCCCGCCACGTTGCGCGAGGTGCTGGCTCTGGCGCCGGCGAATCTTGCGATCCGTCTGCAGTTGGTCGATCTGCTGCTGCGCCAGGGAGAGGCCGACAGCGCCCTCCGGTACCTCGAGGACGTGCGGCGCCTGCGCCCCGAGCCGCCCAAAGAGGCGAAGCCGCATCTCGAAGCCACGATGCACTCCCTGCGTGCCGGCAGGCTCGCCGATGCTCGCGTGTCGTTCGATCGTTTCCTGCGCGCCATGGAGGTCACCGCCCCGTATCAGGCGGCGCTGCGCGACATCGCATGGACCGAGGGCCCGCTCGTGGGTCGGCCGATTCTCGCCTTCAACCCCCAATCGTTGATCACGGCGCGCGGCCTGCTGCGCATGGGTTCGGCAAGGGAGGTGCGGTTCACCGATGTGACCGGCGAAGCTGGTCTCTCCGAAGGGGGCACGCCCCCAACGGCCCTCGCGCTGGGCGACTACGACGGCGACGGCGAGGACAACCTGTTCGTCGGGCCGGGCTCACTCTACAACGTGCACGGCGGCTTCATCGCGGACGTCACAACCCACACCGGTCTCGTGCTCCCGGCCGGCGCTCGCTACGCGACGTTCGCGGACTACGACAACGACGGCTGGCTCGATCTGTTCGTTATCAGTCAGGATGGTCGCGGCTACCTCCTCCGCAACGATGGGAGCGGGAAGTTCACGGACGTTACGGCCTCTGCCCGGATCACGGACCTTGGGGGAGCGCGTAAGGCTCTCTGGTTGGACATCGACCACGACGGCGATCTCGATCTCCTGCTCGTCGCCCCGGGCGGGAACCGGGTCTACCGGAACAACCTCGACGGCACGTTCACCGACGTGCCGGGACTCAGTAAGGGCAACGATGCCGGTTTCGGCGATTTCGACGGAGACGGCCGCACCGACGTCTTCGTGGCTGGCCCCGACTCGCTGTACCGCAACGGCGGCGCGGTGAGCGGCCTAACGGGGAGTCACGGCTCCGCCGCCGTCGCCGTCGGCGATTACGACAACGATGGGGCGTTGGACCTTCTGGTGTTGTCCGACTCCGCGTCCACGCTGTGGCATAACGCGGGCGACGGCACATTCACCGCACGGCAACGACTTGGACACGGCGGGCGCCTGGCTCAGTTCATGGATTATGACAACGACGGTTGGCTCGACATCGTGGCCGCCGGCCCCCGGGGCCTGTCGCTCTGGCACAACGATCGCACCGGGGGGGGGCGCTACGAGGATCGCACGGCCCTGCTCCCCGCGAACACCGGCAAGGATGCGATCGCCATCGGCGTGAGCGACGTGGATGGGGACGGAGACCTGGATCTGTTCGTGGCGGGGCAGGGCGGAGTGCACTTGCTGCGCAACGACGGCGGCAACGCCAATCTGGGCATGGACGTGCAGCTCTCGGCATTGCGTACCGGCAGCGGCAAGAACAACACGTTCGGCATCGGCTCGAAGCTCGAAGTTCGCGCCGGGGAGATCTACCAGACACGCGTGGCAACCGAGCGGTTGACCCATTTCGGACTCGGTACCCACCTGAAAGCGGATGTACTACGGGTGGAGTGGACCAACGGCGTGCCGCAGACCGTCTATTTCCCCGGTACTGATGCCGACGTGCTCGAGCTGGAGCAGCTCAAGGGCTCGTGCGCCTTCCTCTATACATGGGATGGGAAGCAGTTCCGATTCATCACGGATGTGATGTGGCAGAGCGCCCTGGGGATGCCCGTCGGCATCATGGGGGGGGGAACCGGCTCCCAGGCCTACGCACCGGCGGGCGCGTCGCAGGAGTACCTGCGGATCCCCGGTGACGCGCTCCAGCCGCGGAATGGCCGTTACGTCCTGCAGGTCACGGAGGAGCTGTGGGAAACGGCGTATCTGGACGAGATCAAGCTCGTCGCCGTGGACCACCCCGACAGCGTGGACGTATTCGTGGACGAGCGGTTTCCACCAACTGGACCCCCGCGGCTGCGGCCGTTTCAGGCAGTCGATCGCCGGCCGCCCCGCTCGGCCACAGACGAGCACGGCACCGATCTGCTCCCGGCGCTACGCGAGCACGACGATGCGTACGTGTCGGACCTGACGCCCACAGCGTACCAGGGCGTGGCCCTACCGCACGCGTTGATTCTCGATCTAGACGACGAGGCAGGGCGCGCCGGCATGCTGCTCTTCTTGCGCGGTTGGATCTATCCCAGCGACGCTGGGATCAACGTCGCGCTGTCACAGCAGGCGCGCGCGCGCTCCCAGCCGCCGTCGCTCGAGGTGCGCGACACCCAGGGTCGCTGGACGACGGCGATCGCCAACATCGGATTCCCGTCGGGCAAGGACAAGACGATTGTCGTCGATCTCGCCGGCAAGTTTCCGACGCGCGACCATCACGTGCGCATTCGCACGAACCTGCAGATCTACTGGGACCAGGCGTTCACGGCGCGCGATGCGGCCGCGAGTCCGATCCGCATCACACCGCTGACGCCCGCCTCAGCCGACCTGCACTATCGCGGGTTCTCGCGCATGTATCGGCGCGGCGGCCGCTATGGACCGCACTGGTTCGCCTACGACGACGTCACCAAGGCGTCTCCGTGGCGTACGATCGAGGGGGCGTTTACGCGGTTCGGCAATGTGGAGCCGCTGGTGGGCAACTCTGATGACCGCTATGTCGTCATGGCCCCGGGCGATGAAGTCACCGTCGAGTTCGACGCCGCGGCGGTGACTCCGCTCCCGCCCGGATGGCGGCGCACGTTCCTGCTCTACACCGACGGTTGGATCAAGGATGCGGATCTGCATACCGCGTATGGCGACAGCGTGGCGCCGCTGCCGTTCCACGCCATCCAAGCCTATCCGTACGCGGCGGGCGAGTCGTACCCAGCCGACTCCGCGCACGTCCATTACTTACGGCAATACAACACGCGGCTGATCCGTCGCACCCCGTAGCCTCGGCAGCGCCGCGACGATTTCCTGGCGCGAGAGTCCCAACAGCGCGTGGCGGTCCACCAACACGTCCAGGTCCACCGGATAGAGATTGTGCGCCGCCGGGTCGGCGAATCCGGCGATGTTGCGGGGCGCGATTCTCTCGGCCACCCAGCGAGCGAAGGCTCCGGGCTTTTGGGCACGCCGCAGCCGCCGCAGGCTCTCGCGCGGCACGCTCCCTAGCACCGGATCTCCGACGCCGAGGAAGCCGCTCCAAGGGTCGGCCTCGACCAACCGTTGCCGCATCTCGGCAAAGGACACCGTCGCGAAATAGATCAGCGCTTGTGCCGCGAACAAATCGAAATGGTCCATCGCCTGGTAGGCGCCCGCGACGAGCTGGTCGATCTGATCCGCCTCGGCGCTGAGTAAGCGCTCGTACCGCTTCAGGTTCTTCACTCCGGGCATCCCGTCCTCGAAGCACAGCGCCAGCCGCTCGATCGCGCGGAAACTCCAGGCGATCCCCGTCGAGAACAGCGGATCGACAAAGGCGTAGGCGTGCGGCAGCAGGGCCCAGCGCGCCCCCGCGGCTCGCGTGAGGCGGTGCTGGATCCGCGCCCGGAAGCCGAGCGGCCTGAGCGGCGTCGCGGTGCGGAATGCCGCGCCGATCGTGGGATAACGCTCGAGCAGGGTGCGCCACAGCGCGCCGGCATCGGGCGACCGCGACCGCGTTACGGCAGCGAGGCCGCGCGGTGCGAGCGCGAAACCCGCGCTCGTCACGCCGTCATCGAAGCGCAGCGAGTACATCCATCCGCCGTCGATCACGTGATGCACCGCCGCCCAGTCGTCGGGATAAGGGCCTTGCGGTAACCCCGGCACGACCTCCGGCATCAACCGCACGCCTTCGAAGTGGCTGAAGACCAGGGCGGAGCGCGTCTCGGTCCGGGCCAACCCGGACGGAATCGAGAGTTGGCGAGCCAGGAATCCGCCCGGCCCAGATGCGTCGATCACGAAGTCGACCCGATACGTGACGGCGGTTCCGTTGCGCTGCCCGGTGAGCCGGACGCCGCGTCCATTGATCTTGGCGTCCGTCAGCTCGACGCGGTCCTGGTAGTCGACGCCCGCCGCGACCGCCTCTCGGACGAAATGGTGATCGACGTCGGCGCGCAGCCAATGTGTGTCGGCGACGTCATCGGATGGGCTCGCGGCGACGAGCAAGCGCTCGGACTCGAGGCCGCGGTCGGCGAATGGCTTGCCCCGATGATGCCGGTAGAACGTGAAGCCGCGCTTCAGGCCGCGGCGCAGCTCGGGATAGCGCTCGAGCCAACGGCCGTGGGCTGCCAGGTGGTAGCAGTCGGTCAGGCCGTAACGGCGGGCCAGTCGTTCGAGCGCCAGATTCGCGAGCGGTGTGGTCGATTCGCCGATGGCGAAGCGCGGATGCGTGCCGCGCTCGAGGAGCACCACGTCGTGGCCCTGGCGCGCCAACACGCGCGCCAGCACCGACCCCGCGAACCCGCTGCCGACAATCGCAACCGAGGCGACCGCGAAGCGCGCGGTCATGGGTCGCAGTCGGAGCAGCTGACCGGCGGTTCGCCGCACCCCGTCAGGTTCATGCGGCGCAGCCGCTCGACGCGGCGCGGCCCGCAGTCGGCGCACGCATCGAGCCGATCGACATCCCACAGATCGGCCGCGACAGCCGCCGGCGCGAAGCCGAGGCAGCGGTCGAGTGCGACTTCGAGCTGCGGCAGCGACGGCGCAGCAAAGTGGCCGAGGGCGGCGAGGCGCTCCAGCTCGCCGTTGCCGCCGCGCACGGGGATCAGGGCGATGGCGGCCGCGCCGCGTCGCGCGGCGTACTCGGCGGTCCGCACGGTCCACTCGACGGATTCCTTGGGATCGACGTAGGGTGCTCCGAGGAGCACGAACACGCGCAGGTCGATGTCGTGCTCGGCGAGAAACTCAGCGGCCCGGTCGAAGCGCGTCAGGTCCATGCGCTTGTTGAGGTGCTGTGCGGCAGTGGGGTGGATGGTCTCGAGTCCGATCGCAACTTCAAGGCGGCCGGGGATGAGGTCGGCGAACTCGAGGACCGGCTGGCCGATCATGTTGGCGTGCGCTTCGACTGTGACGGCGGAGAAGGGACGGGCCAGCTCGGCGAGCGCGGGGATGTCCTCGGGCGGCACGGCCCGGTGGTCGAAGAAGTTGCTGGCATTGTAGAGCTTGAGCCGGTCGGGCAGGGGCCGCTCGAGCGGCTCGAGAATGCGCCCCAGCTGCGCCGGCAAGGCGCCGGGCGGCGTGGGGCCATCCAAAGTCCAGCGCCAGAGGTCGCAAAACGAGCAGGTGAAGGGACACTCTGCGCCGGCAAGAAAAACAGTCAGCGCACGCTCGACGATGCCGCCAGGCCTACGTTCAGAGTCGATCGTCGATCCGTGCGCCTTCAACGGATTGACGTGGGGTTTTGCTGGGCGGAGGCCCCTGATGCGCCGGTCTTCAGTAGAGCCCAAGGAAATGCCGGCGATAGCCCTCTTCGTCGCCCTGGAACCGCTGCGGCACTCCGTCCTGGAAGCGCCGCTTGGGATACACGGGCATCTCGACGCCGAGCACCGCGCGAATGCCGCGGCTGACGATCTCTCCCTTGAGCGCGTACAGGCGCTCGGTCGAGCCCTCGGTCAGCTGCGCGAACGGAATCGCCTCGGCGACCGCGATCACGGAGGGACGGGTGTTGGGACTGAAGCCGCTGAAGCCGTGCGCGCGGGCGCAGGCGTAGCCGCGCACGCACCCCCGGCTCAATCCGCCGGAGTACGTCAGGGAGTGCTTGATCGCATCGACGCCCCAACCTTCCTGATACAGCATGCGGTTGTTGACGACGCTGCGGATCGTCAGCTCGCTGTTCTCCTCGATCGGATAGTCCTTGAGATTCTCGTCCCCGCCGTCGCCGTCCACGAGCAGCCGCCACTCGGGATAGCGCGCGCGGATCCCCGCCAGGAGCGCGAGGTTCACCGCCGCGCACTCCACGTCGAGCGGCTTGTAATCCTCGATGACTGCCACGGCGCGCATCGGATCGAGCTCGCTCGACCGGACGTCGATCGTCTCGCCCAGCATCTCGAGATTGGTGCACTGCAGAAACTCGCGTGCCTGGCGCGCGTCGTCGCCGCCGCCATCCACGGCGAGCGTGAAGGCCTTGAGGCGCGCGGCGGACTGCCCTTCGTTCAGGAGCAGCCGATAGAGGCAGAGGAGGACGGCGCCGCTGTCGATGCCGCCCGAGAAGGGAACGCCGATCGGCGCCGCCTGGTCCTGAGCCGCGAGCCAGCGCCGCAGCTCCTCGTAGACCGCCTCGACATAACGCCGGCCGATGATGTCCAGATCCGGCGGCAGCGTCGCGCGCGGCGGGTCGAAGAAGCGTCGGTGAATGGGATTGGGATCGGGACACCCGATCAGGCGTAGCGTGGTTACGTGGTGCGCGGGGACCATGCGCGTATAGGTCGGATGAAATTGACCGGCCCAGCCGCGGCGCTCCAGCTCCGCCGCGATCTCGTCGATCCGCTCGGCGACGATGAGCACCGGGCCGTCGACGGCCTTGGCGAGGAAGTAGCGCAGCGGCCGGTCGAGGCTGCGGGCCAGCACGGCGCGTTCGCCTTCTTGCGCCACGAGCGCGAAGGAACCCTCGATCTCGAGCACGGCCGCGGGATCGGCCGCGAGCAGCCGCTGCCGGGCGCCGGCCTCGGTCTCCGACCAGAGCCGCTGCGACTCTGGCGGAATCAGGTTGACGACTCGGGCGATAGGAAGTGAACGGTCCATAACGTGAATCTAGCGCGCCGGTCTGATACGAATCGCCTGGCCGCCGCCGCGCGCCAGCACGATGTGGAGTCGCGTCAATGACGTCACCGGGCGCCGCGAAATCGTGACCGGTAGCGGGTTCGTCGCCCAATTGGCTCCGGGCCCGTCGGCATAGATCTCGGCAACGTAGCGCCGGCCCGGCGTGAGGAACGAAAGCGGGACGTCGAAGCTGCGGGCTTCTTCGTCGGTGATCGCGCCGATGAACCATTGGGGGCTGTTCTTCTGGCGCCGTGCGACGATGACGTAGTCGCCGATCTTGCCGTCGATCACCCGCGACGTGTCCCAGTCGACGGCGACGTCTCTGATGAACTGAAATGCCGGCTGGTGCTCGTAGTTCTCGGGCAAGTCGGCCGCCATCTGCAGCGGCGAATAGATCACGACGTAGAGCGCGAGCTGTTTCGCGAGCGTAGTGCGGACGCGCGCGTCCTCATTGGTGCGCGCCGGCCCGGTCTTGGTCCGGAGGATATCGAAGATGCCGGGCGTGAAATCCATCGGGCCGTCGAGCAGCCGGGTGAAGAACAGAATCGTTTCGTGCTCGGGTGGGTTGCCGCCCTCGCCGCCCCAGGCGTTGTACTCCTGCCCGCGCGCGCCTTCGCGGCTCATCATGTTCGGATAGGTGCGGCGCTCGCCGGTGTCGTGAATCGGCTCGTGCACATCGAGCATGATGTGGTACTGCGCCGCCTTCTCGATCACATGGCGGTAGTGCTGCACCATGCGCTGGCTCCAGTGCGAGTGCCCGCCCGTAATCGTGTCGGTCACGTATCCCGACTTGATCGCGTCGAGGCCGAGCGACTGGTAGAGCGCGAAAGCGCTGTCCATCTGCCGCTCGTAGTTCTCGATTCCGCCTGACGTCTCGTTGTGCACGATCAGCTTCACGCCTTTCGACTGCGCGTAGCGAGCGAGCTCGGCGAGGTCGTAGTCAGGATACGGCTGCGTGAAGGAGAAGGCGTTCCGGTTCTGAATCCAGTCGCCGTCCCAGCCGATGTTCCACCCTTCGACGAGGACGCCGCCGAGGCCATTCGCGGCCGCAAAGTCGATGTAGCGCTTGGTATTCGCGGTGGTGGCGCCGTGCTTGGGCCCCGAACTCCACGTCATGGTGTTGATGTGCATGCCCCACCAGATGCCGACGTACTTCATCGGCTTGATCCAATCGGTGTTGGCAATCACGCTGGGCGGATTCAGGTTCAGCCCGATGACCGAGGGCGACAGTTCCGTCACCTTGTCGGCGATCTGGATGGTGCGCCACGGCGTCACGAACGGCGTTCTGCCGCTCACCTTCACACCGTTCGCCATCGACGCCAGATCCGCGTGCAGCACTCGGCTATCCAGACGGGGCCCGCGAATGTTCATCCTCGCGTAGTTCACGAGATTCGCCTCGTGAATCACGACGAACGTCTTGCCGTCGCGCAGCTCCATGGTGAGCGGCGTCTGCACGCTGTCGAGTGTGCTCACCGGTCCCGCCGACCAGAGCTGCTCCGACCGGTCCAGCCTGGGCCGGTTGGAGGCAATCCACCAGGCGCGCGCGTTGTCGGCCATCGCGAATTCCGTCAGCTCGTCGGTGATCTCGAAATCGCCCAGGCCTGCCTGTGCCGGGAATTCATAGCGGAAGGCAACGCCGTCGTTGAAGGCCCGGAACGCCACCGTGAACTTCCGGTCCGGCGGCCCAGTCTCGCCGACCGAGACCGTGAGCTCGTTGTGGTGATCGCGGATGTGCGACACCTCACCCCACGGCTGGGTCCACGTTTCGTCAAATGTGTTGCGGCTCGAATCCACGATGCGGAGCCCGTCGCGCAGCGGCGGGGCGCCGCGGAACTCGAACCCCAGCAGCGAGCGCGTCAGCAGCGGGTGCCCGTCGCGCTGCACGCTGTAGTAGAGCTTGCCGTCGCGCGTTTCCACCGTCACCTGATTGCGGCCATCCGGCGACGCCGTGCGCACTTGGGCCTGTGGTGTCGTGGCGGCCGTGAGGGCGAACAGGAGGGCGATTAGAGCCTTTCGCATGCTAGTCTCCAGGTTCTGGTCAGAGTGCTATATTGGAACGAAAGGGGGGTCCAATGACCTCAGCCCCGTTTCGCGTCCTGTCAGTCAGTCTTGTGGCCGTAGCCATCGCCGCGTGTGCCCACCGGCAGTCCGCCGCGATCGCGCCGGAACAAATCCCGCCCCGAGCCGAGTCGCTTGCGCAGATGCTCGCGGGCCGAGTGTCCGGAGTGGACGTCGCCGCCGTTCCCGGCGGCGGCATCTCAGTGCGCATCAGCGGCCCACGCTCCTTCTTCATGTCCTCGGAGCCGCTGTACGTGGTCGACGACGTCGTGGTCCAGCCCGGGCCGAATGGCATGTTGTCCTGGGTGAATCCGGAAGACATCGAGTCCATCGCGGTGCTCCGCTACGACGCCGACGCGGCGATATACGGAGTGCGCGGTGGCAACGGCGTGATCAAGATCAAGACAAAGGGATCGCACTAAGCGTCACCCGAATCGCGTGGTGCGCCACAGCGCCACGCCACCCGCGGCGAGGAACCCGACGATCGCGAGGGTGAGTGCCGCCGCCCATCCCCATCCGATGTTGAGCGCGGGCACGCGGGCGAGCGCGGCGGATCCCACAAAGACCGCCGTCGCGACGAGCAGGAGCAGCCAGTCGAGCGGACTGTGGCGCGTGCGCGCTCCCGTGTCGTCCCCCGCCATCCGGGCAGCCACGTAAGCAGGATCCACGCCGTACCGGGCGCTCTCTCGAGCGCCCGCTTCCTGCCAGCGACGATACTCTCGGGCCGGCGCCGAGGCGAACGCGATCGCGCCCGCGCCC
>Ga0193712_1000085_pt1 | contig 14104 bp, 12 predicted proteins | sample H3a1metaG_FD_143053 | JGI IMG/M metagenome (GOLD analysis project Ga0193712, IMG submission 143053) | Soil microbial communities from a riparian zone of the East river system, Colorado, United States - H3a1 | ecosystem: Environmental > Terrestrial > Soil > Riparian zone | place: USA: East River... | reverse complement strand
AGCACCCTATCTGCTGCATCACGTTCGGTAGCTGAGCCGTCTAACAAGCGCTTGAAGCTGGCGGCGCGCGTAGATTAAGGAATGAATCTTTTTTCAGCGCGCCGCAGCTTAAGCGCGATCCGTTAGACGGCCAGTTATGCGCCACACGTTCCTTCCACGGTTGTTCTCGATGGTTGTCGTGCTCACCAGTACGTTCATCGGGCTGACCTTCGCCCAAAGCGCCCCCACGGCAGCGTTTCGCATCCCGTTCGAGATGCCAGCCAAGATCGGAGGCGCTCAGTTGCGCGACTCCACCTTTATTGCGGATGCGATGGCGTATCGGTACCAAGGAAAGCACATCACGGGGTTCGACATCTATATTTGGCCTCTCCCTGCCGACAGTCTCGACGTTACGGCACGCGATTCTCTACTGAGACTGGAAGTTGCGAAGTTCAAGGAGGCGGCGCCGATTGGGCTCGAACGCGGTTGGTACGAGGACTACAAGATCGCGTTCGATGCTCCTCACCCCGTTTCATTGGACCGCGATTCTTTGCCCGGCTATGTGGTCGCCTTGGTGTTCGCCCGCAGAGGCCAGCGTTTCGCGTCGTTCTTTTACATCTATGCCATTCAGGGGATGTACTTCAAGATTCGGCTGACGGTCCCCGGCGATGATTGGGGGTCCAATCCCGCGATGGACCTGCCTGCTGCGCTGGTCCAACGCGTTGCACGAAAGCGCTAGCGGCGTTTCCCGACTTTAGTACTAGGAACCGATGAAGATCCGCCTTCGGTACCTCGCCATTGCCCTCTTCATTGTCACTGGCATCGCAGCCGCGGTGGCCCTCACTCACATGAACGATCTCCCCGCGTTCATCGTGATCGGCCCCGGCTACCTGGTGCAGTCTTGGCTCTTTGCGACCCACCGAGCTCTTGGCGGCGTCGGCTATCAGGTTACGATGGTAGGGGTGTCTGCTCTAGTGTGGACGCTCATCATCCTCAGCCTAGCCCTGGCAGTCCGGCTCCTTGGGCGCCTTCTGCGACGCCTGCGTGCTGGTTAACAAGCGCTTGAAGTTGTCGGCGCGCGTAGATTAGGAATGAATCTTTCACCGGTAGGCAGCACAAGCGACTATCAGGCTCAACAGAAAAGGGCCACATGCAACCACCTGTGTTTCTTGCCGCGCTCCTAATACTGATCGGGCTTCCCGCTTTCACGGTCCTCAAGATCGCTCGTCTGCGTGCCGCTCGTCTTCAATCACCGCCAGCGGACGTCACGGAGCGCCTCGAGGCCGTTGAACATCGAGTCGAGGACCTCCAACGGGAGCTAGGAGAAACACAGGAGCGTCTCGATTTCGCCGAGCGTTTGCTCAGCCAGGCTCGGGAGGCTCGCCGTATTGGGACCTAGAGGGAGCTTTGGCGCAGCCCTTCTGCTCCTCGCGCTCGCTTGCAGCACGAGCCATGAACGCGCTTCGCCCTCAAGAGAAGCATTCGCCTTCCGCAGGCCGACCGCCGGAGACACGCTCGTGGAAGGTCGCACGTACACGATTCGCTGGGTGTCCGCACCCCGGAGACGGGTCAATCTCGGCGCCGTGATGGGTGGTCATGACAAAGGCTACTTGCTCACCAATGCGCCAGCAGGCCTCGATTCGCTGGTTTGGGTCGTCCCGATGGGTTTTGTGACCGGGTTCGGGCCATCCTCCGCCCAAGTTCGGCTCCGCCTCGAGAATGCGGATAGCACGGACCAATGGGTGGAAACCGGGCCATTCGTCATCACTGGCGCGCGGCAGAATTAGGAGGCGCATCACGTGCAACAGCGCACACTGGGGAAAAGCGGCCTGGAAGTCTCGGCGCTCGGACTGGGCTGCATGGGCATGAGCCATGGCTACGGTCCGGCAGGAGACAAGCAGGAGATGATCGCCCTCCTCGAGGCAGCGGTCGAACGCGGCGTCACATTCTTCGATACGGCCGAGGTGTACGGCCCCTTCACCAACGAGACGCTGCTCGGCGAAGCCCTCGCTCCGTTCCGTCGACAGGTGGTGATTGCCACGAAGTTTGGGATCACGATCGATCCCAACGGGCAGCAAGTGGTGAATAGCCGGCCCGAGCACATCAAACAGAGCGCCGATGGTTCACTCACACGGCTCAAGGTCGAGGCGATTGATCTGTACTATCAGCACCGCGTCGACCCCGCGGTGCCGATCGAAGACGTGGCGGGCACAGTGCAGGACCTGATTCGCGCGGGGAAGGTGAAGCACTTCGGCATGTCGGAAGCAGGCGTCACAACGATCCGCCGCGCCCACGCCGTCCAACCGGTCACGGCCGTCCAGAGCGAGTACTCGCTGTGGTGGCGCCGCCCGGAAGAGGAATTGTTGCCGACCCTCGAGGCGCTCGGCATCGGGTTCGTGCCGTTCAGTCCGCTCGGCAAGGGCTTTCTCACGGGGCAGATCGACGAGAACACCACGTTCGACAAATCCGACTTCCGCAACGTCGTCCCACGCTTTGCGGCGGACGCGCGGAAAGCGAATCAGACTTTTGTGGACCTGCTGCGCGCGATCGCCAAACGAAAGCACGCGACGCCCGCGCAAGTTGCGCTCGCCTGGCTGCTGGCCCAGAAGCCGTGGATCGTTCCGATCCCGGGCACCACGAAATTGCAGCGCTTCCGAGAGAACATCGGGGCAGTGGCCGTCGAGCTCGCGTCGGCCGACCTGCGCGAGATCGAGGGCGCGGCCTCGAAGATCACGATCCAAGGGGCGCGCTACCCCGAACACTTAGAGAAGAGAACGGGCCTATGAAATGAATAAGATGCCTAACGAGCGCGTGTGGCAACGGTACGACGAGCCCCTCTACGTCACGGTGCTACGGACCGGGCTGCTCGGACTGCTGGTAGGAATCGTCATCGCCAGCATCCAAGGACCACGCGGATCCTGGGCCCAGTGGACCGCGTTCGCCTTGTGGTTCTCCTTCGGCGGCCATTGGGTGGAACTCTTCTTCCTCAATTGGCTTCGGCCCCACCTCGCCTCGGCGCGCTGGATGCAAGTGACCGGACGCCTCTTCACGTGGTTCGTGGGTGGGACGGTGTTGATGATAGGCGCCCGAATGACTGTGTTGTCCCTCGGCGCGCACTCTTTGCGCTTGCCACCCTGGTGGCTCGGGGGGCCCGTTCTCTTGTGCGTCGAGCTCGTGGTGCACGCGCTGCCTCAACTTCGCGGGCAGCCGAACTTTTACAACGGACTGCGGTGAAGATCTACTAGTGAGCTCCCGTAGCGCCCCCCAGCCACAACAAGCCATCGATGATCAGCCGATCCTGAATCGGGTTGTTCAGGGTAAAGGACAACGTCCGGTTCGTCGTGTCGTACTTGTGCTCATAGTCCATGTCGTTATGACCCATGTTGAGATAGATCATCTTGTACTTCTTGTTGGTCCATACGACGGGGTAGTAGCCGCTGTGCCAGATCTCGTGCGGCTTTGGTCCGGTGCCGAGCGGAAAGCTCGTCGAGTCGATCGACAGCAGAATGTCGATGTCGGGGTTCTGCCGCAGATCCTTTTCCCACCGGTACCACTCACTGGGCGATGACGTGAAGGTCTCCGGCAGATGGGCCGTCGCCGGATGCGTGCGGTCTTCCACGCGCAGAATCGCTGACGTCGGCCGCCACGTGTTGCTGACGTACGATCCCGCCCCGATAAATGAGTTGTGATACCAGTCCCAGTTTGCCGGATACACGGAAGGGGTCAATGCGAAACCGGCAAAATGAAACCCCATCCACGCCCCGCCGTGCTCCATGTACGCCTGAAGCGCCGCGCGTTGCGCGGGGTCCTCAGGACGCGTGTCCAGAAACACCACGACCTGATAGCGAGACAGAAAGTCCGCGTTCAGGTTGCGCCAACTAGTGGTGGTGTCGAAACTGAAATTGTACTTGGCCGCCATTGCCGGAAACCAGCGCTCGGCTTCCCGGACAAAACTGATATGCGCGAGATCTTCCTTGGCGGTATAGAACGCGATCACGTGAAACTGCGGCTTGATGTAACTGGCGCCGCTGCTGCGCTCATTCCCAGGTTTCTTCCGTAAGATCGCCCGCGCCGGCGCCCCCTCGTGCCCGCGCACCTTGAGCGGTAGCACGATCAGATCGTAGTCGCCCGCTTTCACGGGGCGGAGATCCAGCCCCTCGACGATGGGAATCCCGCGCCCCAACAGGATCTGGTGCGTCCTCGGCGCCGGCGCGCCGAACTGCTCCGCCGAGATGTAGTCCACACCGACCAGCACGACTCCGGCGTCCGCGAGCAGCTGCGCCGCGTCCGGGGCGATGTAGGCGAAATCCCTGTGGAACTGGGCAGAGTCCATCCAGCCGCGCAACGTGCTGCGCGTGCGGAACAGCACCCGCTTCACGCCTTTCCAATCGTGGCGGTTCAGCTCGGCAGCGTCGATCGCCTGGACGCTGTCGGGGATATCGATCACGCGCGCGGGGCCGATCAGCGGGTCCAAGGCCACCTGGTCGATCGGAGCGCCATTGGCGACGAAATGCATCGGCGCGTCGATGTGCGTTCCGCTGTGGGCGCCCATGGAGTACACCGACAGCGTGAACCCATCGCCTCTCCGCATATCCTTGAGAAAGTCAAACTTCATCGGCGCGTCGCCCTGATAGACCGGGGTCTTCGCCGGGTCGAGCGTCGCGGTCACATCGATCCATCCCTCGGCGCTCAGCTCCCGCTGGCCGCTGGGACCACACCCCGATACCACAAGACTGAGCAACAGCGTGAACCCCAACCCGGCCACGCCGATGATCGTCTCGGCGATGGTCCAGGTCTTGAGCGTTTGCGGCACGGTCATGTTGAAGAACTCCTTGATGAGCCAGAACCCCGAGTCGTTTACGTGGGATAGCACCAGCGAGCCTGCGCCCGTCGCGAGCACCAACAGCTCGGGCGACGCGCCCGGCGTCGCGGCGGCGATAGGAGCGACGATCCCGGCGCTCGTCGTCATCGCCACCGTCGCCGAGCCGGTGGCGACACGGATCAGCGCCGCCACGATCCATGCGAGCAGCAAGGGCGAGGCGTGCGATCCCAGGGCCACGTCGGCAATCGCTTTCCCGACGCCACTCTCCAACAGCACCCGGTTGAAGCCGCCGCCGGCGCCGATGACGAGGAGAATGGTGGCCGTCGGGCCGAGGCAGTCATTGGCGAACTTCAAGATCTGATCGGCAGTGAAGTGCTGCCGGTACCCCAGGGACCACAACGAGAAGAGCAGGGCCACGAGCAATGCGACGATCGGGCCGCCGACAAAATCAAGCCCCGCGCGGAGTGGGCTCGCGGCGTCGAGCGCGATGTCGGCGGCGCTGGCGCACAGCATCAGGATCACCGGGAGCAGCACCGTGAAGAGCGAGATGCCGAAGCCCGGCATGGCGCGCGGGACGCCCTCGGTGAACTGCGCGGCAATCGGGTTCTCCGCCGGAAGCACGATGCGCGGCGCGATCCATGAGGCAAAGATCGGCCCCGCCAGCGCCGCCGTCGGTAGTCCGACCAAGAGCGCATAGGCGATCGTACGCCCCACGTCGGCGTGGTAGGCTTGGGCCGCGAGCATCGCGGCCGGATGCGGCGGGACCATGCCGTGCACCACCGACAGCCCGGCCACCAGCGGAATGCCGATCTTCACGAGGGACAAGCCGGTGCGGCGCGCAATCGTGAACACCAGGGGAACGAGCAGGACGAAGCCCACCTGAAAGAAGACGGGAATCCCGACGATGAAGGCGACGAACATGATCGCCCAGTGCACGCGTTTCTCGCCGAACAGGGCGATGAGCGTGGTGGCGATGCGTGTTGCACCGCCCGACTCCGCCATCAGCTTGCCGAGCATCGTGCCGAGCGCCACCACGATGGCGACGAATCCCAAGACGCCGCCGACGCCGTCCTGGAATGCCTTCACGACCGTCCCGATAGGCATTCCCGCGGTGATCCCGAGGGCGAGCGATACCGAGATCAGCGCGACAAAGGGGTGCAGCTTGAAGCGCGCGATCAGCACGATCAGCGCCACGACCGCCCCGAACGCGAGCAGCAACAACTGGGTGTTGGAACTCATGCCGCGCGCCTCACCAGATCGGCGACGATCGCGTCCGGCGTCTCGCGGATGTCGCAGAGGAACGCCCGCTCGTCCGGCGACGGCTCCTCGAGTGTCGCGAGCTGGCTGTCGAGCAGTGCGGCCGGCATGAAATGCCCGTGGCGCTGGGCCATGCGCTCGGCGAGCAGCGGCTTGATGCCCTTGAGATAGACGAGACGCACGTCCGGATCTCCGGCGGAGCGCAGCAGGTCGCGATAGGTGCGCTTGAGCGCCGAGCAGGAGGCGACCAGACCGACGCCGTCACGCATCGCGTCGCGGAGGCGAGCCGCGATGGCGAGCAGCCAACCCTGGCGATCGTCGTCCGTCAGCGGGATCCCAGCGGCCATGCGCTCCACATTGCTCGGTGGATGCAGGTCATCGCCTTCGACGAATTCCACGCCCAGGGCGCGAGCGAGCTGCGCGCCGATCGTGCTCTTGCCGGAGCCAGCGACGCCCATGATCACATAGCGACCCGTATGCACAGCGACCTATCCTATACCGCCAAGCGATTCTGGGCTATTCTGCTGCTACGAGAACTCCTAGGGGAGCGGCAACGATGCAACTGGCGATGATCGGGTTGGGCCGGATGGGCGGCAACATGGTGCGGCGCCTGGTGCAAGGCGGCCACGAGGTGATCGTGTACGACCAGGGCGCCGACGCCGTCCAGGCAGTCGTTGGTACGGGGGGCAAGGGCGTCAAGGCGGCGAAGGACATCGCCGACGTGGCCAAGCAGCTCGCGTCGCCGCGAGTCGTGTGGCTGATGGTGCCGGCCGACGCCGTCGAGAGCGCCATCCAGCAGCTCGTGCCGCATCTTGCCCGCGGCGACATCGTCATCGACGGCGGCAACTCGAACTTCCGCGACTCGCTGCACCGCGCCGAGACGCTCCAGAAGCAGGGGATCGAGTTCGTGGACGTTGGGACGAGCGGCGGGATCTGGGGCCTCGACCTCGGCTACTGCCTCATGGTTGGCGCCTCCGCGTCTGCGTTCAAACACTGTGAGCCGATCTTCCGGAGCCTCGCGCAGGAGAACGGGTACGCGCACGTTGGTCCCGCCGGGGCCGGCCACTACGTCAAGATGGTCCACAACGGCATTGAGTACGCACTGCTCCAGGCGTACGCCGAGGGCTACGAGATCCTGCACGCCTCGCAGGATTTCGAGCTCCAACTGGGGCAGATCGCGAAGCTGTGGAACCACGGCAGCGTGGTGCGCTCCTGGCTGAACGAGCTGGCGGAGCGCGCCCTCTCCAAGGACGGCCAGCTGGCCGCCGTCCGGGGCTACGTGGAAGACTCGGGCGAGGGGCGCTGGACCGTCGAAGAGGCGATGCGCCTCGACGTGCCGGCGCCGGTGATCACCCTGTCGCTCTTGGCGCGATTCCGCTCGCGCCAGGAGGAGTCGTTCGGGGCCAAGGTGATCGCCGCGCTGCGCCACGAGTTCGGCGGGCATGCGGTGCGGACCAAATGAGGAGAGACGCATGAGCCCGTCCATCAGAGTAGCCATCGCATCCGTTTGCATCGCGAGCCTCGCGTGCCGGTCATCCGCCGGCGACGCCGCCGCGGGCATCGACTCGCTCAACGCCCGTCTCATCCAGTCCTTCCGCAGCCACGATCCCCTGGCGTACGCCGCGGTGTTCACCGACTCGGCGGTGTTCGAATGGCCGGCGTTCAATACGGTGCGCGGCCGCGCCGACCTCGCGTCCATGGCGCGCAACAATTGGGCGGCGCTGAAGGACATGGATCTCCGCCTGACGCCCTCGAGTCGACGCGTCGCACGGGACCACGCGACGGAGTTCGGCGCCTTCGAGCAGTCGTGGAGGGGTGGGAGTGACTTGAGCGGCGCGCGCAACACGGAGTTCGGCCGCTACGTCGCGCTCATGGTGCGACAGAAGGACGGAAGCTGGTTGATGGACCGTTTCTTCGGTTTCGAAGACTCGACTCGGGCGCCGCGGTGAAGTAATCTCTCTCATGCGCAACCGACTCCTGCTCGCACTCTCGCTGGCGCTTGCGGCCGGCCCCGTCTCCGCTCAGACCGCCCTACAGCTCCGCTGGGAGCTGACCGGCGACACGCACGCCGCGTTCACCCTGACGAACCGGGACACGAAGCCGCTCCCGGCGAACGGTTGGGCGATTTACTTCAGTGCCTTGCACTCGGCCGACTCCGGCAGCGTGGGAGCCGGGTTCGCCATCCAGGACGTGATGGCGGACCTGCATCGCATCGTGCCAGGCGCCGGCTTTGCCGGACTCGCGCCCGGCGCGACGATTAAGATCCCGTACGTCACGGACGCCCTCCTCAATCGCAGCTTCGCGCCTGCCGGTCCCTACATCGTGTTCGATGCCGCGAAGGACGTAGGCGTTCCGTTGTCCGATTACGTCGCGGCGCCGTTCGAGCGCTCGCAGCATGTGGTCACCCCTGAGGCGCAGTTCGCGCTCGATGCTGAGGCCACGGACATCCCGGCGAGCGAGCTGCCGCCGGTCTTCCCGACGCCGCTACAAGTCACAAAGGGCACCGGGGAGCTGCGACTCACCGCGATGCCGCCGATCAGCGCACCACCCCAGCTCGCGAACGAGGCGACCTTCGCCGCCGAATACCTGCGGCCCTATTTCCGCGCGGGGGGGAAGGGAAGCGTCCCCCCACTGCGCCTCGAGGTAGGTCCGGTCGACGGCCAGTCGTCGCCCGAAGCGTACGAGTTGGTGGTCGATCCCACGGCAGGTGTCCGGATCGTCGGTGTGTCAGCGGGGGGCGTCTTCTACGGGCTTCAGTCACTGCGCGGCCTGCTCCCGGCTCCGTCTCCTCGTGGAGGACTCGCCCTGCCGGCGCTCCGCGTGGTGGACGCGCCGCGCTTTGGCTACCGCGGGTTCATGCTCGACGTGGGCCGCAACTTCCACCCGAAGGCCGCGGTGTTGCGCACGCTCGACCTGCTCGCCCGGTACAAGCTCAACGTGTTCCATATGCATCTCACGGATGACGAGGGCTGGCGTGTCGAAATCGCGGGCCTTCCCGAGTTGACGACGGTCGGTGCTCGGCGGGGCCACACGCTCGACTCGAAGGCCTTCCTGCAGCCCGCGTTCGGGTCGGGGGCCCAAGTGGGTCGGGCGTATGGGAGCGGGTTCTTCTCGCGAGCCGACTACATCGAGATCGTGCGCTACGCGGCGGCGCGGCACATCGAAGTGATCCCCGAGATCGAGATGCCGGGACACGCGCGCGCCGCGATCAAGTCGATGGAGGCCCGCGCCGACCGGCAATACGCGCTGAGCGATCCGGATGACCGATCGGTGTACACGTCGGTGCAGGGCTACCCCGACAACGTGATGAACCCGGCGCTCGAGTCCACTTATGGGTTCATTGAGCGCGTCGTAAGCGATCTCGCCGCGATGCACCGCGAGGCCGGCGCGCCGTTGCGCAACATCCACATGGGCGGAGACGAGGTCCCGGCCGGCGTGTGGGTCGGGTCACCTGCCGTCCAGGCCTACATGCCGGCGCACGGGCTGACGAACGTGGACGATCTCTGGTTCGTCTTCTACGGCCGTGTGGAGCAGATCCTCAAGGCACAGGGGGTCGCGCTCTCGGGCTGGGAAGAGATCGCGGTGCGCAAGACGACCCGTGACGGTCGCCGCACGAACATCCCCAACCCCGACTTCGCCTCCCGCGGCTGGCGCGCCTATGTCTGGAACAATGTCCCCGGTTGGGGCGCTGAGGACCTCGCCTATCGGTTGGCCAACGGGGGCTATGAAGTGGTCCTCAGTCCCGTGACCAACTACTACTTCGATCTCGCGTGGAATCCGAACACCGACGAGACGGGGCTCGACTGGGGTGGCTTCGGCGATTTGCGCAGGCCGTTCCAATTCATCCCGTTCGACTATTACCGCAACGCGCATGTCGACCGAGCAGGCAACCCGCTGGACCCAGCCGTCTTTGTCGGCAAAGATCGGCTCACTGACTACGGTCGAGCCCACATCCTGGGCATCCAAGGGAACCTCTGGTCCGAGACGATCGGGGGCGACGGACGGCTCGACTACATGCTGGCGCCGAAACTCTTCGGGCTCGCCGAGCGGGCCTGGGCGCCCGACCCGGACTGGGCCAGGGAGGCGGACACGGCTCGAGCCACTGCGCTGTACCGAGAGGCGTGGTCTCACCTACCGCATTCCCACTCCCGGACTGCACGCCGAAGGGGGCGTGGTGCACGCCAGCATTGAGTTGCCCGGCTTCACGCTGCGCTACACGACGGACGGCAGCGAACCGACGGTGCGCAGCCCCGTGGTCGCCGGTCCGATTCCGTTCCGCGGGACGATCCGGGTGGCCGCGTTCACCACCACGGGCCGGAAGGGTCACACGGTGCTGGTCGCTCGCCCGCCGCAGGTGCAATGACGATCGCTCTGCTGTGGGGACTGGTTGGGATCAGCCAGGGAGTTCTGCCGCACAGCACTCCAGAGCGTCAGGGGATCTCGTCGGCAGCGGTTCTCGCCTTCGTCCAGCGCGCCGATAGCGAGATCGACGCGATGCACAGCTTCATGCTGGTGCGGCACGGACACGTCGTCGCGGCGGGATGGTGGAATCCGTACGACTCGGCGACACCGCACATGCTGTACTCGCTCAGCAAGAGCTTCACGTCCACCGCGGTGGGTCTGGCGATTTCAGAAGGGAAGCTCAGCCTGGATGACCCAGTCCTGAAGTTCTTCCCGGAAGACGCGCCCGCCGATCCGTCGCCCAACCTCCAGGCGATGCGGGTGCGCGATCTGCTGCGCATGGCGACAGGGCACCAAACAGAGACTCCTCCCTGGCGCTGGTCGGGCGGGACGGCACCGCCACCGCCCGATGAGCCGTGGACGCGGACGTTTCTCTCCCAGCCGGTGCCGTTCAAGCCGGGCACGCACTTCTTGTACAACTCGCCCGCCACGTACATGCTCTCGGCCATCGTGCAGAAGGTCACCGGGACGACGGTGCTCGAGTATCTCCGGCCGCGACTGTTCGAGCCGCTGGGCATCGACCACCCGACGTGGTTGACGAGTCCGCAGGGGATCTCGCTGGGAGCGTTCGGCTTGATGGTCCGGACGGAGGACATCGCCCGCTTTGGACAGCTGTACCTCCAGAAGGGCATGTGGAATGGACGCCGGCTCGTCCCAGCCGCCTGGGTCGCCGCGGCGACGTCGCTGCAGGTCGCGAACGGCTCCGCGCCGCAAAGCGATTGGGACCAGGGGTACGGCTATCAGTTCTGGCGCTCACGTCACAACTCGTTCCGCGGCGACGGGGCGTTCGGGCAATACTGCCTCGTCCTCCCCGATGTCGACGCCGTCGTGGTGATCACGAGCGGCGTGCGCGACATGCAGGCCGTGATGAACCTCGTCTGGAACGCGCTGCTGCCCGCGATGCAGCCGCATGCCCTGCCGGCGAACCCCGTCGCCGAGCGGCGGCTGGCCGCGACACTCGCCAGACTGCAGCTCCGGCCACCAGCAGGGAAGCCCACCAGTCCGCTCGCTCGCAGTACCTCGGGCCGGTGGTATGCGTTCTCCGACAGCAGCCGCGGCATCCGGGCGCTCGAGCTGAACTTCGATTCCTCGGGATCGGCGCTCGTCGTGCGCACCGACGCCGGCGAGACTCGGACGCCGATCGGGATCGGTTCCTGGATCGAGAGTCGCGACGGCTTCACCAGCGGATTGGATCACATGCTCAGCGTGCCGGCACACCCGCGCGTCGCGGCCAGCGGCGCGTGGACGACAGACAGCGTCTTCACACTCAAGCTGGCGCTGTCCGAAACGCCCTACTCGGCCACGTTGGCGTTCCGATTCGACGGCGACCGCCTGCTGCTGGATACCGAATACAACGTCTCGTTCGGCCCCACGACGCAGCCCAGGCTGATCGCTCAAATAAAGGAATAGCCCCGGTAATCCCGTGGCCAACGGGCCTGTGACGATTGGCCTTGCAGAGCCGGTGCGGCCCCCTCATTATCCTGCCCGCGCCCGTTCTCGCATTTCACACGGGAGTCGCTATGGTCGCCGGTCGTACGTTGACGCGCGCCGCCCTCGTCGTCCTGATGGCGGCCGCCCCTGCCGTTTGGTACGCGTGCTCCGACGGCCCTTCGGCTCCGCCCCCCGCGCCGGTCAACCCTCGCAGCCTTGTGCCGGATCTCCGCGCCGCGATCGCGGCCCAACGGCACCACACCGATGCGCTGCTCCAGGTGCCCGGGGTCGTGGGAACCGCCGTCGCCCTCCTGCCGGACGGCCACCCGGGAGTGCAGGTGCTGCTGGAACGCCCCGGCGTCGCCGCCGTGCCCCCGGTGCTCGACGGCGTTCCCGTCACGTCGCGGGTGATCGGCCGGCTCATGGCCTTCAGCGACCCCACCAAGCGGCAGCGGCCCGCCCCGGCGGGCTTCTCGGTCGGGCATCCCGATATCACCGCCGGCACCATTGGCGCGCGCGTGCGGGACGCGCTGGGACGCGTGTACATCCTCTCCAACAATCACGTCCTCGCCAATTCGAACGACGCCACGCTGGGTGACGCCGAGTACCAGCCAGGGCCCTTTGACGGCGGCACGTCCGGCGATCAGATCGCCACGCTGACCGACTTCCAGACGATCACGTTCAGCAGCAACGCGACCAATACGATCGATGCGGCCATCGCGCTGTCCGGTACCGACCTGCTCGACAATGCCACGCCGGCAGACGAAGGCTATGGCATGCCGAACGCGACGATCTACGGCGACGCGAACGGCGACGGTCTGTTCGATGACCGGAACGCCCTGCTCGGCCTCAACGTGCAGAAGTACGGCCGGACCACGCGGCTCACGCACGGGCAGATCACCGGCGTCAACGCGACCGTGCTGATCTGCTACGAGGTCATCGAGTTCACGTGTGTCAAGGTCGCCCGCTACGTGGACCAGCTGATCATCTCGCCGGCGGGATTCAGCAACGGCGGCGACTCGGGATCCCTGATCGTGAGCGACGATGGGAACCTGAATCCGGTCGCGCTGCTCTTCGCCGGCAGCTCGTCGGTGACGATCGGCAACCGCATCGATCTCGTGCTCAACCGGTTCGGCGTCGCGATCGACGGCTTCGCGCCGCCGCCGCCCGGTCCCCTCACCGACGTGGCCGTGACCGGCGTCAACGGACCCACCGCAGCGGTGGTGCAGGGCCACAGCGCCAACGTCACCGTGACCGTGAAGAACTTCGGCAACCAGGATGTGTTGCCCGCCTTCAACGTCACGCTCGTGGACACGACGGACCACGTGACGGTCGGCACGCAGAGCGTCGCCGGTTTGGCCCTGGGCACCAGCCTCAACCTGAGCTTCACCTGGACGCCGGCCTCCACCGGCGATCACGTCCTGGTGGGCCGTCAGACGCTGGCCGACGACAAGGCCGGCAATGACCAGCGCTCCGCCACGATCGCGGTCGAAGCTCCGCTGACCGACATCGCCGTGACCAGCGTGCTCGCGCCCCCCGCAGTGGTCGTGGGACACACGGGCAACGTCGCCGTCACGGTGGGAAACGTCGGCAATCTGAACGTGACGAGCAGCTTCGTCGTCACTCTGGTCGACACGACCACCGGCGTCACAGTTGGTGCGCAGACCGTCGCAGGGCTCGCCACCGGCGCCAGCGCTACCCTCAACTTCGGTTGGAACACCTCGGCCGGCCCGCTGGGTAACCACACGCTCGTGGCGAGCCACGACTTGAACGACAATGACGACACCAACGACGAGGGTTCGGCCACGTCGACGGTGAAACCGAAGCCGACCGATATCGCCGCGACCGGCATCACCGCGCCCCGCTCGGTTTTCCAGGGAGACACGGCACACGTCATCGTCACGATCCAGAACGTCGGGGAGGTGGATGTCACCACGCCCTTCGCCGTCGAGCTGACCGACGGGACGGCCGGCGGCGTGACGGTGGGCACGGGCACGGTCCCCGGGCTCGCGGTGGGCGCATCAACGACCGTCGATATCCCCTGGAACACCGCGGGGGCCGCGCTCAACGGGCACATCGTGACCGCGACGCAAAAGCTGCCCGACGATAAAGTGACGAACAACGCGATCGCGATCGCGTTGTTCGTCACTTTAT
>Ga0193712_1000084_pt1 | contig 14122 bp, 10 predicted proteins | sample H3a1metaG_FD_143053 | JGI IMG/M metagenome (GOLD analysis project Ga0193712, IMG submission 143053) | Soil microbial communities from a riparian zone of the East river system, Colorado, United States - H3a1 | ecosystem: Environmental > Terrestrial > Soil > Riparian zone | place: USA: East River... | reverse complement strand
ACCGCTTACTGTGAAAGAGCATGAAGCCTCCGTTCGGAAACAGGTCTGGTCCCGAAAAACGGTTCAGCGGGCAGAAAGTTGCAAGGAAGCGTGAGCGCCGCACCGACCCGGAAGGAAGCATGGCACTTGGCAGAAGTGCGGCTTCGGCGCGATAGCTCCGAACCAGCGCTACGGCACGGCTAAGCTGGGGATCAAGGAGAAGTCGGTCGAACTGGAGATGCTGACATTGTGGCCTTGGATTGCGAGAACGTTTGACCCAGGGACCAGGAGATTTGTTCCTTGCACGTTGATGTCGAACACACTTGCCGGGAAGCACGGCGGGGTATCGCAGACCGAACATTCGAGGTGTGCGGTTCCGGCTGGCGTCGAGTATGCCGGCGGAGTTCCGGCAACATTGGCGCGTGCCACCTCAACGCCATTGATGTAAGCGACAAATCCGTCGTCGAAATCGACTGTGAGCCTGAGTGTCGTGATTTGGGACGGATTGTCGACTCTGAACCTGTGCCGGAGATAAACACTCAGGTAACCACCAAACATGTCTCCGAGAGTCGTGCCGCGCTGGCTGAGACAATCCCCTCCATACCCGAATCCCCCTGGAGCTCTAAGCCATGCGGCATCGTTGAAGCCGACCGACGCCCAGCTTGTCAGGGACGGGGCGGGTGGCGGTGACGGCTCCGCAAAGCCCCTAAAGTAGCTCCACACGTCACCGGACGGGATTGGGAGCAACGGCGCGTTGCATTGGCCTGATGCGGTGTTGCAAGTCTCGTCAACCGCGCAGGCGCACTGGCACGCATCACCGACGCCGTTGTGGTCGGAATCCTGCTGCGTCGGGTTCGACACCGAGGGACAGTTGTCGCAAGCGTTGCCGTAGGAATCCTGATCTCCGTCGGCCTGCGCTACGTCCGGCATGTCGGGGCAATCGTCGAGTTGGTCGGGTACGGAGTCAGCGTCCCGATCCCCTCCGAGGGAAGGGCATGGATGCGCGTTTGGAACCGCGGCGCCAGTTCCATCACGACCGAGAATCGATTCACCGCAAACGTTTTCGCGCGATACGAGATAGTAAAAGAGCCCGCCCGCGGGCGGGATTAGCGTGTCCGTGGCGTTCGTGGACGTGACCGACTCGGCCAGGCACCCCCCGTTGTACTCAAACGCTCGTCCCGGGCGACGGGCTCCCCGATAGACATTCACCGGCTCAGGCACGGCCTGCCAATGAATCGTGGGTACGCCCGAGAGCTGGTCGACGCGCAACCCAGCGTCGGTTTCCTGCGGGAGGCTGCCGGGGATACCGACGCACGCGCCATTTGTGCAGGCGTCACCACTGGTGCAGTCACTGCCGTCATTACACCCCAACGAATTGTTGACGTGCGAGCATCCAGCGGGACCGCACGAGTCGTCGGTGCAGGGGTTCGCATCGTTGCAGGCCACTGGCAATGAAGCGTTTGATGGAGCGCAGTCGCAGACGTCGCCAAATCCATCGGCATCCAGATCGGCCCGGTCGCTGTTCGGCACCGTGGGACAGTTGTCGCAGGCGTCACCGTGCTCGTCGACGTCCGCATTACTCTGCGATTGGTTCGGAATCAGCAAACAGTTGTCAATCTGATCCGAGACGCCGTCGCTGTCCGCATCGAGCGTCGCCGGCTCCGTCGTCGATACCCACACGTCGTCGAAATGCCAAGTGCCGCCAAGCGGGCTGTCGACCGACACGACTGTGTGGTGGTTCTGCGGTGTATACGCGCAATCGAACTTCTCGAGGACCGGGAATGCCGGCTTCGTCGACGAGGTCGAAATGTACGCCTTGACGTGCGCGGCCAACCCGTTCGGCGAATACTCGAGCCAGATGTAGTAGTCCGTGTCGGGAGACATGGCGTAGTTCGAGGAGACCGTTAATGCGCCGTTGCAGCGCAAATGCACTTGCGGATTCTGATTGATTCCGATCCCTGTCAGATTGCTTCCGTCAGGAAGGGCGTAAAGTCCGGCATAGGCGGTGCGGTTGACCGAAGGAAGCCGCACCTTGAACGTCATGCTTGCGGTCTCACCCGCGCCGAGTGAGAGATCGCCATGGTCACGCGTCGCAACTGGGGCGCCGCAGTCGCTGCCGCTGCCGCCCGCTATCGCAAGTTCGTTTCCCGCGGTCGCAATGCACGAGCCTCTACTGTCTCCGGACTCAGCCCAACTGTTATCCAGCACGTTGTCGTCGGCGCGATTGAAATTGTCGGCGAACCCCGCATTCCCACACAACCCGTTTGGCAGATGCACGCAACCTTGCGCCACGTCGTACAGGTCATTGGTGCACAGACTCGCATCCCGGCAGTTATGCGGATCATCGCCTACTCGGTAGTAAAACCCTCCGGTGTTGTTCGTCTCGTTCCATTCATGGACAAGGTTTACCGGGTCGATCCAGTATGCAAGGTGGTACGTACCCTCCGCTTGTGTCCCCAGATCGAACGTAGTCGTCGTCGAGGCCCCCGCGTTGATCTGCGGCAAGCTGCTCGTGCGTACGGTCCCGTCATCGAGGGTCAGCCTGAAATTCGACGTCGGCGCCAGCCCATCGCCGTGATTCGCAACGACGAAGGTTGCCGACACGGCGTCGCCGGCCGCTGGTTGCGGCGGGGTGATCGAAAGTGCGGTAACCACGAAGTCCGGGTTGAGGTTGGATTCGAGGATGTCAAACGATAGATACCCCGTGTTCGTGCCAAGGTCCGTGATGAGGCGATCGCCGGCCACTGTGTGGACTTTGAAATACGGTTTCACCACGGCGTGAGCGAACACACCCGGGAACACGTTGTTGCAGTTGTCGCGGCGGTAGGTGTACTGATCGCCGGGCTGCAATGTTATTGCCGGTTGGAACTGGTCTCGCCCGAAGTTTCGAATCGTCTGCTGAAAAATCATGTCGACGTAGGCCACCGCGATGAAGCTGTCGAGGCTGACCGCCACGGTCCCGACGTTTTCAAGCGTGAACTCGACCGTCACGCAGCTGTCCTTCAAGACCACCGCAGGCGGCGCTGGTGAAATGAGCGTGACACCCGAGACAAGCCGAATCGGATAGACCGGGTCCTGGGGTGGAGGCGGGGGCGGCGGCGGTGGCTCCGTGTCAGCGGGCGTCGTCACCGTCCGCACGGGGCTGAGCCCAAGGCTCTCGTTTTGGCCATTCAGCGCCTCGACTTGATAGCTGTAGGTCGTTTGCGGGACCACGTCGAAATCTGAGAATTCGCGGCCTGACGTGCGCGCAATAGTCTGGCCGTTTCGACGGATTCCGTGGACCAGTGCGTTGAATAGCGTGTCATAGATGGTGACGTCGACAATCCGGGCATCGCGCGCCGATACCGCTAGATCAAGGGTGTTGGGGTTCGGTGGGGTCGTCACAGAAAGCGGGTCGGTCACGCTTACAGAACCCCAATTGTTGGATCGGCCTTCGAGCTGGTATTCGTAGGTAGTGTTCGCGGCTACACCGTTGTCCGTAATTGATGCTGTCGTGCCCGGGTAGTCCGCCGCGGCCAGCCCATTGCGATATAGCCGGATTGTGTCATAAACGATTCCTGGCTCATTGATCGCGGAAAGTACGACGTGATCGTAGGCGACGCTCTGCACTTGGACGCGAAAGGTCGTCTCGTCCGAGCCAGTGAACCCGGCGGCTCCGACACTGAAACACGGCGTCAATCGAATGACGCCGATTCCAGCGCTCGAGAAGTCTCGGACGGTAGCTCCGGGCCAAGTCGGGTCCCACAACATGATCTTGTCTTTGCTGAATAATTGCGCCGCCAAAAAAAGGTGATGTAGGCCAAGGGCAAACCGATTCGTCTCGTCTACCCAGCAACCCTCGTCCGTGGTCGGAGATCCGAATTTGGCTTGTCCGTCTTCGGTCCTGTACTTTTGCCAAAATCCAGCTCTGACCGCGAAAGCCTCGACGGGGTTTGGCCGCCCGATGATCGCACCACGCAATTCGAAGTCGTTGTCGTTGAAATTCTGCAGTTGGACACCACCCCAGGGATGCACGTATGAAAGCGCGGGAGGCTGGCCGTCGTCCGCCTTTGGATAAAGTGACAACTTGAACCACCGGACGGCGCTTCTGCGGTGCGCTTCGGCAACACGTAACGAGAGATCCGCAGCCGGCCCAACAAATCCGCTTCTCACGTCCGACGAGGTGTAGCCGATCAGCGAGTACTGATGGGCAGCGTTCGAATTTGTCGACGTGTAGGAGGTTCCGACATTGAGGGCATTTTGGCCGTCCAACGGAAGGAACTTGACGGGCAGAATTCCCTGAGAGGCCGTTGGAACAACTCGTTGCACGTCAACATGAATATGTGCACAGTAGTCGCCTACTTCCGCCGTCCACGTCTTGCCAGTGTTGCCGACCACTCCGATCTGCTGTCCCTGATCGACGGTGTCACCCGCGTGCACGGTAAACGTGGTCATGTGCATATACCGGGACCGCTCGACATCCGGCGTACCGTTGTGGGCGTGAGAGAGAACGACCATACATCCCACGCCAGAATGCGCGGACATCGGCTCGTCCTCATCACACTTGGCTTGGATCACGGTGCCTGCCGCCATCGCAAGAACCGGATACCCCCTGTCATCATTGCAACCGCCGTAATTGAGGTCGATGGCATACCGCAATCCCGAGTTGGCCCTGTGCGACTCGGTTGAACTACAGAACAGCTGACCCACCCTCCACTGCAGCTCTGGCACGAAGGGAAATTTGTAGCTCACCAGCGGCGACCCAAAACCGCTCACGCCTTCCGTGTGACACTGGACGTCGGAGTCGGCGGATGCGAGGGCTACACTCGTTGTCAAAGCGGTTGAGAGCACTAGAATCGCCGCCCGTTTCATGTTCTGACGCCCCCCGGCCGATCGCAGTAGCGCGACGTGTGTGGCTTTCGAGAGGATACGACCTTCCCGTATCGGGCACAATTCTCGATGGTCCGACGACGGGCAAGCCCGGCCCACCCGGCGTCACGCCGGGTTGTCACCCAATTTCGTTCGGCGCTTCGCACCATTTCCTAACGCTGGTGCTGGCATGGATGCCGCACATAGCGCTTCAGCACCGCGGTTTCCCGCGACACGAACCGCTCCTATCGCTTCGCCACCCTCTTCGGCCGTAGCTTCTCGAGCGTCTCGGCGAGGTGGACTTCTTTGACGATCGTCGGGTTGGAGGAGTGAAGCGCGGCGGTCAGCTGCTTCCGTGGAGTCTTTTTTTCGAGCGGTACGTTAAGTGCGCGATGCAACGCGTCTTTGTTCTTGGTGGCTTCTGGAATCCGCTTTCTTGGCATGTGGACGGCCGTCGAGTCGTTGAGCTCGATGCTCACGATCGCGGAAGCGGGTCGCGCCCGCGAGCGAGGGCGACCCGCGGATTACTCGATTTCGTCGCGCCGAGCTGGTGAGAATGGTAGCGCGTTCGATGGCCTCCTGGGCTTTGCCGCGATCGAGGACCTCCGGGCGAAGCTCGCTGCCTCGAGCGGCCGGTGTCGCCACCCCAACTCCACCGAGCGTATCCTCGCGGCGACGGCGGAAACGCCGGATCAGGAGCCAGCCGTGAATCTCGAACGGGCGTCCTTGGCCGCCACCTCCGTGCTCGTCGTCGCGGTGGTGACGCTGCTCGCGCGACACGCGTTCTTCGCCAACAGCCCTGTCGGCATCGGCGTGCAGATTGGCGCCGGCGCTCTCATGCTCTGGGCCAGGTTGACCTTTGGGGGGCGGAGCTTCCACGCGGCGGCGAATCCGACCGCCGGTGGCGTGGTCACGACAGGTCCCTACCGGTTCGTTCGACATCCGATCTAGGCGGCGATCCTCTACTTCGTTTGGGCTGGAGTCTTGTCTCACGCGAGCCTATTGAACGTCGCGCTGGCGACGCTCGCGACGGTCATGGTCGCCGTGCGCATCGCGGCCGAGGAGCGTTTGCTCTTGAAACGCTACCCCGAGTACGCCGAGTACGCGGCGAGAACGAAGCGGGTCCTTCCGTTCGTTGTCTGACCCCGACGTCCTCGGCGGTGCCTAGCGCTTCGCCACCCGCTTCGGCCGCAGCTTCTCGAGCGTTTTGGCGAGGTTGGCTTCCTTGACGATGGTGGGGTTGGACGAATGAAGCGCGGCTTTGAGCTTCGCAGGTGGGATTTTCATGTCTTCGGGTACGCCGAGTGCGCGGTGCAACGCGCCTTTGTGCTTGGTGGCTTCTACTATCCACTTCCTTGGCATGGGTACCACCTCTGAGTCGTTAAGCTCGATGCTTCCGATCACGGAAGCGGGTCGCGCCCCGCGAGGGGGCGCGACCCGCGATCACGCGTTGTTATTTCTTGGTTACCTCGCCGGGTTTGGCGATGGTGAACTTCGAGAAATCGATCCCGACGTCCACGCCTTCACCGCCTCCGGCTAGCGCGAGAGAGACGTTGCCCTTGGTCATGAGCGCAACCTGTCCGGCCTTGACGACACCCGCGTGGGCGGAGGCCGACGCGTAAGAGCCGTAGATGTCGGCGATCGAGCGCACACCGGAGATCTCGGCCTTGCCGTTGTAGATGTCGGTCTTCCCGAAGGTGACGCCGCCACCGTGAACGGTGATCGACACCTGCGCCGTGTCGCCGTTGGTGCACGTGATGGTCCCTTCGCCCTTGGCGGTCTTGTAGACGGCCGACCATCCCTTGAGGCTGTAGGTCATGTCGCAGTCCTTCTTCGCCGGATCAGCGGCGAAGGCCTGGCTGGACACCACGACTGGAGCCAGCATCAGGAGCAACGAGGACATGAAGCCGATCAGGCGGGCTCCGACTTGTTTGCTCGTCATGGTGAGATCCTCCTTTTCCTTGTCGACGAACAGCGGTCTCGCAAACGTGCGCTACCAGTTCTCATAATCGGAGCGGCCTGGCGGGAGCACCATGGGGTGTTCCCCACCCCGCGCCCAGCGGGGCTTGCGCCCGAATACTTAGAATTCTCTTGACTCCGGCGCCCTCTCTCCCAAGAATCCCCTCGGAGGCTATAGACATGATCCGAGTTCACCCTCGACGATTCACCCCGATCCGTGCCGCGGTGAGTGCTGCGACGGTTCTCGCGATGGTCTTCAGCGTCGTAACCCCCGCGCTCTCAGCCGTGAACGCGACGTTCACGGGGACCGTCATCGCCCCGAACAACTCCCTGGCCTCCGGTTTCGTCGTCGGATTCAAGGACGCGGCAAGCGGTCAGGTCTTCCGTAGCGGGCCCACCACTGAAGCCGGCGAGTACCAGGTCGCCGTCCCCGGCGGGAACCGCTACAAGCTGGACTCGGTCGTCGCCCCGGACGGGACGTCGCTGCCGGTTCAGGATCTTCCGGCCGTGGCCGTCCAGGTGGCGGGCAAGAGCCGCGTCGACGTGAAATTCGCCACCCTCGCCCCGGGCGCCACGACTCCTGCCGCGGACGATGACGAAAAGAAGAAGAAAAAGGCCGCGGCTCCGTGGTGGCACCACGCGGGCCCGATCATCGGCATCGTGCTCGGCTCGCTGGCCGTCGCCGCCGCCGGCGCCGAAGTGTTCAGCAGCAGCGACAATACCCCGGCCGCCAGCCCCTCCATTCCTCCGCCCACGAACAAGTAGCCGTCCGCACAACGTGAACGTGAGGCGAGCCGCCCTCGCTCTCGGCGCTCTCCTGAGTTGTGCGGGCTGCACCACCACGGTCACCACCGTGCGGACCGTTTCAACGGCGGAGTACGCCGCACATTCGTGGATCGGGCGCGGCGAGCAGGACGTCGTCAACGCCTGGGGCGAAAACGGCCGCCAGGAGTCGGACGGCAGCGGCGGCCGCCTCTGGACGTACGGGAGGATGTCGTCGCACGAGATCCCCCCGGGTCGAACGTCCGGTGACAGCGGCCGGCACGACTTCCCCGCCGGACCCAACGACGATCTCCCGCAGCGGGCCGCCACGGTCGACGAGCTCGCGAAGTTCTGGATCGACGCCGACGGCAAGGTCTACCGGTTCTGGTTCGCCGCGGAGATTTACAAGAAGGGGCTCGACGCGCCGACCGCAAAACCGGTCGAAGTCTACGGCAAGAAGTCTCCCTGACGGGTGTGACGCACCGCCGACTTTCGGCGATCGAACATGTCGCGAGCATCGGACCTTTCGGAGCTGGCCCGGCTGTTTCTGAAGCTGGGGACGATCGCGTTTGGCGGTCCTGCCGCGCACATCGCGATGATGGAAGACGAAGTCGTCCGCAAGCGCCGGTGGTTGACGCGCGATGAGTTTGCCGACCTGCTCGGCGCGACGAACCTGATCCCCGGCCCCAACTCGACTGAGCTGGCCATCCACGTGGGGCACCGCCGCGCCGGTGTGCCCGGACTGATCGTGGCCGGCACGTGCTTCATCATCCCCGCGGCGATCATCGTGACGGCGATCGCGTGGGCGTACGTCAGGTTCGGCACGCTGCCGCAAACCGCGGGCTTGCTCTACGGCATCAAGCCCGTGGTGATCGCGGTCGTCGCGCAGGCGCTCTGGAGGTTGTCGCGCAGCGCGATCAAGTCGGCGCTGTTGGGTGCAGTGGCGGTGCTCGTGGTGGCCGCTTCGCTATTCCACGTGAACGAGCTCCTCGTGATCTTTTCGGCGGGCCTGGCGATGGCGTTGATCCGCGCGATGCGACGCCGGCCGGCCGCAAGTACCGCGTTCGGACTGATGCCGCTGTTTTTTTACTTCCTGAAGGTGGGATCCGTGCTCTTCGGAAGCGGCTACGTCCTTCTCGTCTTCTTGCGGGCCGATCTCGTCGAGCGCCTGCACTGGCTCACCGAAGGACAGCTCCTCGATGCGATCGCGGTCGGTCAGTTCACGCCGGGTCCGGTGTTCACGACGGCCACCTTCATCGGCTATCTGCTGGGCGGCGCCGCGGGAGCGGGAGTCGCCACGCTCGGCATCTTCCTTCCCGCGTTTCTGTTCGTGGCCGCGAGCGGCCCCCTGGTGCCGCGCCTGCGCCGTTCGGCGACGGCGGGGGCGTTCCTGGACGGCGTCGTCGTTGCGTCCCTCGCCCTGATGGCGGTCGTGACGTGGCAGCTGACGCAAGCCGCGCTCGTCGATGGGCCGACGGTCTTGCTGTTCCTCGCGGCCACGTTCCTCCTTTTCGGCTACGAGCTGAATTCGGGCTGGCTCGTCGCGGGAGGAGCGGCGGTAGGATTGCTGCTGAAGGGGCTATGAGCGAGCAGACGACCCCGCCGCGACCGACTGCCATCGGCATCAGGCTGTTCGGACACACGCTCATGTTGACCGGCCGCGCGGCCAACGCGTTCTTTGCGATTCTCTTGGTCGTCGTCGTCGCGCTGCTCATCCACTACCGCGGCTCGCTGACGTCACCTCTCTGGATCTCGGCCGGTCTGTGGATCGCCATGATGATCTACTGGAGCGCGGCGGCCAAGCAGTCGGGCGCGATGGCTTCCCGCGTCGAAGCTGGTCGCTCCCATCGGGCTGGCCGTCCAAGTCGCTTCGATGCTGCTCGACGTCTGGGCGATGCGCTGCCTCGGGCGCAACTGGAGCGGCGCCGTGGCGATCAAGATCGATCACGAGCTGATCCGCACCGGACCCTACCGGCTGGTGCGGCACCCGATCTACACCGCGATGATCGGCATGTACCTCGGGACGGCGATCGTCGGGGGCGAGCTGCACGGCCTGATTGCGGTCGGCTTGTGCATGATCGCTTATTGGCGAAAGACCCGGATGGAAGAGCGGGGCTTGATCGAAGTCTTCGGACCGGTCTACGAGGACTACAAGCGCGAGTCGTGGGCGCTGGTTCCCTGGGTGTTTTGACCGGCCCGCGGGGATGGATCGTCGCTAGCGGCCCGTGACCTGCCGCGCGCCGGTTCCGTCGGCGTTCATCGTCCACACTTCCATGCGTCCCGTGCGGTTGCTCTGGAACGCGATGCGCGTCCCGTCCGGAAACCACGACGGCGTCTCGTCGACGTAAGCGGCATCGTGCGGCGCGAGCTTCTTGCCGTCCCCGGTTCCGACGTCGACGATCCAGATGTGCGCGCTGCTCTTTTTGATGCGGCTGTTGACCTGAACGGCCAGCCGGCGCCCATCGGGCGACCACACCGGCCACTGCGCGCCGCCTTCTTCGGCCGGGACGTGGCTAACCTGACGGAGGCCGGTGCCGTCGGCGTTCATCACGAACACCGCCAGCTCGCCCTTGGGGTCGTTACGCCCGGTGAAGGCGATGCGCTTCCCGTCGGGAGACCAATGGCTGTTCCAGGCGATCGAGGAGCCGTCCGTGAGCTCTTTCGCCTGGGAGCCATCCAACGCGGACACCGTCAGCTTCGTCGCGGTCCACGTGCCGGCCATGAACACCACGTGCGCGCCGTCGGGCGCCAGCATCGGGGTACGGCCGGGCACTTCGCCAAGCTCATGTTGACTCTTCCCCTTGGGATCGATCGCGAACAGCCGGCTGGTGTCGTCGGCGAGGATCGAAAAGACGATCTCCTTGCCGTCGGCGCTCCATTGAAGGCCGTTTTCGGTCTCGGGCGTCTGCGTCAGTCGCTTCTCGCCGCTTCCCTTCGCGGAGATGACGTACAACTCCTCCGCCCCCGTCCGGTTCGACAGGAACGCGATGCGATCGCCTTGCGGTGAGACCACGGGGAGCCCGCCGTTGATGACGGGATTGGCCGGGGGTGCGGCGGAGGCCCACCGGCCGGCCACGAGTAGGACGATCGCGAGCAACGACCTGCTACCCAGACGGATTTTGTCGCAGAGCACGCGGCCTCCTCGGTGATTTCGACCAGCGGTATGGTCGCACGTCTGATCGATCGGGTGCGAAGCCGGTGTTCGGGCCGAGGGGACAGGCACCGCGGTGCCTGTCCCCATTCTTACGCGCTCAAAGCCTCGGGTTCTTCCAAGCCCTCGAACGTGTCCTGCTCGACCTTCCGCTCGGCCGTGTGGTCCTTGGCGATCAGCATGTAAAGCGACGGCACGATGAACAGCGTGAACAGCGTGCCGATCGCCATGCCGGCGACCAAGACGAGACCGATCGAGTTACGCGCGATGGCGCCGGCGCCGGTGACGAGCACCAGCGGGAAGTGGCCGGCGACGGTCGCGACGGTCGTCATCATGACGGGGCGCAGGCGGATGCGAGCGGCCTGGCGAATGGCTTCGAGCTTCGCGTGCCCCGCCCGCTGGAGCTGGTTGGCGAACTCCACGACCAGGATGCCGTTCTTCGAGATCAGCCCGATCAGCGTGACCAAGCCCACCTGCGAGTAAATGTTGAGCGTCGTCGTCCAGCCGGGGAGGTTGTTTCCCGGCGACTTCAGGAACGTCATCAAGAGCGCGCCGAACAGCGCGAGCGGCACCGATCCCGCGAGGATGACGAACGGATCCCGGAAGCTGTTGAACTGCGCGGCCAGGACCAGGAAGATCAGCACCAGCGCCAACGCGAACGCCGGGAGGAACTTGTTCCCTTCCGTGCGGAGCTGACGGGATTCTCCGGTGTAGTCGATCTTGTAGCCTTCGGGAAGGATCCTCGCGGCCTCGTCCTCGAGGGCCTTCAGCGCCTGGTCGACTGGCAGGCCGCTCATGCCCGAGATCTTCACCGCATTCAGCTGTTGGAAGCGGTTCAACGTGCGCGGCTGGGTGGACTCCTTCAGCGTCGCCACCGTGCTGAGCGGGAGGAGCTTGCCGTCCGGCCCCGTCACGTAGATCTGCTGGAGCTGATCCGGCGTCAGGCGCGCGGCACGCTCGACCTGCGGGATCACCTTGTAGCTGCGACCCTCGATGTTGAAGCGGTTGACGAAGTTGCCGCCGACCGCGGCGGAGACGTCCGCACCGACTTGCTCCAGGCTCAAGCCGAGCGCCGCCACCTTGTCGCGATCGATCTGAATCTCGGTCTGCGGTTGGTCGAACTTCGTGTCGATGATGGGGGGGAACCAGAACTGGAGCGTGGGATCCGTGGCGGCCTTCTGCTGCAGCTTCTTCGCGAACTCCAGGATGCGCTCGGGCTCGGCTGTCGACGCGAGGACGATCTCGATCGGGAACGATCCGCCGCCCGGGAGCGCGGGCGGCATCACGGGGAAAATGTTGATGCCGGAGATCTTGGAGAGCTTCGCCTGGGCCTCCGGAAGAATCTCAAACGCGGTCCGCTTCCGCTCGTCCCAGGGCTTCAAAACGCCGCCGCCGAAGCCCGACGTCGGGAAGGTGAGCTGGAAGGTGAACGCCGTCTCGGGAATCCCCAGGAAGGCCTCTTCGACCTTGTTCGCGTACTTGACCGTTTGATCGATCGTCGAGTTCGCCGGCGCCTCGATGATCCCGAAGATGACGCCTTGATCTTCCGTCGGCGCCAGCTCCTTCGGCGACAGCTGGAACATCGGGTAGCACAGCAGGGTCAGACCGATCCACACGGTATAGACGGCCGGGCGCGCGTTCAAAGTACCGTCGAGCAGGCGGCCGTAGAACTCGCGGAACCGGTCGAACGTGCGGTTGATGACTCCGGCGAGGCCGCGATGCTCCCCTTCCGCGGTGAGCAGGCGCGAAGCCATGACGGGCGAGAGCGTCAGCGCGACGACGCCCGAGATCGCCACCGCCCCGGCGAGCGTGAAAGCGAACTCGCGAAACAGGGAGCCGGTGAGACCGCCCTGAAGGCCGATCGGCGCGTAAACCGTCGCTAGCGTGATCGTCATCGCGATGATCGGGCCCAACAGCTCGCGCGCGCCCAGGATCGCCGCCTGGAGCGGCGTATTCCCCCCGCGGAGCCGTCGCTCGACGTTCTCGACGACGACGATCGCGTCGTCGACGACCAGTCCCACCGAAAGCACGATGGCCAGGAGGGTCAGCAGGTTGACCGTGAAGCCGAACACCTGCATCAAGAAGACCGCGCCGATGAGGGACACGGGGATCGCGACGACCGGAACCAGCACGGATCGGAACGAACCCATGAAGAGGAAGATCACGATCATGACGATCAGCAGCGTCTCCATGAGCGTCTTGACGACTTCGGAGAGCGCGTTCCTGATGTAGCCGGTCGCGTCGTAGGCCACCGAGGCCTTCATGCCCGTCGGCAGATCCGCCTGGATCTTGTCCATCTCGATCGTGACGGCCTTGATCACGTCCAAGGAGTTCGAGTTCGGGAGAACCCACACGCCCATGAAGACCGCGGTCTGACCCGAAAAGCGCACCTCGGTGTTGTAGTCCTCGGCCCCGAGCACGACTTCCGCGATGTCGCCCAGCCGCACCAGCGCGCCGTTTTCCTCGCGGATCACGAGCTGCTTGAACTCGGGGACCGAGCGCAGGTCCGTGTTGGCCGTCAGGTTGACTTGGATCAAAGAGCCTTTCGTCTGGCCCACGGCGGACAGGAAGTTGTTCTTCTCGAGCGCCTGTCGCACCTGGACCGGGCTGACGTTCAACGCAGCCATCCGATCCGGCTTCAGCCAGATCCGCATCGCGAACGTGCGGCCGCCCAGGATGTCCGCCCGCTGCACGCCGCCCAGCGCCGACAGCCGCGGCTGGACCACGCGCACGAGGTAGTCGGTGATTTCGTTTTGCTGGAGGATGTCCGAGCTGAAGCTGAGATAGCACGAAGCGAACTGCGAGTCGGCCGATTCGATGTTGATGACCGGGACCTGGGCCTCCGGCGGAAGGTCCCCGCGCACCTGGTCGACCTTCGATGCGATCTCGGCCAAGGCCTTCCGGCTGTCCTGGTTCAGCTTCAGGTGCGCGTTGATCGTGGAGACCGACAACGCGCTTTGCGATTCGAGGTAGTCGATGCCGTCGGCGCCGGCGATGGCGCGCTCGAGCGGCGCCGTGATGAACCCGCGGATCAGGTCCGCGCTCGCTCCGACGTAGACGGTGGTGATCGTGATCGACGCGTTTTCGCTACGCGGATACTGGCGCACGTTGAGCGTTCGGATCGCCTGCACCCCCGCGATGAGGATCAGCAGGTTGACGACGAGCGCGAGGACGGGCCTGCGGATGAAGAGGTCGGTGATGGATCGCACGGTGGTTCCCTTTAGGAATTCGGCGGACGCGGAGCGGACTGCGCGTCGGGCGCCAGCGAGTTATCGATCGCGACCGCGGCGCCGTTCCTCAGCTTGAACACGCCCGAGGTGGCGACGAGCTGGCCGGCCTTCAGTCCGTGGGTGACGGCGACGAAGTCGCCGCGGGTATCGCCCAGGCGGACGGTCGTCATCTGGACCTGCTTGACCGTCTTTC
>Ga0193712_1000083_pt1 | contig 14129 bp, 12 predicted proteins | sample H3a1metaG_FD_143053 | JGI IMG/M metagenome (GOLD analysis project Ga0193712, IMG submission 143053) | Soil microbial communities from a riparian zone of the East river system, Colorado, United States - H3a1 | ecosystem: Environmental > Terrestrial > Soil > Riparian zone | place: USA: East River... | reverse complement strand
CTCAGGTCTCAGGCGACATAATCAAGCAAGGCTACAGAGAAGGTTCGCTGGTCCGCAAAGGCCAGGAGCTGTTCGAAATAGATCCGAGACCGTTCCAAGCGGTGCTGGACCGCGCCAAGGGCGATCTTGCACAGGCGCAAGCACAACTTGGCAAAAGCACTCTTGATGTGGAGCGCGACACGCCCCTTGCAGAAGCCAGGGCCATCGCGAAGAGCCAACTCGATAACGAGATTCAGGCCAAGCTCGGCGCCCAGGCCGCCGTCGAATCGAACAGGGCGACCGTGGAGCAGGCGGAACTCAACCTTGAGTGGACGAAAGTCACCTCGCTGGTGGATGGAATTGCGGGGATTGCACAAGTCCAGATCGGGAACCTGGTGGGACCCAATTCTGTCTTGACTTCAGTTTCGCAAGTCGATCCCATTAAAGCCTATTTTCCGATCAGCGAACAGGCGTACGTCCTCGCGCAAAAACAGGGCAGCGTCGGCTCCGTCAAGCACGCCATCAGTTTTTTCGGAAGCTCGCTCGAACTGATCCTGACTGACGGCAGCATCTATCCTCAAAAAGGCAAAATCCTGCTGGCCGACCGGCAGGTGGATCCAGGCACGGGTACGATTCGCATCGTTGCCGCCTTTCCCAATCCCGGCAATATTCTGCGTCCCGGCCAGTATGGACGCGTGCAGGTCAAGACCGACATGAAAAAGGGCGCTCTGCTGATACCTCAGAGCGCCATTGCGCAATCGCAGGGAAGCTATCAGGTGGCGGTTGTCGGCAGCGATCACAAAGTGAGCATGCGCACCGTGAAGCCCGGCGAGACTCTCGGGACAATGTGGGTTATTGACGAGGGCCTCAAGCCGCGTGAGCAAGTGGTAGTCGAGGGACTGCAACGGGTCAAGGAAGGAACCCTGGTTACGCCCAAGCCCGCACAACGCTCCGGGGAAGGGAACTAAGCTATGTCGAAATTCTTCATCAACCGTCCGATCGTCGCGATGGTCATCTCGATTCTTATGGTGATTGTGGGCGCCGTCACTATCACGAGCCTGCCTGTGGCGCAGTTTCCTAACATTGTCCCGCCCGAGATTCGATTGCAAGCCACGTTCGTGGGTGCGGACGCGAAGACCCTCGAGCAAGCCGTGGCCACGCCGATCGAGCAACAGATCAATGGCGTGGACAACATGGACTACATGTATTCCTTAAACGCCACGGGCAATTCGCAGACGACCCTGAATGCTGATTTTGATCTCAAAACGGACCCCAACATGGACCTGATTCTGCTCCAGTCGCGCGAGCAACTGGCCGCCGCTCAGCTTCCGCCCGAAGTGAACAACTATGGGGTCACCATCAAAAAATCAACGAGCGCGCCGCTCATGCTGGTCGCCTTGTCCTCGCCGCACGGCGCCCACGACGAGAAGTTCCTGGCCAACTATGCCAACATCAACCTCAATGATCCTATCGCGCGCTTGTACGGCGTCGGCCAGACACAGGTTTTCGGAGCAGGCGACTACGCCATGCGGCTGTGGGTAAAGCCTGACCAATTGGCAAAACTGGGCATCACCGTCACCGAGATTGTCAACGCGATCCAGGCGCAAAACAAGGTGAACCCGGCTGGTCAACTCGGTGGCGAGCCAGCCCCGGCGAACCAGCAATTCACGTATTCCGTTCTCGCTCAAGGCCGGCTGACGTCGCCGGAGCAATTTGAAAACGTCATCATCCGTGAAGCTCCCGATGGCGGAATCGTCCGTTTGAAAGACGTCGCCCGGGTTGAAATGGGCACGAAGGACTACAGCATTGTCAGTCGCTTGAACGGACAACCCTCCGCCATCATCGCCGTTTACCAGTTGCCCGGGTCCAACGCGGTCCAGACCGCCGCCGGCGTCCGAAAGCTGATGGCGGAGATGAAGCAGCGCTTCCCGCAAGACATGGACTACGCCATAGCGCTGGATCAGACCAGGGCCGTGACCGAAGGCATGAAGGAGATTATTGAGACCCTCGTGATCGCCATCGTTCTGGTGATCCTTGTGGTCTACCTCTTCCTGCAAGACTGGCGCGCCACCCTAATCCCAATGCTGGCCGTGCCCGTGTCGCTGGTGGGCACCTTTATTCTCTTCCCGCTGTTCGGCTTCTCCGTCAATACCCTTTCGATGTTCGGATTGGTGCTGGCCATCGGCCTGGTGGTCGACGATGCCATCGTGGTTGTCGAAGGCGTACAACGGCACATTGAGGAGGGATTGGCTCCGAAGGAGGCGGCTCGAAAAGCGATGGAAGAGCTTTCCGGACCGGTCATCGGCATCGCCCTGGTTCTCTCGGCAGTCTTCGTCCCCACAGTCTTTATCCCAGGCATCACCGGAAGGCTCTACCAGCAATTTGCCTTGACCATCGCGATTTCCGTGATCCTCTCGGCTTTTAACGCCCTCACGCTGAGCCCTGCGCTGGCCGCGCTCCTGCTGCGGCCAAAACAGCAGAGCCACGGGCCGCTGGGAAGATTCTTTGATGGGTTCAATCGTGGATTCGGGCGCGCCACGGAGGGCTACGTCCGACTGTCGGGAGGGCTAATCCGGAAGGGCGCGCTGGCGCTGGCAGGGCTCGCGATTTTTGGCATTGCCGGAATCGCCTTTGCCCACGTCCTGCCCTCGAGCTTCCTGCCCGATGAAGACCAAGGCTATGTCTACATCAATATGCAACTTCCCAATGCGGCTTCGCAGGAGCGGACGGCAGCGGCCTCGAGAGACGTTGAGAAAATCCTGAGCGACACGCCTGGCGTTCAGTATTACAGCAGCGTGATTGGCTTCAGCTTGCTGAGCTATGTCCGCACCAGTTACAACGCGTTCTATTTCGTGACTTTTAAGCCCTGGGGCGATCGCAAAACCAGGGCGGAGCAGTATCAGGAGATCAAGGCGCGCTTGAACCAGCAGCTCAGCAAGCTTCCGCAAGGGACTGCTTTCAGTTTCTCGCCACCAGCCATCCCCGGAGTCGGCACCTCCGGCGGATTTCAGTTCGTGCTGGAGGATCGCGCCGGAGGGGACGTGCAGTTCTTGTCCGACAATCTGGCCAAGTTTATGGCGGCCGCTCGCAAGCGTCCCGAAATTGGCGCGATGAGCACCACGTTCCTGCCGAGCGTGCCGCAACAATTCGTGCAAGTGGATCAGGAAAAGGTGCTGAAGCAAGGCGTGGCCATCAACGATGTTTACCAGGCCATTCAGACTTTCATGGGGGGCTTGTTCATCAATTACTTCAACGATTTCGGCCGCACCTGGCAGGTGTATGTGGAAGCGGAGGCTCCTTACCGGTCGGATCTGGCGAAGCTGGGGCAGTTCTATGTGCGCAACAACAAAGGGGAAATGGTGCCTCTTACCGCGCTGACGAAGTTTGAATCACGGAACGGCCCCGAATTTACGATGCGCTACAACGAGTACCGGTCGGCGCAGATCAATGGCAGCGCCGCGCCAGGCTACAGCTCAGAGCAAGCCACGGCGGCTCTGGAAGACGTCTTCAAGCAGACGATGCCTGGGGAAATGGGTTTTGATTATATGGGCATGTCTTATCAGGAGCAGAAGGCGCGGCGAGGGCTCCCGGCTTCGGTCATCTTCGGCTTCTCGCTATTGTTCGTATTTCTCATCCTGGCTGCCCTGTATGAAAGCTGGTCGTTACCCTTCAGCGTGTTGCTGAGCACGCCGGTCGCGGTCTTCGGAGCCTTTGGAGTGTTATGGCTGCGCCGGGCAGTGCTCAGCGCCTTCTATCCGGCCTACATGGTGCAGATCGACAACGACGTTTATTCCCAGATCGGTTTGGTGATGCTGATCGGCTTGGCGGCCAAGAACGCGATTCTCATCGTCGAGTTCGCCAAGGAGGAGCACGAAAAGGGTAAGCCTCTGGTGGATGCGGCGCTCGAAGGCGCCAGGCTCCGCCTGCGGCCGATCCTGATGACCTCTTTCGCGTTCATTCTGGGTTGCGTGCCGTTGTGGAGTGCATCCGGCGCAGGCTCGGTGGCCCGTCAAATCATGGGCACAACTGTAATCGGCGGCATGGTCGCCGCTACCGGGATTGCCATATTCATCATTCCGGCGCTATACGTTTTGGTCGAGCGTCTGGCGACCCGTCGCCGGGGCGAGGCGCCCGGCCATGCGATTGTTCCGCGGCTAAGCCCGTCGGAAGGAGACTAAAGTGACAAAACTAAGAGCCCTGTTGATGGGCATCTCGCTAACTATGCTCCTGACCGCGGGCTGTGCTGTGGGACCGAACTACAAGCGGCCGAGCGTAGAGGTTCCTGGGATGTACCGTGGAACTACGCCGCAAGACGCAGCCCAGCCCACGACGGAATCGCTTGGAGAGCAAAAATGGTGGGAGGTCTTCCAAGACAAGCAGCTTCAAGACCTGATCCACGCTGCGCTCGAGCACAATTACGATGTTCGTATTGCGGCAACGCGAATTCTGCAAGCCCAGGCGCAACTCGGCATCACGCGCGCCGACCAGTTGCCGACGATCAGCGGAGGAGCTCAGGCTGTGAATCAACGCAATTCGCGCACCAAATTTTTCCCTCCATACGAAACGAGCGCAAACCAGGTGGATCTCTCGCTGGCCTGGGAGCTCGATTTTTGGGGGAAGTTCCGCCGCGCCACGGAAGCGGCGCGGGGGAATCTGTTGGCGACAGAATGGGCGCGCCAAGCGGTAGTTAGCACTCTGGTGAGTGATGTCGCCACAGCTTACTTTCAGCTCCGTGCGCTCGACCTGCAGCTCGAAATCTCGCGGCGAACGCTGGCTTCGCGCCAGGACTCGTTGCGGCTCACACAAACCTTGGCAAACGGTGGGGCTACATCCATGCTCGACGTCCGGCAGGCGGAGCAGTTGGTGTCCACTGCGGCTGAAACGATTCCAGATCTGGAGCGTCGGATTGAACAGCAGGAAAACTTCCTCAGCGCGCTTCTCGGAAACAACCCTGGCCCCATCGCGCGGGGAACGAAGTTGACCGAGCAACCGCATGTGCCCGAGATTCCGGCGGGGCTTCCCTCCGGCCTGCTGGAGCGAAGACCCGACATTCGCGAAGCCGAAGCACAGTTGATCGCGGCCAACGCCCAAATTGGGGTCGCGAAAGCAGCGTACTTCCCACAAATCAGTTTGACCGCTACCGGTGGATACCAAAGCTCAGCCCTTACGAGCCTGTTCACCGGCCCAGCTGGGCTGTGGAATTTCGGAGGATCGCTGGTGCAGCCCATTTTTGCCGGGGGAAGGATTCGTTCCGGCGTCAAGTTCACTGAGGCGCGGAAACAAGAAGCACTCCTGACTTATCAGCAAACGATCCAGCAAGCCTTTCGCGGGGTCTCGGACGAGCTGGTTGAGTATCACAAGGACCGGGAATTCCGGCAGTACCAGGAGCAACTGGCGCTCTCAGCTCAAGACGCGGCGCAACTTTCTGAGATGCGCTATCGAGGCGGAGCTGCTAGTTACCTGGAGGTGCTGACGAACGAAACCAATTACTTCACCGCCGAGCTGGGACTTGCACAGGCTCAATCGAATGAGCTTGTAGGTCTGGTCCAGCTCTATCAAGCCTTGGGCGGCGGCTGGCGACAATAGGACGCGCTGACGATTTTGAAGACGTTCCCGTGACCGACGCTTTGGTCGGTCTGCCTTGACCTGGTTTGTGGCTGGAGGATTGATGTTGAAGACTTCTGTTATCGATGCTGGCGGTCAGCGCAGGCTGGTTGCGGATGGCAACTCGGTGACCAAGGGCAGGCGATTCACTGAACCCGAATCTGCCCAGCTACTCGACCGCCTCGCCCCTAGTTGGCTGCTGCACCTCTATGACGAGGCGGTCATTGACCATATCCTCACGGTCATCAACCTCCACCACACGGATGGCGCAGAAATCATGCGCCGCTACCGTGCCCGCGGCGCCAGGGCTCTCAGGCGAGTGGTTACGGGCTTGCCGGCCACGCGAGGGCTGCTTGGCGACGAGAAACGTCATGGCGGCGATCGAAACCTTCATTCGGAATCGAAGCCCTCAAGATGACCGTATCGGAATACGACCTTGTTGTGATCGGCACGGGCCCAGCGGGCCAGAAGGGCGCGATCGCGGCGGCAAAAGCACGCAAGCGCGTCGCCGTCATCGACCGCACGGTCATGATCGGAGGCGTGAGCGTTCATACCGGCACGATCCCCAGCAAGACGATGCGGGAGGCCATCTTTCAGCTGTCCGGTTCTGCTATAAGGACTCTGCACGGCAATGGATTTCGAAGCTATGGCGGCGTTTCCCTCCGGGATCTCTCCTCCCGTGTGAGCACTATTGTCGAGCGAGAGACGGAGGTGACTCGAGCGCAACTGACGCGCAATGGGATTGCCATCCATCAAGGTGACGCGGTGTTTCTAGATCCTCACACACTGGAAGTTCAAGGCGACGGCGAAGGGACCCGAGTCAAGGGGGCCAAGATCTTGATTGCTTGCGGCACTCGACCCGCGCACAGCCCGGAAATTCCCTTTGACGACCATCGCATTGTGGATACAGATCACCTTGCCGACTTGGGCGGTCTTCCGAAGGAAATCATCGTGGTTGGAGGCGGGGTAGTGGGTCTCGAATACGCATCGTTTATGGCTGCATTGGGCGCCGAGGTTACGTTGATCGACCAGCGGCCCGTCGTTCTGGAGTTCGTCGATCGGCAAATCGTTGAAGCGCTGTCCTACCACTTGCGCCAGCTCGGCGTCACGTTTCGCTTGGCGGAAAAGGTGACACGCGTCGGGATCGACCCGGCGCGCGATCGTGTTTTTGCGGAACTGGAGAGCGGCAAGAAGCTGCAAGGTGACGCCCTCGTTTATGCGGTGGGCCGCCAAGCCAATGGCGACCGGCTTCAATTGGACGCTGCTGGATTGGCGGCGGACTCGCGCGGCAGGTTGAAAGTGAACGAGTTCTTTCAGACTGACGTTTCGCATATCTACGCCGCCGGCGACGTCATCGGATTCCCTGCGCTCGCCAGCACCTCGATGGAACAGGGTCGGCTGGCAGCCTGTCATATGTTTGGAATTCCGTTCGAGCACATGCCGGATCTTTTTCCTTACGGGATCTACACGATTCCAGAAATCTCCATGGTTGGCCCAACCGAGGAAACACTAACGTCCGGCAGGGTTCCCTTTGAAGTGGGAGTCGCGAAGTATTCTGAGCTGGCCAAGAGCATGATGCTCGGCGACGAGGTCGGAATGCTGAAGCTGCTCTTCCATCCGGAAACGCACAAGCTCCTTGCCGTGCATGCTTTGGGACAGCGTGCGACCGAAATCATTCATATTGGTCAGGCCGTGCTCTTCTATGGCGGGTCAGTGGAATATTTCCGGGACATGGTCTTCAACTATCCAACGCTCGCCGAAGCGTACAAGGTGGCCGCCCTAGACGGCCTGAACAAGCTGTGACCGATGGGAGTGTTTGTGCGCGCCAAGCCGCCTCTCCAGGACGAATCCCGCCGTGGATGGTTCAGGGAAAGGTTTGCCCACAACCCGGGACTTTCGACCTGGGTGACTGGAAAACGGAGGCGACGCTAGAGTTCGAAGGTGTTCAAGATGCACGACGGGTATTTCGTCGATACTCCCTTGGCGCCACACCGAATACCCGCTTGAAGGCCTTACTGAAGGCGGCGTCGGAATCGTAGCCAACGGACTTTGCCACTTCGAACACTTTCTGATCACTTTTCTCGAGCAATCCTGTGGCTTTCTGCATTCTCCAGCCCGTCAAATACTCCAGGGGTGTTTCCCCCACCAGGTCTTTGAAGCGAACTGCAAAAGCTGAACGCGACATGCCGGCTGCCGCAGCCAGCGATTCGAATGTCCAGGGATGTTCCACTTTCTCGTGCATGGATTTGAGAGCGGAACCAATTTGCGGATCGAAAATCGCCCGCAGCAAACCGTTCTTGCAGCCTTCCGAACGCGATCCGATGTGGGCGCGGATCGAATGTATGAACAAGAGATCCGCCAACCGGTTGACCACCAGATCTGACCCCGGGGCCCTCTCCGCCATTTCCGAAGCCAGCATATTCAGGGTGGTGCGCAGCGCCAGGCTCTGAACTTGATCAGCCTTGACAAGAATGAGTGGAGGAAGCAATCGCGCAAGGGGCTTCACGCTCCGCGCACAGAATCTGAACCATCCCGAAATGATCGTGGTCGATGCTCCTCCTCCGCCGTAGGAGATCACCTGGCTACCGTTTCTCGGCGCGACCTCACAGAGGCTGCGAACGCGCGTGCGGGGATTGTCCCGCAGCGAGTACGCGATTCCGGGCGCAAGTAAGAAGCAATCCCCTCCCGCGAGTGGCATCGGGTCCGGAATGCCCTCGACGCTGAGCCAGCAGTTGCCGCGGGAAAGCATTCCGAAATGAGCGAAGTGGAAAGGCGAAGGCGCGGACTCGGCCGAATGTTTGTCTTTTGCGGCGTCCTGCGCGAGATCGGCATCGCTCTTCAGTCCCCAGGGCGCAGTGGCTTCCAGGCGCGCATGAACCACGCCCACGATTTGCATGGTGTGAAGGAGATCGGTAATCGGGTCCATTTTTCACCTCCAGCCTGGACTCCTGAACAAGTTATACGGACGAACTGACAGGTCAAGTCCAGATGTACGGACATCTATTGCAGAAGGTTTAGATGAATTCCCTGGACGAGGAGGTTCAGATGAAACTGCTTCACATCGATTCGAGTGCGCGGCGGACCAGTTCCGTGAGCCGGCAACTCACCGCGAAATTCGCCGAAGAATGGAAAAAGAACCACCCAGATGGCGAAGTCATTCAGCGAGACCTTTCCGCAACAGCACTTCCACTGATTACGGATGACTGGGGCGCGACCTATCTCGAAGATTCGCAGCTGACGCCGTTGCAGCGGTCGTATCTTTCCACCTCTGATCAGTTAATCCAGGAAATCACGGCGGCGGACACGGTCGTCATTGGCGCGCCGATGTACAACTTCACGATCCCTTCGTCACTGAAAGCATGGATCGATCAGGTTGTGCGGCTGGGGAAGACGGTCGGCTATGGGCCAAACGGCCCGCAAGGCCTTCTCGGAAAAAAGAAAGTTGTTGTCATCACTTCTCGCGGGTCCGCCTATGAAAAAGGCACTGCGAGGGAAGCTTTCGATTTTCAGGAACCCTACCTGGGGCACATTTTGGGCTTTATCGGACTAACGGACGTTACGTTTATTCACGCCGAGAACCAGGCTCGCGAGGAAGCCGCTGTCTTTTTCGCAGCCGCTGCAGAACGCATCGGCGGAATCGTCATTGAGCAAAATCAGCCAGTAGTCGCCCTTTGATCTCAGGAGCTCGCCTTGAATGCGGCCTTTCCGGCGGGCGGGTTGAAGATATTCGCTTACGGAAAGAGCGATTTCAGAAAAGAGAGGACATGCTGAAAGACAATCCATACGTCGGCGCCGTCGGTCGATTTCTCATCCCTGCGCTTTTCCTGATCAGTGGACTCGGTAAGATTGCCACGCCTGCGCTGGCGCAGGGCTTCATAGGGTCCGCCGGCTTGCCATTTCCGCTTCTGGCCCATCTCGCCGCTATCGTGACCGAAGTCGGCGCCGGGACTCTCCTGATTCTTGGCTATCAGAGTCGGATCGTTGCCAGTGTGAGGGCAGTTTTCACCGTCGCAGCGGCGCTCAGTCTTCAGCACAACTTTGGCGACCAAAACGCGAGGACGCATTTTCTGAAGAACATCTCAATTACGGGCGGACTGCTTCAGATCGTCGCTCTCAAAGCTGGCTCCTTCAGCATCGATAGCCGTCTTGCAATGTCACGCCCGAGCAACGGGTAGGAGGTAGTTTGCAATGGGCGCTTCTGCTGCACAGACTCCGGTACGTCAGATCGCGCGTCGCACCCGTGGTGCGACGGAAGGCCTCGTCACGCGTTTGATGAGCCCGTCCGACTTCGGCGAGATCCTGAAGCCATTTGTGTTTCTCGACCTTTTCGATCATCAAGGCGCCCCGCTCTATGGAGGCCTCCACCCCCACTCCGGCATCGCCACCTTGTCCTACGTCATCGAAGGCGCGGTCAGCTTTGTCGACCCGGACAACGTCAGAGGCACGCTGTCGGCCGGGGGCGTCGAGTGGATGCAGGCTGGACGCGGCATGTGGCATGGCGGCGGGCTCGACCAAGCAGGCCGGACGCGCGGCTTCCAGTTGTGGATCGCGTTGCCTCCGGAACTCGAATTGGGTCCGACCTTAAGCGTCTACCAGGCCCGTGAAGATGTGCCTCAAAACGGTCCGGCGCGCATCCTCCTCGGCAGCTGCGGCGCCGTGTCGAGCGTCATCGAGTGCCCGTCGCCGATCAGCTATCTCGCGGTGCGCCTGAAGGCGGGCGAGCGCTGGCGCTACGAACCCCCGACGGGCCACACCGTCCTCTGGACCGCAGTCGCATCCGGCGCCGTATCAGTTCCTGACGAGTTGCAGCACGGCGACCTGGCGGCTTTCGAGCCGTCGAGCGAAGCGGTCGAATTCGAGGCGAGGGCCGATGCCGAATTTGTTCTCGGGTCAGCCGTCTCGCACCAGCACGATCTCGTCCTCGGCGCGCACTCAGTTCACACAACGCCTGCCGCGTTGCGCGATGCTCAGGCGCACATTTCGACGCTTCGGACGCGCCTGGTTCAACAAGGGCGCCTGTAAACAACTTGCTCGGGACGATGGGAAGATCGCCGAACCGAGACGTATTCAGATGCTCGGGGAAATTGCCGTTGAACGAAGAACCGACGTCGTGCGCCAGGCTGCGCGCTTACGTTGACTGCTTCTCGACGACTTGACTGCGTTCACAAATTTCAACAAAGGTCCAGGCTTTCACGGCAATGGGACGCACTGTTGCAGGAGTTCAGCGGAGGACGAGTACTGTTCGCCGGAACGGAAGCCCATCAGAATTTGAGCGCCGCATTGAAAAGGGCGCGAGACCCTGGAACTCGTTTGAAGTGGAAATGCTTCACGATCACTTGCTTGCTCTTTGGATCGAAGTGAATAACGTAGCTGCGCCAAGGGTCTTCAAATCGGCAAACCAATTCCCGATTGTCGGTGTGAAGCGCGCCACAGCCGCTCTGAGATGTGTCAGTTGACTCGACGAGTGCGATCGCCTCCTGCTGAGGCGTTCCCAGTTCGATCAATTCGTACTCGCGCCAGCGGGACATTTGCGATGGTTCCAAACTCCAAACGATTCCAGCAACTAAGCCACACAACAAGGCGTAACAGAAAAGCGCACGCCACGACGAAGAACCTCTTCTTAACCCGTCCTCCTCGAAAGAATTCATTCGAGGCCGCCGATGGCTTCTTCTCGAAATTGCGCACTCAACACTTTCTGCGTTGTAGGGTCGAGTTGCACCTCGCAGTGGTCCTTTCCGTCAAAGTACAGGCGAGCCCCCACCATTGCCTCATCGGAGGGGTTAGCCCCATGAAAAAGCTTCTGCACCTCTGCGGGAGCCATGCCAGGACGAACCGCAGCGCATGCAGGTCGCATGGATGGACGTCGAAGCAAATAAACAAAGATAGGACCGGCCCAGATGGCCGTGTGCACCGCAGCAGCGGTTACAAATACAACGAGAACGAGAGACGCCGACCGAACCGTTAGGCGCACCCAAGATGCTTTGGTTCCGGCGTTACTTGTTTCCATTGCGAGGCTCCGTCTTGAGCTGACTGTATCTGATCAGGAGCCAGATACTCCCCCGGGTAAGTATTGCAGAAGAATCCCCTGGATCGCTATCTGGCCCTGGCGCGGCGCTCTCCTTAGACCGGAAATATGTGAAGTCCCCCGGCGGCTGCTTTTATGGGTGTGGAACTTCGGAAATCCGGCTGAGGCCTCCGAAGTGGGCAAGACGCGCCGCCAAAGCCACTCCAGCCATAACGGCCGCGAAGATTCGAATACAGGCCGCCGCCGGAAGGGTGCTGGTTGTAGTGGGACGGAGTAGCCCGCCGCGAACCGCATTATGCCATGCGTGGCTGCGGCTCTGGAGCGGGGGGAGGGGCGCATCGTTCGCGAAGCGGAGGCGGGCAATCCGGTCGCGGAACAACTGCGGCAAATGACGCGGGCGATGCACATCCCTGAGGACAATGTTGGTCGGATCTGGAACCAGATTCACCCGCCTCCGCCACTACTTGGTCGTAGAATCGATTTCGCTGTCTAGGATCACCGCTACACTCTGTGCTGCTTTTAGTTTCGTCCTTCCGTCTTAAGGGGATGTCGCCCGCTTCGCGCTGACGACTACGACCCGGCTATCAGCGTGGACTGGCTAGCTACGCATCTCCAGTGGCTGTTTTGGAGGATCCAAGTGTCAGTGAAACGGACGCGGCGATCCACGTTCCTGCCTTTGATTGTCAATTTCTCGACGTAGATTCCGTTTACAACTACGGCGTCGCCGCCATAGGCGCGGGCAGTCTGTTCCACGTTGGCCAGATTCCTATAGTCCTTGGCTTCGCTCTGGACCTTTCTCAGCCACTCGTCCCGCTCGGCAATGCTTCCGTCATAGTCGGTGTACACAAACGTTTCCGCTAACAACAACTTCAGAGCACTCGCATCGTGCCGCACTTCGGCTTGGTTCCACGCGTTTTCAAGATTGATAACAAACTGGGAATTATCGGCAGCCGTGTCGACGGGGGCTCCCACGAGGAGAGGCACCACCAAGAGCAGGGCGCCACTCCACGCAATTCGGCGTCGCATCTGGCCTCCTTGGTCGGGCAAAATGTCCAATCTGTGTTTTCCACGAGCCGATCCTACGCCCGATTGGCCGTCACCCGATTCATAACAACCGTACGCTCGGTAAGGTTCCAGAACTGAGCAATTGTGAGCACCGCAGGAACCATGCCTCACCGCTAGCCTGAACGCTGGTCCTCGTTGTTGGGAGCCGCCACCGGTTGCACTGGTCTCTTGAGTCCGATGGCCTCAGGAGCGAGAGGAGTGGCTACGAAGAGCGGACGGCAGAAGCGACGCATACAGTCGCGACATCTTACCGGTCGGAGCAGCAACAGGATTCCGATTTCTTCCAGCAAACTCTTTGGCTGGGAAATGCAAATATCATGCCGGTGGCAATACGGGCATCCCTTGTATCCGATTCTGAGCACTCTTTTACCCGGGCGGGGAGGCAAAACCAGCGCTGCGCTCGCCATTGAGGCCAATCTAGCACCAGGCATTGGAGTGCGTCAATTGCGCCTCGGTGAATTACGACTTGAGCGACTTTTCCGTTTTCTTCGGAAGATGGCAATTGGAACTTAAGCCGCGAGGCATAGATTGTTCTATATCGTCGAAGAGAAATCGGTACGATTGTTTCAACGAGTGCGAGATCTCAGGGTCAGGTTCGAGTCCTACTTGAGGAGCCATTGTTTTCAGGCACTTGCGAAACATTGAGACAGCTGATTCCAACCTGTGGGGATCTTTTTCGGAACTGCCGCGCGTGGCTCCTCGCACCGCCGAGTGACGAAGGGCAACGCTGCGAACCCTTCCCACAAGCATTGTGCATCTGATGCCGATCAAAGCGCCCCGGCGCGCAGCCGAATTCGTAACGTCGGACTTTATCATTTTCCGGGCGGTGCGCTGAGCCGTCGACAGTTTACCCAAGATGGCGCCAAACCACGACGCCGAGTGCTGGGGAACGAGGGCCGAACTCGGGCGCATCTGCGGCCCCGTGGCGAAACTTGGCGCATGCGCCACTACCCGAACCCACTCCACAATATTTCAATTTCACTTCGGAATGTTCCGCCAAGCGCCTAAAAGCACCATCCTCACACGGCCTTGGCGCCAGCCACAAAATGCACCACCAAAGCGACCAGCGCCAAGACGAGCAGCAGGTGAATAAGGCCTCCTGCGACGTGAAACACGGTTACCCCGCTAAGCCAGGCAATCAGCAGAATGATGAACAGCACGGTCCATAAACTCATGATCGTTTCCTTTCTCGAGTTCCGGAGTCAAAGCCTTCTGGGCGGCTCCCACTCGGAACATCAACATAATTGTTGCCATCTCAGGCGTCTCTCAGGTAAATACTTCACACGATGGGAATAGTTTAGGTAGTCGTCCGCTTTTAAAACGCCGCAATTACACGGCGCGGACCCTTCGGCTACGCGCCTGGAGGTGTTCTACCGAAGAAACGCCCGACACTCCACAGTAGGACTTCTAACCTTGGCGCGGCCTGTGTACTTCCGAGACCGTACTTCCGAGACCG
>Ga0193712_1000082_pt1 | contig 14341 bp, 14 predicted proteins | sample H3a1metaG_FD_143053 | JGI IMG/M metagenome (GOLD analysis project Ga0193712, IMG submission 143053) | Soil microbial communities from a riparian zone of the East river system, Colorado, United States - H3a1 | ecosystem: Environmental > Terrestrial > Soil > Riparian zone | place: USA: East River... | reverse complement strand
GCGGCGGTGTGCTCGGTGGCATCGCTGGTGCTATAGGAACAGGATTAGGTTCATTACTTGGACCTGTCGGCGCAGCTGCCGGAGGCGCAATTGGTAGTGCGCTAGGTAAGAAAGCAGGAGGTTAACATGCCACAAAGTGGACCACAGGCTACGCCACCCATCGTACGTCAAGGCGCTGCCGCAACTCGTTCGACTACGTCGAAGACGTCGCAAGCGACTGTTCCGACTGACGTTACTGAAGCATTCAAGGGATTTCTTTCGAGCATTTTTGCTCAGAATCCTGTAACAGGTGCCCCTGGCACAACGACGCCTGCGGTGGTCGGAGGACTACCACCGCAGCTAACGCCGGCTACGCCATTGTCAACGCCGCCTGCGGTCGTACCTGGACCGCGAGCGTCTACGATGCCTGTACGTGGCAACGCGCCTGCGGGTACGCAGTACGGTAGTCCAGCTGCGGCCACGGAAGCTGCTGTTTCGTCCTTTGGGCAATCGCTTGTATCTGCGATTGAGCGTAATAAAGATAAGAAAGACGCAGATAACATAGCGCGCGCGCAGAATACGATGAATACGTTTCTACACGCAGTTCAACAGAATGATATGTATACGGCGAATCTGTACGCTAGTGACCCGAAAATTACTGGAATGTGGGAGAAGTACCTGAAACAAGAATATAAACGCGTTCCTGGCGCGCCCACGAAACAAGAGGCTACGCCGCAGGGCGATCCGTCAGCGGGGCTGTTGCCGACACAAACGATACCTGGCGCGCCTGGTACGGGTAATATCAATGAACCCGGTGGCATAGCGATTCCTCGTGATATGACACCGGAAGGCCAGATTCATCAACAGCAGATGGCCGCAATACAAGAGACGATGAAAGGTATGTCTCCGCAACAAATTGCACAGACTGCTTCACAGCCAGGTGTTAACATGGAAGCCGCAGGGCTTGCGCCTGAAGAATTCAAGAAATTCTCTCAAGCTAAGTACGGACTAGCGCTTACGAAGGAACAAGAATCTACGCTTGATGCCCAGACGAAAATCGCGCAAGCGAATTACATGGCTGATTTGATAAAGTACACCGTAGGCCAAGCCTCGATGACACAACGAGCTACAATCTCTGCTGGTGGCACGGTAGAAGCTGCGAAGGTTCGTGCAGAGGGTGGTCTGAAAGAGATGCGCGAGCGCATGAAGGGCTTGAAAGACATACAAGACAAGAAGGGCTTGGCCTTGTCAACAGCCATGTATGAACAACAAATGAAGGGTTATCAGACGATGGCGGCGCAGTTGAATAAAGATTTGTTAGCTATTGATCCGAAGAGTGGCTTTCCTGGTTTTAAGGGTGATAACCCAGAGTACACTCGTAAGAAAGAACAGCTCGATACTTACATGAAGCTCGCTGATGATGCGAAGACGCAGTGGGAAGGACTTAAGGTCGTTATTGATACCTTCCCTGAACTTGTTAATTCTGATGAACCAGTACCTGCTCCAACACCGGAGCCGGAGCCGTAAATGCCTGATCTTCTACGGGGTTTGCTAGCTCGCAAAGATAAAATAGCAAAGATGCCTGAGAATGCGCAACGTGCTATTTGGGGCGTCGCCTTCGGTCAGGGCGTAGCTCCGAAGTTACGTGAAGCTGCGTCTCGCGGAGCGCATCTCGAAGATGAGACTGTAGCTAAGGAACGTTTCATCACGAGTATGCTCGGCAAGCAACAGAAGCCGTCGCCTGATACTGTCGTCGAGCCGCCAGGCCTTGTGGACAAGACTGTTGCTGCTGTAGGTGCCGCTGGCTCTGGTATAGCCGGTGGCTTTCGTAATCTCGTATCACATATACCTGCGCCAGAAGGCGCACCGATGAAGCCGATGTTAATGAGCTTGCTCGGCAAATCTGAAAGTGGGTATGAATTAGAAAAATCAATCGCGCCTACGGCTGCTCCTATAGCGGCTGGTATTGGGCATCAAGTACCACAAATCATGGCATTCGAGGCCGGGGCTGGTGTTGTTCCAGCGTTAGCTGGCGGTGTAACAGCGGGAGCTAAAGCACCGATCGCGTTGCGTGCGATGCAGCAAATGCTACGCACAGGTGCGGGCACTGCCGCGATGAACATGACATCGCCAGAGGAAACTTCTGGTGGTAAACTGCTTGCACAGACGATTGGCTTCAGCGTCGTAGACATGCTCGCCAGAGGCTTTCTGCGAAAGACAGGCACTAGCGGACTGCCAGATGCCGCTAGCGTCTTGCAAACTGTTCGCGAAAGTGTTGAGAAAACTAGCGGAGTTGTTAACAAAGAAGCAATTGATGCTTTCAGCAACGCGTTTCTTGAAAATGTCAAGATCGAGAATCCTGAAGCGTACGCGCGCATAGTCAACGGTGAAAAGGATTATGTGGTGTTGTCGTACACAGATATGGTACGTCTGACGAACAAGACCTCTGCTCAACAAGCTGCGCTCGAAGATGCTGCTACGCAGAATGCGAAGACGGCTAAAGCTGCTGACGCGAAAACTGCGGAAGCGGCAGCGGACCTCAAGAAAGTTTTGGGAAAGGCGCAAGCTAAGCTCGATAGAGCCTCGCAAGCCCTTAATAAAAAGGCACTTCAGAAGGAAATAAACGCATACGCGAATGCCACTGGAAAAGTGCCAGCAGAGGGCAGCAAAGCTTTGAAATCGCTGCAAAGCGGCGCTAAAGCGAAAGATATAATTTCGCAGGAGCAAGCTAGTGTCGTGCAGCGTGTAGCGAAAGCACGGGACGTCAACGATGCTATCGCTGTGAACGAAGAAGCGCCTGCTGTTCGTGGGATGATAGATGACTTGCAAACATTAGCTTCGCCTCAAGTTGAAGCTGTAGCTAAAGTTGTTGATGTTCCAACTGTTCAACCCACACCGAAGGTGCCGAAGGCTGGAAGTGTCAAAGCGAAGATCACCGCTGGTCCGAAGGAACATGCGTATGTGAAATTCGGCGTTACTCTTGATGCGAGCAAGATGACTACGCCTGAAGAAGTAATTACCGCGAAGCGTGGCGCGATGGAGCAGATTCAGGTTAGTTACAATCAAAAAATCAAAGAAATAACAGAAGGTGTTCGTACCAACGCGTTAACCAAAGATGCTGCTGTAACGATGTTTGCAGAACTAAAACGTGACTCGACGCAAGCAACTAGTTCTGTGATGAAATTTAAGACGCCTAACATCGGCCGCGAAGCGCGTGATAGACTACGAAATAGAGCAAACGCTGCCGAAGGCAACCGAGTTGTTGGCGAACAGCAAGCTAGTAAAGAAGCAATGGGAACCAGCTCTGCTGGAGCGGAAATGACAGAACAAGAGGCTGTTGACGAGCTTGATACGTTAGTGAAAATTGGCTTTGGCTCTACGAGCCGACAAATTGTCGCGAAGAACATAATCGCTGAAATTGAGAAACTTGGTGGCGGACCAATCGAGAAGCTAGAAGCTCTGCAAGATGCGTATGCAAAGTTGAAAAAGGCGGGGAAATGAGTGGAATAGCTAGCTCGTTAATTGACAAGGCTATAAGCACTACTGGTAAGCTGTACGAAGCTCCGCTCATTACAGGCGCAGAGCGCGTACTGTCCAAAGAAGCTAGCCCTGCGGTGCAGGCGTTTATTGGAATGGTCAAAGAAGGGTTCATGAAAGGTGAACAGTATAAAGGAAAGATACTTAACGCTATTGAAAGTGACGTTAAAAAAGTCGCGATCAAAGACCCTAGCGGAGCTATCACGAATGCGTTTCATGAACACGGCATCGTACCGCAGGATGTAGAAATCGGCCTCGCCGCTGTTAAGCAGAAGAAACTTGGACTCATGCTGCACAGCGAAGCTAAGGCTAAAGGTATCAAGGTGCAACCACTTGTCGGTCCGAATTATCTACCGAGTATGGTTAAAGAAGAGCTACTTGATAATCCTAAAGGTAGACAGCAGTTAATAGATCACTTCGTTGCTCGTGGAAAAACGCCGAAGGCTGCTGCACAAGCGCTTGGTTTTGTAGAACTCGGAGGAGAAGCTCCTCTCACGAAGACGTTTCACCCGTTCGAGTCACCGCGTCGGAATAGACTTGATCCGAGTATGCTTCGGAAAGACCTTGGTGTTTTTCCAGATTACTTACTCGGCGCAGCGGAGCGTATTGGTAGAGCCGGTGTCTTCGGGCCGGAAAGCGAGAAGTTACATGAGCTTCTTAATGTCATACGAAAAGTAGACGGCGAAGCCACGTACGGAATGTCGCGTCGTCTAGCGGCTGAGAAGTTGGGTATTACGTTCTTGAACAAGCCCGATGACGCTGGTTGGGAAAAAGGCATTCGCGCTGGCGTAGCCATGACGACGTTGCATCTGGCACCGATTGCGAATACCACCGGTGGCATGGCGAACATGGTTACGATGATGGGACTGAAGAACTTTAGTGAAGGCATGGCAAGGTTCGCTAGTGATCCGAAGCTAGCGTATGAGTTCACTAACGAAGCTGGACCGGCGATATATCAAGGTATTAAAGAACTGAAACGTATAACAGGTGCTGAGAATCAGAGTCTTATCGGCTCGCTTTCGCGCAAAACATTGATGAACCCTTCGGAGAACATGGCTCGAAACGAACGAATGATGCGTGTTATCGGTAGCGTCGTTGGAAAGACTAGTGCTGAAAATGAATTTGCAAAGCTTTTGGAAGACCCAGCGAATACTTACGCGAGACGTCGGCTTAATGTACTAGGCATTGACGTAGACGGAGCGCTGAAGCGTGGAGCGCTTGACAACAATGATCTTAACAAAGCAGCGTTCGTGTTCTCGAACAAGTCAATGCTAAACGCAGATGCGTTTGAGTTGCCAGGCAATTGGAAAGACGGCTGGGCCGCGCGAATGCTCTCGATGTATAAACCATTCTTGTTCCTACAAACGAAGTTCGTTCGAGATCAGATACTAAAGCCTGCTCTTGGCATTGGTATGAAACAGGATTTGCGGCCGCTCATGTGGGCCGCGGTCACATTCACGACGTTTGGAGAAATCGCCGGTGACATCAAATCGTTCGCGCGTGGACGGAACATGGAAGATAGGCCAGATTTTAGTAAGTACCCCGCTGATCGGATTGTTGACAACTGGGCACAAGTTGGCGGACTGGGTATCGCTCACGATATGACTAACGCGATGGCTGTCGGGACACCCGTTCAGACGTGGCAATTTCTGGGCGGGCCTGTTCTTGGAACCGGCGTTGATCTACTCCAAATGATGATGCCAGCAAGGACTAAAGGTCAAGAGGCGTCGAAGACGCGACAACGCGAGTCTTTCTTTCTTCGTAAGATTCCTATGATCGGGCCGTTGGCCGCAGAAGCGCTTGCGTCGCCAAGTAAACGCGAGCCTGGGCCGTTGCAAAAAGGTTTCATTTCTAAGAAACTCGGCCTTGCGCGCTAGCGCATCGAATTTGTAGAACCCTTCGATCTATAATGGGTTCGACAAAGAAGTAGCTGTTCACGTGAATACAGAATGTGGTTGCAACCACTTCGTTGGAGGACAAAAAATGGCGACAGGAAAAGGTAATCAGTCAGTGGAAGAAGTCAAAGCCACAACGGGCGCACTAGAAATATCGCCCTCGAAGAGCGACGGCAGTAGCCCAGTTTACGGAACGCACCGCTCCGGTGGCACGCCCGATGTAGCCGGAGGCGGAAGCGTGAAAGGAGGGAAAAAGGGATACTAACGTAGTTACCTCGTAATGACTCCGTCAGGAGCGTAGCGCCAGTAAGCCTCCGGTTCATTACTCGGCCGGAGGCTTTGCTGTTGCTGACGCAGGTATTGGTACGACGCTAGCGAGTTTGCCAGCATTCACTTGGTCGACTATATCGTTCACGATTGCTTGCGAAGTTGGGTTATTCAGTTTGAACACGATAGGCACCGCCGCGTGTGGACCAGGTTGATACGCGATTGTTTGTGGACAGACGATCTTCATTATACCTGGCGTAGCCTTGGCTTTGCCACTAGCGTCAGCTAGCGATAGCCCGCCGTCTTTCAAGTTGCTAATGCGGCCTATGGCAAAAGGTTTTTCCAGCATGACAAGTACAAAGTCACCTTCGACTAGTTCGTTGCCGACTGCGTCGCGTACTGACATTGTATCTCCTTTATTATTAATTGAATTTCGATGTTCCAATCAATCGACCCGAGAACGTGTTGCTGTGCGTGTTGCGGCGTGGGAATACGCACTTGGTTGTACAAATCTTCGATGAGTCTACGAACGTGTATCGCGTGCAGTAGCTCGTCGAACAAGTTCGTGCGATCACGACGCAAGCTAGGCTCCGGCCTCGATTAGCTCAGCGTCGCCCTCTACTATACAGAGAATTTCTTCAGGTACCAGTACTCTCATTGGCGTTTCGCTTTCTTGCGTCTTCGCATTGCGGAAGCGCAAGCCGGTGCCACTGTACATCGGATAGAGAACCCTATCTCCGATTTTTGCTTCGACGACAGTGTTAACGCCAATAGCTATAATAGTACCGATTGAAGGACGGCGCTTTAGGTGATCTGGGATTGTAAGCTTGCCACTGTAAATGAACTCGTCTTCTTTGATTAGAATTCTTCCAGGAAGTGGTGTTAGTTTAATTGACATTATTTACCCCCGCATGCGATACCAGCGTTTGCTGTCATGATTGCCATTCGAATAAGCCGTATTGCATACGTAACGTCCGCGCACTCCGGGCACGCCGCAACTATCGTTTCTGCTAGAATCTTACCCTGAACACGGATTTCCGCGAAGTCCGCAAGGATGATTTCAGTGTCAACATTCGCTTGCTTCGCAACGTTCTCTGGCGCGTGATACTCAAACCAATTATCGATCTGTTCTTGCGTGATTTTCACGATGTTCCTCCTAGGTTTGGAATAGCTCCTGTGTGCGGTTGCACAACTGCTTCATAGAGTACCTTGTGTCCTTGATTATGCTCCCGAATCATCCCTGCTTGCATCATCGTTGCTAAGACAACGTCAAGGTCATTGTGACTAATGTGCCGCCAATTCGCTCTGAGAATGTCGCTCCGCTGAGCCAACCCCTTGATTTCAAGAAAGCGAAGAACTCTGTCGCAGGCAATGGCCAAGTCGCTTTCTCCGACAGCTCGGAATACAAGGCTAATTGTGCTTTCAACTTCGGTGACGGCCGTGATAGCGTCTTCGATATTGCTTCGCGTAATGACGAGAGAATCTCGCTCCGCAATTGTAAGAACTGTTGCGAGTTTAATTGCGTGGATTGCTTTTGTCGTTTTGTACGACGCAGTAGCTTCGTCGTCGTATTCACTCGTTTCACACTCTTTCGAATGGTAGAACTTCTCAAATACTTTAGTGGCTTCGGCATCGAATTGTACGACTCCTTGTAGTGTAGCTATGTGACGTAGGTCATCAATCAATGCTTGCCAGATGTTCGAGTGATTTTTGATGACCGGCCACGCGATTTTTTGCGCTCTGCTTTTCGCATAGACAAAGTTGACCCGTCGAGTAAATCCTCCACTGACCGCACTTTGCGGTATAGCTGACACAAGCCACTCTGGTGTAGTTCCTCCAAGAAGGTTAATAGTAGGCTTGTTAATGAGATATTTGCCTTGTGTTTTCGTCCCATAGTCCCAGGGGTGCTCCTTATTATCCCAGAGGTCTGTCAAGATTGACAGCGTAGCCTGTGAAGCAGCGGCAAAGACTTGTAATTCTGGTGCACTTATAAGACAATTCGCATCCTGACTGAACGCAACTCCACCACCCGGTAACAGCATCTGTGACGGAAAGCCCTTAGCAAGCTTTTCAAGAATGTACTCGATTGTTACACGGTCGCTTATGATATTGACCGTGCCCGCGTCTTTAAGCATTGCGATAACTGGATTTATCGCTGTGCCTTTACCGATGCCAGGGTGTCCTACGAGTACTACGTACATATTCGGATAGCATTTGAAGCTCGCCCGGTCTACCCAAACATGTCTCTTCAAGCTAGCTGCTATTGCACTAACGGCACTCCAGTAGAGATACTGACTTGGTGCTTCACTTGCTGGCGCAAAGTACGCCATGTATTCAGTAATCCAGCTTTGCTTAAGTTTGCGCACTTTAAAATCTGATCCCCAAGACCGACGGTGTCGGTTATATTATAACCGAGTTCGAACTCTATTGGGATAACAAGTTCAAAGCCTTTTGGAAAAATTAGTTTGTTATTGAATGCGTTCGTCAGAAGTTGTACTCCATGAAAAATTGAATCGACGTTATCGTCGATTTCAAGTATTATACTATCGTGAGATTCGCTAACAACGCAACCAAAGCTACGCTGTTCACAATAACGGATAGCACGCCCAGTGTTATCGCCAACAGTACCTTGAGGTATATACGCGTAGCCAACTCTGAAGACTTCACTATTATCACGCCAAGGACAAAACCCAAAGAAGTCGCGGCCACGGCCGAACAAGTTGTCGAGATGACGAGTATTTGTAATTGTACGTTGTACATATTCGTGAAAGACTCCTTTTATGTTCGGCTCTGCAAGGTGGAAGCGATTGAGTAGTTGCTCACAGTTGGCCGCCGGCACACTGTAGCCTTCTTTCGCCATCACCCCCGACATCGTATTACCATGCATGTCGTAATTTCCGCCATGACGAGTGCGCTTACCAATATAACGAAAAATAAGACCAGACTTTTCCGCGGCCTTGTTACATTTGTCTTCAGGCATGCCACAAACAAACATAGCAAGCTTACAGTGACGGTCGACTCCACTACGCAGGTCGTTAATTCCACTCATGTCTCCACTCTGGTCAGCGATTATACCTTGGACTATCCAGTCCTCTGCTGACATTTGGTCGCAACTTAGAAATATCTTTCCGCTTCGCGCTTTTAGCGCTCGACGAAATTGCTTCCCGAGTTTACTATGCTTCGCAATGTTCTGACCGTTTCCACCGAAACCGCTTTCGCGTTGACCGATGAGGTGTACTGGAAATTCTCTGCTGCTACGCCGACCGGTTCCTGTACCACCCACGACGTAGTCACTGTAGAATGTGTCGTTGACGAGCACGGCTTTAACCGTCGTTGCTTCGATCTTATTTAGCTCACGCACCGTAAGGACTTCGTTCAACAACACGTCTCCGCTTTCAGCGAACAGCGTATGCAGCTTGGCTTCGCCCGTTGTGTAGTTACCACTGAAACGATCCTTCGGAACCTTTAGACCTCGTGCGAGCAACAATTTAACTAGCTGTGCTGGCGAAGCTATGTTTATCGAATTCGGCTTACGCTTCTGCTCAGCGGAGCTGAACACCGCTGGCGCATTTATGAGTCCTTCGATTCGCGTACATGTTTCAGCGAGTTTCGACGTGATGTCGTTTTCAAGTTGCTTGAGTTCGATTTGATCGACCTTGAGTCCTCGGTACGCGACGTAGTGGAGTTTACGAGCCAGGTCAATGTCACTATCGTAAACAGTACGTAGTCCAGGATTGTCCGCAAATTCGAGTTCTTGTACGTCATAAGCTTCCCTCGTGACGCAGGTATCTTTACAATTGTAACGCATAAGCTGACGCTTGCCGCTTCCCGCTACGCGGTTCCACGAACGACCTTCTTCTTTATAATACGGCTCACGAGTGTATTGCATCGTTAGGACTTCCAGCTTGTGCGGCAGCTCCGGCCATAGGATATTGTGGCGTATGCGAGTATCGTGAACTAAATTAGTATTGACGTTAAAACCAGTATGACGAAACCAGTGAGCATCAAAGTTAATGTAATTCTGTCCAACCACGGAGTTGGTTGATAAGATTCTGTCCATAAGGCGAAACAAGCGAGTACTACTGTCAATATCATAATCACCGAACCCAATGCTAATAGCACTATTGCTATGCTTTGCAAAGCTAACGCAGTAGATGATTCTCCTTCGTAGTAGTTCGATGTCAACTGAAGTAGGGGCGCTCGCGTCGTTGCTGCAAGCAAGGATGTCACTGAGATACTCATACGCCTCCGCGAAGCTTGGCTCTACTATCAGTTCTCGTTCTGGCAGCGATTGTAACCGTCCGTTCTTACGAAAAAATTCAAGTTCCGCTTTGAGCTTGCAGAGCAAGAACGTGTTAAAATACTTTTCACTCCACTCACGAAGAAGAAACGCTGGATGGTATATTGGAAACACGTAGTGTGGCCATGTAAGAAGTGGTGATTCCAACAACGAGCCACGCCAGTGGCTAATACCAGCTTTGTCCGTCTTCGACGAAACCGTTTGTGGACAGAGAAACGACAGTGGCGTCGCGCCGCAAGCGAGTATGAAAGTAGGCTTGTGCAAGTAAAGTTCTTCGAGAAGTTCTTCGTGAAACGCGGTAGCAGGAATTCCAACTTCATCGAATCTGTCGAGATCATTGTCAGGTGGCCTTGTTTTGTAGACGTTAGTGAACCAGACTTCGTTCGTGGCGAAGCCAGCTTCGCTTAGCATTTGATCTAGTAGCCTACCGCTAACGCCCACGAACGGGCTACCGCTAGTGTCCTCATCCGCCCCTGGTGCTTCTCCAATGGCGACAAGCGGCGCTCCACACGGGCCGCGATTGCCTACGAACACGGCATTTTTGGCCGCGCAAAGCGCTTTTAGCGCGGCTCTTTTTGGCTGTAAACTCAACGCGAGTCGCCGCTTCCATGTAGTGTACCTTTAGCGAACCTGTTCGATAGCTTCGCTATGTTATTCTTTGCAACGAGTTCAAGGTCAACATTAAGCTCGGTTGCTAGGGCAGCTACGTACCACAGGACGTCACCAAGTTCGTCGATTAGTTGCAAACGTCTTTCGGCGGTCATGATACTACCGTCATCTCGAATGACTTTCTTCAACTTGTTACAAAGCTCGCCGGCTTCGCCGCTTAAACCTAGCGTTGCGTATATCACGCCCTGAAGTGTACCCTTCCAAGGATAAACTGCTGTGCTTTGCGTCAGCTTTTGATATTCTTCAATTGTCATAACGGCCACCGTTTCGGTTTGAAAACTTGTTGCACACCGCAGGTGCATTCTATTGCTACGAAGTAGTCGCCAATACCTTTTAGCGTAGCTATTTTAGCACGAGCTTGCTGACGCGTTATAATGTGGCCGCGGCCACAGTCGCAGCGAAAGCGTAGCCATATGTCCATAGCAGGCTCGTACTTCGTACGGCTTTGCGGAACATCGTTTGACTTCGTAGTGGCTGTTATAGGTACTTCTCGCACAGGTCGCGTAGCCAGAATAGCTGCTTCGGGCTGCACGCTGTCGCTTCGCCCATTGAAATGACGAAGTATCTTTCCTTCTCCGTCATCATGCCGAGTTCGCTTTCTAGCTTCGCTACGATTCTTTCGACTTCGTCTAGTCGACTTGATAAGTCACCTCCGGATTCTTTCCATAATGTCATTTTAACGACTCCAAACGAGCGCGGCCAAGTAATGCCATTACTGAGTCTTTTTCAAACATTATACAATAACGTTTCATTTCATGGCAGGCTACGCCCGTCGTACCTGTACCTGCACACCAGTCTACAACAACTGCGTCTTCGACTGTCATATCTTCAAGAAATTGCTTCACGAGTGCTACTGGCTTCTGCACAAGATGGATTCGTGACTCCGGAGGAGGATAGTTGAAAACGTTGCTCTGTCCTGGCCGGATAAAGCGAGGCGCGCCTTTCCATGCTACTAATAATGGCTCGTAGCCAATACAGTAAGCAACGAGAGGGTTAACGCCAAACTTAGTACCCTTGTTCCATATACAAGGTACCGGATTAACGTGGAATCCTGCGGTTCTAAGTACGGTAACCAGCTCGTTATAGTAATTAAACCCGAAACAAAAAACAGCGTAGCGGTCATCTCGTAAGACACGGTAGCTCTCTCGGGCGACACTGTCAAGCATCGCTATTAGGCTTTCTCTCGAATCGTCGTATTCATGATAAATCTCCGTCTTATCATGCGCTGCCGCCACGTCAGTACCATACGGCAAATCGGTCCATATCAAATCGACGCTAGCGTCAGCTAGCGTGTTATCCATGAAAGAGACTTCCAGTAACTCCCAAAAACGGGGGGCCGCGGCGTTGCCGCTCGCAGCTTGCGCTTCTTTAAGTATGGTAGCAGCAGCTTGCATACTGTACACCGCGCCGGCAATTTTCATCTTGCTTAGCACTTCTGCTTTGGTCTTTGCGCTTCGCAGTTGCGGTATTTGCGTCAGCAGCGCTGCGACTTGAAGGTCTTGACTTGTCGTCGAGACGGCTTCGCCGAGCATCGCAGCAAGCTTGCCTACTCCGAAGCCTGGCTTAGCTTCGCTGACAGAGCGCGGCGGCCCACCGCCCTTGGCTGCGCCAAAAATCGATTGCATTATTGCAAGTAGTTGCTGTTTGCCAAGCAATTCTTCTTGCCACGTTAGTTGCTTCCGCTTCAAGTTCTCTTCGAGTTCAATAGCCTTGAAGCGAAGCTTCTTGTCGTCATCACCTTCTTCACCACGCCACACGTAGTGCTTACTGTGTTCGAGTACGGTAAAGCCGAGGCGCTTCATACTGCGTAAGCGCCTCTCGCCAGCGAGTAGGACAATGTGCGACAGGTCGTTCTCTTGAACGGTTCCGAGTACGATAGGCTGTAGTAAGCCGTACTTCTTTATGCTCGCAGCAAGCTCGTCTACGCCGCCGAAGTCTTTACGCATGCGGTCTTCTACGATTATATCAGCTATTTTAACTTGTTCGTCCACAAAGTCTCCTAGAAAAAGTACGCCGCTTACTCAAGACGGCGCCTTCGGGGTTCCCTTTAACGTCGGACAGAGTGACGACGGAGTCCCGCTTGCTGCTGAAGCAAGGTGTTTGTTAACTTAGTTCGGTCGGGTGATTCGTCTTACAACCGGGTACCCGGCAGAAAAATTGTTTTATGTAATTCTGATCCCATCCCTTATCGGACTTGTTCGTACCAAGTTCGAGTTCACCGATAGCCCCTTGAAGCGGACCTTGGTAGGTCATCTTCGAAATGTCCTGTCGATTGTTCGGATCGGCGATGAAACCGCCGATGAGAACGGCGCTGTCGCCAATGACCTCAAGTGGATGCCCGAACATGTGGCTGAAAGCTTCAAGGATGAAGCCGACTTGTTGATTTAGGGGTGTGTAAATCTTTTCGCCGTTGAACTGTGCGTGGTTCACTACTTTCATGTCGGGATTGAAGTTTATGCTTTGGTCTTTTCCTGGTTTCAGCTTGCTGAGTTTCGGCTTGAAGCCGTCGAGTCTAACTTGATAACGACCTGTGGGTAGTACCTTTCGAGCTGTCATAGAATCGGTCGGAGCGCCCATGCGTACTGGTGATGACATGTTTATATTCTCCTCGTTGAGTTTTATTTAATTTTTACTTCTTTACTGCATCTTCCGGCGTTGTGTATACGACGCCTGGAATACTCGCAAGGCTACGGCTGGATGCGCTTTGCGTTTGAACTTGTTGAACGTAGTTAGCTGTGGCCGCGGCAGCGGTGCTCTTGACGCTACCGCTCTTGTGTCTTGCAATCATCTCTTCGATATTTGGAACCTCAACTGCGTTGATGTTCAACGCGCTCGCGCCAAGGGCGAAGTTGTAGTCGGGAACACAGCTAACACTCGGGACGGCGCCCTGCGCGGTACCGTCAACGGAGTTGCCACGTGTGATTCTCCAAACTTCGTTGAAGTATTTGAGAAGTCGCTGGTAGCGGACTGGAAAGATTCCGACGCGGCCAGTGTAAACTGGATGTTCAATGGTAGAATCAGGTGCTTCTTCAGCTACTTCGTGGAATGTAGCAATTACATTTTTCTTGCTGCCGAATATGCGAAGTAACGTATCTTCGATAGTTGCCATCTCTGCGTTCCACGCGTCGAAGCCTGCTGGGAAGTACACATTCATGCCACCGAAGCTTATCGTACGAGCCATGGCCTTGCCGCCGGTGGCCTTGATGTATCGCATAGCGTTGCTAGCAACCGTTTGAATCGAATCGAGACCGATTGTTTTAACAATGGCCTGTCCAGGTTCAAGATTCTTGAATCCGAGATACGCAAGGTCCCATCCGTTCTGCTCTAACGTCGTCAGATGCCCAATGAAATTAGTGAAAGCATCTGGTTGCTGAAAGCCAATGGGATCGATGTAGCTGATGGCGTAGACGCCCGCGATACCTGCAAGGCTGCGCGCGCGCCCATCGTGATCGAACACCAGCACCGGTTTTGGTGCGGTTGCTAGTAGCCGAGATTTGCCAGATTTTTCTTTGCCCACGAGTGCGATTAGCAATTGCTCGAATGCATCTGTCTGCGACATGTCATTGATTTCAAAGGGCATTTTGTTTTATTTTGTCTCCTTTTATTCAGTTTCGTCTTCTTTTCCTTCTACTTTGTACGGAGTCCACGGAGCAAGCGTCTCGAATGAACTCTTAATGATTACTTCTCTACTATC
>Ga0193712_1000081_pt1 | contig 14432 bp, 13 predicted proteins | sample H3a1metaG_FD_143053 | JGI IMG/M metagenome (GOLD analysis project Ga0193712, IMG submission 143053) | Soil microbial communities from a riparian zone of the East river system, Colorado, United States - H3a1 | ecosystem: Environmental > Terrestrial > Soil > Riparian zone | place: USA: East River... | reverse complement strand
AACGATATTTCTGGAAACAAGGCGTAGTTGTGCGCGGGATAGAACAAATTCAAGAGCTCTGGAAAGCCGTGGGGTTGCGATGAGCACTTAACGGGTTAAGAGGAATGTAGAGGCGGATGAGCAAGATTCGAATTAACGATCTGGCACGAGAGCTGGAAGTGAAGAGCAAGGCGATTCTGGATGCCCTGGTTGTGTCCGGCGTCACGACCAAGAAGACGCATTCCAGCTCGCTCGAAGCCGACGAAGCGGAAAAAGTGCGCGCCCATTTCAAGAAACAGGGAGAGGGCAACGGCACGGGTTCCAGGTCCGCGGCGCGCGAGAGCGATGGCATCAAGACGAAGATCGACCTCTCCAACATTTCCCGTCCCGGCGATGTGCTGAAGGCTCTCACCCAAAAACAGACTCCCGTGGCCGCGCCGCCCGTGGCGAAGCCGCCTGTTCCTCCGGCGCAACCGAAACTGGTGGTGAAAGCCCCAGCTCCGTCGGCTCCTGTGGCTGCGGCGCCTCCGCCAGCCGCGCCGCGGTTCATTCGGCCGCAAGCGCCGGGTCCGCGGCCCACCTTTACCGTTCCCCCGCCGAAGGTTGTAGCCCCAACGCCGAAGCCGCCGGAAGCTCCTGCGAGCGTGAATCTGCAAGCGGCGGCTGCGCCTCCCGCTCCTGCCGCGCCTCTCGTGGCGCCTCCGACCGCCGTGACGGCCGAACCAGCGGCTCCGCCCGCTCCCCGACTCGTGGTTCCGCCGCGCACCATCATGCCGCAGACCGGCCCGCGCCCGGTGTATAAGGCTCCAGCGCCGCCGCCCGTGGCCGCCGCGCCGGCCGCCCCCGCCGGGAGCAGCGCGCCGCGTCCCGCGCCCGGTCGCCCGGTGCCTGGCCAACCCATTTTCCAACGTCGTCCTGCGCCCGGATCTGCGGGTCCAGGCGGCATGCGGCCTCCGCTGAAGCCAGGCGAGCGCCGCCCCATGCACCCAACCCGCACCGCGCCCGCCGGCGCCCGCCCCATGGGTATGCGTCCCGGCATGGGCGCCGCAGCGGGACCTGCACCCGGCGGAGCCGCCCCTCCGGGAAATCGCCCCGGTGGCCGTCCTTCGCCGCCGCGCCGTCCGGGTCAACGCTACATTCCGAAGGTGCAAGAAGGGCCCATGAAGGGCTACACTCCGCCGCCGCGCTTCACGCTGCCGACGGAACCGCTGCCCATCACGCGCAGCATCACCATTACGGAAGGCACGAGCGTGAAGGATCTGGCGGAGAAGCTGGAGATTCGCGCGAAAGATTTGATCGCAGGCTTGCTGGCCAAGGGCGTGTTTGCAACGATTAACCAGACGCTGGATGCCGATCTCGCTTCCGAGATGGCGCGTTTCTTTGGCGCTGATACGAACGTGATCAGCTACGAAGACCAGGCCGCCAAGGAAATGGAGACGGATCAGGAGGCCGCCGAATCCACAGGCGGCGAAATCACGCGCTCGCCGGTCGTCACCATTATGGGTCACGTCGACCACGGTAAGACCACCTTGCTCGACGCGATTCGCGCCACCAATGTAGCCGAAGGCGAAGCCGGCGGAATCACGCAGCACATCGGCGCCTACAAGGTGAAGGTTGTCGATCCGCAGTCGCCGGCGTTTGGCCGCGAGATTGTGTTCCTCGATACTCCGGGCCACCAGGCGTTTACGCGCATGCGCGCGCGCGGCGCGAAGGTTACGGACATTGTCGTGCTGGTGGTGGCGGCGGATGACGGCGTCATGCCGCAGACGCTCGAAGCCATCGACCACGCCAATGCCGCCGAAGTCCCGATCATTGTGGCGGTCAACAAGATCGACAAACCCGACGCCATGCCCGACCGCGTGAAGAAGCAACTGGCGGATCGCGGATTGATGCCCGAAGCTTGGGGTGGCGCGACGGTGTTTGTGGACGTTTCAGCCAAGAAGAAAACGAACTTGAACCTGATGATGGAACTGATCTGCCTGACCGCCGATCTTCGGGAATTGAAGGCGGTGCCGACGCGTCCCGCGAGCGGCGTTGTGCTCGAAGCCAAGCTGGACCGGGGACGCGGTCCGGTGGCGACGGTGCTGGTGCAAAACGGAACCCTGCGCGCCGCGGACAACTTCGTTGTCGGCAACGTGTTCGGCAAGGTCCGCGCGATGTACGACGATCGCGGGCGGCAGCTGGAACTGGCCGGCCCTTCGACGCCGGTGGAGATCATTGGCTTAGAAAGCCTGCCGCAGGCTGGAGACCAGTTTGTGGTGGTGGCGGATCGCGACAAGGCCCGCAATATTTCCGAGTATCGCGAGCAACGCGCCCGCGAGCTTGCCTTGGCGCAGAGTTCGCGTGTTTCGCTGGAAGGCCTGGCCGATCAGATCAAGACGGCGAGCCTGAAGGAACTGGCGGTCATCCTCAAGGGCGACATGCAGGGTTCTGTCGAAGTTCTGAAGGACATGCTGTCGAAGATCGCCACCGACAAGGTCCGTCTGAAGCTAATTCACGGCGGCGTTGGCGCCATCACGGAAACCGATGTGCTCCTGGCTTCGGCTTCGAACGCCATCATTATCGGCTTTAATGTTCGCCCGGAGCGCAAGGCGCAGGAGCTGGCGGATCAGGAAAAAGTCGATATCCGTCTGCACTCGATCATTTACGAGCTGCAGGATGAAATCAAGCGCGCCATGAGCGGGTTGCTCGAGCCTACGTTCAAGGAGACGTATCTCGGCCGGGCGGAAGTCCGGAACGTCTTCAAGGTGCCGAAGGCGGGGACCATCGCCGGATGCTTCGTGCAGGATGGCTTGGTGCGGCGTGACGCCGAGGTTCGGCTGATGCGCAACGGCGCGCAGATTTTCAAGGGCAAGGTCGGATCGCTGAAGCGGTTTAAGGATGACGCCAGCGAAGTTCGCAACGGCAATGAGTGCGGCATCAGCATTGCGAACTACGGCGACATTAAGGTTGGCGATGTGATCGAGTTCTTCTCGACGGAAGTGGTTGCTGCGGAAGTGATTGCGTAGACAACAGTTTCGAATTTCCGGTTTCGAGTTTTCAAGCCCGCCTGCTTGACCTCGAAACCTGAAACTCGAAACTTGAAACCGATTCTTGATCGCTTTTCTCACCCTCGAACTGCGCATCGAAGCGGCGCAATCCTTGAAGGACCGGCGGCAGGTGGTGCGCAGCCTCAAAGACCGCCTCCGGACCAGTTTCAACGTCTCCATCGCGGAACTGGAGCCGGCGACACTTTGGAATCAGGCGAGCCTTGGCGTGGTTAGCATCTCCAGTTCGCGCGATTACCTCGACGGATTGATGAAAAACGTGGAGCGTCAAGCGGCGCGGATCGCCAATAATCACGGCGCCGAGATCGTAGATTCGTACCTGGAATTCCTCTAAGAAGAATTTCCGCAACAACCAATCCGGTGGGCTGTCCGGGTTTCTGGTAGCCTATAGAGTTTTATCTGGAGTAAAAAGGCCGTGGAAAACCGCGCACAAAAGTATCACCGGGAACGCATGGCGGAACTCCTGCGGGAGGAGATTGAAACCATCATTGAAGGCGAGCTGGCTGACCCGCGCATTGGCCTTGCCAACGTGACCGAGCTGTTGCTGGCTAACGATGGGCGCTCGGCTCGCGTAATGATCGCCGTGGAAGGCAGCGAGGCGGACGCCGCCGAAACCCGCGAAGGCTTGCTGGCCGCCGTGGGCTACATCCGGCACGAGTTGATTGAACGGCTGCATTTGCGGCGCTGTCCGGAGTTGCATTTCCAGATTGATAAGTCGCATGCCTACGAAGAGCGAGTGGATGAATTGCTGGGCCGGACCAAGAAGCGCAGCGGGAGAAAGCCCAGTGACGCGAAACCGAATGCGGAAAAGTCGGGCGCCTAGAAACGACGAGGCCATCAGTGCAGCCCAGCGCTGTAGAACAGATTCGCAGCCAGATTGAGAGGCACAGCCGCTTCGTGCTGACCTCGCACGCCCGACCGGATGGCGACGGCGTAGGCTCGGCTCTGGCCGGGCAGCAGATTCTGCGCGCGCTGGGCAAACATGCGGAAGTGGTGCTGCACGATCCCGTGCCGCGCAACTACCGCAAGCTGCCTTTCGCCGACGCCATCATTCACGCTGGCGTCGTGGAAGGCAGTTACGATGTGGCCATCTTGCTCGAGTGCGACAGCCTACAGCGCACCCGCTTGCAGGGCCTGGAAGGGAAGTTCCTCATCAACATTGACCACCACATTGGCGGGCGCCCCTTCGCGCACGTCAACTGGATTGATCCGCAGGCCTGCGCTACGGCCGAACTGGTTTACCGCCTCGCGCGTGAGTGCGGCGCCCCCATTACTCCGGAGATCGCGACCTGTCTCTACACTGGCCTGGTGGCCGACACGGGATCGTTCATGTTCGACGGCACCAACGAGCATACGTTCGCGCTGGCGCGGGAACTTGTCCTGGCGGGAGCGGCCCCTGCGCCGGTCGCCCAGAACCTTTATTTCTCCCATTCCACGGCAAAAATGAGGTTGCTCGGCGCAGCCCTGTCCAACCTCCATCGCGAGGGCGATCTGGCGTGGGTTTGGGTGACGCGCGACCAGATGGAACGCGTAGGAGCGCTGGATGAGGACTGCGAGGGCCTGGTGAACTACGCGCTGGCGATTCAGGGAGTGGAAGTGGCGGCGTTTTTTCGCGAACAGGCCGACGGCCGTTTTCGCATCAGCCTGCGCAGCAAAGGGCGTGTGGACGTAACCGTAGTTGCCGGCATGTTTGGTGGCGGCGGCCACCGCTGCGCCAGCGGCTGCTCGGCGGACGGGCCGCTGGCCCACGCGATTGCCGATGTGATTGGCAGGCTTCGGACTGCGTCGTCGATTCAGTAGATCGTCGGTTCAATAGATCGTCGATGCGATAGTTTCAACAATAGGCGGATACAATAGCTGGCGATGGAAACCTCACTGCTCCGCGTATGAGCGACACCAAAGGCCCCCGCCAGGAATGGATCGTGCTCGCCGTTGTCTGCGGGTTCCTCTTTTTCTACGGTTTGGGCGCGTTTGGACTCGTGGGAGCGGATGAACCGCGCTATGCCCAGGTGGCGCGGGAAATGCTCGAGCGCAACGATTGGGTCACACCCACGCTGGGCCACCAACCCTGGCTGGAAAAGCCTCCCCTCCTGTACTGGGAAGAGATGATCGCTTTTCGCCTGTGTGGCGTGAGCGATTGGGCGGCGCGCTTGCCTTCCGCCTTCTCGGCGTTGCTGATGATTGTTGCGATTTATTTGTTCCTGCGGCGTTTCCGGCCAGGTTCGGAGTTGGATGGCGCGCTGATGACCGCATCGTGCGTGGCCGTGATTGGATTCGCGCGAGCGGCGGGCACCGACATGCCGCTAACGGCCAACTTCACCATCGCTCTGTTGGCGTGGTACGCCTGGCATGAGAGTCAGGAGCGCCGCTGGCTGGTCGTGGCCTTGGCCTTTCTCGGACTGGCGACACTGGCCAAGGGGCCGGTGGCAGTGGCCTTTTTCGCGCTCATCGTGCTTGCTTTTGCAGCGGTGCGACGAGATCGGCGGCTGATCGCAGGCATGCTATGGCCACCCGCGGTCGCAGCCTATTGTGTGGTGACGCTGCCGTGGTTTGTCGCCGTGCAGCTGCGCAACCCCGAGTTCTTTCGCATTTTTATTCTGGAACACAACCTGGCGCGCTTCGGAACGAACCTGTACCGTCACCAGCAGCCGTTTTGGTATTTCCTTCCCGTAGCCCTGATCGGTTTGCTGCCCTGGACGATCTTTAGCATTGCGGCGGTGGCCGAAACAGTACGAGGGTGGAAGGCGGAGGGGCGCAAGATTTTCGAAGGTGAAGCCGGCTTGGATGTTTTCCTGTTGCTCTGGCTGGCGCTTCCGATTGTCTTCTTTTCGTTTTCGCAATCGAAACTCCCTGGGTACATCGTGCCCGCGCTTCCCGCCGCGCCCATTTTGGTCGCTGGTTTTGTTCGCCGGAGGACAACTTCGAATCAGACGGTCGGTCCGGCCGCGGTGCTGCTGCACGCCCTTTTCGCAGGCATCCTGGTCATGCCGTGTTTCCTGATTTCCTACATTGTGCTGGTGCATCGCTTGCCGTGGGGCGTGGGAACGTTGGCGGCGGGAGTCTTGAGTTTGGCCGTGATGGCGGCGATATTTAGGAGTGTTCGCGGCCGATTTGGCTTGCGCTTGCTGCACTTCTCCACGCTGATCCCGGTGGTTCTCTCGGTCGCCGCGCTCATTCGCATGGGGGGAGTCGCCCTCGATGAGGAAAATTCCACGCGCCCGGTGGCGGCCGCGTTGGCCCGAACCGAGGCTGGCGCGACCAGCCCTCTCCCGATTGCGGTATTGCAGGCGCCCCGGCAGACCGAATATGGATTGGCGTTTTACCGTAACCAGATCGTGTCGAGCTACGACCGCGGCGAGATTCCCGAAGGCCCGCACTTATTGGTGGCCAAGGAAGGCGCGCAAAGCGACTTGGCGAAGGTGGCGGGTTCCAGATTGGTGGAGCTGATCGGCTCCAACCCGGCGCAGCACCTCGAGTACTATCGGATTTCGGGCGTCGTCCGCTAATGGCGCGATGTGGTCGTCCCTGTTGTCGAACCCGGTCCACATCCAGGCCGCACTGTTTGCCTTCGCCTTCCGTAACGCACTAGACTGACGCTTCGCCACTCGCACGGCAACCGACCAGGCGGCCGTGCATGGGATCCGGAAAGCTTTCGACCGTGGAAATTCTCGACCTCCGACACTTTTCATCCGCTGATCTCCGGCCGCTTCTCGAAGAGGAGGCAGCCCTATGGTCCCGTCTACTCTCCTGGGATTACAGCGGATCGACCGAGATGGTATTGCGCTATCTGGACTCGAAGATTCTGCCTGGGTATGCAGCTGTGAATCGGGGCCGGGTGCTGGGCTATGCGTTTTTTGTCTATGAAGCCAGCAAGGGCGTGATTGGCGATTTGTTCGTTGCGAACGGGGCGGACGCCCTGCGCGGCGAGGATCTTGAGGCGCGGCTTTTGAAACATTCGATTGAGACCCTGCAGCAGTCCCCGGGCATTCACCGCGCCGAGGCGCAGTTGCTGCTTCATCCCTCAGGACGGGTGGCGTCGGCATTTCTGGAGAGCGGGTTTCGCCGCCATCCCCGGCTGTTCATGGTGGCGAACCTTGATGAAGTTCCGGTCGCGGGCGCCCCAATCCATTCTGAGATCGAAATTCGTCCGTGGACGGAGCAGGATTACCAGCCGACGGCCGGCCTCATCACGGCTTGCTATCGCGACCACGTGGATTCGGAAATCAATGACCAATATCGTTCCGTCAACGGCTCGCTGCGATTTCTGCACAATATTGTGCGCTTTCCAGGGTGCGGGCAGTTTGATCCGGAGTCTTCTTTCGTGGCCTATAACCGGGCCCTGCGTATGCCTGTGGGCGTGATTCTCTGTTCGCGAATCCGTCACGACGCGGGACATGTCACCCAGGTTTGCGTGCTGCCCGAGTATCGCTCGCACGGGATTGGCGACGCGCTCATGCACCGTGCGGCGCAGGCGCTGCGGGAGCATGGCGTTCGACTCTTGACGCTGACGGTGACGGAGGCCAACGAAGGCGCGGTTCACCTTTATGGGCGTTTAGGTTTTGCAACGAAACACGTATTCGACGCGTTCGTGTGGGAAGAGCAGTCTGGCTAGTGGCGCAGCAGCCACATGGCCCAGCCCGCCGCAATCAACCCGCCGACGAACATCGCGAAGCTGTAGATCCCGTAGCGAACCATTTCGCGCGTGGTCGTCTTGAAACAAATTCCCAGCACGATCGAAGCGAACAGCGCGTACAGCACGGCGACGCCGAAATGAGAGATTTGCATTATTGCTTCTTCCCGATCGCGATGTGGTAGGCGTCCACGGCGCTGATGAAGTTCAGCAGCCCCGCGACAACAATGAACTTCGAGCCATAGTCGGCGGTGGCTTTGGTGATCAGGCCGGGGTTCCAATCGAGGGCGCGGCTGATGATGTAGAGGCCGCCGGCGCAGGCGTCTCCGAGAAAACTCAGGATATCGAGCAAATCGCCGCCGTTGGGCGTGTACACGTGGCCTTGCATGGCGATGCCGATCATATACATGCTCACAATCGAAGCCATTAACAACAGGCCGCGGCCGTAGCGCTTCTGCACCAAGTGACCCGCGCCCGGAACGAGCCAGCCCACGGCTGGAGCAATCACAGACATCGAGCTTGGCAGCGGCGCCGCTTGTTCTACACTTTTTGAGGAGTTCGCCATTACACCATCACAATCTCGCGCTGAATTTTCCCGGTGACTTCGGCGGAGCCCTGCCGCACCAGAATGTTGATTTCGCTGCGCACGCCGAATTCCGGCAAGTACACGCCCGGTTCGATGGAGAAGCAGCTATTGGGAAGGATCTGGCGGACGTCGTGCACCTCGAGATCGTCCATGTTGGCGCCGTTCGAGTGGATATCGGAACTGATCGAATGGCCTGTGCGGTGGATGAAGTATTCGCCGAAACCCTTGCTGTTGATGAAGTCCCTCGAAGCGCGGTCGACTTCCCAGCCAGCAATCTGCTTGCCTGCCGCAACTGTGGAAATCACCTTGGCGGCCGCCGCATCGCGCGCGCTGGTGACGACCTCGAAGACTTGCCGATGACGGTCGGAGGGCGCGACGCCGACGAAGCCCGTCCAGGTGATGTCGTAGTACACGGAGTTCGGCCGGTTCATCTTTCCCCAGATGTCGAGCAAGACCCAATCGCCTGCGAGAATCGGTTTGGAAGTTTCGGGACGCGGCTCATAATGCGGGTCGCCGCTGTGCGCGTTCACGCCAACGATGGGCGGGTCGTCCGTCTTCAGGCCCTCGCGGCCGAAGGCTTCCAGGATCCACCGCTGCATTTCGTATTCGTGCGCGCCGCCATTGCGAACGCGGCGGCCGATCTCCTGAAAGGCGGCGGCGGTTACGCGATCAACGGCGTCGCGGGCTTCGAAATGGCTGGCGATCTGGTCTTCCGTCAATGTCGATTCGAATTTGGCGACGAGATCGCCGGAGCTGACCACGTTGGTTCCAAAACTGCGAATCAGCTCAATGGTTCCTGCATCGACCAGCGAAATTACGAAGATGCGGTTGTTGGGCGAATACTGCATGGCGACGGTCTTGTAGGGCGCCAGCATGGTCTTCAGATTTTCTTCGAGTTCCTGCCAGCCGGAGTACTGGCGTTTGCCGCCGGGCAAGGCATCGAGGTGCGCAGCTTCGATGCGATGCACGAGCTTCGAAGGCTCACCCCTGGCGGGGATGACGTAAAACCACCGCCGTGTGACCAGGGCGGCGGCCGGCAGGCCGAGAACCCGGTAGGCGATGGGGTCGCGATGATGGTGATCGCAGAGGAGCCAGGCGTCGAAACCCTGCTCTTCGAGGGCCGACTGGATTGCGGGCAGATTCATAGGCGCAGGTTCGGTGAAACAGGGCGAACGCCAATTATAGCGAAGGCTGTGGATTCGGGCGAATACTGGAGCGAAGGCAGTATCTCAGTTCGGTTTTGCTAAATCACCAATTGGTTTTGGCGACTCACCCACCCTTCAACTTGCGTCGCCATGACAGGTATCGGCAAAAAGGTGAAATGAGCGTGCGCGCATCAGGCGTTGAAAGTCGTGAGAGATGGCGTCTCCCGGGATCAGGGCGTTGAACATATCCTGCAAAGGACAACTGGCGCACGCCAGAAAAAACGTCCCCTGGTTCACGATCTCAAGGAGTTGGCGGACGAAGTCAAGATGCTTACGCAAGCTGCCGATCTTGAACCTCTGGGCGAACCCGTCGCACTGGGGGCATGAAGCCCTGGGCTGGTTAGTTTGTCACAAGCACGATTTTGTGCAAACGATCAAATGTGAATTGCGCATGCCGAAGGCCAAGCGGCAGAATCCTAGCCTAGCACCGCCTTTTTATCGGCCGGCCCGAGTTTTTCGCACGCGGTTCGCAGCACCAAACGCGGCGCGGTCGTCCGGATCTTCATGAGAAAGGGAAGCGCCCGCTCGGGGTGATCGCGCGTCCACTCGCGCAGGAGCCAACCTAAGCCTTTTTGCACCATGTCATCCTCGTCGCGGAGGAGGAGATTGGAAATGCGGATGATCTCCTTCTCGAACATGCCCACACGGGCGCCGCGGATCAGGGATACGGCTGCGGCCCGGCGGCGCCAGCGGCTCTTGTTCTTCGCCCAGACAAAAACACGTTGCGAACGTTTTGGATCGGAAAGCAGCATGGGTCCGAGCAGATAGTGCACCAGCCCGTCATGATCCGCCCAGGTGGAAACGCGCGAAAGCCAGCTTTCGAAAACGCGAAACTCTTTGGCGCCGAGTTGCTCGGTCATCTTTTCGAGGAGAAATACGGCAAAGACTTTTTCTTCGAGGATGTCGCCATGAAACAGCTCGTCCGCGACATTCATTAGGAAGGGCAGAGACATTTCGCCAAGAATTCTTCGCCGCGTCAGCACCGCCGCCTTACGCAGGGCCGCCGTGCGCCAACCGTGCGACTGGATTTCCTCTTTAAAAAACCATTGCACACCCGCGGCGTGTTGCACCGAACCGCCGGTTCGCAGCTCGTAGCGGACTTGCTCCGCAGTGTGTTTCGGGGTGTTGGCTTGCGGCATCTGGTTCGGCAAACCTGCTTACACCGGCTCCGCTACGGTCTTTCGAATCGTCCTGTCGTAAATCCACAAGAGCGCGGTCGTGGCTACGCCCACCGCGCTCACCGCCCACCAGATGCGCTGCGGCTGGTGCTGCACTTCGCCGAAGTGGTGCATGAGCTTGCCTCCGAACCAGCCTCCGATCAACGATCCGATCCCGAGGGGCAAAAAGGCAAAGCCCATATACGTGCCCTGCTGTCCTGGAGGCGCGAGCTTGGAAATGTATTCGTAATAGCGCGGCTGTTGCGTGATCTCTCCGAGGGCCAGCACAAACAGCGAAAGGATCACTCCCCACACCGTCGGACGAAAGGCCAGAATCAGCCATGAAACCGACGTGATCAGGGTCCCCAGGATGACCGCCTGAAACGCCGGCACCTTGCGGATCAGAAAATTCACCGCGAGCGTCAAGCAAATTACCGTCAGTCCGTCGGTCACGAGAATTTTTTCCACGTCGGCGTCGCCACTGATGTAGCCATGAATGTAGCCTGGAAGGCTCGTATATTGCTGCCAGAACACGATCCAGTAACCGGTGAAGATCACAAGGAACCACATGAACCGGCTGATCCCGGCGAGTACGAGCGCCAGCATCGTAACCCAAATCCACCAGGGCACGGTGAACGAATCAATCAGAGCAATAATGCGTAGCACCAGCGCGGCCCCCACCACGGGCAGGACCAGCTTGTAGTTTCCCACCACTACGCAGAAATTCCGCGCGACCGTTGCAATCGAGGGCGGAGGGGCATCCCCAACTTTGCGCGGCTCGCGGAAGAAAAAGATCACCACAAAGAACATGGCGAACACGCTGACCGCAGCCACGCGGTAGACATTTTCTAGGCCGAGGTGACGATGCGCCCATGACGCACAAAGAGGGCCCAACGCGCCGCCAATGTTGACCATCGTGTAATAAATCGAATATCCGATGGAGCGGACGTTCTCCTTCGAAGCTCGGGCCGTGGTGCCAACCACGCAAGGTTTCACCAGCGAAATGCCGAGCGCGGGCAGAATAAGAATGACGGCGACAAACAAGCCTAGAGGCGCGGCGTTGCGCACCGGCGCCAGCCAAGGCGCTCCAATGGAGCCGATGAGAAAATACGCGGCGGCCAGAATCAGATAGGCCATTGAAAGGGCGCGGCGGAAGCCAAGTCGGTCGGCGGCGGCCCCGCCGAAGATGGCGAGAAACCACACCATGCCGCCGAAGATGCCGGTCAGAGTCCCGGTCTGCTCGGTGGAGAAATTCAGTTTCTCCTGGAGGTACAGGGCGAGTGAGGCGAACGCCCCGTAGTAGGAAAGGCGCTCGAATATTTCGCTTAGATTAGCAATCCAGAAGGGACGCTCAAATCCGGTGCGGATTTCCTGTAAGCGCTCAGAAAAACTCAAGTTGTCTCCTGATAGTTCGTGGGGTGCAGGCGCCCTCGCCCGTGTTCTCTTGCCAATTTAGATTCCCAACCGCGTCCTAACTTCCGCCGCGGACAGGCCTGCTACCCGAACGACTTCATTCCGGCTCGACTCGCCGGACGCAATGGTAACGGAAGACCGCGGCGCCTTCAAAAGTTTCGCAAAGAAGCCGATCCAGGCGTCATTCGCCCGGCCGTCCACAGGAAGCGCAGTCAGCGAGACTTCAGCGCGTCACCCACCTCGCCGCTGATGGCGTTCCGTTTGGCGCGGGGATGCACCTTGAGCGCGAACGTGACGCCTGCCGATGTGTCATGCACAGAGACCATGCTCTCGGCCTTTCTGTGTCTCTGTGGTGGGACGTTAGCCCTTTTCCCTTTCTCCAAAGATTGCCTTCCCCACCCGCACGCAAGTCGAACCTTCTTCCACCGCAATCTCGAAATCGTGCGACATGCCCATCGAGAGCGCCGACATGTCTACGCCGGAAAGCTGCCGCCTTCGGGTGGCGTCCCGGACCTTTCGCAGCTTGCGGAAGTAGGGCCGGGCATCTTCGGGATTTTCGAAGAATGGGGGAATCGCCATCAGTCCTTGAATTTCCAGATGATGGAGCCGTGGCGCCGCCAGCAGGATTTTATCCAGCTCCGGCGCGGAAGGATCGAGTCCGGCCTTAGCATTCTCTCCGCCGATGTTGATTTCGATGAGCACTCGCAACTTCTTACCGAGCGCCGCCGCCGCCGTATTCAACCGTTCCGCCAGCCGCAGCGAATCCACCGAGTCGACGGCGTCAAATAACTCCGCCGCCTTGGCTGCCTTGTTCGATTGCAAATGCCCAATCAAGCGCCAGGCGGCGTCCGGCAAGTGGCCGAGCCCCGCCGATTTCTCCGCAAACTCCTGGACCCGGTTCTCCCCGAAAACGCGGATGCCGGCCGCGTAGGCCTCACGCACCGCTTCGGCAGGGAACGTCTTGCTCACGCCCATCAGAACAATGTCGTCGGCAGAGCGGCCAACACGGCGTGCGGCCGAGAAAATGCGCTCCTGGATTCCCGCGACATTGCCGGCTATGGTCATCGAACCAAACTACATCATCGCCGTCGGCGGAGCTGGTTCGTCGGGGCTGCCGGCGCTCGAAAGCGGCAGCCAGATCATCAAGGTCGTAAGTCCCGCGAGTACGATCATTCCGCCTACGACATAAGACGGGTCTTGAAAGATGGACGGAGGATGGTTGGGCGGTTGCCACGAGGGGATGAACTGCAATCCCGCCCACACCAAGCCGAGAAGTGCTTCACCGACGATCAGCCCGGAGGAGGTCAAAATGCCGGCATTCTCCACGCGGGTCTTTTGCGCAGGATTGTATCCGCGACGCTCCGCCATCCAATCCCCGACAGAGCGGAACACGCCACCCAGGAAAATCGCGGCGGTGGTTTGCAAGGGCAGGTACATCCCCACAGCCACAAGCATCGGACTCTTGACCTGCATCATGATCAGAGCAAATCCCATGAAAACGCCCACGACGACCAGCGGCCAGGGCATATCGCCGCCGACGATTCCCACCGCAAGCGTCGCCATCAGGCCCGCCTGCGGCGCCGGAATCAGAGGATCGCCAAAACCCAAACCGCCATGCCGCAAATTGCCTTCATGCAGCCACATCAGGGGAAAGTACATCACCAGGCTGGCCACGACTACGGCGATCAGCTCCACAATCTGAATGTATCGGGGAGTTCCGCCAAGGATATAGCCGACCTTAAAATCCTGCAGCAGTTCGCCGGCAACCGCGGCGGAAACGCAAACCACCGCGGCCACCGCGAGAACGGTTGCCACCCCCTTGATTCCCGAAACGCCAAGAGAGACCATCAGCAGGGCCGCGATGATCAACGTTGATAGGGTCAAACCGGAAATCGGGTTATTGGACGATCCAATCATGCCGACCAGGCTTCCGGAAACAGTGGAGAAAAGAAAGCCGACGATGATCATCACAACCGCGGCCAGAATCGCCGGCCACAGCAGTCCCGAAAGCCGCACATATAGGAAGCACATGAGCACGAACATGGAGGCAATCAATCCGAACACAACCTTGAAGCTCATGTAGCGCTCCGTGCGTACGACTCCCGCGCGCTGCCCGGAGGTTTGCCGCAAGTCGGAAAAGGCTCGGCTCAGCCCTGAAGTCAGACTGTTCCTCATCTTGTATAGGGTGTATGCGGCTCCCACCAGCATGCCTCCCACGGCAATGGGCCGGACGATATAACGTCCCACAGCGGCCGCCATGGTTGCCCAGTCCCCGGGTGTGCCGGCAGGAATGAAGTCTCGAATCCGCGGCCCCATCAGAAACATGATCAGCGGCACCATCAGCCCCCAGGCCACCACCCCTCCGGCGAACTGGAGAGAGGCCAGCCTGAGCCCGATGATGTATCCAACCCCGAG
>Ga0193712_1000079_pt1 | contig 14566 bp, 21 predicted proteins | sample H3a1metaG_FD_143053 | JGI IMG/M metagenome (GOLD analysis project Ga0193712, IMG submission 143053) | Soil microbial communities from a riparian zone of the East river system, Colorado, United States - H3a1 | ecosystem: Environmental > Terrestrial > Soil > Riparian zone | place: USA: East River... | reverse complement strand
GCCATGGGATTCATGCTCATGTACGAATTTCTTGCGCGTCCGAGAATTCCCGAAGTTGCCGTGACAACTCCTCTTGCCGTTCTAATTCCAATTCCGCCGAAGCAGACGATTGTAAGACGCAAGCCGAGAGTTGTAGTTGTGCCTGTGGTGGTGGGGGTGGCGGCTTGTCCGGAGAATCTGGATGAGGGTGTGCCGTGTCGGTCGATCTACGAATTTAGGCAGCGCTGCTCGGCCAGTTCGAAGGTGAGGGAGCCGCTATGACAGTCTGGGCGTTATTCCGCTGGTCGTGGGGAAGTGGTTGGATTCTTGAAAGCCTCCACGAGAATGAGAGCCGCGCACTGCGCATCAAAAATGAAATGTTGAATCCTGCTGACTACAAAGTCCAAGAGTTCCCAGTGGAGTAGGCTGGAATGGGAGGCGATTCGGTGAACAGAATTTGGCTAGGCTTCATGGTGTCGATGAAATACGCAATCCTTCTACTGCTAGGAGTGAGCGCTTGGGGGCAGACTGGCACATTTATCTGTCGAGACGTAATGACTCCAGATGGAGGGCAGTGCGTGCCCGAGGCGCTGAACAATCCACTACTAACGTGTCCCCGCGGGTTCGTAACCACGGGCGAAATCGACAATACGACAAAGCAGTTCAAGTGTCGGAAAGCTGAGGAGGGGAATCAAAGCCCAGATGCGTCGTCGATCACGTGGAGCACCGCTGGCAGCGGCGTCTTCACAGCGGCAGCAACTCTCCGGACAGGCAATGTCGCCGACCACGAGGTTATGATGACCATCCACGGTGGGCCGGAATTTTCATTGTGCTCATTCAAGCCTGACGCAGAGGTCAATTGCAGAAAGTTGGCCATCGCGCTGTTGAAGATTGCGCCCAAGCCTCACGCCAAAAAGAAAGCCGTGAGCAAGTGAGAGGCTATCGGCGTCCAACACTCGTCCGTTTCAAGAGCGAGAATCTAGACGAAGCTGTGCGCGAGGCATCCAAGAAACTGGAAGTGAGCGCAAGTGACTGGTTGAGCGATGCGGCCGCATGGGTGCTGGAGCACGGTGGTGTAGAGTTTGCGTTGGCTGTGCGGAAGGGTAAGAGCAAGAGAGGCAGACCGAAGAACTCGGAGAAGAAATGAAACCTAGTATTGGCAGAATCGTGATCTACACACATCCTGGCTCGGCAGACGGGAAGTATCCTTCACAGAAATCACCGGCCATCATCCAGAACGTTGCGGACGATGGAACGGTGCGGCTGTTCGTGTTCGGTCCAAAGGGACAGCACATGGACGACGGCTTGACACAGGGAGACGGACCTTCTCAATGGAACTGGCCGGAAAGGGTTTAGGTGACGGAGAAAAAAGCGCGGGCACGCGAGTGGAAGACTTTTAGAAAGCGCCACTTTTTCACACAGGAGCAGTTGGCTGCTATTTTGGGAATCTCAAGACGGTGCTTGCAGCATGTCGAGTCTGCCCAGCGAGTGCCGCATACCGTGACCCTTGGAAAATTTGAAGTCTTGAAGCAGAAGCACACTCCATCTAAAACAGATTGGAGGAGCGATGGCGACGGAGAAAGTATTAACGCCGCCTCTATCCAGCACTGAGGTGGTAGAGGCCGTCATCGACGCCATCCGTATCGCCCTACGCCGCGACTGCCATCTTGCCCCAGGCAACGCCTACGGCACGTTCAGCGCGGAAATCTACGGCAAAATCCGCTTGTACGACCTGGGCACCGAATACGTTGTCGATCTGAAAGCCAAGTCCAATATTGGACACCAGACCGAAGGCGGCGAGGAAACTGATCTCGAAGTCAGGCTGGATGAGAAGCCGCCTAATACCGTAAGAGTTTCGTCCGGGCAACCGGTCCCTGTTCAGGTGCGTAATTCCCAAGGGAAGAACGAAGTACGCTACGTAAAGTACGGACGGGATCGGGCGAAGGGGGCATGATGCTTGAGGAAGTTCTCTCCGACCAAGAGTTGACCGCACTGGAAAGAATCGCAACAGCATTCGAGAAGATTGCCGATACCTTGACAGCGTTGTATAACCGAGAGTATCCGACGCGATTACGAAAAGAAGCGAATGTCACCCACAAACTGACCGATGAAGAAATCCTCGAACGGAAAATTCCGGAGATCCCAACGAGCCCCTCGAATGGATTGGAGAGCGCGAGCGCGAAGTCATCTCTCTCGAAAGTTCCGAACGGGCCGGAGCCGAGTCCAAGAAAAACTGACGCGCTTGTCCGCTTAGGTGTTACTGAGGAACAACTCAGCGTTGCTCCCAACCTCGATCCAATCCTGAAAGATACGTGCGGCGGGAAAACTCGGGCTATCGAAGCCATGAGATTTTCGGACCAGCCTCTTGTTGAGCAGTTTCTCTCCAAGTACGATTCCATCCCTGATCGCGACCGTAAGAGTTTGACCTTCACTGCGATTGCCTTGGCTGCCGAAATCAACGTGCGGCATTTGCTGGGCGAGATGCTCTTGGCCATCCGCGAGCATAGCGTTAGCCGCGTTAAGTTCATTGCCATCACGGCACACCCCGCTGTGACGCGCAGCCGGGTTAAGTTTGCGCAAGAGATCGGAGGATTCCGCGACCGGGACGCACTCGATACCATGCTGGGTGCGTTGCCCAAGGGGGCAGGCATCTCGATTATGAACAAGATCTTCACTGGCACGGAGGAGAAGCCGGAGACGGAGGAAGAATCGGCTCCACCAACCGAATTGACCGACGATATTGATCTGGTTTTCCCGGATGTGAGTAAAATGCAAGAGAGGGTTCAACCGATGCGCCAGCGGCTTTTGGAAGGGAAATGAAACAATACAATCGATCTTCTAAGATTGGGAATCAGCACAGACACCTGCACACTAAAGCTCTGCGACCACCAGTCAAAAAGTGTGTTGTTGATGGTGAATCCTGTGTTCGCGTCCCTTTAACACAAGGTCACTGGGTGATCGTCTCCCAAAAAGGATTCCTCAAGATCAAGGACGACAACTGGCTATTCAAAGGGGGTTATGCCGGGAGATCACGCAGGTCCGAAGGATCGAAACGACCACAAACAGTTTTTATGCACCGCGTGCTGATCGATGTTCCTGAGGGGTTTGAGGTAGATCATAGGAACCAAAACAAATTGGACAATCGTGAGTCCAACCTTCGCGCTGTTACCCGCACAGCGAACATAATCAACCGAAGCGTACGCCGGAATAACACAAGCGGTTGCACAGGAGTGAGCTGGCACATCAGATTTAAGAAGTGGGCAGTGCATATATCGGTTGATGGAAAGCCAAAGCAGTTGGGGATGTACGATTCTCTGCGCACTGCTATCCGCGTTAGAACATCTGCTGAGAAACAGTATTACGGCGACTTTCGCCCCCAGGTGTAGCCACGTACTCCCAAGCGGTGATCGTTAAAAATCTGGAAGAGTTTGCGCGGCGCGAAGGCTGGTGCCCCGTATATCACGATTTGAAACAGGTCGAGGAGTTCAAAGACTACGTTACAAAAATTACGACCAAGGAATTTAACTCTCGCAATGTGTACATCACCTTTAACCGCGAGATCACGGCAAAGCGTGCCACCGAGATTAAACGGTGGGTGGAAAATGAGCAAGTGCTCTGCATGTTCGATTCAAACTACTTCGAGAGCCGATACTGTTTTGTGTGCGACGAAGCGGGCGAGATTTTTAAGTTCAAGAACCGAAAGTCACAGGAAGTTTTCGACAACGTAATTGCGGAGTTCGATGAGCAGCGCGTCTCCATCGAACTGCTGATCCTCAAAGCACGACAGCTCGGAATCACCACCAAGACAGCGCTCAAATTCCTCCACCGGCTCCTGTTCATTCCCAATACGCAGGCAGTCATGGGCTCGGTCAAGGACGAAAAATCGCAGTTGATCTCGCGCATCATCGAAACTTGCATTGAACGTCTCCCCTTCTGGCTGCCGCCACGGCGCGTCACCGATACCAAACGGCTGATCGACTTTGTGAATGGTTCCGTGCTCTCGATTCAGTCTGGATCGCAGGCCACCGGTATTGCACAAGGATGGACGCCTACGTTAGTCCACCTCAGCGAAATCGGGGACATTCCAAATCCAAAAAAGACAATTGAGGAAGGCTTGCTGAACGCTACTCACTCTTCCTCGAAGCTATTTCTTGTTCTGGAAGGCACCGGCAATGGGAATACCGGCTGGCAAGCGGATAAGTGGCGCTCCGCCAAGGAAAACTGGCCGCTGGGAAAATCCCGCCTGTTTCCCTTCTTCGTGAACTGGCCCATGGCTCCCGACCTCTACCCCCAGCCTGACTGGCTCCGTAAATGCCCTGTTCCTGGCGGCTGGCAGCCCTGTGAGGCCACCCGCAAGCACATCCAGCGCTGTGAGCTATTTATCCGCAACACACCGTATCTGGCCAAGGTGGCGGGCCGAGACTGGCGGATGCCAGTTCATCAGCAGTGGTTCTGGGAATTCCGCTACCTCGAACACGTCGCCACCCACACACAGAAAGTCTGGTTCTCGCAGATGCCAGCGGACGACTACGAAGCCTTGCAAGGGAAGAACGATCTTGTATTCGACAGCATTGTGATCGAAACTGCGCAGGAAAAGCGCGTCAAGAAATATCAAAGTTACGCCATTATCGGAGACTCGGTGGACGACGGATTCGATCCTGAGCCAAACGAGATCGACTACGATAAAGAGCGCATTCGCGTGAGCTGGAATTCGAAGCGCAACCAGCATTTCGAGTGGACGATGATTCCACTCCTGCCGTTGGACTCGCAAGCCGAAATGGATGAGAAGAAATCCATGGGCCGAGTGCTCGTGTTCGAAGAACCCAACAAGGTTCCTGGCCACTACGACGAACCGCAGGATTACTCCATCGGCATCGACACCGCAGATGGGCTCGGAACAGAGGACAGCGACCGTTCCGTAATTTCCGTCACCAGAAGCATGAGAGATGCCCAGCCCGACATCCAAGTGTGCGAACTTGCGGACAATCGGATGAGCGGACCGCAGACTGTAGCTTTCGCCGCTTGTCTCGCCGCTTGGTACGGAGCCAAGAATATCGACCATCGCGGGGTCAAGTTCGCCATCGAACAACGCGACCGCCCTGGGGACGACTGCCAGTTGCAATTAAAGCTCATGGGCTTCAACTACCACCACGTCGATCAACGCTACGACGACAAGAAGGTGAAAGAAAGCACTAAGGGTTTGAAAGAGGGCATCTACATGCACGGCTGGTTCCGTCCCATGCTGATGCAGCGCTTTACGGACGCCGTGTCCGGAGGGTGGTACGAGCCGCAATCCCCGTTCCTGATTAAAGAGTTGCAGGATTTGGAACTCAAGGTCAAGGCAGGTGGAAAGAACCGTATGGAGCATCAATCCGGCAAGCATGATGACCGGGTTCTAGCGGCCGCGCACTCTTACTGGACGCGCCACCACTTCGACATTCTTGCGGAAAGATCGCAAAAGAAATACGCTCCGCCCACGCAAAGGTTGCCAGAACTAGATTTTGGGTATAGTTCTGTAGCTGAGGTAAGCGTGGGAGAAATGTGAGCGATTTCGTTAAAACTGAATCTGGCCTTTTGGTTCCTTCCTCTCTGCGGCACAATGCGCAGATGGCGAAGCCAGTCGTGTTCTGGATCAACCGCAAGCGTGATTTCATAATGAATCCACCGGGGCCTGACTGCATTCCTCCCACCGGCTATGAGCGCATCGAATGCCGTCACGCGCACGAGGCGGATGCGTGGAGCGCTCGGCTTCGCGCTCAGGAGAAGCGTATCCACGAGATGACGGTGGAGGAGCGCTACGTCTTCGAGGATGCAATCCGCTTCGATATGCTGGAGGAACTCAAGAAGCAGTTAGCCGAGTCGCAGACTCCGCAGCAAAAGATGTTTCTCACAGCCGCCATCGAGCACTTTACGCAGCGCCGAGATGCTGCGCGTCCCACCCACCAGAGCATCGAGAGCCACATGGGATTCGAAGCAGAAGAAGGCGTGGCCTCCTGATGGAAGAAGAACAGAAACACTCCTTCCAACCACCACGATTCGAGAAAGACCCCACTGGCTCCGACCGGCAGGCTTGGGTAGACGAGCAATGTCAGGAGTCCGAAGGCTGGATGGAGAACCAGTCAGCGTACAAAAACTTCTCTGCCAACCTCAACATCTTTGACGCCATCATTGACTCCAACAAGCAGCGTTCCGTGCTGGTAACAAACTCCCTCAAGTACAATATCCGAAAATTTGTGGAAGCGATCTCGGATGTGAAAGAGATTGGCAGCTACCGCTCGGACGCTCCGCAGTTTGCCGAGTATGCGCAAGTTGTGAACAAGGTTGCCAAGGGCGTTTATCTTGAGGGCCAGTTCCCGCGCCAGATCCGCAAGGTACTTCAGTACGCCTCCGTCATGGGACGCGGCTACATCTGGCAGAAGTGCAAGGCTGGGGACTACGGCTATGGCGAGCGTCAGATTATCTTTGAGCCTCTAGGCTTGCTGGACGTTCTTCCCATCCAGATTCCATCCACCAACGACGTGCAAGACGCTTACGCCGTCACAGTGTTCGAGTACATGCCGATTGCGGAAGCGCACGCAAGGTTCCCGCTGAATCAGTCTGACCTCCAGCCCGTGAATCAGATGAGCTACCGCTCGCGTGTCTCGGCACGGCGCGTAGACACGGCTGAGCGATTCCGGTACGGCGGCCAAAAAAGAAACTGGGGCAACCTAAACTGCGAACTCCGCTATACCTACATCCGTGACATGCGGATCAACACTCCGTCCGGCGACAAGACGGGAATGAAGATTCCGATGGGTAGTCCCGGAACAAGCTGGTTCTACGAAGTACCCTTCGTCGGAGACGATATTTTCGGAGGGGTACGGGACGGGCAGCCATTCAAGCGTAAAGCCCAGCCGGAAGATTGCCGGGTCTATCCCTTCCTGCGGTTGATTATCTCGACACGAGGGATGTCGAAGCCTTTGTACGACGGCCCTGCCTTCGACTGGCACGGAAAGATTCCAACTGTGCAATACGATGTGGACGACTGGGCCTGGGAAGCGATGGGACGCTCACTAGTGCAGGATGTGGGCTCCATCCAGACAACCAAGCGGATGCTGGAACGCCGTATGGATCAAGTCATCAAAGCCACGCTGAATCCTCCGATGGGCTATGACGACACCTCGACTGGTGGACCGAAGATTGAGAACTTTGATCTCTTCGAAGAGGATGTTCGCGCTGGGATGGGTGGAGAGCCTGACAAGATTTTCAAATCTGTCCTTCCCGAAAGCGTGCAGGTACGTGGTGAGCATTTCAAATTCTGGGAGTTGCTGGACACGGCAGAGAGAAAGCAACTCGGCATTGACGATCTCGGCAATCTTGCGAATCTGAAACTCAACCTCTCAGGCGAGAACATCGACAAAGCGTTAGAAGCCATCGGACCTATCGCCAAAGGCATTGCCACGGGAATGGAAGCGTCCAACGCCAAACTCGCCTACATGCTCAAATTTATGATTCCGCAGTGGTACGACACGCGCCGAATCATCGAGTACGTTGGGGCTGGAAAAGTCGCTCCGCAGATTTTCGACTTCGATCCCAATTCCATGGTGCCCAGCCACATGCCCGACGAGCACAAGGCAGGCATCGTTCCAACTGCGCCTTCCGCTTACGACAAAATCGACCGCGCACGCCGATTCGCGCAGAACCTGCGGCTTGTGTCTGTTCCCAGCACGTTGCTCGAACTGACTCAACAGGCTGAGCGCATGACCTGGATGTCTTTGAAATTCAAAGGCGCTCCCCTGTCTTGGCATTCACTCCTGAAAAAGTGCGGCATTGAGGACATAGGGGATATCGACGGAGCGAATGAGTATGAACGCTGGAAGAACGAAACGATACAAGAGCTAAAATTCAAAGCTGAGATGGCGATGGCGATGCAGCAGATGGGTCTCGGCGGCGACGATGGTGGCAAGGGTCAAGGCAAGGGTGGAGGCAGGCCATCCTCCGGGAAAAAACCCATGAAACAGCAAATGAAAGGCGCAAAAGGTGGGGAAGCCCGCGTGGTTAATCGGGAGAGTTGATAGCAAGGGGTGAGCCCAGATGGAAGACGAGGATATGGTGAAGACAAACGTGGACTACCTCGTTACACAAACGACGTTAGATCCTAGACTTCCTGTGGACACGGTTGTCACGGTGTTGCGGAAGCGAAAAACTACAGGCAAGCTGACGTTCGACCTTTCGCAAGGCTCAGTTCAGCGCGTTGAGCTAACAGAAAAAACGAAAGCTGACGGCTTGAAGTCGCGGAAAGTTCGAGACGTTTTGGGGATGGACTGAAATATGGGCTTGACAACGATGTGAGCGAGGGACTAGAGATGTAGGTGTTCACACGAGATTCGCAAGCGCCTCCTTTCCGAGGAATGCAAGTGGCTCAAAGCTAAGAAAAGGCTTTGGGCCTTTTCATTTTGATCTGAAAGGGGAACAAAGGGTATGGCCAGAGGACGCAAGCACAAAGGCACGAAGATTGTGGGCTCCCACAAGGGGCACATGGGCAAAAAGCACAAAAAGGGTGGACGGAAACACGGCCGAGGCAAGCGGTAAGTGGCTGCGAGTCCACAAGGCGATCCAGGAGCAGGAGCAGCCCCACAAGGCGCTCCTGCCCCAGCACAAGGCGCTCCTTCCCAGGGAGCGGCAAATCCCAAGCAGCAGATGCTGGCGCAGCTTTACATGCTGTGCAAGAAAATGGCGCAGGAAGATCCCACACTTTCAGCGGGGATGCAGAAGGCAGCGGAAGGAATTCAGGAAGCACAAGCGGCTATGGTGAGTCAGCCGCAGCCGACACCGCAAGCCAGCCAGCCGCAATACTAGGAGAAACGCATGACAGTCGAAGAGATTCTTAAAGCCACGGGCTTCACGGACGAGCAAATCACGGCTCTTGACGCCAAGGCAAAAGAAGCATTCGGCACTGTGCTGACAACGGCGGCATCGGATCGTGAGGCAGCGGAACTAGCCCATCGCGCCAACAAAGATTTGTACGACCAGGAAATTGCTCCGGCCCTGAACGACTGGGGAAACGAGAGCGCCAAGCTCAAGGCGGAAGCCGCGTTCTACAGGACGCAGGCGGAAGAAGCGAAGAAAGCCGGATTCATTGCTGCCGATGTTCCCGGCTACGTCGCGCCTTCTGTGGATGGTACGCGAGGCCCAGATGGGAAGTTTGTGGCCAACGCGAATGCAGTTCCCGGAAGCCCCGAACTCATTACCAGAATCCGCGACAGCGCAGCCATCGCAGTAGGCTCCATGCTCGATCTCAATCACCGGCACATGCAGCTTTTCGGAACGCCGATGCCGGACGCTCCTACCTCAATCATCAAAGAAGCGAATGCCGCGCACATGGACCCCGTGGCCTACGCTGCCAAGAAGTACGACTTCGCCAAGAAAGAATCTGACATCCGGACGGCGGAGCAGGAAAAGATTGTCGAGGCCAGGGTCAAAGAACGCACCGACGCCATCGAGAAGAAGTACGCCGAGCAAGCGTCCAACCCGAATTTGCGCAAGGGTGCGGAATCCAATTTTGCAGATTTAGGCAAGGCGGTGAAGGCGGGAACGCGGCCTGATCCGACCAAGATGTCAGAAGCGGATCGCGATAAGAGCACCCGCGCCCGCATCTACGAAGAAATCAATTCCACAGTTCAGTAGACCTCTTGTTCGAGGAAAGGGAATTCTATGTACGGTCTTGTTGGATTACTGATGCGGTTGGTAAACTACCTGTTCTTTTCCGGAACAGTTTTTATCACCGATCCCATATACACGGGACTCCCTGTTGCGAATTTAGAATCGGTCCGCAAGAATGAAGTATTTGACAATCTTTTTGTGGATACCCCTGGGCAGGCAAAATTCCGTCAGGCGGGAGTCTTGGAACCATATCTCGGTGGCGACGGAATGCGTGAGCCGTACATCTACGGCCGTCCGCAGGGTTTAGCAGTCAACCCCGGCCAGACCGTTACCGTTACTCGTCAGCAGATGGTTTCTGGATTGAAATTCTTCCCCAAAGCCTACGTGTCTTGGATTCCGATTGACGACTGGAACTTGGACGACGGTTCCGGTAAAGGTGGAGTCATCAACTCTGGCCCGACACGGATTTTCGATGAGTACATGGTCTTTGTGAAGCTGATGACGAAGACTATCAACACAATGCTGTGGATGGACAATTTCCGCCACGGACAAGCGCCAAGCACGGGCGTCACCGACAACCGCATCAAGAACATCAACGGCATGGACGAAGCCCTGAACAACGGCATCGACCCCTCGCCGTTTGGCAACATCTACACCACCTACGGCGGGCAGGTGCGTGGTGGAGCAGTCGGCAACGCCATTAACTCAACGCCTCTGTGGATGGGCGGAACGAGCGCAGGAGCTAGCCAAGCGAGCTTGGCAACCAACGGTACTGGCCAGATCGACTTCAACGCACTGATGACCATGTGGACGATGGGACAGGTCACAGGCGGCAACATGGACTTGGGCTTGACCAACGTCTTCGGCTTTGCTGCAATCGCTATCGCTCTTGACGCGCAACGCAGAGACATCCAAACCAAGAACCATGATTTCGCGTGGACCGGCCTAACGTTCAACGGTGTCGAGATCTACGCCGATCCGCTCGCGCCTTCCGCCTTGGCTGCAAACTTCCTGACCTTCGCTCCTACAAGTGGAAAGGCCGGAAACAACAACTTGGCAGACGGTGCCGGTGTCAGCACGCAGACAAGCGCGATTGTGACGCCGCAATTCACTTCTGGCGGCGTGAACGTGGGCACGTCTCCCACCGGCAGCGGCTTGCCTTCCAACGCCACCTGCACGGTCGGAGAAGTGATTTACATGCTGACCACCAAAGACTTCAAGGTGCGCGACACGGACAAGGAAGGCTGGAACTTCGGGCTTCGGAGAACTCAGGTGCCGGATAACGTAAGCACCGACAATTTGTTCGAACGTTTGGGGACAAATCTGTACACCCCGACCCCAAGACACAGCGTGATCGGATTCGGCTTCAGCCGCTAAAACGAGGAGACTATGCCTAAGCTTCAGAGCGTCACAACTTACTTCGCGCTTAACGCGAGCAACGATGCGTCTCCTTCGGGTGTGGTCGATCAAGTCACCAATCAGCCAGTTTTCGTTCCTGACCTCGATCTCGGTGTGTACTTCGACCTGACTGAAGCAGAAGCGAACTCTCTCTCTCAGACTTCGGTTGGCACGCTGCATTCCGGCCGCTACCGCAGGGTCAAGGTGGATTCCGGCGCCACGGCTGCGAACATCAAGACTGGAACCATCGGACTTCTGGCCGTACCGGGAAGCCCTCTCTCGATGAACGTGGTCACGAGCTACGACATCGGAGACATTGGTGTCCGTCCGGTGGTGTTCTTGAATGCGATCACGCCTGGAAATTACGGATTTATTCAAGAGCTTGGCGTGGCAACGGTTCTGTACGGCGCTTCGTTCACGAAATCGCCAGCGGCGAAAGGTGATTTCATCGACTCTGCGACGGGTGGTGTTGCAACCGATTTGACGGGACAGGCGGTTGCCAAAACGTCACTCGGAATCGCAATGGATGTTCCACAGGTAAACTTGAAGGGGAAGATCATTCTGAACTTGCCCGAGATCCAAGACTAAAGGGGGCAGCATGTCGCAGATTAACTTAGCGCACGGCAGTTGGCCCTCACTGGCAGGGAAGAAATCGATCTTCGCTGGGCCACTGAACGGGCCGAAGTCTTACGCTACCGGTGGCGATCCAGTCACGACCGGAACCTTCGGTTACTACATCAACGCCTTACATGCCTCGGTCTCCGTCAGTGGCTTGTATACGACTCGCCCGATTCCATCCGGAGCGGGAGAACGCAGGACGTGGAAGTTAATTTGGATCGTAATTTCGAGTGGACTAGAGGTGTCTTCGACAACCGATCTGTCTGCCGAAACGGTGATTGCCAGTGGTTTTGGTGGAGTGTTTTAGCGGCTGCATCGGGACCAAAACGCAATTCAATCCCCTACTGCGCGGAATAAGCGCGTAGGGGATTACTTTTAGGAGATGTGCATTGTCTTTGAACACCATGGCCCGACGCATGAGCCTCGAAATTCCAGGCATTGCTGACGCCTACGCCAAGACTCTGCTCAACGAGGCCCTAGCGCAGATTGCGGACTCGCGGATGTGGTCCTTTGGGCTCAGCGATGGGGGGTGGTTTACTCCGGGCATCCTGTTCTCTTCAGGCGTCGGAGGACTCAGTAGCGCTGGCACTGTGACCTTTACGCCATACTCGAACCAAGTCATCGGAGATGTGACGGCCTCAGCAGCCTGGGCAGCCTACGCCACTCTTCCGCCGTTGACGCAGTTTCAGATTCGCAGCCCGTACTCCACGCCGTACAGCATCGTGGGTTACGACGTTACGAGTCATGCTCCGTTTGGAACGTTCACGCTGGACCGGGTTTGGATGGAGCCGGGAGGCGTGGCCCAGCCCTACATGGTTTACCAATGCTACTTCCCAGCCCCAGTAGCCGACTTCAAACGGTTCTTCGACATCTTGGACACGACGAACAACAGTCCTATCGACTACTGGAGCCTCAGCCAAAACGACTTGGCTTACATGGACGCGCAGCGATTAATTTTCGATCAGCCAACGTACGCGGTTCCTTTCGGACGAGATCAGAGGCCGAATACTGCCACCCCGAATTACTTCCTCTTTGAGCTTTGGCCACATCCCCTGAGCCAATTGCCGTACACGCTCAAATATCTTCGTCGTGGCCCGCAGTTGGTCAACCCCGGAGACTTGGTTCCAGAACCGCTGACGGAAGAACTGGTTCTGTGGCGGGCGAAAGAAAATGCTTACCTCTGGCGAGAGGCGCAAAAAGGGGAGCATGTCGAGCGCGGATCAGGAGCGGATTACAAGTTCTTGGCGCAAGCGGCGGCGGCGAGTTACAAGGCTTGCCTCAAACCAGCGATGGATCGGGATCGGGATTCCGTGAACCTCTACTTCAACCGCTTCCGCAGGGATCTGTACGGCTCAGGCGACCCATTTAGCAATAACAGCAACCAGTTAAACATCGGAAGGTGACGACATGCTTTACCCAGGGCCAGGACAGGCCGTTCTCTTGCAGAAAAACAGAATCGGCTACATGTTTCAGAACGAGCAGTTTGGAGCTGGTCTCGCCAGTGTTGCTTTTCAGTTGGCACGCATCGACGCGAACAAGACGGGACCGTTTGGGGTCAGCTTCCAAGTTGAATTTAGCGCCAATCCCGGAACGTGGCAGGTTGACATTCAAGATTCGGACATCGACAAGGACGGAGCCTACGTCACCATCGCGTCAATCAGCGGCGGGTTGACTGCGGGTTTCAATGGGCGCATTGAACTGCCGAACATCTGGGCCAAATTTGTGCGCGGGAAGATTGTTGCACTCTCGAATGCTGTGAATACGACCCTGACTTGCAATCACTAAGGTAGGAGAAACTATGCAACTGACAAGCATGATGGTTACAAGCTGGAGATCGACTCTTTTCGGGGTGATCGGGTTTCTATTTTCGTTGCCACTTTTCATTCAAGCGATTACGGACTGGAGCGCGCACAGACCTGTTGATTGGCGGCAGGTACTCGTTGCACTTGCCATCTCCGCTGTGAGCACAGGATTGGGTGTCACGAAAGATGCAGCCGTTCATTCTACATTTGCACAAGTGGAGGCAGCACAAGCAAAAGTGGAGGGGAAGCCGGAAGCGCCCGCTCTTGTCAAGGCTGCCGATGCGCAGGTGGATGCTGCTAAGGCGAATTCTCCTCCGAAACCATGACCGATGACCCTAATCTCGTTCCGATCAGCTCTCCGGAAGCGTTGTACAAACCACTTCCTCCAGGCGTCACACAGCGAGATTACAGCCAGAGAACACCAGAACAAATTGGAAAAGATTTAATCCTCGCGCACAAAAATATTCGAGCCTTGGAGAAACGGGATAACGAGAAACGAGACACGATCAACAAGCTGATACGACAGAAAGACGACCTTCAAAAAAAAGATCTCGATCAGCAAGATGAAATCGAGGCGCTTCAGAAGAGTCAACACAGGACGAGTATCTGGACGGCGGTAGTGGTGGCGAGTGTAGCGCCGGTGTGGGGGATTTTAGCCAAGATTGTGTACGACGTTCTTTCGAGGCACAAATGAAGATCACTATGAAGCGCCTGTTATTGAGCCTGCTGTTTCTGCTTGGTTCGGCTTTTTCCCAGAATGGGCAGGTCATTGTTGGGAATTACGGGGTGAACTACGTGCTGGTTGCCCCAGCAGGATCTTGCAACCAGAACAACACGATTCAGGAAGTCATGGGTCCAGGAACGGTTTATAGCTGCCAGAGCAATACTTGGGCGCAAGTTGGAGGTGCGGGCGGGGCTGGTACGGTCACAAGTTTCAGCTCAGGTAATCTGTCTCCTCTGTTCACCACGTCCGTTGCTACGGCCACTACGACTCCAGCATTGACCTTTGCCTTGACCAACGCAGGAGCGGGCACAGTCCTTGGCAACTCGACTGGTGCGGCCGCAGCGCCAGCCTACACCTCTACACCTGTCTTGGGTCTTCCAGGGACGACTGTAGGCACTCTGGG
>Ga0193712_1000078_pt1 | contig 14854 bp, 34 predicted proteins | sample H3a1metaG_FD_143053 | JGI IMG/M metagenome (GOLD analysis project Ga0193712, IMG submission 143053) | Soil microbial communities from a riparian zone of the East river system, Colorado, United States - H3a1 | ecosystem: Environmental > Terrestrial > Soil > Riparian zone | place: USA: East River... | reverse complement strand
TTCATATGATTCCCGTCCGCACTTCATACATTTACGTCGTTTCATTTACGTCGCCTCCAAAGCCTTCACAATCTTCTCCGTCAAAATCGGCAGCCCCTCTTCGTCAAATTCCAAGCCTATCCACCCTGCTCCATACACTACAAATCCGTTAAAAGCGTAGACTGCTTTGCCACGACAGATTGCGGCCAGTAGGAGTTCGTGGGGAGTCATGGCAATTCCTTCAATGGTGCCTGGTTTCGATCAAGAAAACACAATTCGCGATTGAGGCGATGAGCGCGATCACCCAAAAGACAAGCTTGGCGACTATGATCGACTCGCGTTTCACTTTCCTTTCTCCTTCATTAGATCATCAATCTTGGCGATCACTTCTTCGCGCACGCCCCGAGCAGCCGCTTTCCTGCTAAGGATAGGCAATGCTTTCACCCACTCTCGCAACTCGCCAACTACCGATCCGCGCGCTTCCCACCCTAGCTTCCACGCATTGTCTAGCTGCTGCGAAATTGGTAACTCCTCACCATCTGACTCCGCATCTTTCTTCCAGCGCTTGTGAAATTCTTTGAGTGCTCTCTCGCGGGCAGTCATCGGCTCATTGCCTCCAGCTCGGCTGCGGTCAGTCCCAAGTAATCTCGATACTTGGCGAGCAGTTCCGATTTCAGCATGATGGCGTAGTCGTGCAGGTACTCATGAAATTTGGCCATCTCCGCGATATCGTGCTCGCTCAAGCGCTGGCTCATTTTTCTCCCTTCGAGCGTTGACCAGCAAGGAAGGCCGTCCTAGCGAATTCCCAGATATCGCCTTTGATAACTTGCGTGTTGGCCCATTTAGAGAATTCTTCAAACGTTTGTGCTGGAGGGACTATATCCATGCTTGACCCTCCGTGGCTCGCGGATTCCTCTCCGCGTCAACGCTTTTGCAGCCGAGTTGCCTCCAGAATTGGCATATTGGCTTCCGTGGGAACATAGATGATCGAATTTTTGGGGCGTTCCTCCATCATCTTGATCCACTGCCATTTCAGATAGAGATCGTGTTCCGTGAGTTGTGCGCCGATTTCTGCGATTTGCAGCGCGACCGCCTGAGCCTCAATGACGGCTGCTTTCTTGTTCAGTTCGGCGGCGTCTAGGCGAGACTGAGCTTCGGCAATCTGAATCTGCTGCTCGTTCTTGGCCATCATCAAATCCGCCAAGCCCTCTTGATGACTCGCCCAAACCCTCCACTTTGGATAGCCCCAAAGTGCCCAGAGTAGGATTGCCATGACGATCATCGAAATTGCCCAGACCACGTTACCGACCGTGATACTTTCCATTTTTCTTTACTCCCCTCTTCTTCAGCAACTCAAAATGTTAAACAGCTTCTCCGGCTCCAGAGTGTTTGACGGGGGATTTTCACGAATTTTCCCAAGCCCGAATTCGCATCTGTTCAACGAGATACAGGGCCCACTCTTCACCATGAAAGACTCGACCGTCCTCGGTTGTCGTCGTGCCGCCGTCCTTGTCGCTGTACAGGACTTTTTCGACAATTCGCCCATTGAAGCGAACGACTCCATACCCGCGCCAATCAGGTGGCGGAACCTCCAGAACATCGCCGCTGACCTTATGCTGTAATCGCATCTCTGTCTCCTGAGTTCCTGCTACCTGAACCGGCCATTCACTTTTTGCTTTGCAGTTCCACTTTGAGCGTGCTGGCGATCTCGCCAAGTTTCAATTTGCAGGTTTCTTCGAGAGCTGGCCCAAGCTGTTTTTTGACTTGTTCCACGGCGTCTTTCATTGCGCTGTCGATTGAGTAGTGCAGGTGCTTGTGAACGAGATGAACGAGGCGCGTTTGATTCTTCGTGCTGTAATTGGAATCTGCTTTGCCTTCATAATCGACGGGCTGCATAAGATACGCCGTGGCCGATTCCGTCAAATACTCGATGAACGTCTTGGACTTGCCTTTCTTCTCGCCCCACTCATTTGTGGCTTGAAGCGCTACGCTTTCAATGATTTCGCGGACGTGAGGGACTACGTATTCCTCAGCCATTTTGTTGATTTGCCGATCCACATGCTTCTTGATGATTTCGTGAAACTTCCGAGCAAGCCGACTATCGTCCGTAACAGTTTCCCCAGTTTCAGATTCATAGCCGTACTCAAGCAGCAAATCGTCCGCGATCTTTTGGACAACCTTCTGTTCCAGTTCATCCTTGGTGAATCCCAATTCCTGCAATGCGCTCATGCTCTGCTCCATTCTTTCGATTGATACTGAGGCGCGTAACTTTCCAGCTTTGCCGCAAATTCGGGCTGATAGTGCTCCGCAATTGGAAGCTGCGTCGGAGCCGTGTACAGCACTTGCGCTCCACAGTCCTGACATTCCCAGAGATCAGCCATCCACAGTTTGTACGGACGATCTCCCGCCATTTCGACGAAACTCGTGCCATTCTTTTTCGGACGCATACCTCGGTTACAATTCGCGCAAACGAACATTTCAATCTCCCTTAAAAACTTTTGGCGCTGAGTTCCTGCTACGGGGGATAGTCATGAAGATTCACCACGAGCTTTTGCCAAGGCTTTGTCCGCTAGTTCGTACCAGTTCTGCAAGTTGGCTTGTTGCATCTTGTTGCCTGCCACGTTGAATCCGAATTGCCTCAATGCGTACAGAGCTTCGTAGAGTTCAGGGCTTGCTGCCAGTAATTGGCCATCTGCTTCGTGATTGGGATGGTTCATGTGAACTTCGGCAATCATGTTGCGCCCGACTTCGCCATTTACACTCGCCGCGACAATTTTCTTGTGGGAGATCGGCGCGTCTGGACTGCCAAAAGAGACCGATTCGAACGTCCAAGGTCCCGGAGAAAACTTGCCTGGCTTACTCATTCGTTCACTTCTCCCTCTTCGATTTCTTGGCCTGATTTCACGGCTTCGAGGGCGAATTCGTGTCCCGCCAATGCTTCTTCTTTGGTGGGGTAGCGGGCTTGGTATTGATCGTTATTTCCGCCGAAGATCATGGTTTCGAAGAGTAATGGCTTGCCGCCGAAAAAGCTGTGATCCAGCCCGAGGAATACTGTTGAAACACGCACATAGCCGATCTTGTCCTCCGCCAAATGTCGGTCCGTCGTCTCGAACCACTTTGCCCAGGTTTCAAGGTCAGCCTTCTGCGGATTTCCGGCAGCATCCAGAATGTATTTATCCGATGTCATTCGTTCACTTCTTCCCTCGGTTCGTACACCCAGGATGGTAATAAAGCCCATCCCCACACTGCGTCCCATCCTGCGCCAAATGTCCCCCCTTTACCTTGTCCTCCGCCAACCTCTTCTTCCTCGCCGTATCAAAAAACTCCCGCCTCTCCTCTTCCCCCATCTTCATAAACTCCCAGTGCTTAACTATGCTCGACTCCATCTCTTGCCCCCTTTGATTTTCCACACTTTCCACACCGCTTGCACCCGTGCCCACATGTCCGCTCCCCATCTGGACTTACCCAAAATCCCGGTTCGATCTTTAACGGGTTCCGGTCCCTTGGATCCATCTTGGCCACCGGCTTTTGCGGTTTCCCCACATCCAACCCTTCTCGCATCGCCGTCGTCATCCCTAAAGATCGTGCCTTGATAACCTGCTCCTCCTGCTTCGGTTTCCTCCCCTTGCTAAGAACCCCCTTTCGCCCTAATCCCCCCACACTCCCCCCACTGAAATTCCACCTCCGCCCCTTACACTTTGCACACCTCGCTGGCGCTTCCTCCGACCACCCAGTGATCCACTCATGCCCACATAATTCACAGTGGCACTGTAGTGCCGCTATATCCTCAATCATTGTGGCTCCATAGCACCATTAACGGTTACATAGTGCCATTGTGGCCCCATAGTGTCAATCCCCTTTTTCTAAATTTTTGTTTTCGAAGCAATAGGCTGGAACGCGGCCCCGCTATCCCGGCCGGTGGGGTACGCGGACAACCTAAAAACCCAGCTAGACTACGGCAGGGACTAGACATAGCGTAGACACCCCCGTATTGACGCTGTAGGCGTCCCCCTGTGCCGATTCCCTAGAACCGGCAGGGATACCCCCCTCAGTTTCCCAAGTACGCTCTAATCGCCCGCCAATCGCCCGCGAATGATGGACTAATCGGAGTGTGTCAACAGAGACACAGTGTGTCCGTAGAGACACGATACGATATGAGACCGTTGGCTTTGACTCAGAGGAACGATGCGTTCCCATGGGTGTGAGATTGGCAGTGAGGAGGGGGCAGTGAGCGGGAAGGATAGCGGATGGGGGCAAAGATGGAAGGGAGGGGGTGGGAGAATGAGCGGTAAACATGCGGGTGAGAAAGAAAAAGTGTTCAAGGAATGAAAAAAGTAGTTGACAGGGCGAAATAATGTGTTACACATTAAATACAGCTTGCAATGAGCTGTAGAAAAGACCGCTTTACCAGCGGTTTAGGGAGAACAAAATGTACAACCAAGCGTTAACGATGGATCAGTTGCAGTTGGCAGTACCTTCGGCGTTTGCGACGCAGGCGCACGAGTCAAGGTCAGCGAGGTACACGTACATTCCAACCAGCGAGATTATCGCGGGAATGATGAAAGAAGGTTTCCAACCGTTTAAGGCGATGCAGAGCCGTTCGCGGATTGCGGGGAAGAGCGAGTTCACAAAGCATCTTATCCGGTTCCGGCATGCGGATTACGGTTTGAACTTGAAGGTTGGGGACTCGGTTCCGGAAGTCGTTTTGATTAACAGCCATGACGGAACGTCGGCGTACAAGCTGATTGCGGGGATTTTCCGCTTGGTTTGCTCGAATGGCATGGTAGTGAGCGAGTCGGAGACGGGCAGCGTTTCCGTCATGCACAAGGGAAACATTTTGGATAACGTGATCGAAGGCTCTTACCGCGTGGTGAAGGAATCAGCGGTTGCGCTGGAAACTTCCCGCGCATGGGGGCAATTGCAGTTGACCAACGGGGAGCAGAACGCGTACGCGGAAGCAGCGCATACCCTGCGGTTCGCGGACTCGGAAGGAAAGGTTACGACTCCGATTACAGCCGCCCAGCTCCTACGGCCGAGACGGTCTGAGGATAACGGTTCCGACTTGTGGAAGACGCTGAACCGCGTGCAGGAAAACGTAATCAAGGGTGGTTTGCACGGGCGTGCGGTTGAGAATGGACGGGTTAGGAACGTTTCGACGCGCGCTGTTAAGGGAATTGACCAAGATGTCAAGCTGAACCGCGCATTGTGGCAGTTGGCCGAAAGGATGGCGGAATTGAAAGCTGTAGCGGCCTAGGTGAGACCTTAGGGCTTCCGTCCAATGTTGGACTAGAAGCCCTTGGGAGTCACCTAGACTCAGGGAGAATCCACAATGAAAAGCGTATTGCTAGCGGTTTTGTTCTTGGGAGTGGGAGCGTTTGCAAATGAAAGAATTCAGGCGTTTTACAAGATTTCAAGACTGAATCAAACGTCTGTTGGGATCTCCTGCCCTGGCAATCAGGGCGATCCGACCGTGGAAGGGAATGTCGGAGGAATGCTCGTAGTTGGCTGCGGAACCAAGTAGGCACCGCGTAAGGTGCTCACGGGAGCATCTTGCGAGCTGTCTAGTTTCAAAAGCCTCTACCAGAGGCAGGGAGAAAAACAATGCAAGTAAAAACTATGGCAGGATGGCGGGCATCTGGTTCTGACTTGGGAAAATACCTAAGCGTAGGGGATGCCGTCAGCGCAGATATGGTTGATTACTTTCTGGGAGTGCTTCCGCCAGCGTGCTACCGGGCGAACCTTGTACAGATTGGCGAACCAAACTCCCATGTGAACGGTCGCGCAACGTTTGCGACTGTCTGTAAACCACTCGGCACATGCTATTGGAAATATGCGGGCAATTGCCACCGTGGAGAATGCACAGAGCCTAGGGACGGTGCGCGATGAGCGGCCTAGCCTTTACAATCGCGGTTTTCCTCCTGGCTGTTGGAATCAATGCTCTTGCTATCTTCCTGTTGTGGAAACGAGGGAACCTGCTATGAGTCAACATGGGTTCCAGTTTCCACAAAGCCTTTCCGACAAGTATCAACCAAACGCGATTGGCGAGTTTATCGGACTCGAAAAGCCGCGCAAGATTCTTAGCAAATTTGCCGAGAGTCCTTACCCTAGCGCTTGGTTGTTTGTCGGGCCATCCGGTACCGGGAAAACGACGATGGGACTCGCGATTAGCAAGGCAGTCGCGGGCGAATTGCACCATATTCCAAGCCAAGAATGTACGGTGGATAACGTTAAACGAATCGTGGACCAGTGTCACTACTACCCTCGGATATTTGAGAGTGGTATCCCTGGCAGATTCCACTTTGTTCTCGTGGACGAGTCCGACCAAATGTCCAATGCTGCCCAGCTCGCGTTCTTGAGCAAGCTGGACTCTACAGCGTTTCCGCCCAATACGATTTTCGTATTCACCTGCAATAGCGTGGATCGTTTCGAACCTAGATTCTTGTCGCGTGTCCGTCGCGTGGAGTTTTCCAGCTACGGTATGGCGGAAGGGATTACCGGACTCCTGGCACGCGTTTGGGACTCAGAAACGGATAACCCGGTAGAGCGACCAAACTTTGCCCGCATTGCGAAGGAAAGCAACAACAACGTGCGCGATGCGCTGATGACTCTTGAAGTAGCGATTATGGGGGTGTGACTGTGGACACGCTTCATTTGCTGATGGCGCTGTATTTTATTTGGATCATCATGGGTCCAGATGAGAAAAAGAAATGAGCGAGTACACAGAGGCAGAACTGCTCACACTCGCAAAGGATATCCTGGCGAAGCCGGGAGCCATGTCGGAGCAAGACGTGCGCGAGTTGGACGAGATTGGCAGAGAGTTCGCACGACGCACGAAATTACGATCTTCCTTCCGCGCCTAAGTTCCTCCGATCCTTTCGGAAGGCTCTCCGGGCCGGGAAGCGCTTCGGAACTGGTAACTCCGACACGCTGGGCTGCGATAAGGCCCAGCCAAACTTTCTCGGTTGAATCGAATTATTCCCTTGCATTCCTCGTTTCATGTTCGTATTATTCCATTCACTGAGCAACTAGCTCAGGGGGGGGCAAACGAAAATGCCGAATTCATTGGCGATTGTGCGGAAGTTCTTTCCGGAAGTGGCTTCTGTGAGCGATGCGAGGAAGAAACTGCGTGTCACTGTCACAGCCAAGGACTCTAGAGAGTCAACCAAGAAAAATCACAAAGGCTGCGCCATGGCTGTAGCCTGCAAACGAGAGTTCCATCTCTCGGGCGTGGTCATTTCCAGACAGCGTGCGTATTTGGTTACTGGGGATAAAGCTGTGCGCTATTCCTTGCCGAGTTCCGTGAGCCGTGAAGTGGTTTCCTTCGACCGTGGAGGTGGCTTTGCGGAAGGGGAATACGAGCTAGTCAAGCCGCCAAAGGTCATTACTGAGTCTTCCAAACCACGCATCCGCAGCAAGGCGGAGAAAGAAGCAAATAGCGCACGAGAGACCAAGTTCGTCCATCAAACCACGGGCATCCGTACAAACATTCGCAGCAAAGACGCAACCTTCTAGGGGGGGGGCAATTCGCGATGGGAGCTATCAAGAGTTCAAAATGCTCGAAAGGCCATCGGCTGGCTGGGAATAACCTCTACCACCGTAAAAACGGCCAGCGCGAGTGCAGAGCATGTGCTGCCTTGCGCCAAACTGAAAGACGGAAGAAAGCTAGGCCAAAAATCAAAGGTTGAGTCCAGTATTTGTCACAAAGGTGGGAGGGGAGTGGCCAGTGTCCAATATTGGACGGATTCAAGAAGCGCTTACCGTTCTTGTGATCCTGTGCGCTCTGGGCTTTAGCCTGATGATGGGCTACCTGACACGTCCCCCAGTGCCCCCAGTAGCTGTTACCACGCCTCTGGCCGTGCTGGAGCCACCTAAGCCTGCTGTGATCGTCCTGGGGCATCTGAGACACGTTGTACGCAAGCCCGTGGTGGTGATACCCGTGGTTGTCGGAGCCGCGAACTGTCCGGACCTCGATGACGGGAAAACGCCGTGCCGCTCGATGTACGAATTCCGCCAACGCTGTTCGAAGGCACAGCAATTTTGAAGGGGGCGGATGGCTACGGAGGAACCGTTATGAGCAAACCACCCACCTACGGCGCAATGGCCGAGTACCTGATTCGAGAACGTGGATACGTGGTTCTCGGATTCAAGAGCGAGATCGAGCTTGGATTCGAGACTCGTAGTCTCTGGACCCAAGAGCAGCCTACACACGTGGGAAAGTTTGTGATCCGGGAAGAAACCGACCAAGCGGATTGGAGCGAGCAGAAACGAATTCTCGCGCAGCAGTTTGGAATGCTCCGGTTTGTGAGCACGAGACCGACGTTTTTGTACCGGGGCGTAAAAATCTAGAATCGTGTGTCAAGCGATTTATATTTGCTTTGTTCTCAATACGCAATTCGTTATAAGCCGCATGGATAGCGGACTTTATCGAGTTTCCTGTTTTGGACCTAGTAAAATAGAGACAGGAGGATACACAAAATGCCCAGCACCAACTACAAACAAAAAGTCTTTCGCACTCCCACTAATCCATTCATCGGCAAAGGCGCAACCAAGCTGTACAAACTGGAGGAACAACGCAGCAAGGCGATCCGCGCAGCAGCCGAGGAGCAAGGTGTAGTGATGGGCCTAACGGACTACTGGCACGAGATGTTACCGGAAGCGCTTTACTCGATCTTGGAATCTCAAGAGGTCGGAGCGGCTGAAATTGCAGCGGCAACGTGGCTTAGGAAACGCGGGTACATCGTGACAGCCAAGGAGGAGGCATCGTGATTCAAGCAGCAGCTTATCTACGGGTGTCTGGCTTGGGACAGATCGAAGGAGACGGCTTTCCTCGGCAGAGGGAGGCCGTCTCGCGGTACGCAAGGTCAAACGATATTGAGATCGTAGCAGAGTTCAGAGACGAAGGGGTATCTGGGACTTTGGAGCTGGAGAACCGGGCGGGACTGGCAGCATGTCTGGAATATCTGGAGACCAGTGGAGTCAAGCTGGTGATCGTGGAGTCCAGCGACCGACTCGCGAGAGATTCCGTGGTAGCCGAGCTGATCGTCCGGCAATTTCAGAAAGCCGGTGCTCGGGTAGTGAGCGCCAGCGGAGGAGTGGACTTGACCGCAGGCGACTCCAAGAATCCAACTGCCAAGCTGATCCGGCAACTCCTGGCTGTGATTGCGGAGTTTGACAAGGCTGTGATTACACTCAGACTCAAGGCCGCGAGAGACCGGCAACGAAAAGAGACCGGCAGGTGTGAAGGACCGAAGCCCTACGGCTCACTCTACGGTGAGGATATCTTCCTTGGGATCATGCGCGAGCTGCGAGCGAAAGGAAACGATGACGAGGCAATTGCCAAGCGCATGAACTTCATTGGCGTTCCGACCCGAAAGGAACGACGCTGGCACGCAGCCACAATCTACAAGATTCTTGCTCGTGACAAAACCAGTGCGCAAGACGTGCGCTCGTAAGAAAACAGGGCCACCCTTAGAAATGGCCCTAAATCGAGCATTGTTACCGCCAAAGTCTATCAGCTCCTCCTAAGGCCGCTCTCCCGTAGCCGCAGCCGTGGTGGTCTTGAGGTTGCTGGAAATATCCCCGAGTTGGGCCACGATGGGATCGAGGAGCGCTGGGTCAATTCCCGAAGTCTGAAGAGAAGCAATCAACGCTTCGATTCTCGTAATCTCTGCCGTAACCGCTGCCGCGTTGTCTTTTGCGTCTTGCGCTGCCTGATCGACTGCCGCTTTTAGCTCTTGCACCGATGCCATAATTTTCCTCGTATTGTCAAGAATCTGATCGAGCCTGCGGGAAGAAGCTAGCATCTCCAGCAATCTTTCGAACTGTACCGCGTCGAACTGAATGCCAAAGTGTTCCGCCATAAAATCCCGTGCAAAGATTTATACCTGAACTGCCGCCAAAGTTCTTGTGCAAAATTGAACTGACAACTCCTGGCTAGGCTGACACCATCGGAGCAGTCTCGGGGAGGTGTTATCACCATGCAAGAAGAATTTCACTGCGTTTGCTGGGGTTTCGTGTTACCGTTCTGGGAATTCATCAAACCGAAGGTAACGGAGGGCTAAACATGACTATCTGGTTGAGCTTACTCGTTGCAATCGCTGGGCTCGTGATCTATCTCGTGAGCGTTCCCCATCCCACTCCACGCTGGCAAGAGGTCGGCCGAATTATGTTCTTCGCTGGCCTGCTGGCATTTCTACTCCTGTTCACGAAAGTTATCAGCGTACTCAGCGGCGGGAGTCCAGTTGTAAGGTGAGCGCAGGAACCCTACTCGCCGTCGTCCTGATTCTGTTTATCGTGTTCGGCCTTCCCAACTGGCCTCACGCCCAAGACTGGGGACTCGGATATTTTCCCAGCGGCATCGGACTTGTGCTGCTCATAATCCTGATCGTGGTTTTGATGAACGGACACCTGTAGTCCAATATAAGACGACTTTTTTACACACCCCCAGATTTGCCACCTAGAAGCCGTTTTAAGCGATTGGGGGTGTATTACCCAGTCCTACCCCCTAAAGTACGCACCTACCCCACCTAGCACCGCGAATTCGGGGTGTTTTATGGGACGGTCAGAACGGCAAATTGTCTAGATCGGTAGCCATGACCCGAGTTTTGCCCCTTGGAGGCAGGTCGGACTCGTCCCCCACCAGGGGCAGAGTAGAACCGACCGGGAGGTCTGGCCGTTTGGCTTTGCGTTTGATCTCGATCAGTCCGGCAACGTCGTTCGGATAATGCAGAGCAGTCTTGTAGTCAGCAATCGAAATCCATTCGTCCTTCGGGGTCCAGTGTCCATCCGCATCCTGCCCCCAAGACTGCAAAAGAATCTTGCAACCGGATAGCAGGCACAACTTTGCTTCCATCGAACTCAAGATTTTATTTCGCCGTGTGCTGTGATTTGCTCGCGAGGTTGTCTGCACATAAATCTGCTCGCCTTTGGAAGGATGCAGTGCCGCCAGATCGAACACACCGAACAGGTCAACCGAGACGCTGATTAGCGGATGATGACCGCATGTTCGGCACGCAGATTTTTTCTTGTCTGGAAAACTCTTTCGCGATTCGACGCCCCCTACTAGGTATCCGCGTCGAGTAAGATAATCGCGCGTTCTTTGCTGTGGGCTAACCATTGGCACGCCTCTGCCGCATTTTGTCTCTACCGCATCGCTTGCAACAGCGACGAGGACCAGCCTGTATGGAGAGATTCTTACCGAAGAGAGGATGCCCGCGCTTGCAATATTTCTTTTTGGCGTTTTTGGCAGCTAGACCCTTACCACACAGGATATTTTCCCGATGCGTCTTGAACGCCAGATGAGACGGTCGTACGCACAACCTGACGCGGCACAGATGATCTGGAATTAAGCCTTTTGGAAATTGTTCGCCACTCAAGGCTAATGCGACCCGATGTGCACCGACAGTGGCCCCCAATAATCTGAATTTTCCATAGCCATAATGACTTGGGGAATCCGTCCACAACCAACATTGCCCCAACTCTGGCGCATATTCCGGAATTGGGCCATTCTTATTAACTTTAGCCCAGAATCGTTTGGCGATTTTCGCAATCTCGCTGACGCCAGAAAGAATGGCATTAATCGAAGCTTGGGCTTTGCTGCGCTCTCGACGCTGTGGAGGAGTCATACTCCGTCCACCTCAATCGCCTTTCGGAAGAAATACGTTTCGCCCCACATCTGCTTCCCAACGTAGAACGCTGCGATGAACCGCCAGCGCCCGTGGTCTTTGAACAATCGCACCGTGGCTCTTGCGTTCTCGTCAATCGGAGGTTCGGCTGCCAGCTTCATTCCCCCACCTCCCAGGCTTGGCTCCAACCCGCTTTGAACCGAGGGCGTAATTACACTTTGCACACATGGCGCAATTCCCTTCGGCGTTGATGTCATCGTTCCTTCGAGAACCGCCCATGCCTCGCGTGTCGCCGTGTTGAAACGTTGCCGAGTTTTCAAATCCGATTTCTGTGCTCATCGGATTCTTGCACATGGGGCAAATGCCCTTCTGTCTCTCGTGCATGGCCAGAGTGCGCTGACGGTAGAGCTTGAGCCCGCGTTTGTTAGTAAGGCACACTTCGCGGCCGTCCGAAAATTTCTTGTAGGCGTGGTCGATGATTTCTGTGAGCACGGCTGCATTCTACATCTCGCGCCAAAAATACCAGAATGCAAAAGACCAGATGCAAAGCGCCAAGACGATCAGTGCGGTCGCTACAGCTCGATTCGCCAACTCCAGCACCACGCACGCTGCCACCACAATCCCAATCGCGTACCACTTCGTGTGGCGGGGGAGTTTGGTCATCTCGTAGCTAGTTCCACAATCACCAGCGCGAGCACGGCGCATACGATCATCCAGAGCTGATGCCGATGCGACTCGCTCACGGCTGCACTTCCGAACACGCGAATTCCAGAAACGTTTCCATGCTGGCCTCAGGATCAATCAGCTCCACGTACAGGTCATAGGCATCCTGAATGCGCTTGTAGGCGCTCAAAGAAAATTTAAGCCTCACCGTGACCACGGATTCTAGCAACTGATCCGGATGATCGTCCATGATTGTCTGCCGCAGTTCTTTCGTCTTCCCCTTCGCAGCCTTTCTCACCTTCGGATCTCGCCGCGTTTTCGATGACACACTTTTGAGAACGGTAGCCGAAGCTAACGGCATCTCCGCTAGCTCCTCGTCTGAAATGTCTTGCCCAAGCACCCGGTAGAGCTGGATCACCAGATACAAATAGCTACGGCTCCGAGGCGCGGCCGACATGATCCACGAATCGAACGAGTGAAATTTCAGAATCTCCCAATCGCGGTCTTTGTCCACGTCGATGCAGACTCGGGCAATTTCCGACCAGTCAGAAAACTGCCGGTCAAACTCCCGTACAAAGCAGTCGCGTTTCCTGGCTCTCTCTTGCGCTGGCAGCAACCATTCTGGACGTTGCGGAAGGATCTCGCCGTGAACCACCTGCGCGTTCATGCAGCCGACCTCCGCCCGACAGCTCCCATTGCCCGCTGACCTGCATCCTTGGCCATCGTGGGATAAATTCTGACGAAGGAATGAGCCATGTCGAGAGATCCGAACCGCGCTATCAACATTCCGCCTTGCTTGGCTCCCTCAGCTCTGAGAAAAACCCCATAGTACATACCGTGCTTGCCTCCGGGCATTAGGCGTACGTCCAAGCTTGGTGTCATAAAATCCCTCGTTTCAAAATTCGATGTCTGAGTCTGTGATCTCTGGCCCTTCGTACCCGTCACCTGCTGGATTCTCAATCTTGACTTGGAAACTGCCTCTTGCCTTTAGGAGTTCAGCCGCTTGCCGTTTCATTTCTAGAGCCCGTTCGTGCATGGAAACTTGGGTTGGATTTTGTGGGATCGCTTTTGGCTGGTAGTAAACTCGGCCTTTCGTTGCATGACCGAAGACGCGGAATAGCGCAGCTTCCATGTCGGCTTTAGCTTTTGCATATTCTGGAGTCTTGATGTGTTCCTCGTAAGTCTCCGCCTGTGGGGGAGCAACTGGGGAATCACGCAGGGCTTCGCACTTGGAACAACGGATTACAGATCGTGTATTCGGTCCAGCAGCTCGCCATACTCCAAAGCAATCCGAGTCTCCGCAGTAAAACCTTTTCTTCCCAATCGAAGCACGTTTCACTTCGATCCGATCTTTCAATTTTGCTGGGGTCGGCATCTGGTCGCCACGAATGTTGCCTTTGTAATCGCGTGAGGTATCCGCTTGATGCTCTGCAATGGCTGCCGCGATCTCGCCTTCAGTGAATTGGTCAGCGAGAACTCGCACCCAAATCTTGGACTCAGCGTCATTGCCGGTACGACTGTACGCGGAACAGGCTTCCATGTAGAACGTGTCAACTTGCAGGCTAGTTGCTTTTGCCATTCGCCACCTTCTCGCGCCAGTCGGCTCCATGACGCTTGGTCATGAATTCGTTTTGCCACTTGTCTTGTGCTTCTTGTTTGAAATTGCGAGGAGCGAATACAGCGGGTTGCTTGGGAGCACTGATCGGGAAAAATCCTTGCCAACCATTCACGATTGAATTTTCGATAATCGTCACGATGTCCTGACCCTCAGCACGAAATTTTGCGAGCCGCCCAATCGCCAAATTCACAGCGTTCAGAGTCATGGGTTTTTTCATAGCTTTTCGCTCCTGTATGAACTGGTCGAACAGGTCACGAGGAAGCCATTCTGGGTACGCTATGGTTTTGGATGGTTGGTTTTGGATGGTTATGGATAGTTCTTCCTTATTGCGATGCGCTACTTGGCACTTAGGAATGTCGTATTTGTCACTTAGGATTGCAGTACTTGTCACATAGGAATCACTCTCTCTAAGTGACAATTGGTCACTTAGACGTTGCGCATTTGAGGCCGGTTCCATGCCGATAATTGTGTACCGATTTCGACCAATTTTCCCCTTACCTTTTTCGACTCTAAGTTCGCCTAATTTCACGAGCGATTGGATCGCCCGGATCACTTCCCGTGTGCTAACTTTAGCCTCCGCAGCAATCGTTTCTTGCAGGGGCCAGGCATCGGTTCCATAGCGGTCACAATGATTTGCGATTGAGAGGAAGATTAAACGGTCGGCAAAGAGGGATTCCGAAGAATCAAACACCCAAGACATTGCTTGTACGCTCATTGGTTTCCAGACCTTTAGAGCCCCCCGGCAGCCGGGTCTGAAGCGGCAACCGAGGGGCGAAAAACTCTCTGGCGAGAGCCAGATGTTGTATAGCAGGGAAATTAACTGAAGTCAACGTTTTACTCCCGCCCGAAAAAGAACGCAATAGGAAAATTGTGGCGGTAAAGGACAGGTTATCCACAGCGCCTCTGAAATATAAATTTGACACAACATGTCACGGCTGATAACGTTCGTGTCCAATGAAAGAAGAAACAG
>Ga0193712_1000077_pt1 | contig 14942 bp, 14 predicted proteins | sample H3a1metaG_FD_143053 | JGI IMG/M metagenome (GOLD analysis project Ga0193712, IMG submission 143053) | Soil microbial communities from a riparian zone of the East river system, Colorado, United States - H3a1 | ecosystem: Environmental > Terrestrial > Soil > Riparian zone | place: USA: East River... | reverse complement strand
TTTTCTGCCCTACCAAGAGTAAGGAGATGCTTGTGGGCAAGTTTGAGAGAAGGTAGAAAGGAGCCATTAGAGATGACAGGTGCATATGGATTGACAGGAAAGTGAGGACGAGACATGCCCAGAAGAAGTTCCACAAAGCTAGAAGGGGTCATTGCATGCTGGAGCATATGTGGCAAGCCATGAGAGATATCTTGAGTATCTCTAATGATGGCTTGCACAAGGGATTCATATGTCTTGTTTTTATCCATATGACCATATGCGAGGGGATTCTTGAGCTTGAGCCAATGCTTCAGGTTTTTCTCGCGCTCCTTTCCACGAATGGCAGCAGCCCGACGATCTTCTTGAGAGTCTACCTCTGTGATGGATTGAGCGATATCATTTCGAACGCCTGTTGCGACCAAGTGCTTTGTGTCCTCAAAGAAGGCATGGAATGCAATCTCCAGAATGCGCATTGCTCTATTCTCAGATGGAGAGAAAGTTCCAGGGTATGGGTGGGTGGGCTCTACTGTCAGAGAATAGGATATGCGAAAATGTGCTTGGTATGCCTGTAGGTTGATATAAGTCCATCATTTCATACAAATCCAACCGCGGATAGGAAGCATTCTTATTCGCGGTTTGTTTTATGTTAAATAAAGGACCGCATATGGGAACACTTCCTATCCGCGGTTTAATGAAGCATGAATATGACTTACCAAAAAATGAGTATCTGAATATGTAAGAATCTGTGCCTTTTTGGAGGCAATTGCAGGGAACCCATTTTTAAGAGGCCAACGCTTTGGATCGATCTTGAAGCCATGTGCTTTAGAAACTAGGATTGACGGATGTTCAAAGGTGTCAAGAAGAACCGGAAAGCCATCCTTGAGTGCACCTCGGCTCAGACCAAGCCCATTCATCAAGCTTGTCGCAAAAACAGCAGTGTTGCCAGTATGGCAATAGCATAAGAGCCGTTCAAAAGATGCAAGCATTTCGAGGCGTAATGGGCAGGGAAGCTCATTGTTTTTAATCCTCTGCCTCTCAGTATCATAAATGCCTTTGATGACAAGAGTGATAGGATATGACACCCAGTCATATATCGCAGGAAAAGCCTCTGGTTTAATAACAATCAGAAACTCCTCAATGACATCAAGAATATCATCTTGATTCCAAGATTGTGCTAAAGGAAGGATGATGTTATTATAGATTGAGCTGTTCATATATGATTAATTAAACAACTTAATAAATATCTTATAAACACATACCGCCCAGATCGACGCTTAAGTGCTCTGACATCGATGGAATATACCAATTCTGCACGGCAAGATGTGGGACAGTCTTCGATTGAGATGTTTTGATGAAACCGATCAGATGGCAAAGACATATCACAATAATCTTGCAATTCTGATGCTCGTTTCTTGTCTTTGTTTGTCCCAGCGAAAGCACCAGCCAAGGCAGCAGTCACAGTACCTTGCTGTGAATAGTGTCGTCCAGCACGGGTGGCAGTGCGGTGGGCGATATAATTATAAAACTGACAAGCAACTGGCTTCACGACTGGTGCACCACCGACATGAATGGAATCTTCATCTTGATCAACAGACATACGATCATTATCTGAATCTTCTGAGTCGGAAGGGGGCTGATTGGGATCTCGGCGAATGGATTGGTTTATCCTAGCAAGAGCAGGATAGAAGCACTGAGGGATGCTAGAAGCTTGAAAATTGCCTGCAGTTCTCAAGAATGCAAGAGGATATGCATCGACTTGAACGAATTCAGAGTCCTCTCCTATAAGTTCATCAGATTCCTCGGCAGCTCCATTTAATTGTGTTTCTGAGTTGAAAAGAGCATGAATGTTGCGCAAGTCCATAAGAACACCGCATTGAGGCTCATCATGATCGATGAGTGGTATCCTGCGGGGAATTCTTGTGCCAGTGGGGTCAAAGAGAGGAACCTCCTGGCCATTAGCATCGAGAAGGGGGTGTTCATCCAAATCTACACGACGCCTACAGAGTTCATCTGCATCATCATATAAAATATGGCCATGTTTTCGTCTGATGGTACGGTTAGGGATTGGATCCCACTCATGAATTTGAGAGCATCTAAGGAAATTCAGAATGCTAGGTAAGAGAGTATAGGGCAAACAAAAGGGAGACTCACTCAATGGATGTCGCTAAGGCAAAGGTAAGGTAAGCAATCTTGGAGTAGTCACGTTCTAAGTTCCAGTCGTTAGCCTCTTGATCCTCATTGTCTTCGAGAGCAATGCATGCATTCTGGCCATATCTAGATGTGATCATGATTGGTTTATTATTTAGAAGGAAACCATCCTTTTTCCAGTGTGCAGGTGCATTGGCCACAAAGTCGTCATATCCATCTAGAAGAAGGGCATGGAGTGCTGTAAGAGTTTCAAAATTTAAGCCAATAGTAGGACAATCCCTATGGACATAAACAGTGATGTTAGCCTCAATGTCAGAAAATATGTTGAAAAATAAGGTGATTGTTGAACTACAGATAGGAAGTGTTCCTCTCTGCAGTTTAAAACAAGACATCAAATAGTAAATGTGAAAGTGGTGTATTCAAACCGCGGATAAGAAGGGTTCCTATCCGCGGTTTAAAAAGAGACACCAGATGGTGAATGAGATGGTGGTGTATTCAAACCGCAGATAAGAAGGGTTCCTATCCGCGGTCCGAAACAAGAAACAAATAGAATAAATATCAAGTGGTATCAAGATTAGACTTACATGATATTTGTAACCATTGACCATGCTGCCTTTGGGTCTTCCAAGTCTTGGTCATAAACATCCCCAATATTCAAATATGAAAGTTCAGGAATGTTGGATAAGAAGTGTGCCAACATCATCACGATTTGCCGATAGTGTGCTTGAGACATTGTGGACGATCCAGTAGAATACCCAGCATGACAAGGAGTAAAGTGCCCAACAAGAAAGTCATTTGGAGCCATGGCAAGGTAAACGTCTTCATTTTTAGACTTTCCTAGATAGAGCATCCTTCCTTTAGTATCAAAGCCAACCATCGCATGCTTTCCTCGGAACTCCTTATATGGCTTCTTGAGATCCATATCAAAGAAGAACCAATGTGCGTTCGCAGCATTTGGAAGAAGCGTCGCAAAGCCCATGCAGTTTGCTACAGTAAGCTGATAATCAAGCATAGTCCTTTTGGTGTTCATTAGGATCTCGCCCCGGCCAAAAGTCAAAAGAAGGTCATTGTCGATGATAAGGCGATTGCGACGTTGCAAATGATTTAGGACATTAGGATCCTTATTATCATAGAATCGCCGAAGAAGAGAGAGCCGAAGGTTGTAGACACGCTTTTGATTGAAAGCATCAATCTCAGCAGGATCGTTGACAGTGGTTGCATTAATGTGGTTTAGAACCTCATACTGTCCTAGACACTCGTCTGGATCAGCAACATGGGCCTCAGCAACGGGAGCGATATTGGCTAGACCAGAAGTTGGCTGAAATGGGATCTGCATCTGCCGGGTTTGCACTTCTTGGGGCCCAATTTCACTGAATGGAAAAGGTAAAGGTCCATTAGTGAGAATGAACATAACTGAAGGATTAAAGAAGTAGATACTTACGATTCAACCGCAAAGCTGCCATTACCCAACATGTCATCGATCCCAGAAAATGTGGCAGCAAGACCAATAGACATTGTGAAATAAACAACTAGAATTGAAATTTCTGAGAGGTGATTGGATTTGAGTGTGAGAATGCTAAGAAGATGAGAGGGGTGAATTAGAACTTGGGGGAAGTTGTTTGAGGTGAAGAGACGTGAACGGAACAGCATTTTGAAAAGACGGCTATTATGTGTAAGATGAATGTTAAGATTAACACATGGCGATAGTCGATGCAGCTAAATATGCTAAACCAGAATAAGCTCAGTAGGCCATTCAATTGTATATCCGAATGTCACGGAGCTATTCAATTATTTGAACTTAAATAATATATACTATTTTTAAATGGAAAGCGAGCTTAGTGCCATTTTTATATAAGAAAGCTAAAAACATTAAAATTACCAGAGAGCTTGGATGATAATATTTCAGTAGCAAATCAAAATGAGACATATCACTTGCAGTCTTAGAATCATATCATTGTCATTCCAAAAATATATCATACAACACATATAGAGAGGGGAAAGCACATTCTCCATCGCCATTCAACAAGGCACATAACAAGTTTAATGATTCAACACATATATAAATTTATCTCACTCTGCCAGATCCGGAAGAAGGAGGGGCAAGACCTGATCTTCCCTTCTTGGAGCGACCAGAAGGAGCGCGATTTGATGATGGGCCTGCAGTATTAGGCAAAGTTGCGGTGGAAAGGCGTGTTGAACCAGGTGGGGATGATGTAGGGAGGTCTGAGGCAGGGACTGTAAGCTGTGCCTTTTTCTTGGCAGCATCAGAACCAGCCGCATCAACCTGCATGTCTCGATCGCTCTCAGAGGAGGTGGCAGGGTCAACTACAACGTGTTTTGCTGATGTTTTTGTGGCAGCACGCTTCGTAGGGCGCTGTGGCCCTAATAAATGTAATTATAGCAGTGTAGATGTTATTATATAGAATTATTGATAGATAAACATTTATTGGTACTTACCAGGAGGTGATGTCATTGCATGCTTATCACCAGCGGCTATATGATGGTTAATGGTTAAGAAATAATGAAATAAAAGGGGTTAAGGGTAACAAACTAGGTTGGCGCGAGGGTGATTCTGGACGATCTAAGAAATGAGGGATAAATGTTAGAAACCAAACTATAAAATGCACCATTGGGTGATAGCTATCATATTGCACGAACCTTGAGTGTTTGGAAGAGATGATAATGGAGATGGCACTAAGATTTGGTACGATTAGACCAAAGAAAAGGTGTGATAAATGTAATAAAGAACATACATCTGAATATATCGTCATTGCTTCTGTGATCAGAGTCTCGAGATTGGGTGCGAGATGGCTCTGCAGTGGTGGACTTTGGTTGACTATTGGATGAGTCGACATCTTCCTGCTGAGCATCTTGGGCCTGCGGTGGTTCTGTTTCTGGGTCTGTGCGTGGCCTAGATGAAGGTCGAGAAGATGTTGGACGCTTGTTTGAAGTATTGTGTTTGTCACGAGAACGGAGCTCATCTGGTAATAAAACATGAGTTAGTGCTCATCTCATATTGGAATGATAATGAGATAAGATCATGAATTAAGGGATTACAACCGCGGATGGGAACACCTCCTATCCGCGGTGAATCCTGATGTTCTGTTTATGAATATATTTGAACCGCGGATGGGAACACATCCCATCCGCGGTTGCAAATGATAGTCATTCATGAGCATTTATAAACCGCGGATGGGAACACATCCCATCCGCGGTTGCAAATGATAGTCATTCATGAGCGTTTATAAACCGTGGATAGGATGTGTTCCTATCCGCGGTTTATAAAAAGTAAACCTATGGATTGTGCTTACATGTTTGTTTGGTCTTCATGTGCTGTTGACTTATTCAGATTTCATTAATCAATTATTGTTCATACTTCTTACCGATGCACTATAACCAATCACTTTGAATTTCTTGGCCTCCTCCAACACCCAGTCTTGATAGCCCAACTGTAATTTGTTGTCTTAGTCTTTATTCATAATCATAATATACAAACGCGCTCACCTCCTTTAGATAATCCTTGGATATCGCATGGTTATCTAGATCTAGATCAGGGACAACGACGTTCTTCATATCAAACTCATCGTCATCATCATCCTCGCGTTCATCTCCGGCCAGGTCATCAAGGCGTGCCTTATTCTTGTGTGCAACCTGAATGCAGAATCATAAGTGGAAATCCTAAGCAATAGAATCTTGTCACTTAACATGTCCAAGAATTGAGATTGCAAAAGCAGAAAGACTTTCTAATGTCCCCGCAGACACCTCAGGATCAGAGCAGTGTAGGAGCTTGTTCGACTTGATCTTTTCCAGCATACCTTCGATGCTGTCTTTCTGTGCTTTCCCGGCCTTTTTCGACCCTTTGCCAGTGCCGCCAGTGCCTTGAGATGCCTCCCACTCAGTGCGCATCTTGCCAAAATCAAGATCTGTGCTCTGCTCTCCAGTTGCATCTTCCTCAACGTCTATGTTGTCAGCAAACTCCCAGCGTTGGACAATCTTCAGTCCTGCTGTGCCACCCATCCTGATCTCAGCTCGATTGGTCGACCAGCTGATGAACAACTTCCACAGATCATTGCGCAATGCGCGAGCAGGAGCACATTCCAGAAGCAGCTTCTTCCGATACAGTTGCACCAGTGCCGTCTCCACAGCAACTGCACTTGCATATCGCTCCCAGTCACGAGGCTTATTCTTGGAGTCTGAGTTCCAAGATAGGCCGCTCATTGCCAAGATGCGCTGCGAAAGATCTTTAGAGAGACGTTCTTTCCCAGTAATATGTTTCTCTCCCATGACGCTGAAGCATGCACCATAGGCCGAGACGAAATTGCTCTCGGACCATCCAACAGCCTCCAGGAATTTCACTGCTTTCTTCTTTAAGGGCAGTAGTTTTCCCGCATCGGCCTTGATTTTATATGACTTTGTGGCCTTTTCGGACAGTGTCGCATGATGCTGCTCTGCACATTGTCGAAAGATGCTAACCTCTCCAACCTGGCTTCGAGGAATGTTGTTATGAATGATATAATTGCCGATTGCTAAGATCGACGTTGTGAGGTGTGCGAAAATGGTTCTGAAGATCTGTTGGATCTCTCGGATCAAATCTCTTCTATCTCTGAATCATGCATATATTTCCGCACCTTTCTCTTAAGTCCAGGCTTCTTGCTAAGAAGACAGTCTTGCGACGTCGCTATTATGGCCTTATCATATTGATCCCAAATTAAATTGCCCTTGTTGCCAAGTGCTTTGGACCATGAGACACAAGGGGCGATCCAAGATATGACCTAGAAGAAACTTGATTTCAGTATGTGTTCCGTTCAGGTATCCGCCCATTTGAACCGCGGATAGGAGGGCTTCCTATCCGCGGTTCAAACCCGCATGTGCATTGCACCAGATTATATTTACACTTCTCATATGCAGTTCAATGATGAACCGCGGATAGGAACACATCCTATCCGCGGTTGAAAATGCATTACAGATCGAGAATATCTTTTTCCAACCGCGGATAGGATGTGTTCCTATCCGCGGTTCTAACCAAATGAATGGATTGTTAGAGCTCACCTCGACAAGTCCATTATTGAACTTTCCAGCAAGTATGTTCAATGCTAGAATGGCACTCTTTGTTCCGAGAGGGACAGGAAAGCTATACCCTTGAATCTTCCAGATAGAGAAATACGCAAAGTACTCTCGCGCATACTGCGGTCGTTGAGACATCTTGCTCCTAAGGACTTGATCCACCGCATCACAGTATGCGCTAAACATGTTGAGGTTCTCAGCGCTGTCAGGTACAAACAGAGAAGTGGAGATCTCCCCATTTGGCATATAGTGCTTGACGAAACACTCGTCGATCGCGTCCAGTGTTTCGAAATGCCACTCGGAGAGATCCCCCTGTCCTTGAAACGCAACTGCCATGCCCTCTAACTTCTGGCCCAACTCCTCCTTGTTAGAGGATGGATCCATGAATGACAACCGAAGGTCCTCTAGATCTGCAATACTCAAAGGTGGCTTGTTTGGGTTTGCGAGCCGCTCGAGCATTGAAATGCTCTCGATCATATATTCCGCAATGAACTATAATACATAAGCTCGTCGTCTTTCCAAGAATAAATTCACTTACCCCACCATGATCATTAATCATCTTGTTGAGCGTTGCGACTATAAACCATGGCGCATGTATGTAGTGCCGGGGAATGCGCGAGAGCATGACAATTCCAAGAAAGAAGGATGGGACACTGCAAAGGCGTCGATAGCCCCCCTCGCCCATAAACTGCTTCGCTTTGGCCTGAAGCTCCTTACTAAATCCAGGATAGAGGACTTCCAGATTGTCCTCGTCGGGATCTGGCTTCACTGTATCCAGATCATGGCCAAGATAGTCCTTCAGCTCGACCACCAGATCTATCAACTTCTCCTCTTCCGTTGCGTGCCAAGATCCCTTGATAATGTTGCGTGATAAGAACCGAAACATGACCTGAGAAAGCCTTCCCTCCTCCGCTTCAAGGATTTCTAAAGAAATGATCCTAAGTCCACGCTAACTTCTTATATTAGGTATTCCGTACCAATGTCATACAGAGCTATAACCCAATGCTGAGACAACGCGAGCTTCTTCTCCAGCCAATCGATCTTCATCTTCGCATTATTGACCTCGTCCATGATCGGCCCTGATATCTCCGACGCCTTGTCTGCTTGCTTTTCCTTTTCCGAGTGTTTCACCTTCCATGACTCCAGCTGCCGTTTGATCCCGTCAACAAATTCTTTGAGTGCTAAGCGGCGATGATTTCCGCCTAGCATCACAAGATTGTCGGGCTCAATCGCCTTCCTCCCCTCAGGCGTAAACTCCATCACCGGCACATCTCGTATAGTCTTGTCGTTTACGGTCGGAAGAATGCTATCGATGTTCTTGATCCATTCACGCCGGACAGCGACCTCAAGGGAATCTTCATTTGTGCAGTTGTCGAGTCGCTTGGTGAAATCGTTCACAAGCTGTGCGACCCAACTGTCGTTCACTACACGGTCGTTGTACCGTCCCCATGTCGCTTGCTTATGGGGGTCGTACAAATTCATGGATAGGTACCCTATGAATGCGTCTTGTTTCTTGCCCCGCAGCTGCTCGAGTGGAAACGACATGAAATGATCCTCTTGCACAACTGTGGACATGTCGGCCACATTCTTTCCTGTAGCTTTCTGTTATCAGTTGTTAGCTTCTCTCATCGTCCTTTTAATCTAATCACATACTTCTGTTCCCTTGGACATTGTCTGATTGTACTGATTGAATGCAAAAGCAATTTGTGTCTATTTCTCAAGTAGGGAGTAGACGAAGAGCGTCGCACACCCCACCAAACTCCTTATCAATGCCACCATCTCATAAGTTCCCACCATTTTAATTCCCCCTTACAATCTTGTCCGACATTTCTCCATTTGTCCATTCTTATCAATTTATTCTTCTTCTTCTTTCGTGCTTTCTTATCACACTGTTCTCTCCTCTCCTTAACTTATTATCATTGCCTTGATGTTCTTTCGCTCCTCATACAATAATCGTTGGTGTATGCATGTCTTTCTGATTTTTCCTAAGTTAATCCTTTTCTGAATGATATGTTGGCCGCATATATAAGTTTCTCACATCTTTGTGTTGCCCCGAACATCAACATACAATGATATTTATCCCATCATAGAATGATGTCATATTGCTATATTTGGTACCTGCAGACCGCGGATAGGAAGTGTTCCTATCCGCGGTTAAGGATGTATGATATGATTTATCTGTCTGTAATAACTAAAGTTGGGATCATCAAATATCTGTAGTTGGTATATGATTGTTATTATTCTCATGAAATAGAACCACAGATAATAACACCTCCTATCCATTATTGGGCTAACTTTTTTATTATGGAATAGAACCGCGGATGAGAACACCTCTTATCCGCGGTTGATCTAGTATATCATTATTATGGAATAGAACCGCGGATAGGAACACCTCCTATCCGCGGTTGATGAAATATATCAATATGATGAAATAGAACCGCGATAGGAATACTCCATATCTGCTGTTGATATAACATCTTCTTATCTTATATATAACCGCGGATAGGAACACCTCCTATCCGCGGTTTAAATGTGAGCATATTGCCCTTTGATCAAGCTTTAAAACAAGCCTAGGATCTTTACAAACGGTTCAGATTTGACTGAGATATATAACAATCTATAACAATCTATTATTAAAGCCATATTTAAACCATTTCATTGTTGAAATTTGGAGCAATGATGGGTGACAAGTTTGAAGCAAGAAAATATACCACATAGATGAAAGGGATCATTCAGAAGTGCAGAATAACTTCTTATTATTCTATGTAGTACAGATATCTTTATAAGTGTATCAAGACACAAGGCATGTGCCAGAAGTGTCAAGGGGAACAAAGTCATGTATACAAATCATAGTGAGCATGTCAAGCATTGTAAGTGCCCACAAGCCATCTATTAGCAGTCCTTTATTCCAGATACAGTAATCCAAAGCAGTCCCTGCGACGTGAGTCATGGAAACATCTGGATGGTGCATGAGTCTATATATGATATATATTTGTTACTAATCAAAGTCCGGACACTGCTTGCAAATGCGCTTGAATCCTAATATGGAATGTAAGAATTTGTAATCTAAGTACTGTCGCCTACCTAAGTAGTCGATCATGATGTCATCCACCTTGTGTTGAACTTGGAGGAGCGCAGTGCAGCAAGTCACTAGTGATGAAGCATAGCAGTGATGAGGGGGAAAGGTTCAGTAAACTTTCATTATTTATTCTGTACACTACAGACATGTTTTTATATGTATTTAGACACAATAAAGTACCTAAAAGCGTCCATAAGGCACTGTTCTATTGTGTAGGAAGTGCTACAGGATACAAAGGATGTATCAGATATAATAGAGACACAATTGTGTCAAGGGGAGCGAGGTTTAATATATAAACCATAGCGAGCGTGTCCATGCGTTGTATGTACTCGCAATCTGCTATCTATAGCAGTCCTTATGCCGGATATGGTAATCCAAGGCTGTACTTGCGATGCGAGTCGCGGGAACATCCGAGGGACGCGTGAGTCCGTATATGGTATATACTCATTACTCATCCAAGTTCTAGGACGCAAGTCTGGACCGTAGTGCGCAAATGCGCGTGAATCTCAATAAGGAATGTGGGGATTTGTAATGTAACTACCGGTGCATCCGAGGCACAATTACTGTGGCTGATACCGGAAGACGCATCGTTCCCAGAAAGGAAGGTGTGCGTTACAAAGCACAATTATTGGAGCAACATCATAGTGCATCCAGATAACAAGATAAGAGACAGTCCGAGGGACCGGCTGCATCACATATGTGATAACGCAGCTATATTTCAACACCTTGATATCTGTCAGTCACAAAGTGTCACATCGGAATGAACCATACATTTGAAGGCCAACTGAACTCAAATTATTAGGGGAGTTGTTGAAATATAGCTGCATTATCACATATGTGATGCAGCCGGTCCCTCGAACTGTCTCATTATCTGAACGCACTGTGTTTGTGCTCCAATAATTGTGCTTTGTAATGCACACCTTCCTTTCTGGGAACGACGCGTCTTCGGGTGTTAGCCACAGTAAATGTGCCCCGGAAGTACTGGTAGTTACAATTACAAATACTCACATTCCTTATTGGGATTCACATGCATTTGCACATAGTGGTCCGGCACCTGAGTGTCACAGCTAACATTGACTAATGACAGGCCAAAATTAGCAACATTAGCCTGTTGATCTACAGGTATTCCTGGCATTGCCCACACCCAGCAATATCCATTCCTCCCACCATTTCGGAATTTAGGGGCCGCTGTTTCGTCCTGTCCCAAGTCATGTTCCCACCCCTCTCGGCAACCCCTGGACATCTCAAGCTTGCTGTCCCACAAGCAGAGCTCATTGTCAGATAGCGAGCTTGCTTTCCCACCCTTTTTTCATGTTTTATATAACATATATATATCATTAGAAGCGGATTAATGAGTAGAATATGAATATTATAATAAAACATTGATTATTGAATGTTTTTATATGCAGTCAGAAGAAGAAACCCATGGGAAACCTAAGCCATCTCACTAGCTCACTCATTTACATGTCTCTGTCCCTTAGCAACTCCTGGACAACACAACAAATGTTGAGCTCACTGTTTCCCACAGTGCTCATTGTCTCAGACAGTGAGCTCACCTTCTCACACATCCGAGTCCCCTATAATTATTAACTCCACTTGTGCTGTAGCTCAAGTTTGCTACCCCAGAAAAACAAAGATATTATTTTGAAACAATTATATACAATTACAGAAATATTTGACTAGATAGACCATCCTAAACTCTGATGGATCACTTAAGACAACTTCTAGATCCAATGGGCCATTTCCCCTTGATGTGGTTAGATCTAATTAGAGATCTGATCAACTTTGGGGCAGATGGCTCATTGGATATAAACATTGTCTTAAGTGACCTATTAATGTTTAGAATAATCTATCCACCCAAATACTTCTGTAATTTTACACAATTGTTTCAAAATAATATCTCTGTTTTTTCAAAAGTATCCAATTACACCCATTGTTTATCTCAAGCTGCAGCTCAAGTTGGTTACCTTCAAAGAAACAGATATTATTTTGAAGCAATTGTGTAAAATTACAGAAATATTCAGGTGGATAGACCATTTTAAACACTAATAAGTCATTTAAGATAATGTTTATATCTAATGAGCCATTTCCCCCAAAGTTGATCAGATCTCTAATTAGGTCTGACCACAAAGGAGGGGATCATACAGAAAACAAGGATAGAGGAAAAGATCCCCTCTAGCTTGCTTGACTCTTAATGCTCACACTTATAGCAGGGCTCATTAGGCTTAGCCCTTATACTAAAGAGCACTGTCCTTGTTGTGTTGTTAATTATAAACCAATATAATTCATGTACTTTGAAATTATGTCTTAAGACTTATTAAATTAACTTTTTTTCTCCTTCAATTTTTTTTATTATGATCTGAAGCTATTATGGCACTTGAAGTAAGATAGATGTTATATGTTATAGATCACATGTTGTTAGGATGGAGGAGAGCAAGGATAGTTAAATGGGTCATGTTGTAAGGACAGCACATAGGCTAGCTTTGGAAACAAGCACCATGTTTGTTGACATTTGAACTACTACAATTTGTTGCTCCCTTTCCCTTTTGATTTTGCTATTTCTCTTGCCATTGCTATGTGGGTCTGTCACTGGCACTATCACATAAACACCTCATTTCTATTTTTGTTCATGTCTTATACTTGTTAGTAGCTAGCATCTGCTCGAATAAATATGCTTGGTCTCTCAAAGGAGGGAGGAGGATCTTTTCCCCCTGTTCATCTTATTTCCTTATCCTTATCCCTCCTCTTTCAAACTCACTGCTAAACCTTCACCAGTCTAGCCCTTACAATGTTATTATTACTATATATTACTACTAAGGTAGCAACAACATAGACTCAGAGCGATCTAAATGCTAAGTTGAGTGCAATAGAGATGCATCAGGAAAACATCACTTGAGTTTTTACACATTTTCACATCTTAACAACTTTTTGCTAAGGTGTGATAAGATCATATATTTTATGACAGCATTTTCTATCTTATTTTTGCTCATTTTATGCAGAAAAGCTTTGAAATAAATCTATTTTTCATGTGATAAGACATGTGCTAAGATGATTCTGTCTTTTCTGGCCTTATATCTATGATAAGATATGAAAAAGGTGCGAAAACTCAAAATATGTTTTTCTAATGATAGGAGGGGGTTTCCAAGCATTGGAAACCTGCAGAAGTAGAGGGGTCAACCTAGTATCTTAACAAAAGACTCTACTTAGAAAATTGTATGAAAGAAGAAACAGTAAGTACTTCAACAATAAAGGGCAGTACATAGTTTAGGACAATAGAGACAAGTGAGACACACAGCAAGGATAAAAGGGTGATAAAGACAATAAAGGCAATGAAAACAATACAGGATGGGTTATAGAAATGAGCGTAGCATCAAACAATAAGTAATTATTCTCTTTTAGCCTTCAGGGCAGTAACACTATATCTGCTATATGGCATCTTTTACCTCTTGGATGACGTAATATACATAATAACCTTTGTATTGTTTACATCTCTTAAATAAATCCAATACATTCTTTACAATTTATTAGTAATTTGATCCCCAAATAGAAACTGTCCCTATCTGTCGTTCAAATTACTTATATATTCTTAATATTATATATTTATTTTGACATGTAATTGAAACCACAGATAGGAACTGTTCCTATCTAAGGTATAAATGTGAACATTTGCCCCTTGATTAGGCTTCTTTGAAACCCTGATTAAGGGTAAATAGTTTTCTTATAGATAGAAAGTGCTATTATCCATCCATTAAACAATTACTAGTGTATTTTTAGATTATCCATTAGTTTCGACATGTGATTTGAACCGCGGATAGGAAGCCTTCCTATGTGCGGTTCAAATTTATGTAATCACATTCTGATTTAATTAGCCTTTCAGACAAGCCTAAGTCCATAAAAGTGGTTTAGATATTTGACTGAGATATGAAGCAATTATATATAGGTCCATCATTAAACCCTATGTTGCTTAAATATAATTGGGTTTATATGTTCTTGGGCCTTTTTAAAAGCTTAATAATTAATGGTAAATATCCTTATATTTATGTCATAGATAGAAGGTGTTCTTATCCATGAATTAAATTACTAATGTCATATAGATTATGCATTCGTTTCGACATGTGATAAATTTGAACCGCGGATAGGAACACTTCCTATATGCGGTTCAAATTATTATAAACACATTTAACTATAATTAGGCTTTCAGACAAGCCTAATATCATGCAAAATGGTTTAGATTTGACTGAGATATAAAGCAATATATATAGATATATCATTCAACCATATATCTGTCAAATATAAACTGTTTTGAATGTTTTCAGGCTTGTTTAAATGCTTAATCAAATGCATATTTATGTGCTTATATATTTATGCAATGCATACATTTACCAATCCATGGCTGTACATCAGAACAAAAAAACTTATCTTATTTACACTTATTCCTTCTTATATTTCTTACATATCCCTAGAAGAAGAGGACTAAGTTGTAATAAGTAATAACATAAGTTTAGTTTTTCTAATGCTTCTGCAGACTGATATGACTTGTACTGAGTTGTACTTACTTATACTAATTCGTTCTGACTCAAACTACTACTAGTATTAGTAGTATTAGGCCTTAGTGTATGTAATAAGTCCATTTTTGGAAGGTAGATCCTGCCCAATGTGCGATCGCTCATGC
>Ga0193712_1000076_pt1 | contig 15042 bp, 15 predicted proteins | sample H3a1metaG_FD_143053 | JGI IMG/M metagenome (GOLD analysis project Ga0193712, IMG submission 143053) | Soil microbial communities from a riparian zone of the East river system, Colorado, United States - H3a1 | ecosystem: Environmental > Terrestrial > Soil > Riparian zone | place: USA: East River... | reverse complement strand
TTTTACTCACCCACAACGGATATACTTAGGGCCTCTGATATTCTGCCTTCCATGAAAGCGATGGATTTTATCAAGATGGTCGCGCAGTATTTTTGTTGCATTGTGACGTATGACCCCTACACCGAGACGGTGAGCATGAACAAACTTGATAATTACCGGCTGGAGAATGCTGTAGATTGGAGTGAGTTTTTACAAGCTTATGAGAATAACTACGCAATAAAGACGGCAGAAAATAACTATATCCGGGTTCATCAGCCTGATGATATTGAATTGGATGTACACAATAACACGGAAAAGAAATTTGGGGAGGCTTTGTTAATTGGCTCCTCACAAGCAAAAGAAAATAATGATTTGTTTACGATTCCTTTCGGGGGAGCGGTTGACAAAATAGGGGATAACAATTATAACATTCTCCAGCCTTCAATTGATTTGGTAGGATTGAAAGATGATGGTGCCCCTTTTCCGTATACTTCTGTAAGCGATATGAGCCCGCAGGCAAGATTTAATGGTACCGGGTTTCCTATTATGGTAGCCGGTCAGGTGGTACGGCTATATGGGGCCGGAGGATATGACGGATATGGGATTGTAGACGGAGGCGGGACCTCGACAACAACAGCGTTTAGGCTTATAGGGGTAAACTATATAAATACCTTTTCTGGTTTTTTTTATTTACAAACGATTAATTTCAAGAATGGGCAGTCAAGACTTTTGTATTTTACGCCCAATCTTCCAACCACAGACTTTTCTAAACTTTCATCAGGGTTTGTTTTGGAGGAAGAACCCAATGGGGCAACTGATACCTATACTTCTGTAGGCTGGGCATATTATTCCAAACCGATAACATCGTATAATATCAGTTCTTATAAACAGGGGGTAAATACTGGAGCGTTGAATGCACAGGGAAATGATGTATCAACTCAGAACATTTACTTTAAATACATTTCACGAATCCTGAATAGTCCATATGTGAAAGTGCAATTGTATTTGCCTGAAGCGGATTATGCCGCTTTCCAGTTCCTCACTTTTATTACTTTGATTGATGGGGATAACAGGAAGTATTATCTGGTAGATTCAATCGAGAACTATAAAGATTCCGCAACAATGTGTCAGGCTAATTTGCTCCTTATCAGCTCCACAGTGGGCGGGCAAGGGGGAGCGGCTGAAGCCTTTTCAATTACATCTGCGGCACTTGGGGCGACTTTCGCTTCTGTGTTTGGGGCCTCGACTTATACGCTTCAGTGGTCATCTCCTCCAAGCGAACCTATAGCTGGCTGGCCAATGACAGTGCCTTCTACATTCGGGGCGACTGCTGCGATGGATGCGGGTACTCAATTTGTTCCCGTAACGATAACCAAGACAAACAACGGAGGATTATCGCAGGGCACAACGGTAATAAAGTTTTTCATTAACAGCGTATTGAAGCAGACGTTAACTTTCACCATAGGGCAGTCGATTAATTTTCTCTATACCTTTGGGCCGTTCATTTCCGATGCGCCCTTGTGTGAGATAACGATAACAGAAACGTAGTATGGCCACCACAGACGAAACCAGGATTATAAAGATTGAAATTGACACCGGACCGGTTGAGAAAGCCGCTATTTCAATCAAGAGTTTAACGGACGCTAATAAGAAGCTTCGCGAAGAACGGAAGCTGCTTGATGTCACCACCAAGGATGGACAAAAACAGATTGATCTTATTAATCAATCGCTGGACCGTAATGATAAAATAATCAAATCAAATTCGTCCTCTCTTGAAAAACAAAGGTTAAATGTAGGGAATTATACCAAGTCAATTAAAGAAGCTATTCCAGCACTAGACGGGATGACCGATGGGGCTGTTGCCTCTGCTCAGGGAATGGGGGAGATGACAAAATCTTCTTTAGCGTTCATTGCTACTCCGGTAGGTGCGATACTCGGGGCAATTGCTTTGGCTCTTGCGGCTGTCATGGCTTACCTGAAAGGAAGCGAGGAAGGCCAAAATAGATTAAATAGGATTCTTGCGGTTGGGAATGTTTTATGGGAACGGTTTCAGGATGTTCTGGAAACGGTTGGCAAAGCTTTATTCGAGGCTCCGGCCAAGTTCGACAAATTTGCTACCGCTATCAAAATTGCTTTCTTTCCTGTTACGGCGGCAATCGCAAGTGTTAAACTATTGGCCGAAGTATTTTCGCGATTCTTTCCTGAGTCAGCAGCGGCCATAAAGAAATATTTCACCGATATAGTCGAGGATGCAGATAAGATTTCGGCACTGGAGGAAGCCATCACAAAACAGGAACGGGCTTTAGTTACTGAACGCGCATCTACAGAATTACAGGTGGCGATCTTAAGAGAGAATGCTGCAAAATCAAGTGGAGACGCAAAGGAAGCTTTCATAAAAAAAGCTATTGCACTTGAACACCAGCTTTCTGACGCGGAAGTGAGTTTGGCTGAAAAACGCCTGGAATTAGCTAGACAAAATGTAAAGATCGGGATAGACGACATCGCAGGGAATAATGCTGTGGCTGCTGCCGAGGCCGCCGTGAATATTGCCAGAAAAACAGCCTTTGATAATACTATAAAATTTCAAAAGGAATTAGAGGCTTTGAGAATTGCTGAACGTGCTCAACATTATGCAGATCAAAAAGCAGATTCAGATGCGAAAATTGCACAGGTGGCTTCTGAAAATGCACAGGTAGCAGAATTAAGGGCAGCAGATTTTCAGGAAGGTACTTCGATAGAGGATGAGGCGGCTGCCCATAAGATGAAACTTTCTTCTGACGTTCTTTTTCAAAAATCAACAGATGAAGAGGCTGCAACACTTAAGGCTTCAATAGAAGCATCAAAAAGAGAAGCTATTGCTAAAATTGAAGCTGAGAACAAAAGAGATGCACAATTTGCCGCTTTGCTTCAGGCTTCAGCATTTATGAAGCAGATAGCCGGTAAAAATAAAGCAATAGCGATAGGTTCTATTATCATTGATACTTATGTAGGGGCGGCAAAAGCCATTTCAGCTTACGCTGCTTTCCCTCCATTAGCGGCTATCATGGCGGCTATAATTGTGGCAATGGGAATAGCTAATGTTGCAAAAGTGGCTGGTGTTCAGTTTGCAACAGGTGGGTATACAGGATCTGGGCAAAAATATGAACCCGCTGGAGTAGTTCACCGGAATGAATTTGTAGTACCGTCTGAAACAGTTAACAAATACGGGGTAGGGCATTTCAATAGGTATCTCCCTGGTTACGCTGACGGTGGCTTGGTGACTAATCAAGCAGTCTCCGCAACCAATGAACAGGCAGCTATTTCTAATGCCGTAAGAATGCTTACAAATATTTCTATTTCATGGAAAGAGGGACTTTTGATGGACGATAGAATTAAATTTAAAGAAGCATTGACGACACGATGAACGAGATCTGCAAAAAATATGGGATAACAGAAGAGCAATATAAAAACCTTCTTTCAAATGGATGGATTTCTACTACCATTGCCCGTTATGAGGAAATTTACCACACTTTCCGGGCTAACCTTTCATCTACAGGCGACAAGGTTGAGGCTATAAATATCACCTCCGATCAACTGGGCTGCGAACGGTCTACCGTCTACCGGGCCATCAAAAGATTCGAATAGCAGATTATTGCAACGGTTTTTAAATTTATTCATCGGAATTTCGTATCCGATGACAGGCCATATTTTCTTAGAAGGTGAAATCGGGGACAAGGTTACAATTGACTCCGTCCGGGCTGACATAGCCAACTATCCACAAGCGCAATCATGGGAAGTTCACATTAACTCCAATGGGGGCGATGTTGATACGGGCTACGCTATCGGAAATATCCTTTCTGGATTAAAAAATACTACCGCTTCCATTGGGGCGCTGTGCGCTTCCATCGCTACTTACGCTGCTCATTGTTGTGATAGGATCATCATGGGGCCAGCAGGGGATTTCACAATTCACTTACCTACCGGAGAAGTCGGGGGGACCGCGCAAGATCACCGCAACGCCGCCGAGCGGCTTGACAGGATCAAAGCCGAACTGGTCAGCCGATACATGAAACGCGTAGCGAAGAAAGGAATCACCGCGCAACAAGTCTCTCAAATGATTGATCAGGAAACTTCGATGTCTCCGCAGGAAGCCTTAAAGATGGGATTTGTAGATACTGTTCAGGAAAAACTTAAAGCAGTTGCAAAAATATCAACCAAAATGGAAAACACACTGACCAAAGAAGAAGCCAAAGGTTTCTTCGACAAGATGGACGCAAAGATCGACAAGTTCTTTTCAAAGATTTTCAAAAATGCCGTTCAGATCGCCCTTGCCGATGGGACGATGGCAACCTCTGACGCTGCCACACCCGATGCTTTGGTGGGATCTACGATGATGGGCGCAGACGGTCAGCCCCTTCCCGATGGACCGACAGAAACCGCTGACGGATATATTATCACCTGTGCCGGTGGAAAGGTAACGGACTATCAACCCGTAAATGCTGATGCGGCCAAGCCCAACGACAAAGCGGCACTCGAGGCGTTGCAAAAAGAAAATGCCGCGCTCAAAGAACAACTCGCAGCCAAGAATACAGAGGCTACCCAAGTTGTACAGGCTGCCGCCAAGAAAGAAGCGGAGTTCAAAAATGAGTTTAAGAACCTCAAAGATGAACTTGAAAAAATAAGGGCTGCTACGTTTGGAGACGATGGCCAACCCGACAAAGACCCTGAATTTAAAAACGACGACAAAAACAAAAAATCGGTATTTGATCCTATGGGCGAACTTGGAAACGCTTATCTGACAAGCCGCTACAATGGTTCCGAAAAACATTAAAATTATGGACAAAATTCAAAATCTGGCCCAATTCTCGAACGCAACTTCTTACAGTTACGCTCCCGGCTATACCTTCCCCGGCAATCTTCCCCTTGAACTGTACCGGCATCCAACCATCGGCACCCCGGCCCTTTCGGATATGTTCAAAATCCTACAGGGTATCAGAACTGACGAATACCTGGTGCTGGTCGGTAACCTTGCCAAGATCCTCAAGGCCGCTACGGGTTGTAATCCAACCTATTCCACTTCAGGAACTTTCACCGACCGCAAGATTTCTGTCGGTAACTTTGAGGCTAATTATTCCTGGTGTAAGAGTGATTTCATTGCCACGGCTTCGGCTTTGACCAATGACCCTTCTTTTGTTGCTGACGGATTGGATGGCTATCAGGTATCATCGAAAGTGCGTACCATTTGGATGGAGGAAATGATTGACGCTATCCGCAGGGATATGTGGAGGATACTTCTTTTCGGCAATGATACTTCAGGAAATGCAGACTGGAATGTAATTGACGGACTCTTTGTAAAACTCTATGACGCAAATGCTGCTTATTGCGTTAAGCGTGTAGGGAACGATCTTCCCAACGTTTCAACAGCAGTACTTGCGGCTGACACGGCATACAACGCTTTGAGGGCTACCCATGTAGGGGCGGCAACGGTTTTAAAACAACTGCCTGTCAATCAAAAAGTATTTTGGGTCAATGGCCTGATGTATGAAAATTTGCTTTCTTCTTATGAGAGCAAGACCAATGGAGCAACCGAACTTCAGTTTAAGATGATTCTTGATGGGGTTTCAATGGGAGTGGGAACAGGAATTTTGAATTCTCCTGACGGTGGGCCGACACTAACCTATCGCGGTATTCCGGTTATTCCTTTATATCTCGCTGATGATGCGTTGTCGGATTCTACCAATCCCTGGTTTGGTTCGCTGTTCAATTTCATTATTTATACCACGAGCGGGAACAGCAAATTTGCTAACCTGGTGATGGGAACCGAGCGGGCAAGCGATCTTGACCGGATTGATATGTTTTACGATCAGAGGACAAAACAAAGCTATGCACAATATGCTGGACGGTTTGGAACCAACTTCATTCAGTGCGATATGACAGCGTTTTACGACTAACCCCCTAACTTTATGCCAAGCTATTGCGCAATAACAGCGGGGGTTTCGATTAACTGCGATGCCCTCAAAAGGGTGGGCGGTTTAAATAAACGGCTATGGCTGTTTAATATTTCCGACCTGACTTCCATAATTTCAGCCCTTACTGATGGGTATGTAACAAACATCCCCCTGACAGTATATCGAACGCTGTACAAATTTGAGGGGCCAAAGTTCGCCCATTCATTTGAAATCAATGAGCAGCGGAGCGATGACGGAAATGTACAGTTCGAACATAAGCTAATGATCAAGGTGGTCAACACGACTCCTGTAGAGGACGCGGTGCTGGAAGATCTCACCGTTTCAGAAGTGGGGGCCATCGTCCAAAGTAATAACCTGGAATTTCTGATCTTGGGAGCGCAGAATGGGATGACGGCAACGGAAACTAAGCTATCGTCAGGCCAGAAGTCGGGCGACAGCTTTTCGTCAACTATCACCCTTACCGGAAATGAGCCAAGCGTTTACAAACGCCTTTTGAGGACAGATCCAAACGTAACATTGGCCTATCTGAATGCAATGACAGCCTAAGCCAATTCTTTGCCGAATCGGTATATAAACCCACAGTCGTAAAAGATTGTGGGTTTTGTCTTTTTAAATCATTTTTAAATCTATATTTGTTCATGACTCGCGAGGAACTACGGGACAAAATGCTTGTTTCAGGCGAATTAGAGCGATTTAACAAGTCGGACAATTGGGCCAAGGCCGTTGAACTTTACAAACACATGACAGGAGATAAAGAGGTTTCGCTAGGGTGCGGGACGTGCTATAAAAAGATTAAAGTTTGGTTGCTGAAATGATTCAGGTGTATTACGGGGACAAGTTCATGTCCGCAGACCAAAGGAAGGCCGAAATCTTCCCTTGGGCGACTCCATTATTTAACCCTACCCTGACAGAGTTTTTTGAAAACGAATTAGTGTCGAGCCTTGTAATGGCCTCAACAGCCGACAGAATCGCGGTATGTTCATGGGCTTTACGTCAGAAGATGACGATGAGAATCCCCCCGAGGCGTGAATTAACACCAGAAGTCTTGCAGGAGGACTTCGATGTGATGAGTTTTACCAAAAACGCCTCCGATCACGATATGTTGGGGGCCTTGGAGGGGTGGCACCCGGGTTCGATAGAGATTTTGAAGCTTATTTTCGCTGATTTGGGCTTTCCGATGCCTAAAAGACCAAAATTTCCCATTTATCAGAACGCTTTTTGCGCTACCCGTGAGGTTTACCGTGAATATGTGACCAGTTTCTTAGGACCGGCCATGAATTTGATGACCGTAAACGCAAGATTGAAGGTTTTATGCTGGCAGGATGCAAACTACACCCGGACGACTTTGAATAAGCCGGTAGATGTGGAAAGGATTGAGAAATTCTTAGGAGTGAAGTATTACACGATGCACCCTTTCATTTTGGAGCGATGTTTTTCACTTTGGATTGACGATAAAAACCTAAAAGTAGTTTATTTATGAGCCTCATTTCTATTTTACATCCATCACGGTCAAGACCAAAGCAAGCCTACACGACCGCTAAAAAGTGGATTGATTCGGCAGGGGTTGAAGTCGAATATCTTTTGAGTTTAGATAATGATGATCAGATGAAGGATTATTACAACTGGACACCGAGATTCATTCAACATAATTGCGTGATCTTTAATCCCAACCGCTCCGCAGTCGATGCGATCAACAACGCTGCCAAAATTGCCAAAGGAGATATTCTAATTCAAATTGCCGATGATTTCGATTGTCCGCCTGATTGGGGAAAACAAATAATCGAAGCCTCGCAAGGGAAAACAGATTGGATAATGAAAACCCCTGACGGTATTCAGTCCTACATAATTACACTTCCAATTTTAGACCGAATTTATTACAATCGCTTTGGTTACATCTACCATCCTGATTTTAGGCATATGTTTTGCGACACGTTTTTAACGTGTGTTGCAGATCTCACTGGTAGAAAAATAGAGGCTAATATCCCGTTCAGGCACAATCATTACTCTGTTGGCGGAGTAAAGGATTCCATTAGTGAGAGAGCAGATGCGACGTGGGCGCATGGTGAGGCATTATTTCTTGAATTGGCACGTAAAAATTACCTATTAAAACCAGAAGAAATAAAAGGAGAAATCACAGATAAAGGGATGCTAAACTGGATTAGATCAAAAAATATTTGAAAAACAAAAGATACGTTCTTATCTCCGTTTGGTTAGGTAAGGTGAAGTTGTTAACCGTGTTTCTGCTTTTGTTCACGGTTAACACTTACGCTCAAAATAATATAATTAAACTGTGATATTATCTATCTTGATCTGTACTTTACCCGAACGGGCCTATCAGCTTAACCGATTGATGGGAATACTCTTACCGCAATCCATCGGAAAGGACATGGAGATATTAATAGATGACCGTCCGAGGGCAGTAACGACAGGACAGAAGCGCAATGATTTGATAACAAAGGCACAGGGGGAATACATTACTTTCATAGATGACGATGATTGGGTTAGTGCCGACTATGTTTTATGGGTGTTGGCAGGAATTGCACAGGGTCCCGATGTTGTAACGATGCGAGGGTGGATGACAACGGACGGAGGCAGTAGGGTTGAGTGGATAATAAAACTAGGGGAAAAATATGAAGCACGCCAAGACCCTGACGGAATCACAAGATATTATAGGTGGCCTAATCATTTAGCCTGTATTAAAAAATCATTGATTGCAAATGTGAAGTTCCCTAATATCTGGCATGGAGAAGATTATGAATGGTCGGTGAAAATTAAGGAACAGAATCTATTGAAAAGCGAGGTACATATCCCTAACTTGATTTATCACTATGATAAGCGTTCCAACAGCTAAAAAAATATCGCTTCACATTGAGCCTAATTATTCATCTTGGGAAACCATTGAACTGTCTTACCAATGCGTGAAAGATTGCATCGACCGTGAGATAGAAGGGGACGTGGTAGAGTGCGGGGTCGCTTGCGGGAACAACTTCGCAGCCATGTGCTTTGCCGGGCGGCATGGAGTAGGCTTTGATTCTCTCGAAGGGATCCCTTGGGCGGGGGAGTTTGACGATTGTCAACCTGGATTCAGGGAACGTCCTACAGTAATGAACGGTAAGAGTTCAGGCATGACGGCCCACACGCTAGAGGACTCAACGGCTAATATGATTCGGTGGGGGATAAGCGACTATGAATTTGTTAAAGGATGGTTTTCAGACACTATACCAGACCAGAAATATACAAGCAAAATAGCGGTACTTCGCCTTGACGGGGATCTGTACGAATCTACTTTCATTCCTTTAGTTCATCTTTACCCATTGCTTTCAAAAGGTGGTATTTTGATTATTGACGACTGGAATTTAGCTGGGTGTAAGATGGCTTTTAAACATTACTTTCAGCGCTTGCCTTCTCATCTTTGGCCTGATGAAATATTGACGTATGGGAATCCTATTTATTTGAAAAAGCCATGATGCCAAATATGGAAATTTCTACTGTCGTAGGCTGCAAAATGAACTGCGGATATTGCCCTCAAAAACTTCACATAAAGAAGTACAACGAGGTCAAGCGCGATACGGTCATGTCGATGGACACCTTTAGAATTTGTTTGGCTCAAATTCCCACTCACGTAGAAATACTTTTTGCTGGCATGGCCGAACCCTGGTTAAATCCTTGGGCTACCGAGATGCTTTTGATGGCTTCCCAAACCCACCGGGTAGGAGTTTATACTACTTGTTACGGGATGAAATTACATGACGTTGAAGCTATAAAAGACCTTGACTTTCTGCATTTCTGTATCCATGTTCCCGACCAGGACGGGGTGATGAATCTAAAAATTACAAGAGAATATTTAGAAGTTTTAGCGCAAGCGATTAAAATTCCATCTCATAATATTACCTGCATCGGAAAGGTTAATCCATATGTCAAAGCAGTAATCGGCAAAGAGGTTCCTGACAGTTCAAATACTTTGATAAGCAGAGCGGGAAGTTTAAAGGCTTTTGCCATCCCTAAAAAGAAAGGAGAGTTATTCTGTTCAGCAACAGGGCCAAAGATAGATCACAATGTTTTACTTCCGAACGGGGATGTGGTTTTGTGTTGCATGATATACGGACTAGACCATATTATCGGAAACTTACTTGTAGACTCTTATGAAGACCTTTTTGAAAGCAATGAATATAAAAGAATTATGGAAGGACTTAAAGACGATAATTCGTCCATCCTCTGTAGGAAATGTGAAATCTCTGCCTATGTCAGATAACACAAATAAAATCGTTCTTTCAATTTTGATGCCGACCATCCCCCAAAGGAAGTTTCAGTTTGAACGTCTGTTTAAAAATGTAAAGACTCAGATAGATTATTGCTATGTGGCCCATCCAACATTAGGGACCTGTCAAATAATCTACGATAATGGAGCCTCATTCAGACAGGGAGGATTAAGCATAGGCAATAAACGGCAGTCGTTACTAGATCAGGCAAAAGGATTGTATATCTGTTTTCTGGACGATGACGAGGCGGTAAGCCCTGACTACGTAGAAACTCTTTTGCGGTTGGTCTATCTGGATAAAGACGTATGTGTGTTTAGGTCGTTAGCAAAGCTTTCTAATAATTGGGCGCTAGTGGATATGTCGCTAAAGAATAATAATAAACAGATTAATCCAGATTCAATCACAAAAAGAACACCTTGGCATATTTGTCCGGTCAGGATAGGATTTGCGCAACAATATAAATTTAGTGATTCCAATTACGGAGAAGACTTTGGATGGTTCTCTATGGTTTTGAAGCATTGCAGAAGTGAGGCACACACAGATAGAATCATTCACCAATATAATCATGGAGCGCATTCGGAAGCGGATAAAATAAAATGAGGGCAGTCGTGAGTTTTGCTAACACTCCTTTTTATCAGGAGAAGATGAAACGCCTTCAGGATTCGGTTGAGGCGCAAGGAATTAAATTCATCGGCTATACCTCATGCGAGGAAGTAGGGTGTAAGCCTCATTCGGAAGTGCCTTATCAATTCAAACCTTATGCAATACAGAAAGCTATTTCTGAGGGGGTCACAACTTTACTTTGGTGTGATTCACCGATTGTCGCAATCAAAGATTTACGACCAACTTTTAAACATATTGAAGAACATGGCTATTTGTTTTTTGATAACATAGGGCATCCATTAGTAAATTGGTGTCATGAAAAGGCGATGAATCATTTTTCATTTTCCAAAATAGGATTGGAGGAAATGAAGGTAAAACAGATAATGGCTTGCTGTATGGGATTTGATTGTTTAAACTTGACTACTCGCCGCATATTCAGAGATTATCTAAATTTATCAGATGACCTTTACCCTGGTCCCTGGGAGACTTCTCGCCATGACCAAATGGTTATGAGTTTTTTGATTTACGAATATAATCTCAAAATCCTCAATGGCCACGAAACATTTTTTATCTATACCCACTTCCGTGACGTTTTTAAAATTGCTGACTCTGTTTGTCTTGAATCAAAATAATATGGAAACACTGAAATATTCACAGAACGAGGAGGAGCCTATTATCCTGAAATACTTTACAGGCAAGACAGGTACCTTCCTTGACATCGGGGCAAATGACGGAAAGACGCTTTCTAATACCCGCGCTCTTGCTGAAAAGGGATGGAAAGGGGTAATGGTTGAACCTTCCCCAATAGCCTTTGCCAAACTCAAAGAAAATTATCAGAGTATGGAGGGCTTTTACTTTTACCCTTTCGCGCTTGGGATCACCAACGGAAAGGTAAAAATGTGGGATTCGGGGACGCATCTTAACAAGGGCGATCATGGACTTTTGAGTACATTGAATGAAAGTGAATTGAATAGATGGAAGGAATCAACGGAGTTTAAACAGATTGAAGTTCAATGTTACCGCTGGAAAACTTTCCTAAACAGGCTTTCAATAAAGAACTTTGATTTTGTGTCCATCGATTGCGAGGGGCTGGATTACACGATTCTAAAACAGATGGACCTAACCGAAACATCATGCCTCTGTGTGGAGTGGAATAGTAAACCAGAACTAAAGGCGTTATTTGACAAACTGTTAGGAGGGTTCAATGTGATTTATACTTCAGCGGAAAATCTTATCTATGCACGTTAAAATACTTTCGGCGTTTTGGAAGCTTGTCACGGGCCAAAATAAAAAACTGACACAGAAGCGATTGACAATTTGTTATACTTGTGATATGCGGGACGGCGTAGTATGTGCTGTTTGCGGGTGTTGGTTAAAAGCAAAAACTAGAGACGAACAAGAAACGTGCCCTCACCCTTTGGGGCCTAAATGGTAAACCATGAAATTATCTGCAATTTGTTGTACTTGGGGCAATCCTGAATTATTAAAACATTCTATTAAGAATATGTTGCCCCTTGTAGATAAAGTCATCGTGATTTATTCAACAGTTTCAAATTATGGTGAATTAGAATTAAGAGAGATTAATTTTCATGAATTTGTGGAGTATTATAAATTTACTCCAATCCTTAGCGCGACTCCGATGGCTAATGAAACAGCTAAAAGAAATTTTGGTTTACAAAAAGCCAGAGAATTAGGGTCAACTCATTTTATAGTATTTGATGATGATGAGTTCTATGAGCCTGTAGCATTCTTGAAAGAAAAGCGCCGGTTTGAAGTAGATGATTTGTCTGGACTTGTTTGCAGGACAAAGGTTTATTTCAGAAGCCCTAAGCTGACAATAGGATACGATACTACGCTAGTCCCATTCATTCATAAGATCACGGACGGATTGAAATTTGAGTTTAACCACAACTATCCTTTCGCTTGGACGGATACAGATGGTGTGCCGTTTACGCCAAATAGGAGAATAAGAATAGACCCCACCCGTTCAATGAATATTTCAAGCGATGTGTTTTGGTCGGGGATTACAATGCACCATTTTTCATGGGTTCGGTCTGATATTCAAAAGAAAATACGCAATTCTACAGCACGTCAGAACATTGAACGGTCTACCATTATAGCAGATTATTGCAACGCAAAGGCCGGTTATTATTGCGAATTTTACAAAACCAGGCTAGAGGCTTGCGATAACTTATTTCATATACCTGAAATAACGGATGGGAATATCAGTACACCGTATACAACCGGAAAACCTGACACGTCAGGAAGCGACACCGGCCCAAATAGACCTTTGGAGGGATACAATAATCCGTTACGGTGAGGATAACAATTTCCCACTCCGTCTTGCCCGTTTAGTTCAAAACTCCCCGACTACTTCTTCCTGCATTGATACCAAAACTGATTTTTTAACAGGGGGAGACTTTTCAGATATTACGCTGTCAGACTTAAAAATCAACGGACAAGGTGAAAGGTTCGGAGATATTCACGCCTTCAATGCCGATGCTTATGGAACTTTTGAGGGGTTTTGTCTGCTTATCAAATACAATTCCAAAGCCGCCATAACTGAAATATTTAACGTTCCCTTTGAATATTGCCGCTTTGCAAAGCCCGACTCAAAGGGGGTGATTAATAAAATCCTGGTTAACCCTCATTTCGGAGACGGTGAATTTAGACAGATAAAGACTCTGACTTACGATGTTTACAGTCCTGATCCAAAGTCGGTACTTGCTCAACAGGCGCGGGACAGCAAAGCATACAAAGGACAGATTCTTTATGTTGCTACGACCGGACCGCTAAGCCGGTTCTACCCTGCTCCTAAATATTATTCCGCTCATTACTGGATGTCGATTGATGAGGCTATAGGAGGATTCCATAAACATAACATAGACAACGGATTTTTTCAGTCTGTCCTTTTGAAAATGATCGGGGATGAAGGGTTACCATCAACTCACCCCGAGGATATGATATGGGATGCGGTTGCCAATGAGTATAAATCAAATCCAAAAATAACAATGGGAATGCGTTTCAATATCGAAATGCAAAAGTTCTCAGGATGGACAAAATCAGGAAATATCATGGCTCTTTGGGCACAATCAAAAGAGGCGATGATGAACGTGGAGGCTTTCCCATCTACCCAAAACGCCGAACTTTTTAAAGCTTTACAGGATATGACCACCGAGCAAATCGCCCGGGCTACCAAGGTTCCTACAATCCTTGCCAACATTTCGAGCGGGGCATCATTGGGGGGTGATGGAAACAATATACGGGCCTCTGTTAAACTCATGCAGCAACGGGTGGTAAAGACGCATGGGATGTTTGAACGTGTCTATAGAGACCTTTTAACGCGTATGGAGAAGCCTTGGGCGGGTGAGGTCAAAATCGTCCATTACAATCCGTTCCCGGAGATGGAAAAAATCGACCCCCTCATTTGGGCGGCCCTTCCAATCGAATCACAACGAGCCTGGATTAAGAAAAACACCGAATTTGAAATTCCTGATGTCGTCGCTCCGGTTACAGCTGTTCCACGTGGAACAGCTGCGCCCCCGGCAGTCCCTACTAATGCCTTTTCTAACGTATTTTGGGCGGATTACCCCGAAAAAGCCAAGAAAAATGCACAAACAGCCAAAGATTTTCTTGAAAAGACAGGGTCCAACTGCGGGGGCAGGGCCGGAAGGCTTCTTAATGATGAAATTATCGCAGGAAAACCGTTAAGTTTTAAAACGGTTAAGCGCATACACAACTTTCTAAATAAAAACCTGACCTTTGCTAATCATATCTTCTCTGATTCGTGCGAGGCGGTACTTTTTTCAGGTTGGGGAGGAAAAGAGATGATGGAATGGGCAAAATCTAAAATCTTGAGCATCAATGAGTAATTTAATCACATATGCTTACCTAAAATCGGAGACGGGAATCGCTGACGTGATCGACGATGAGAAGTTGGAGAACCCCGTGAAGCGGGCGCAATATCGTTTACGCTCTTTGATCGGCCCCTCGTTCTACGCTGAACTTGTGGCACAAGTTATCACTACTCCTAAGACGCTATCGGTAGACAACCTTGCTTTTTTTACTCCTTACGTGCAGGAATATCTGGCGTGGCAGGCTTATGAATTATATTTAGCCAAAGCGGGAACATATGAGACGCGGATGGGGCCAAGAGTTTTCAAAGAAGAAAACAGCGAACCGGCATCGGATAAGATTGTAGGGGAACAGCTGGCACTCGCCCGGCAGGACAAACAGATTAAAAAGGAATCAAT